>Ga0194120_10000174_pt1 | contig 111975 bp, 107 predicted proteins | sample TA2MahCa65mmetaG_FD_148642 | JGI IMG/M metagenome (GOLD analysis project Ga0194120, IMG submission 148642) | Freshwater microbial communities from Lake Tanganyika, Tanzania - TA2015019 Mahale Deep Cast 65m | ecosystem: Environmental > Aquatic > Freshwater > Lake | place: Tanzania: Lake... | reverse complement strand
CTGCCGGTGGCCGTGCTGGTCCTCGTCGCCACGCGCGCGTTGCCGGCCGTACACGGCGGGGCGGGAACGCGGCGGCTCGTCGGGCTCGCCGACCTGCGGCGGCGGCCGGTGCCGGTCGCGTGCGCGCTCGCCTTCCTCTCGCAGGCCGGCGTGTTCGCCATCTGGCTGCTCGCCCCGTTCCATCTGATCGAGCGCCGCGGATTCGACGCCGGCGTCGCGGGCGTGATCTTCACGCTGGCGCCGCTCGGGACGTCGATCGCGGCGCGGCTCGCCGGCCGCGTCGCGGACCGGCTCGGGGCGTTCACGCCCCTGATCGCGGGCCTCGCGCTCGAGACGCTGGGGCTCGGCGCCCTCGCGCTCGCCGACGTCGACACCCCGCTCGCGATCGTGGCGACGGCGCTCTTCGTGGCGGGCTTCGGGCTCGGCGCGTTCCAGGTGCCGATGATGACGCTGGTGATGGGCGGCTTCCCGTCGGCGCTCCAGGGCGCCGCGGGCGGCCTCATCTTCCTCGCGCGCACGCTCGGTCTCGTCTCGGGCGTGTGGCTGCTGGCGGCGGTCTTCGCGTCGCGCAGGCCGCTCGTCGGCTTCGACGCGGCGTTTGGCGACGCCTTCCTGGTCGCGACGGCCATCGTCGCCGCCGCCGTCGTGCTCGCGCTCGCTCGCCTGCGGTCCCTGCGCGCCGGCGCGCCGCCGGCGTGAGCGGCCGTCGGCTCCCCGCCGCCTACATCTGCCGCCAGTCGCCGGCGACCTCGAATGCCTGCGCGGCGCGGTAGATCGTCGACTCGTCCCAGTGCTTGCCGATCAGCATCATCCCGATCGGGCGGCCGTCGGTCTGGCCGCACGGCACGCTCATCGCCGGATGCCCGGTGGCGTCGAACGGCGCCGTGTTCGCGATCATCTCGAACGCGCGCTGGATGACGAGCTCGCGCGGCGCGTGCGCGGGCGGCAGCGGTGTCGCCTTGAGCGGCAGCGTGGGCATCAGCAGCAGGTCGTGCTCGGCGAGCGCGGCGTCGTAGGCGGCGCGCAGCTTGCGGGAGAGGTTCTGCGCCTTCGCATAGTAGTGGCCGCGGTAGTGCTTGATCGCGTAGTGCCCGAGGAACATCGAGAGCTTGAGCGTGTCGGACAGCTCGTCGGCGCGGTGCCGCCACGCCGCGTGCGCATCCAGCAGGCTCGTGACGAAGAGCCCGCGCCAGTTGGTGCCGAGGCCGTTGCCCTTCATCATCAGCTCGGTCGCGCCCTCGAGCGCGATCGGCGTCCAGATCGCGGGCCCGAGCCGGTGCATCGGCAGCGCGACCTCGGTGACCTTCGCGCCCATCTTGCCGAGCATCGCGGCCGCGCCGCGCACGCGGGCGTCGACGTCCGGCTCCGAGTTCGGGTGCCCGAAGCCCTCGGTGACGACGCCGATCCGGAGGCCGTCCACGCCCTGCCCCAGCGCCTGCGTGTAGGGAGCGACCTGCGGCGCGTACTGCCGCGGGTCGAGCCCGTCGGCGCCGGCGATCACCTCGAGGAGCAGCGCGTTGTCGCGCACGGTGGCCGTCATCGGCCCCGTGTGGTCGAGCGTCAGCTCGATCGGCATGATCCCCGTGTAGGGCACGAGCCCGTGCGTCGGCTTCATGCCGTAGATCCCGCAGTAGGCGGACGGGATGCGGATCGACCCACCCTGGTCGCCGCCGATCGCCATGTCCACCTCGCCCGCGGCGACGAGCGCGGCCGAACCCGAGGAGGAGCCGCCCGCGGAGTAGCCGGGCTTGCGCGGGTTCTGCACGGGCCCGGCAGCGCTCGTGTGGCTGCCGCCGGAGAAGCAGAAGTACTCGCAGTGCGCCTTGCCGAGGATGGCGCCGCCCGCGTCGAGGATGCGCGTGACGATGGTGGCGTCGACGTCGGGCACGTAGCCCTCGAGCGTCGAGGCCCCGTTCATCATCGGCACGCCGGCCAGGCAGACGTTGTCCTTCAGCGCGATCCGCTTGCCCGCGAGCTTGCCGCCGGGCGCGCCCTTCACCGTGGTCTTGACGTACCAGGCGTTGTGCGGGTTCTCGTCGCCTTCCGGCCGGTAGCCGGGCGTGCGCGGGTACGTGACCTGCGGCAGGTAGTCCGGCATCGCGTCGACCGCGTCGTAGGCGCCGAGGCTGCCTTCCATCAACGCGAGGTACGACTGGACGTCGGCGTCGGTCAGCGTGAAGCCGAGATCGTCGGCGACGGCGCGGAGCTGGGATGGCGTGGGCCGCTTGATGGCCATGAGTGTCTCCTTTAGCGCAGGTGCAGGAGGTTCGCCGCCCACACGGGCCGCGTCAGCCCCTCCATCCAGCCTCCTGATGGGCGTGGCGCCGGGCATTCCGGCATGGCCTCACGCCTCGGCCCGCGCCTTCCCGGCCAGGCGCTCGATCCGCGCCCACTCCGCGTCGGTGACCGGCATCACCGACAGCCGCGCGATCCGGACGAGGGGAAAGTTTTTGAAGGCCGCGTCGGCCTTGATCTCGGCGAGGCGGACCGGTCTCGCCAACCGCTTCACCGGAGCGAGATCCACCGCGACGTACTTCCCGCTCTTGTCGTCGGGATCCGGATACGCGCTCGAGAGCGCTTTCGCGATCCCGACGACCGCCTTCTCATCGCCGGTGTGGTAATAGAAGACCCGGTCGCCCTTCTCGATCGCGCGCAGATGCTTCTGCGCGAGCGCGTTCCTGACGCCGCTCCACACGGCTTTCGTGTCCGTGACGAAATCGTCCCATCCGTAATGGGTCGGCTCTTCCTTCACCAGCCAGTTCATTGGTAGAACGCTGGCGCGGTACCCGTTACCGGGCCCGTCTCCAGCACCCCCCTTTCAAACCGTGCGTGCCCTTTTCGGGCACACGGCTTACCGATGATCTCTTGGCGTCAGGCATGCGCAGTGCCGGGATAGCGTACGGTGCCGAACAGTCGATGGAGGCCAAGCTCCCGAAACCAGTCGAACGACCACCGGGAGATCGCTCCGTGCCGATACTGCAGGCCCCGGCGCCGAGCCAGAAACAGCCCGAGCCGTTGCCGCACGTAGTGATCGATCTGGTTGAACTTCAGGGAAGCGTTTCCTGTGCGAAAGTAGTTCCCCCAGCCCCGCAGCACGGGATTCAGCCGTGCGATCAGCTCTCGCACGTCCTTCACCCCGCTGTGCCGCGCGTCCGTCAACTCCCGAATGCGGGCTCGTACCCGCTTCATGCTCCTCGGCGACGGCCAGCGCTGCAAGAACATCCGGCCGGGATACCGCACCGACCGACACTTCTTCAGCCGACACCCGAGAAACTCGAAGCTCTCCTTGCCGCCTCCGCGCGCCACCAGGCGCGTCTTCTCCGGATGCGCCTCCAGTCCGAGATGCTGGAGAATCAGCCCCACCCGTCGATGCGCTTCCCGCGCCGTCGCCTCCGTGCGACAGAGCACCACCAAATCGTCGGCGTACCGGATCAGTACGCCGAGGTGCCCGCACTTCCGCTGCCACACGCGATCGAGCCCATGCAGGTAGATATTCGAGAGCACCGGCGAGATGACGCCGCCTTGTGGCGTCCCCACCACCGTTTCCTCTTGCTGCCCCTCCTCCATCACCCCGGCCTTCAGCCAGCGCCGAATCAGCTTGAGCACCCGCCGATCCGAGATTCGCCGCCCCACTTCCCCCATCAGCCGGTCGTGGTCGATACGGCCAAAATAGTCTTTGATGTCGACCTCGACTACGTACTCGTGCCGCTGGTTCGCCGTGACCCGAATGGTCTCCAACGCCTCCGTGGCGCTTCGTTTCGGCCGGAACCCGTAGGACACCGGCAGAAAGTCGGCCTCGAAGAGCGGCTCGATCACGAGCTTCGCCGCCATCTGGACTACCCGATCCCGGACCGTCGGAATACCCAACGGTCGTTGCCGTCCGTCCGCCTTCGGGATGTACCGCCGCTCCACCGGGGCCGGTCGGTACCGCCCAGTCTTGAGGTCGGCCTGGATCTCGTGCAGAAATCCCTCGACCCCCCGCTGCTCAATGGCCGCGATCGTCTCGCCGTCCACTCCCGCAGCGCCTCGATTGGCTCGTACGCGCGTCCACGCTTCCCGCAGGATGTCACTCCTGTAGATCCGGTCGTACAGCGCGTGGAAGCGCCGCCCCCGACTCTGCTTGGCCGCTCGCCACAGCGTCCGCTGGAGTTCTCGCACTTTGCCTTCCGGGTGATTGGAGCTTGCGCTCATGCCCTCGCGCTTACCTCCGTGCGAACGCGCGATCAAAGCAGGGGTCCTTCCCTCCAAGCGGTTGTCTTGCCGCCCTTCGCCGGTACTACGACCCCCTCGGACTCCCTCCCGACGCCGCGCCGTTTCGGACTCGCCTTATCGACGCGGCCTTGCTCCGACGTGAGCTGTCGGGTAGGGCCTCTCCTGTTCCGCACCGGGCCGTCGACACGTGCCGCTCCCCATACCCCGGAGGAGTCCAGCGCCGCTCCGATCCCTGCGCGCTGTCTATTGCCTTCGCCGTGGCATGCCCGGCTCGGCCTCCCCTGCCTTTCGGCTGATAATCTGACGAGGCGGCAGGATTCACGTGATGTTGCGGCCCGCGCCTTCGCTCCCTCCGTAGAGGCTCTCGACGCCCCGCTCGGCGCTGACGATCTCGCATCAACGCTGGGGCCTGCTACTGAGCGCATCGGCGCTTACTCAGGCGGGACTTGCACCCGCAGGTCCGGTGCAGCTTCGCAGGACGCGACATGGCCGCATTGTAGGTCGAGCGCCGTGGCCAGGGCAGCGCCGGGGGTCTTGGAGGGCCGCCGGAGGCGCTGCGGCATTCGCGGAGGGCCCGGATTGATTCCGGGCCCGGAGCGTGGGGGCTTGGGGGGCCGCCTCTGGCGGCCCCCCATCTATCACGAGTGCCAACGGAACTGCTGCGGCTTGCGGGCGGATTCCTGCGAGATCATCACGTTCACGAGGGCCGGACCCTTGAACGCCATCGCCTCTTGCAGCGCGTTCTTCAGATCCTTCGGGTTCTCGACGAACCAGCCCTTGCCGCCGAAGGCCTCCATCATCTTGTCGTAGCGCGCGCCGTAGATCAGCGCGTTCGGCTTCAGGTTCTGCAGCGGGTTGTCCGGATGCTTCGCGTGGCCGGGTCCGATGCCGCCGTTGTTGAAGACGACGATCTTGACCGGGAGGTTGTAGCGGGCGCACGTCTCCATCTCCATGCCGGAGAACCCGATGGCCGAGTCGCCCGAGACCGAGACGATCGGCTTGTCGGGATGCACGACGGCGGCGGCGATGACGAAGCCCATGCCGATGCCCATCGTGCCGTAACTGCCGGCATCCAGCCGGTGCCGCGGCTTCGAGTTCATGAGCTGGGTGCGGCCGATGTCCATCGTGCTCGCGCCCTCGCCGATGATGATCGCGTCGTCCGGGATCCACGCCGAGACGTCCTTGAGCGCGCGGTAGTAGTTGGCCGGCGCCTGGTCGTCGGCGAGCTGCGGCGCGATCTGTGCCGCGTTCGCCGCCGCCTTCTCCGCGATCGAGCTCCGCCACGGCGTGTCCTTGGGATAGACCCACTCGCGCTTTTCAAGCGCGTTGTTGAGCTGCGCGGCGATCGCCTTGCCGTCGCCGACCAGCCCCACCGCCGCAGGCGCGTTCTGGCTGATCGTCTCCGGCGCGATGTCGAGCTGGATGAATTTGACGTCCTTGTTGTACCGAGGCGGCAGGCCGAAGTGCATGATCCAGTTCAGCCTGGCGCCCATCAGGAAGACGACGTCGGCATTCTGCAGCGCGTGGCTACGCGCCGCGCCGACCGACAGCGGATGCGTGTCGGGCATCACGCCCTTGCCCATCGGCGAGGCGAGGAACGGCACCTGGGTGCGCTCGATGAACTTGCGCACCTCGTCCTCGGCGCGCGCGTATGCCATCCCCTTGCCCACGATGACGAGCGGCCGCTCCGCCGACCGGAGCACGTCCAGCGCGCGTTCGACGTCGTCCGGCATGGCCTGGGTGCGCGGCGGATCCGGGACGCGCGCGGCCTCGAGGACCTGGGCCTCGTCGACCTTGCCGGTGATGATGTCGTCGGCGATGTCGAGATAGCTCGCGCCGGGCCGGCCGTAGATCGCGTTGCGCACCGCCATCTCGACGTAGAACGGAATCCGGTGCACGTGCTCGATCGCGTGCGCGAACTTGCAGAACGGCGTCGCGATGTAGACCTGGCGCTCCTCCTGGAACGCGCCCATGCCGTTGCGCCACGTCTCCGACGCGCCGCCGATGCAGATCATCGGCCAGCCGTTCTGCTGGGCGTTCGCGAGGCCGGCGAGAGCGTGAACGACGCCGGGGCCCGACACGACGAGGCAGACGCCGGGGCGTCCGGTCAGATAGCCGACGGCCTGCGCGGCATACGAGGCGGACTGCTCGTTGCGCATCCCGACGTAGGTGATCCCTTCCTTCTGCGCGGCCGCCGCGATCGGCTGCACCGGAAACCCGACGATCCCGAACATGTACTGGACGCCCTGCTTCTTGAGGTTCCTCGCGACCAGTGTTGCGCCGTCGACTTCAGCCATTGCGTTCTCTCCCCCTCTAGTTGATCAGCCCGTAGAGCTTCCCCGCGTTCTCGCACACCACCTTGCGGCGCGTCGCCGCCGGCAGGTGGCCGAGCTCCTTCTGGACGTATTCCTGCGAGTCCGGCCAGATCCCGTCGGGATGCGGGAAATCGGAGCCCCACATGATCGTGTCGGCGCCGAGCTCGTCGATGAGCTTCACGCCGATCGGATCCGTCTGGTACGTGGCCCAGCACTGCCGCTTCCAGTACTCGCTCGGCGGCATCGTGAGCGAGAGGTCCTTGAACTGGTCCTCCCACTCCGCGTCCATGCGCCACAGCACGTACGGGATCCAGCCGATGCCGCTCTCGCCGAGCACCAGCCGGATGCGCGGATATTTCTCCAGCACGCCGGAGAAGATCATCGACGTGAGGATGTTCGCCATGTTGATCTGGAAGTGCGTGATGTTCGTCGCAAACGCCGCGCGCGCGACGCGCATGGGCACGTTCGGCGCGTCGGGCAGGTTCGCGCGCGTCGGATCGCTGCCGACGAAGATGATCTTGCGGATGTGGTCCGGCAGGTAGCCGCCGACCGTGTGGAAGTGCAGCGGCAGGCCGGTCGCGTTGATCACGTCCCACAGCGGCTCCCAGTACGGATCCCACAGCGGCTTCAGGTCGGACGAGTTGGCGATGTCGACGCCGCGGCACGCGCCGCGCTTCGCCACGCGCTCGACTTCCGCGATCGCCGCGTCGAGCGGGTTGTTCGGAATCGCCGCGAGGCCGACGAATCGGCCCGGCTTGGACTCGACGAAGCCCGCGAGCCACTCGTTGTAGACGCGAATGACTTCGACCGACGCTTCGGGATCGTTCAGCCGGCTCGTGGCGCCGAGGATGCCGTACAGCACTTCCGCCTGCACGCCGTCGCGGTCCTGATCCTTGACCCGGAGATCGGGATCGGTGAGCCGCCGAATGCCCTTCTTGCCGTCGTCGTAGAGTCCGGTCGACGCCATGCGGTCCGAGCGATGGATGCGGCCGGGGATGTACTCGCGTCCCGCCGAGCCCATGCCGTTCACGCGTCCGAGGCTGGCGCCCTTCTTCGTCACCCACTGGGGCCCCGTCGGCCCGTCGGTGACGTACGGCATCCGCTCGCGCAGCTCCGGCGAGGCGTTCGTTGTGAAGAGGTCGGGCGGCAGCCAGCAGAGGTCGACGTGGCAGTCGGCGGAGATCATCTCGTAACGCAAGGCGTGCCTCCCCTACGGATCAGTGGACGCATCCTACCCCATCGGCGCGAGACTCGGCAGCCGCCCCGCCGCGCGGTACCGGGCCAGGTCCTCCCGGGCGCGCTCGCTCAGGCGATAGACGCCCCGTTCCACCCGGTGGAACCAGCCGTAGACGTCGCGCCCGAGGATCTTCGGCGCGTTCGGCACGAGGCCCGTCGCGCGGAGCGCTTTGAGGCTCCTGCCCCCGTCGTGATCGACGAGCAGCGCGCAGCGCAGCGCCTCCTGGCGGTAGGCGGTCATGATCGGGGTCTTCGTCACGCCGCCCTGATTGGGATCGCCCTGGCGCCGCGCGTGCTCGCCCAGCAGGAGCGCGGCCCGTCGCGCATGCGGCCGCGGGCGATACGGTCGCGGATCCTCGAGAACCTCGATGTCGTGGAACGGCGGTGGCCCGACCGTCAGCAACCCGAGCCCGAGGCGGCGGCAGAGCTTTCTGACGTCGCGGCGATAGACCGAGGCCGGCGCGCGGCGCGAGCGAGGACGCGCGATGGCGAGGTACACGCGGTCAGTGAGCGCGAGCCGATCGACCCCCTGGAGCAGCAGCGAGAGGCCGAAGGTCAGCTTGAGCTCGACGATGACCGGCCGCTCGCCGCGGCGGGTGCCGACGACGTCGCAGCCGCGCACCTCACCCTTGACGTCGTAGCCCTGGCGCTCGAGGAACGCCTTGACGGCGAAATAGAGGTCCGACTCGCGGCGGGCACCCGCGTCCAAGCGTGGAGGCACGGCCCTACTATGGGGGAGGACGTCCACGCGCCCGAAGCAATCCGTGCCGCCCGAGGTCCGCTGACCCTATTCGCGCTTCGCCTCGATCGCGGCGGCAAGCAGGGCGGCAATGTCGCTGATTCGCTTGGCGATCTCGTAGCGCCAACGTCCGTACGAGCCGTCGGCGTTCACGGCCGCGACCCAGCGCCTCGCTGCTCCTACTTTCACCTCCTCCAGCGGATCGAACCCCTTCGTCTCCAGGATGAGATGAACGGGAGGATCATGTTTCAGCCTGACAAGAAAATCGGGGACATAGTCGTGAGGCTGGCCGTTATGCACGTAGGGAATCGCGAAGCCGAGCCCCGCATTTTTGACGAACGCCTCGACCAGCGAATGGGTATCCAACACATAGGCGGCCGACTGCTCCCACTTCGCCGTGTCGGCCACGACGTAGTTGAGGTGGCAGCGCACGACCTCGCGGACGTCACGGCTGGTCCAAAAGTCGACCTCGGCCGTCAACCCCGAGCTTCGACGGGTCTCGTAGCGCGGCAGCTCCGGCTCCTCGCCGCCTGCTGCGTCCGGTTTGATGGCGCCGGTCAGGGCTTCGATCACCCAGCCGTAGTACGGGGAGAGAGCCACGTCCAACACGTTGGCCGGCGGCAGCGGCTTGACGATCCGCGACCGCCCGTCTTACTCGTCCTCCGCCTCGGGCTCGCCGTACAAATCGTCGACGTCATCATCGGGCGCATCGCGACGGATCCGGTAGGCGTGCGTCCGCGCGCCGTCGTCGTCTTCGGGCCGATGGTGATCGTCTCAATCGTTCGCAACGGGACGCCGGCCCGGCTGACTTTGGCGCTAACCCCGCCGGGCGTCACGCTCTGCGGTTCGAAGACGTGCCAGTTCGTGACGAGCACGCGGCCCTTCACCAGATCAGGCATGAGATGCCGAGGCACGAGGTCGCGTGTTCGGTAGAGGCTTGCGTCGCCCTCGCGCGGGTCCAACTCGCCCAGCCGCCGCCGGATCGTGACGGTAGGACAGACCACCAGCACCACGTCCGAGAACCGGGCGTCGGCGCGCATGGCCACCTTGTTAAGGATGCTCCATGCCGCCAACATCGCCATGACTGTGGTCTTGCCGGTGCCGGTGGCCATCTTGCACGCGATGCGCCGGAACCCGGTGTACCCGTCCGCTTGCCGATCCTCGCTCGGGATGTCGGGCGGGATGTCGATCCCCTGGAGAAAGTCGGCGCGCGCTTCGGTCAGGAAGATCACCGACTCGGCTGCCTCGCGCTGGGCGAAGAACAAGCGATGCTGCCGTCCTTCTCGCATCCAATAGTCCAGCAGTTCCATCGTCGTCCGCTCAGCAGCATGAGCACCTGCTGGAACCCGCTCCCGGCGCTCGCGATGTCCAGCCGAGGCGCGTCCGCTCGCTCGCGGTACTCAGCCAGCATGTGAGCGCCGGTCGCATCGGGGGGCAGCAGCTCGAAGCCGAACAGGCGGCCGATCGAAACTTGCAGCGCGCCCAGGCCGGATCGGACCTCGACGCCTCAACGAGCAGGTTGCGCAGGACGTCGCCCGGCTTTGCCTGGCCGAGGAGTTGATCCACCTTGGGGCGTTGGTAGAGCGGCTCCTCGGTGCCGAGCCCGCTCATGGACGGCACGAAGACCGCCGAGAGGTTCGCCTGCCTCACCACGTCCGGCGCTGCGGCGGGGCGAGGTCGCACGTAGATTTGCTCGGTGCTGTCGGCGATCAACTCCATGGAAACCGTCCAGCCCGTCGTGTCCTGGATCTCGATCTCGACGCTGCCGGCGTATTCGCGCTCGCGCCACAGCAAGTCGACCGCCCGCAGCGGAACTGCCGCGAAGGCCTGTCGCGCGATGGGCGCTCGCGTGTAGGCGCCGCCGTGTCGGTGGAAGTCGTTGAGCTGCTTCCAGCGGTCCAGGGCCAGCGACCACGCCGCAATCGCCTGCAGCACGGTCGTCTTACCGGTGTTATTGGGGCCGGCCAGCACCACGTGGCCGGGAAGGACGAACTCCACGTCGCCGAACCGCTTGAAGCGGCGCAGGCGAACGCGATGGATCACGCGCCGGCGTCTCGCAGACTCTTCACGACCAGCAGCTCGTTGCCCCGATCGTCGATGACCTTGACCGCGACCTGTCCGTGCTCGCCGCCCTCGAATGGCGCGCTGGTGGTGCCCGCCAGGTGGTCCCACACGGCATCGTCGTATTCGCCGCGGAGGGCCCGTCGCAAGTCGTCCCACGCGGCCGTGCGCGGGAAGAACGCCTGGCTTACATGGAAGCAGAGCCCGTTATAGTCGATGTCGAGAAACCAGGCGGGGACGTCGCCGGCCTCCATGTGGCTCGCAGTCATCGTGGCGGGTCGAAGACGTTCAGCTTTGCCAGCGTGACCTCGTACTGGCCGTCAGGCCGCTTGCGGATGTCGAGGTCGGGGAGCCCGCACACGCTGAAGATCTGGCTCGACCGCATGTTCTTCAGCAGGTCGCCCATCATAAGGTCGGGCGTGGCCTGCACGTAGCTGGCCGGCGGTAAGCCCATGTCCGCCGCCTTCTCGATCAGCAGCCGCGCGTCGGCTTGGATCGCGAAGCCGACAACGTAGAGGTGTGCGTACCCCTTGAGGCTCGCCTCTTTCAGCGCCTCGTGCACGGCGCGCTGGGTGACGCCGCCGTTCTCAGGACCGAACAGCAACGCCACGGGACGCTCGTCGCCGTTGACCACGACAGCCTCCGCCGACAGCGACAACGTCCGCGCTGGCGGCCGCACGTTGCGCAGCGTGACGGTCTTTCCGCCGCCGACGTGCAGCACCGGCGACCGGCGGAGTATCTCCAGCATGCGATCGAGGAAAGACGAGTAGGCCTGGGCGCCCTCCTCGCCGTTGTCGGCGACGCCGTCGCTGTCCCAATCGATGGGCGTGGGAATCGTGGCTTCGACCGTGAAGGGCCCGGTCACGCGAACGATGCTCTCGTCCTCTGCCGGGCGTTCTGGCATGACTTCTTCACTCGGAGATTCGCCCTTGGCGATCTCTTCGAGTTGGACGTGTGGGACGATTCCGCCTACCTCCTCGCCTCTCCTGTTTTGACGACGGACGTAGACGAATCCCCCGGCGGGACCTCGCTCATCCTCAAGGAGGCGGTAGTAGGGAAAGGTTGCGGTCAGTAGACGCTGCCTGGCAAGTGCTAGGGGCACACGGCTTACATCGACGGTGATCCATCGCCTTCCCCACCGCTCCGCGACGTACGCGGTGGTCCCGCCTCCGCACGTCGGATCAAGTACGAGATCCCCAGGCCGTGTGGTCATCAACATGCAACGCTGAATGACCTTGCTGCTCGTCTCAACGGCGTATGCCTTGTCGGAAGCAAAGCCAGCGATAGTTGTGTCCTGCCAATTGTTGCCAACAGGCTTAGCCGGAAAGTCGTCGATGTAGCGAACGTAGTAAAGACCGCCTTCTGTTGCTTCAAAACGTCGCGCAGCTTTGAGTCGAGCCATGCCCTCTTCGTTCGTTTTCCAACGCGCGCGGAGACTCGGTCGCCACTCGCGTCCCTGAAATTCGACAGGGAACCGACTAGCGGCCCCCTCACCCTTCTGGCCGCCGACACTTTGACTCTGAAGGTTGTCTAACCGAAAGATTCGTGCGGCAGCAGGAATCTTGGTGGGATCCTTCCGCTCCTCCCGGCTCATTCGTCGGCGTGAGCCGTCCGGAAGCTCGATCCACTGATATGGACCTTCAGGCTCGCGCTCGACTTCCTTGAGCACGAAGGGTTGACTGTAACGCTCCCGCAAGCGCTCTCGATCTCGCGCATAGAACAGGAGATAGTCCGCTGTGCCCGGCAAGTAGTCTCCTGTCGACCCACTGGTCTTGGCAAACGTGATGAATGAAACGAAGTTCTTCGATCCGAAAACCTCATCCATGAGTTCGCGCGCGTGATGAAGGTTCTCATCGCCAATCTGCACGAAGATGCTGCCGCTCGGCGCCAACAGTTCGCGACACAGCAAGAGACGGTCGCGCATGTACGTTAGGTACGAGTGGAGACCGAGCTCCCACGTGTCCCGGTACGCTTTCACCATCTCGGGCTCGCGGGTCATGTCGGCGTCGTCGTTGTGGCTGACGTCGCGGCGGCGGACGAATGGCTGGAAGTTGGAGCCGAACTTCACGCCGTACGGCGGGTCCATGTAGATCATCTGGACCTGGCCGCCGAGGCCCTCGTAGTGCAGCAGCGAGTTCATCACTACCAGCGAGTCGCCGAGGACGAGGCGGTTCACCCACTTGTCCGGGTACTCGTACGCGCGAAGGATCTGATCAGCTACGGGATGCTGCGGATCGCCGAACAGTTCGAACATCGTCTGCTGCCTGTCCCGCCGGTGGCCGGTCAGCGTCTGCACGATCGCTTTGGTTGAGAGGCGCTCGTGGATGAACAGGGGGAGCGTCGGGACGTCGAACGACAGGCGCACGGCTTTGCCCGTCCAATCGAGAAACGGCCGGCCTAGGCGCCGAAGCAGACCGACCGCCTCGTGGAGCGTCGTGACCGCCGCTACGACGGTACCGTCTGCGGTCTTGAACTCTTGCGCCCGGTCGAAGGCATGCGGAGCGGGAAGCGCGGCGGCGCGCTCGATGACACTCAGGAGCCATTCGCCAAGCTCCCGTCCCGGATTCTGCCCGTCCCAGTTCAGCGCGGGTGATAGCGAGGAGTCGTAGCGGTAGGTCGCGGGCGGCTTCCTCTTCCGAAACTGCGGTTGCGTCCCGACGTCCGGACGCATCGGGCTCTGCGCCTCGTAGTGGGCGTAGCTCTCGGCGACGCGCCCGGGCCGAGCCGCCTTCCGCTTGCGCCCAGATCCGTATTTCACGGCCCCGAGTCGACAGCAACAACCGCGCGAAGCGCGTCTATCTTATTGGTGTATCAGATAAAATCCACTGCCGTGCCGCAGCCGGCCGCGAGCCCGTACCGGTACGCTCAGCGCTTGCTCGCCGGCAGGTCCTTGAACGCGACGTCCTTGTCCACCCGCACGTCCGCCGGGAGGCCCAACACGCGCTCGGCGATGATGTTCTTGAGGATCTCGTCCGTGCCGGCCGCGATGCGCGAGCCCGGCGACGAGAGCACGGCGTCCTGGAACGCCGCGCGCATCGGCGCGAGCTCCGGATCGCTCACCATCCCGCCCATGTCCATCAGGTCCATCGCGAACGCGGCCATGTCCTGCGCCTGCGCCGCCGCGACGAGCTTGCCGATGGAGTTCTCGGGCCCCGGCGTCTCGCCGCGCGAGAGCGCGGTCATCACACGGAAGCGCGTCCAGCGAAGGCCCTGGCGCTTGACGTACCAGTCCGCGAGACGCTCGCGCACGCCGGCATCCGCGAGTGCCGGGCCGTCCTCCAGCTCGGTCGAGCGCGCGATCCCCAGCAGCTCGTCCCAGTCCGGCCCGCGCAGCTCGCCGGACGTGAGCCGCTCGTTCATCAGCGTGGTGATCGCCACGCCCCACCCGCCGCCGACGGCACCGAGCCGCTGGCTGTCGGGGATCCGCACGTCGGTGAAGTAGACCTCGTTGAAGTTCGACGCGCCCGAGATCTGCTTGATCCGCCGGATCTCGATGCCGGGCGACTTCATGTCGAGGAAGAAATACGTCAGGCCCTTGTGCTTCGCCGCGTTCGGATCACTTCGCGTGACCACCACGCCGTAGTCGGCGCGGTGCGCACCTGACGTCCAGATCTTCTGGCCGTTGATGACCCAGTCGCTCCCGTCCTTCACCGCGCGCGTGCGCAGGCCCGCGAGGTCGGAGCCGGCCGCGGGCTCGGAGAAGAGCTGGCACCAGATCTCGTCGCCGCGCAGCGCCTTCGGCGGATAGCGGCGCTTCTGCTCTTCGGTCGCGTACGCGAAGAGCGTCGGCATGATCATGCCGAGGCCGATCTCGAAGTACCCGCGCGGCGCGATGTACTCGAGCTCTTCCTGGCTCCAGATCACCTGCTCGATGGCGGTGCCGCCGCGGCCGCCGTACTCCTTCGGCCACGTGATGCCGGCGAAGCCGGCCTCGGCCTTGCGGCGCTGGTAGTCCTTCGCGCGCGGCAGCGCCTCGTCCCCGTACCGCGCGTCCCACGTCTCGAACGCGCCGCGCTTGGGCTCGGCGTTCTTCGCGAGCCACGCGCGCGCCGCCGACCGGAAGGCCGCTTCGTCTTTGGTGTCGGTGAAGTCCATGTCAGGCCGCCTTTGTCAGTCGCGCCATCAGCTCGTGCTTCCATCGCCGCGCGCTGCCGAGCTGCAGCGCGAGCAGCTTGGCGCGACGGTAGTAGAGGTGGCAGTCGAACTCCCAGGTGAACCCCATACCGCCGTGGGTCTGGATGTTCTCCTTCGCCGCGAGCCAGAACGCCTCGGTGGCGCTGACGCGCGCGGCGGCGGCGGCGACGGGAAGCTCGGCCGCGTTCGTCGACAGCGCCCACGCGCCGTAGTAGGCGTTGGAGCGCGCGAGCTCGAGGGCCACGTACATGTCGACGAGCTTGTGCTTGATCGCCTGGAACGACGCGATCGGCCGGCCGAAGGCGAAGCGGCCCATCGCGTACTCGCGCGCCATGTCGAGCGCCGCCTGCGCGCCGCCGACCTGCTCGAAGGCGACGAGCACCGCCGCGCGATCGAGGAGCTTGCGAACGAGCGCGGCACCGGCGCCGGTCGCACCGAGCGGCTCGGCGGGGGCGCCGTCGAAGACGACGCGGCCGTGCGAGCGCGTGGGATCGACGGTCTTCACGCTCGTGCGCGTCACGCCGTTCGCGCGCAGGTCGACGAGGAACAGCGACAGCGCGTCGTCGCCCGCGCCCTCGGACGTGCGCGCGACCACCACCGCGAGGTCCGCGACGTCGCCGTCCGGCACCGGCATCTTGGTGCCGCTGATCCGGCCGTCGCGCGCGCGCGTGGCGATCGACTTCGCCGTCGGTGTCCCCGGCCCTTCGGCGAACGCGAAGCACCCGATCGTCTCGCCCATCGCCAGCTTCGGCAGCCACGCCTTCTTCTGCGCGTCCGAGCCCGCGAGCAGCAGCGCTTCGGCGGCGAGATAGATCGACGACGCGAAGGGCGTCGGTGCCAGGCTGCGGCCGAGCTCCTCGGCGATCACGCACAGCTCGAGATAGCCGAAGCCGGCTCCGCCGTAGCTCTCCGGGATCGCGGTGCCCGGCCACCCCTGCTCCGCCATGCCGCGCCAGAGCTCGACGTCGTACGGCGCGTCGCCCTCGAGAACCTTTCGCACGCGGGCCGGCGCCGCGTGCTGGCCGAGGAACTTCCGCGCCTGGTCGCGAAGGACCTTCTGGTCGTCGGAGAAGTCGAAGTTCATGGCCGGAACCTTATCACTGGAATAAGGCCTTTGGCGCGCCTGTCGTAAGGCGGAGGTTGATCCTGGCTGTATCTCGCGGCGTCGCCACGCTGGTCTTCGCGCTGCCGATCTTCGCTGCCGCCGCGCTCGAGGCGGCCGCTGACGTCACCGCGATCGAGCGGGGCGTCGTCGACGCGGTGAACGACGCTCGCCGCGATCGTGGGCTGCCCCCGCTCACGGCCGATCCGCGGCTCACCCAGGTTGCTCCCGGCCACAGCTGCGCGATGGCCGAGCGCGGGTTCTTCGACCATGCGGCGCCGGACGGAAGCACGATGGGCGATCGTCTGCGCGCGGCCGGTGTCCGGTATCGCTCGGCCGGCGAGAACATCGCGCGCATCCAGTCGCGCGGCGACCCGGCGGTCCGCGCGGTCACCGGCTGGTTGAGGAGCGAGGGACACCGCGAGAACATCCTGAGCCCGCGGTTCACGGCGACAGGTGTCGGCGTCTGTCAGGTCGGCCGGTCCGTCTACTTCACTCAGCTCTTCCTGCTCCCGCGGTAGCGCGCCGTCCGCGTGGTACGATCGCCTCCGCACCGCTTTCAAAGGAGCGCGTACATGGACGGTCACCAGCGGCTCATCTCCGGCGACAACCACATCGACCTCACCTACCTGCCGCCCGATCTCTGGGCGAATCCGCCCGCGAAGTGGCGCCTGCTCGCGCCGCGCGTGGAGGAGCTCGAGGACGGCTGCCACTGGTTCGTCGAGGCGCAGGACAAGGGGATGTGGAACGGCGTCGGCCCGGGATTCCTGCCGTACACGAAGGGCGCGCTCGCGCGCATCGACCTGATGAAGGATCTCGGCTTCGAGTGGGACTATCGGCCCGGCGCGAAGCCGCGGCCGACCACGCCGGAGCTGCGTCTCGCCGATCTCGATCGCGACGGCGTCGACGCGGAGATCATCTACGGCTGCCTCATGATCAACGAGATGATCGCGGACCCGAAGCTCCGCCTGTGGTGCGATCAGCGCTACAACGACTGGGCGGCGGACTTCGCGAAGCGCTCGGACCCGAAGCGCGTGTTCCCGCTGGCACTCGTGCCGAACAACGACCCGCAGGACGCGGCGGCGGAGATCCGCCGGTGCGCCAAGATGGGACTCAAGGGCGGTGACTTCGCGTTCAAGCGCATGTCCCTGCCGCTCTACACGAACCTGTGGGACCCGATGTGGCAAGCCGCGGCCGAGTGCAAGTTCCCCATCTCGTTCCACTCCACCGGCTTCAAGGCGCTGCGCGCGCCCGACAGCCCGGAGCAGGAGAAGGAATACTTCCTCCAGTACCGCCTCGTGCGCAGCTCGCTCTTCCAGCTCGACACGATGGAAGTGCTGGTCTCGGTCCTCGCGTCCGGCGCGTGCGAGCGGTTCCCCGAGCTGAACTTCGTGCTCGGCGAGTCCGGCGTCACCTGGCTGCCCTACGTGTTCGACCGGCTCGACACCGAGTACTACGACCGCGCGCGCGGCATCGGGCTCAAGATGCGGCCGAGCGACTACTTCCGGCGCCAGGGCTTCGTGACCTATCAGCAGGACCAGTACCTGGAGCCGATCGTCCCGCTCATCGGCGAGGACAACATCATCTGGGGCGCGGACTACCCGCATCCCGACTGCCTGTGGCCGGACTCGCGCAAGATCCTCGAAAAGAATCTCGGCGGGTTCCCGGAGCGCGTCCGCCGGAAGATCACCTGTGAGAACGTCGCTCGCCTGTACAACATCTAGGGAGAAGACATGACCAAGGCCGCCGCCCTCGACATTCCGTCGCTGAAGGACAAGGTTTCGCCCGAAGAGTGGGCGGCCCGCGTCGATCTCGCCGCCGCGTACCGCGCATGCGCGCTGTTCGGCTGGGAAGACCTGGTCTTCACGCACATCTCGCTGCGCGTGCCCGGCGCCGAGGAGCAGTTCCTCATCAATCCCTACGGCGTGTTCTTCGACGAGATCTCGGCCTCCAGCCTCGTGAAGATCGACCTCGAGGGCAACAAGGTCGAGGAATCGCCGTTCCCCGTGAACGCCGCGGGCTTCATCATTCACAGCGCGATCCACCAGGCGCGCCACGACGCGAAGTGCGTGCTCCACACGCACACGCTGAACGGCGTCGCGGTCGCCGCCCAGCACGGGGGCCTGCTCCCGCTGTCGCAGCACTCGATGTCCGTGCTCGCGAGCATCGGCTATCACGACTACGAGGGCCCGGCGCTCAACGCCGACGAGAAGCCGCGGCTGGTCGCCGACCTCGGCACCGCCGGCAACCTGATCCTCCGCAACCACGGCCTGCTGACGGTCGCCGAGACCGTCGCCGACGCGTTCGTGCGGATGTACTACCTGGAGACGTCGTGCGCGATCCAGGTCCGCGCGCAGGCGGGCGGCGGCGAGCTGATCCACATCGGCAAGGAGATCCTCGAGACCGCGTACGGGCAGATGCAGGCCGGCGGCGGCGCCGGGAGCAAGGCGAGCCGCCTCGTGTGGCCGGGCATCCTCCGTCGCCTCGATCGCCTCGATCCCTCCTACAAGAACTGACGCCGGACAACCGCCAGGGCCCGTGATGCCGCGACGCTTCACGGGCCTCTGGCGGCATTCTGAGTTCCGCAGGTACTGGACCGCGTCCGCCATCTCCGACGTCGGCTCGCAGGTCACCGCGCTCGCCCTGCCGCTCATCGGCGCGCTGACCCTGGCCGCCACGCCGTGGCAGATGGGCGTCCTGAACGCGGCGAGCAGCATGCCGATTCTCCTCGTCGGTCTCTTCGCCGGCGTCTGGGTGGACCGGCTGCGCCGCCGTCCCGTGCTCATCGCCGCCGACATCGGGCGCGCGGTGCTGCTGCTCACGATCCCGCTCGCGAGCCTCCTCGGCGTGCTGACGATCGAGCTGCTCGTCATCGTCGCGCTCGTGGTCGGCGCCCTCGGCGTGTTCTTCGACGTCGCGCACCTCGCCTTCCTGCCCGTGCTGGTCGCCCGCGACCAGCTCGTCGACGGCAACGCCAAGCTCGAGGTCACGGCGGCGGCGGCGCAGGTCGTCGGCCCGAGCTTCGGCGGCGCGTTGATCGGCCTGCTCGGCGCGCCGTTCGCGGTCCTGCTCGACGCGCTGTCCTTCCTCGCCTCGGGGTGGTTGATCAAGCGGACGCGCGCCGTCGAGCCGGCGCCGGCCGCGACGGCAGCGCGCGCGAGCGTGTGCGCGGAAATCCGTGAAGGCTTCCGCGTCGTGTGGGCGGAGCCGATCCTCCGCGCGCTGATCGCGGCAGCGGGCACGATGAACTTCTTCGGCCGCATGTTCCTCGCGGTCTACGTGCTCTACATGACGCGCGATCTCGGCCTCGGTCCGATAGGCGTCGGCCTCGTGCTCGCGACGGGCGGCATCGGCTCGCTCGCGGGTGCGCTCGTCACGGGCCCGACCACGCGGCGCTTCGGCCCCGGGCCGATGCTCGTCGCCTCGCAGCTGGCGTTCGGACTGACGGGGCTCCTCGTCCCGCTCGCGATCCTGTTCCCGCGCGTGGCGCTCGTGATGATCGTCGCCTCGGAGTTCGGCCAGTGGATGGCGGTGATCGTCTACTACGTCAACGCGGTCAGCGTGCGCCAGACGATCACGCCGAGCCGGCTGCAGGGGCGCGTGAACGCCACGATGCGGTTCTTCGCGGGCGGGCTGATGCCGATCGGCGCGCTCGTGGGCGGCGCGCTCGGCGGCGTCATCGGCCTGCCGTGGACGCTCGTCGTCGCGGAGATCGGCACGCTGCTCGGCTTCGTGTGGCTGGTGTTCTCGCCGGTACGATCGCTCCGCGCTTTGCCGAGTGCCGCGTGATCGTCCCGGCCCTCGCGCTCGGCTCAGCCCTGCTCTCCGCGATCGCGACGATCTTCGTCCGGCAGGGCCTGCGCCAGAGCGATCCGTACACCGGCGCCTGGATCAACATGATGGTCGGCGCGATCGGCCTGTGGATCTGCGTCCTCGTCACCGGCGGGCCCGGGCCGATCTCCATGCGAAGCCTGCTCCTGTTCGCGGCCGCGGGATTGATCGGCACGGCGGGCGGACGCGTGGCTCGCTTCTTCGCCATCGAGAAGGTCGGCGCGTCGGTCGCGTCCGCCGTCGGGAACCTGACGCCCCTCATCGCCACGATCCTCGCGATCGCGCTGCTCGGCGAGCGCGTCACCCTGCCCGTGGTGCTCGGCACCATCGTCATCGTGATCGGGACGGTGCTGCTCTCCGTGAGCGGGCACGATCTCGGCTTCCGTCCGTGGATGATCCTGCTGCCGCTGCTCTCGGCGACGTGCTTCGGCATCGTCCAGATCATCCGGAAGGTCGGGCTCAGCGGCATGGGACCGATGCTCGGCTCGGCGATCAACTTCACGACCGCCGCGATCGCGTTCAGCGCGTTCATCGCCGCCACGCGCCACCGCGGCCTCGCGTCGTGCCGCGGGCGGTCGCTGGTCTGCTTCATCGCCGCCGGCGTCGCCGAGAACGCTGGCGTGTTCCTGCTGATCCTCGGCCTGAGCCTCGGCGCGGTGAGCGTGGTGACGCCGCTCACCGCGGCGTCACCGCTCTTCGTGCTGCTCTTCACGCCGTTCTTCCTGAAGGGCGTCGAGGTGCTCACCACGCGGGTGGTGATCGGCACCGTGCTGATCGTCCTCGGCGTCTACCTGATCACGGCGTTCGGCGCGGGCTAGAGCTTCCCCCAGTACTTGCGATCGGACGGGAACACCGTCGTGGCGTCGACGCGCTCCGTCGGCCCGTCCAGGCATTCCGCCGCCGCCTCGCGCCACACCGCGTAGTGCGGCGCCGCGCGGTGCGCCTCGATCGCCGCCTGGTCCTTGTAGACCTCGTAGAAGTAGTAGAGGTTCTGGTCCTTCTGGTCCTGGAGCACGTTGAAGCGCAGGCAGCCAGGCTCGTCGCCCTCCGAATGGATCTGGTCGTGCTCGATCGCCTTCAGGAACTTGTCGCGCTTGTCCGGCTTGATGCGCACCTTCACGAAGATCGCCAGCATGGAAGTCTCCTCGTCAGCGGTTGAGATGATGCAAGGGTAGCCCCGCGCGGGGCCACTCGAACGACACGAGCGTGCCGCCCATCGAGAGCGTGGCGTAGGCGGTGCGCAGCCCGGCGCCGCCGAAGCACACGTTGGTCACCATCATGTCCGGCAGCGCGTACTGGTCGACGCGGCTGCCGTCGGGCCAGATGTCGCTCACGGCGCCGGTGATGAGCGTGGCGACGGCGATGTGCCCCTCGGCGTCGATCGCGAGCGAGTCGAACATCTGGTAGCCGCCGAGCCCGAGGACGCAGCGGCCCTTCTCGCCGCGGTACGGGCCGTTGGCGGACTCGATCTCGCCGGGCCCGGAGAGCGTGAACGACCAGACGCGCGCCGTCGGCGTCTCGACGACCCAGAGCGTGCGCTCGTCCGGCGAGAGCCCGATCCCGTTCGGCCGCTCCAGCGGGAAGATCGCCTCCTTGATCGAGGAGCCGTCCGCCTTGGCGTAGTAGACGATGCCGCGGTCGGCGTCGCGGTCGCGCGTCTTGCCGAGGTCGGTGAACCAGAAGCCGCCGGCGCGGTCGAAGACGAGATCGTTCGGACCGTTGAGGCGCCGTCCGTCGCAGGAGTCGTACAGCGTCTCGAACTTCCCGGTCTCCGGATCGACGATCTGGATGCTGCCGGTCTTGTAGTCGTCGGCCTGGGCGATCGGAAACAGCTTCCCCGGCCGGTCGACGAACTTCAGCCCGCCGTTGTTGGTGACGTAGATCTTGCCGCCCGGGCCCATCGCCGCGCCGTTCGGCCCGCCGCCGAGCGTCGCGACGACGTGAATCTTCCCGCCGGGGGTGACGCGCGAGAGCGTCCGTCTCTCGATCTCGACGAGGACGACGGACCCATCCGGCATGGCGACGGGCCCTTCGGGGAAGCGCAGCCCCGACGCGAACTGCGTGACTTTCGGCGTGATCGTCATGGTCATGGCCCGCTGAGAGTAGCGCACCGTGAATGCGGTTTCGAGCGCCGGCTTTGCCGGCGCAATTTCTCGGGGGGAGGCAGCGAAAACGGAGCGGGCCGCGCGGCCCGCTCCGTTGCAGCGCCGGAAGGGGGATGAAATCCCCCTCCGGGTCAGACCTTCGGGCTGAAGCTCGGCGTGCCGACCCAGCCGGTCTCCGAGACGTCGACGGTGACGCCGTCCGGCGCCGTGTACTTCACCTCGACGTTGCCGCCGTGGCGCAGGCCCTGGCCGACACCGAGCGCCTCGTTGATGTCGTCACGGCGCGGAGCGCCCGCCGTCTTGAGCTTGTCGGCGATGTCTTCCAGGTTCTCGACCTGGAAGCCGAAGTGGTGGATGCCGCTCCATCCCGTGCCGCGCTCGACGCCGGCCACCGCGTCGTTCTTGAAATGCAGGATGGCGAGGTTGAGGTCGCCGTCGGTCAGGTAGTACCCCTTGGCGCCCATGCTGTCGATCTTGCCGACCTCTTTCAGCCCGAACACCTCGATGTAGAACTTCGCGGTCTTGTCGACGTCCTGGCACGAGATGGCGATGTGCTTGATCTTCGGCATGGCCTCTCCTCCTGAACTGGTGCCCCGTAGTCTACTTGGTCACGGCTTCCTGAGCTTCAGATCCTCGTACGGCCCCGAGTAGGCGAACCCCTTGATCTTGTCGACGCCCGGATCCTCCACGCGCGGCCCGACGGCCCAGAGGAACGCGAGCTCGTAGACGGGCACGTGGGTCACGCGATCGTAGATCGCCTGCTGGATCTGGTGGAGCAGCGCCTCGCGCTTCTTGCGGTCCAGCTCGCGCGCCTGCCGCTGGAAGAGATCGTCGACGTCCGGCATCACGCCGGCGGCGTAGATCCCGTTCCTGGCCACGTACGCCTCGAGCCGCGTGGCCGCGTTGCCCGCGGCGCCCGCGACGCCGAGGATGACGCCCTTGATCCGCTTCTCGCGCCACTCGGTCAGGAACGTCGCCCGCTCCATCGCCCGCGGCCGCGTGCGGATTCCCGCTTGCTGCAGGTACCCGGACACGGCCTCGCCGAGCGTGTTGTACGGCGGCAGCGGCGTGAGGTCGCCCGCGTCGAACCCGTTCGGATAGCCGGCCTCGGCGAGCAGCTGCTTGGCCCTCGAGAGGTCGTACGCGTGCGGCGGGAACGACTTCGAGAACTCGAGGCTTCCGTGCAGCAGGCTGCCGGTCGGCTTCGAGAACCCGAGCGTCTCGGCTTGGTTCAGCGCCTGCCGGTCGAGCGCGTGGCTCGCCGCGAGACGCACGCGACGGTCGTGCCAGGGCGACTTCTGCTCGAACTGCTCGGGGAAATCGAGCCAGAACACGCCCGGCGGCTGCGCGGCGACGAGCTTGAGTCCCTGCGTCCGCTTGACGTCCTCCGCGACGGGTCCGCTGAGGAGGTACACGATGTCGACGTCGCCCTTCTTGAGCGCCGCCGCGCGCGTCGTCTCCTCGGGCAGGCTGCGGAACACGAGGCGCTTGACGTTCGGCTGCTTGCGCCAGTAGCCCTCGAACGCCTCCATCACCAGCTCGATGCCCGGCTGGAAGCTGACGACCTTGTACGGACCGGCGCCGATCGGCGCCTTCTTGAACCCGTCGTCGCCGACCTTCTCCACGTATTTCTTCGGCACCACCCACGCCGCACCGGTGGCCGATGTGCCGTAGAACGTCATGAAGTCGGGCCACGGCTCCTTGAGGGTGATCCGCACGCGGCCGGGATCGACGATCTGCACGTCCTTCACGCGGTCCTTGAGCAGCTTCGCCGAGGCGCCCTTGTAGCGGTCGAACGAGAACTTCACGTCTTCCCCGGTGACGGGATCGCCGTTGTGGAACCTCGCACCTTTCCGCAGGACGAAGTCGTAGCTGAGACCGTCCTTCGATACCGTCCACGACTCGGCGAGGCTCGGCGTGTTGTTGTTGCCGGGCATCGGCTTCACGACGGCGTCGTGGATCGCGTAGAGGACCATGAACGGCGTGATCAGCGCCTCGGTCTCGGCGGGGTCGAGCCACCGCGCGGCGAGCGTCACGTGCACGCCCCACGTCAGCGTGCCCTCCGGAGCGGCCGCCACAGGTCCCGCCGTCGCCGCGATCATCGCTAGCGCCAGAGCGAATCTCCTCATCGCAAACGCCTCCTCGAAGATCGACGTCACGCGTCCGGCGCAGGGTACACGCTCGGCGGGCGTGGCGCCAAATCCCCCGGCCTGTCACAGCCGTAGTAGACGGAGGAACGAATCGGCCGGGCCCCAGGGAGGACCAATGAAATTCATGCTGACGTTCGCCTTCAAGCCCGAGGCGCGCGGGCGGGACGAGGCCATCGCGCGATTCAAGAAGACCGGCGGCCAGCCCCCGCACGGCGCGCGCCTGCTCGGCCGCTGGACCGCGGCCGATTTCAGCGGCGGCTTCGATCTGCTCGAGAGCGACGACGCGAAAGCGCTCACCGAGTTCGCGCTGATGTGGAGCGACGTGATGGAGCTGAAGGTCGTGCCGGTCGTCGAGGACGCGGAGCTCCAGGAAACGCTGCGCCGCTCCGGGCGGTAGCGCGAGGGCGCGCGGCAGGCGTATCCTGTCGCGCCATGAACCTCCTGCGCCCGCACGAAAGCGATCTCGCGGTCGACGGCCGAAAGCTTCACCTCCTGGACTGGGGCGGCGCGGGCCGCACGCCGCTGCTCCTCTTGCACGGCTTCACCGGGCATGCGCACGCGTGGGACACGCTCAGCATCGCGCTGCAGCCGCACTTCCACGTGTACGCGCTCGATCAGCGCGGCCACGGCGACAGCGACCCGGCGGACGTCTACAACCCCGCGGTCGCGTTCGACGATCTGAGCGGCGTGATCGATCAGCTCGGGCTCTCCGCGCTGATCCTCATCGGGCTCTCGATGGGCGGGCGCAACGCGATCTACTTCACGGCGAAGCGGCCGGACGTCGTGCAGAAGCTCGTCACCGTCGACATCGGGCCGGAGATCAGCGCGCGCGCCGCCGCGGCGCCGCCGGGTCCGCCGGAACCCGACACGTGGGAGAGCATCGAGCAGGCCGCGCAGCATCTGCTCCGCGGCAATCCGTATCCCGGCATCCACTATTACCGCTGGGTGGTGTCGCACAGCTTGCGCCAGCGGCCCGACGGCGCGCTCGTGTGGAAGTGGCATCCCAGCGTGAAGGAGCGCCGCACGCAGATCGACTTCGACTGGTGGGGCGCCCTGCGCTCGATCCCCTGCCCCACCCTCGTCCTGCGCGGCGAGCACAGTCACATCCTCGATCGCGACGTCGCGGAGCGCATGGGCAAGGAGCTGCCGCGCGGCCGGTTCGTCGAGATCCCGCGCGCCGTGCACACGCTGCACGAGGACAACCCGGACGCCGTCGTCGCCACACTCAAGGAGTTCCTGCTATGAAGCTCGTCCGCTACGGCCGCGCCGGCGCCGAGAAGCCGGGCGTGATCGACGCCGACGGAAAGCTGCGAGACCTCTCACGCGTCGTGAAGGACATCACGCCCGACGTCCTCGCCGGCGCGGGTCTCAAGAAGCTGCGGAGCGCCAACATCGCGCGCCTCCCGGTGATCGGCAGCCGGCCGCGCCTCGGGCCGCCGCTCGCCGGGATCGGCAAGATGGTCTGCATCGGCCTCAACTACACCGACCACGCGCGCGAGGTCGGCCGTCCCGCGCCCTCCGAGCCGACCCTCTTCATCAAGGCCAACAGCGCGATCAACGGCCCCCACGACGCGATCGTGCGGCCCCGCGGCGCCGAGAAGCTCGACTACGAGGTGGAGCTGGCGGCGGTGATCGGCCGCGACGCGCGCTACGTGAGCGAGGCCGACGCGATGAAGTACGTCGCGGGCTACTGCATCGTCGACGACGTCTCGGAGCGCGCCTTCCAGATGGAGCGCGAGGGCACGACGACCAAGGGCAAGAGCTGCGACACGTTCGCGCCGATCGGGCCGTGGCTCGTCACCGCCGACGAGGTCCGCGATCCGCACGCCCTCGAAGTGTGGACGAAAGTGAACGGCGAGACGCGCCAGCACGGCCACACGAAGGACCTGATCTTCGGCATCGCCAAGCTCGTGAGCTACGTCAGCCACTTCATGTCGCTCCGCGCCGGCGATCTCATCTCGACCGGCACGCCGGCCGGCGTCGCGCACGGCATGAAGCCGCCGCGCTACCTGCAGCCGGGCGACGTCGTGGAGATGGGGATCACCGGCCTCGGCACGCAGCGCAATCGCATCATCCAGGCGCGGTGAGCGAGCTCAGCGCCGGCCGCGCGGTGATCGAGCTCCTGAAGGCGGAGCAGGTGCGCCACGTCTTCGGGATCGTCGGCTCGACGTTCCTCGACGTGCTCGACGCCCTCTACGACGAGCGCGGCGTCGAGTACATCAACGTGCGCCACGAGCAGGCCGCCGCCTTCATGGCCGACGGGCTCGCGCGCGTCACCGACCTGCCCGGCGTGTGTCTCGTCACCAGCGGGCCCGGCGCCACCAACCTGCTCACCGGCATCGCCGCGGCGCACGTCGCGCATTCGCCGGTCGTCGTCCTCGTCGGCGGGCCCTCGCTCGACCACCTCCAGAAGGACGCGTTCCAGGAATACGACCTCGTGTCGATGTTCAAGCCGGTGACGAAGTACGCGGTCCAGGTCACCAAGGCCGATCGCATCCCCGAGCTGCTGCGCGCGGCGTTCCGCGCGGCGATGACGGGGCGCCGCGGCCCGGTCTTCGTCGAGATTCCTCGCGACGTGCTGAACGACCAGACGATCAAGGCGCCGATGCTCGGGGCCGAGCGCTATCGCCCGATCCACCCGCAGCCGCCGCATCCCGACGCGATCCGCGACGCCGCGCGGCTGCTGGGCGAGGCCGAGCGTCCGCTCATGCTCGTCGGCGGTGGCGCCACGCGCGCCGGCGCGAGCGACCTGGTCGTGCGGCTCGCCGACGGGCACGGCATCCCGATGATCACGGCGTACGGCCGCAACGACGCGGTGCCGAACGCGCATCCGCTCTATCTCGGACCGCTCGGGCGGGCCGGCGCCGCGGAGGCGGCCGCGGCATGTCGCCGCGCCGATGTGCTGCTCGTCATCGGCTCGCGGCTCGCGCAGTTCACCAGCCACTTCGACGATCGGTCGATCAAGCCGGAGACGGCGATCGTGCAGATCGACCTCGAGAGCCGCGACATCGGCCGGTACTACCCGGTGGCCGTCGGCATCCAGGCCGACGCGCGCGAATCGTGCGCCGCGCTGCTCGAGGCGCTCGCCCGCAGCGCGCCGCGCCGACAGACACCGGCGTGGCGCGCGGAAGTGGCGAAGCTGCGCGAGCAGCGGCAGCAGCGTCTCGCCGGGGAAGCGCAGCTCGAGACGAAGCCGATGAAGCCGCAGCGCGTGTACGCGGAGCTGCGCCGCGCGCTGCCGGACGACACGATCGTCGCGCTCGATGCGGGCGCCGCGCCGGCGTACGGCTACGACCGCCTGCACTTCAGCCACCCGCGCACGTTCCTGACGCCGCTCGACCTCGGCGGCCTCGGCTTCGCGTTTCCGGTCGCGCTCGGCGCGAAGCTCGGGCGTCCCGACGCGCCCGTCGTCGCCATCCACGGCGACGGCGGCTTCCTGATGAACGCGCAGGAGCTCGAGACGGCGGTGCGGCACCAGATCGACGCCGTCACGATCGTGATGAACAACAACTGCTGGGGCTCGGAGAAGGCGTACCAGAAGGCGTTCTACAACGAGCGCTACATCGGCTGCGACATCGGCAACCCGCGCTACGACGAGTACGCGCGGCTGTTCGGCGCGGCCGGCTTCTACGCCGAGCATCCCGATCAGGTCGGCGACGTCGTCATCGCCGCGCTGAAGGCCGGCACGCCCGCGATCGTCGAGATCCCGATCGACCCGAACGAGTTCCCGGCGCCGGCCACGCAAGCGCGGAAGCGCTGACGCGCGATGTGGCGTGTCGGCGTCGACGCGGGCGGGACGTTCACGGACGTGTGCCTCGTCGACGAGGCTACCGGCGCGATCCGGGTCTGGAAGGTCCCGAGCACGCCCGACGATCCATCGCACGCGATTGCGCGCGGAACCGTCGAGGCGCTCGGCGAAGCGCGCGCCACGCCCGGCGACGTCGGCTACTTCGGACACGGCACGACGGTCGCCACGAACGCGCTCATCCAGGACCGCGGCGCGCCGACCGCCCTGCTGACGACCGAAGGCTTTCGCGATCTGCTCGAGATCGGCCGCCAGCGCCGGCCGCACCTCTACGATCTCCAGGCCGACAAGCCGCGCGTGCTCGTGCCGCGGCGGCTGCGCCTGGAGATCGCCGAGCGCCTCCGCCACGACGGCCGTCTCGACAAGCCCCTCGACGAGACGCAGGTCCGCGCCGTCGTCCGGCGCCTGAAGAACACCGACATCCGCGCGCTCGCGATCTGTCTCCTCTACTGTTACGTCGATCCCGCCCACGAGCAGCGCGTGCGCCGGATCGTCGAAGAGGAGCTGCCCGGCGTCTTCGTGACGTGCTCGCACGAGGTCGCGCCCGAGTTCCGGGAGTTCGAGCGCCTGTCGACCGTCGTGGTGAACGCGTATCTCGGTCCGGTCATGGCGGGGTATCTCGCCGGGCTCGGCCCGCGACTGCGCGAGGCCGGGATCCGCGTCACGCCGCACATCACGCAGAGCAACGGCGGCGTGATGTCGTTCGAGGCGGCACGCGCCCAGCCCGTGCGCACGGTGCTCTCGGGCCCCGCGACAGGCGTCGTCGGCGGCCTCGAAGTCGGACGTCTCGCGGGCTTCGGCAACCTCATCACCTTCGACATGGGCGGCACGTCGACCGACGTCGCGCTGATCGAGGACGGCCGGCCGAAGCTGGCCGGCGAGCTCGACGTGCACGGCTACCCGCTCAAGACCCCGGCGCTCGACATCCACACGGTCGGCGCGGGCGGCGGCTCGATCGCGTTCGTCGACGCCGGCGGACTCCTGAAGGTCGGGCCGCGCTCCGCCGGCGCCGTCCCGGGCCCGGTCTGCTACGGCCTCGGCAACGACGAACCGACGGTCACCGACGCGAACGTCGTCCTCCAGACGCTGAACCCGACGCATCTGCTCGGCGGCCGCATGCCGATCGATCGCACACGCGCCGATGCGGCGATCGTGCGGCTCGCGAAGAGCCTCGGCCTCGACGCGACGGCGACCGCGCAAGGCATCGTGAGCGTCGTCACCGCGACGATGGCCAAGGCGATCCGCGTGATCTCGGTCCAGCGCGGCCATGACCCGCGCGACTACACGCTCGTCGCGTTCGGTGGTGCCGGCCCGCTGCACGCCGCGCGGCTCGCCCGCGAGCTGGAGATCCCGCGCGTGCTCGTGCCCCGACATCCCGGCATCCTCTGCGCGCTCGGGCTCCTGCTCAGCGATCTCAAGACGAACTACGCGCAGACGCGCCTGATGCGGCTCACGCCGGATGCCGTGACAGCGATGCTCGACACGTTCGCCGAGCTGGAGGCGCGTGCGGCGGCATGGTTCGATGGCGAAGGGATCGCGCCCGGGGCGCGCACGCTCCGGCGGACGCTCGACATGCGCTACGCGGGGCAGAACTACGAGCTGCCGGTCCCGTGGCCGGACGCGCCGTCGCCCGCCGCGCTCGTGAAGGAGCTGACCGCGGGCTTCGAGCGTGCGCACGAGCAGATCTACGGCTACATCGCGGCGGAGGAGCCGATCCAGGCCGTGACGTTCCGCCTGGAAGCGGTGGGCGCGGTCCGCCGCGCCGAGCTTCGCCCGTTCCCGCGCGCGACGACGGCGGTCAGCGCCGCGATCGTGTCTCACCGCGAGGTGTGGCTCGACGAATCGGACGGGCTCGTCGTGTGCCCGGTGTACGACCGTGAGCGCCTCGGTGCCGGGCACGAGTTCGTGGGCCCGGCAATCATCGAACAAATGGATGCGACAACGTTGCTGCTGCCAGGCCAGCGGACGCGTGTCGATCAGTTTGCGAACCTGGTGATCGCAGATGAGCACTGATCAGCCGCTTTCGAGCGCCGGCTTCGCCGGCGCAATTCCTGTCCTGGGGGGAGGCAGGGAGGAGCACGCCTCGGGGCGTGCGACGACCGCCGGAAGGGGGGCAAAGCCCCTCTCCGGGGCAACCGTCGAGGTGATCGGATCGGCCTTGTCGTCGATCGTCGACGAGATGGGCGAGACGCTCGTGCGCGCGGCGTACTCGACCAACGTGAAGGAGCGGCGCGACAGCTCCACCTGCCTCTTCGACGCGCGCGGCCGCACGCTGTGCCAGGCGATGCACATCCCCATGCACCTCGGCTCGCTCATGGGCGTCGTGGAGCACGTGACCGCGCGGCATCCGATGGACGAGATCCGCGCGGGCGACGTCTTCCTCGGCAACGACGCCTACACCGGCGGCGGGACGCACCTGCCCGACATCGTGATGATCGAGCCCATCGTCGTCGACGGCGGGGTCGTCGCGTGGGCGACGAACATCGCGCACCACGCGGACTTCGTGGACCGCGGCCACGCGCACATCTACCAGGAAGGCTTGCGCATACCGCCGGTCCGGCTCTATCGCGAAGGCGTGCTCCAGCAGGACGTCCTCGATCTCATCCTCCTCAACTGCCAGGTGCCGCGCGAGCGGCTCAACGACCTCCGCGCGCAGATGGCGGCGAACCGCCAGGGCATCCAGCGCTTCCAGTCGCTGTGCGCGAAGTACGGCACGGCGCTCGTGCTCGCCGCGAGCGACGCGCTGCTCGACGCGACCGAGCGCATGACCCGCGCGGGCATCGCGACCATTCCCGAAGGCGTGTACACCTTCGAGGACCGCTTCGACACCGACGAGATGCCGGAGGAGAAGCTCTTCAAGACGCGCGTCGAGGTGAAGGGCGGCGAGATCTTCCTCCACTTCGAGAGCCCGCCGCAGGTGCGCGCGGGACTCAACCTCGTGTGGACGGGGCTGCTCGCCACCGTCTACTACGCGGTGAAGACGCTCGTCGGCCCGGACATCCCGGCGAACGCGGGCGCGTTCCGGCCGGTGCACGTCTCAGCGCCGGAAGGCACGATGCTGAACTGCGTCGCGCCCGCCGCGGTCAACGCGCGCACCGAGACGTGCCAGCGTGTGGTCGACCTCATTCACGGCGCGCTCGCGCCGGCGATTCCCGACCGGATCATCGCCGCGTGCAACGGCGCGTGCGCGATGGGCACGTTCAGCGGCGTGAACCCGCGCACCGGCGCCTACTACGTCTATCTCGAGACGATCGGCGGCGGCTTCGGCGCGCGCGCCACGAAGGACGGGCTCGACGGCGTTCACGTGCACGTCACCAACACGTCGAACCTGCCGGTCGAGGCCCTCGAAGCGGAGTATCCGCTGGTCGTCGAACGCTACGCGCTGGTCGACGACTCCGGCGGCCCGGGCACGTGGCGCGGCGGGATGGGCATCGTGCGCGAGGTCCGCGCCGAGGACCACGACTGCCACGCGTTCGTCCACTCGGCGCGCCGACGCTCCGCGCCGTGGGGTCTCTTCGGCGGCCACGACGGCGCGCCCGCGCGCATCGAGTACGGACCCGACGTCGAGCCGGCGGTGCGCGCGCGAGCGATCCTGCGGCCGGGGCAGAAGGTCGCGATCATCACGCCGGGCGCCGGCGGCTACGGCGACCCGCGCGCGCGGGATCGCGCGCTGGTCGCGCGCGACCTCGCGGACGGTGTGATCTCGCCGGCGGTGGCGCGAGACACCTACGGCATCCGCGACTAGCGCGGTCGACGTGCTCGTCGTCGGCGCGGGCCCGACGGGGCTCGTGCTCGCGCTGTGGCTCGCGCGCCTCGGCGTGCGCGTCCGCATCATCGACAGGACGGAAGCGCCGGGCACGACGTCGCGCGCGCTCGCGGTGCAGGCGCGCACGCTCGAGTTCGAGAGGCAGGTCGGGCTCTCGGACGCGGTCGTCGCGCAGGGCGTTCCGCTGATCGCCGTCAACCTCTGGGTCGCCGGCCGGAAGGTCGCGCGCGTGGAGTTCGGCGCGATGGGCGTCCGCCTGAGCCCGTTTCCCTACGCGCTGATCACGCCGCAGGACGCGCACGAGCGCGTGCTGATCGCGGGGTTGGACGCGGCCGGCATCTCCGTGGAGCGCAAGACCACGCTCCGAGGCTTCGAGGACCTGGGGGACCGCGTGCGCGCCCGCGTCGCGCGGCCCGACGGCCGCGAAGAAGAGGTCGAGGTCGCGTATCTCGCCGGATGCGACGGCGCGAGCTCCGACGTGCGCGAGGCGCTCGGCATCGGCTTCCCCGGCGGCACGTACGAGCACCTCTTCTACGTCGCCGACGTCGACGCGAGCGGTCCGGTGATCAACGGCGAGCTGAACGGCGCGCTGGACGAGGCGGACTTCCTCGCCATCTTCCCGCTGCGGGGAGAGGGCCGCGCGCGGATCGTCGGCACGATTCGCGCCGAGGCCGCGGCGAGACACACGGCGCTGTCGTGGGACGACATCGGCAAGGACGTCATCGCGCGGCTCGGGCTTCAGATCCTCCGCGTGAACTGGTTCTCGACGTACCACGTCCACCATCGCGTGGCCGACCGCTTCGGACGTGGCCGCGTCTTTCTCGCGGGCGACGCCGCGCACATCCACAGCCCGGTCGGCGGCCAGGGCATGAACACCGGCATCGGCGACGCCGTGAACCTCGCGTGGAAGCTCGCGAACGTCGTGCGCGGGCACGCGGAGACGGCGCTGCTCGAGACCTACGAGCCCGAGCGCATCGCGTTCGCGCGGCGCCTCGTCGCCACGACCGATCGCGTCTTCACCGGCATCACGCGTCGCGGCCCGCTCGCGCGCCGCGTGCGTCTGCGCGTGGTGCCGGTCGTGCTGCCGGCGCTCTTCCGCCTCCCCGCCGTGCGGCGGTTCATGTTCCGCACGATCTCGCAGACGGTCATCACGTACCGGGGGCAGCGCCTGAGCGCCGGGCGCGCGGGCCGCGTCCACGGCGGCGACCGCCTGCCGTGGGTGTCGCTGGGCGAAGGCCACGACAACTTCGCCGCGCTGGCGTCACTCGCGTGGCAGGCGCACGTGTACGGCGAGGCGTCCACGACGTTGCGCGAAACGTGTCGCGCGCGCGGGATCGCGCTGCACGCGTTCACGTGGCGGCGGACGATGCGGCGTCCGGGGCTGCTGCGGAACGCCTTCTATCTCGTCCGCCCGGACGGCTACGTCGCGCTCGCGTCGACGGACCGGGCCGGCACCGCGCTCGCGTCGTATCTCGACGCGCGCGGGCTCCGCGCCGCGCGCGACTAGTAGCTGCGGCCGGGCGTCGTGATGGGTGCCGGGACGATGCCCGGCAGCACGCCGCCCATGCCGGGCGGCGCCGTCGACTTCCACTCCATCGGCGGCGGCGCCTTGTCCTCGGCGCGGCGCTCGACGACGCCTTGCGTGCGCTGCAGGGCGCTCGTCAGCTTCTCGAGGTCGACCTTGTGCTCGCGAACGATGCCCTCCCAGGTCTTGCCGCCGCGATACGCGGCGAGCACCTCGTCGAACGTCATCCCGATTTCCTTGGCGAGGCGGTTGGCGATGAAGATCGCGCCCCAGTCGAGCCCGCTGCGCAGGCGCTGCGCGCGCAGCTCGTCGACCGGAAGGCCGAGCTCGCGCGAGAGGTGGCCGACGACGACGCGAAAGCCGTCGGGCGCCGTCGACGCGCGCTCGATGGCGGCCGCGCGCTCCGCGAGCGTGGCAAGATCGGCGCCCCACGCCTGCGTGACGACCAACGCCAGCGCCAGCGCGACGAGCGTGACTCGCATCAGCGCGCGAGGCTCTTGCAGGCCTCGGTGACCGACGGCGGCGTCGGCGCGTCCTTCCACTGAGCGAGACGTCGATAGACTTCGGCGCCGGCGTCGTGGAACTCGCCGGGCACGGCGGCGGCGGCGAACGCCGCGGCGAGCTCCTCCATCTCGCCCACGAAGCGCCACGCCTTGCGCGCGGTGCCTGCGACCGCGTGCTCCGAGCGCTTGGGAAGCTCGGGCTGGGAGATCGCCCACTCCTGCAGCAGCGTCTCGTCGACACCCTCGCGCATCGCGTACGCGCGCACCGCCATCAGCAGCGCCTGCTGCGTCTTGTTCCATCCCGCGTACGCCATCTTGATCGCCGACGCCGCGCCGATCGGCCCGTCCATCGCGATCGCCTGCAGCAGGCCGCCGTTCAGCATGTCGGCGACTTCCGCGGCTCCGGCGCCGGAGAGATAGAGGCGCGTGACGCCCGGCTTGCGCGGCGGCGGGCCGATGATGCCGCCGTCGATGTAGGTCGCACCGGCGGCGGTGATGATCTCGCCGACCTTGCGCGTGGTGGCGGGCGCGATCGCGTTGCCGTCGACGTAGAGGCCGGTGAAGCGCTGCGCGGCGACCTGCTTCGCGACGTCCATCGCCGAAGCGGGCGGGCAGACGGAGACGATCACCTGCGCTTCGCGCGCGAGCCGCGCGAGGGTGCCGACGTCCTCGAGACCGTCCGCTTCCGCGCGCTTGCGCGTGGCCGTGCCGCGGCCTTCCGAGACCCACATCACGCGGGCGCCGGCCACGCGCGCGCTCGCGGCGACCCCGCTTCCCATCTCGCCCGGATGCAGCACGCCGATCGTCACGCTCATCGGAAACCCCCTCCTTGGCCCCTCAGCCGATCACCCGGCCGCCCATCACCCGAATAGTATCGCCGGTCACGTACGACGACGCGTCGGATGCGAGGAACACGCACGCATCGGCGATGTCCTCCGACCGGCCGAGCCGGCGCAACGGAATCTCCTTCAGGTGCTCGGGCGAGTCGCGCGGCTTCTCCTTGAACTCCGGGTACCAGTCGGCGTAGCGCCGCTCGGTGTCGATGAAGCCGGGGATCACCATGTTCGCGCGGATCCCGAACGGTCCGAGCTCGGCCGCGAGCGAGCGGATCAGGCCGAGGAGCCCCGACTTGGCCGCCGTCACCGCCGTGGTGTTGGGCCGGCCGGTGATGGAGGACTGCCCGCCGAGCGCGATGATGCTCCCGCGCCGCCGCTCCTTCATCCCCGGGACGACCGCCTTCGAGAGATAGAACGCGGAGTGCAGGTTGACCGCCATCACGCGGTGCCAGTCGTCGAGCGACGTGTCGGCGATCGACGTGTGCGGGCGAATCGCGGCGTTGCACACGAGCACGTCGATGGCGCCGAACTCCGCGAGCCCGTCGCGCACCATCGTGTCCACGGAGGCCGCGTCGGCGATGTCGCCCAGGACCGGCAGCGCGCGGACGCCGGCCTTGCGGCAGTCGGCCGCGACGCTCTCGAGCTCGTCCTTGTTGACGCGGGTGTTCAGCAGGAGGCTGGCCCCCTCGGCGGCGAACGCCAGCGCGATGGCGCGGCCGATGTTGCGGCTGGCGCCGGTCACGAAGGCTGTCCTGCCCTTGAGACTCAGGCGGTTCGTTTCCATGCGGCCTCCTTGATCACGAGCCCCGCGGCGGCGAGCACGCAGAGCCAGGCGAACCAGTCTCCGTAACGCGCGTAGACGGTGGGATCATGCCGCACTTCCACGGGCGCCGCGAGCAGGGCCATGGGCGCGGCGTCGCTCCGCGCCGACGCGACGAGGCGGCCTCGATCGTCGCGCAGGGTCAGCAGGCCCTGCTTGGCCGCACGCGCCATCGCAAAGCCGCTCTCGATCCCGCGCATCGCCGCCATGCGGTCGTGCAGCCACGCGTCGGAGACGAAATCCCACGACGGCACGAGCAGGAGCCCGCTGCCGCGCGCGCCGTACTCGCGGCCGAGCGACGGGAAGTCGAGGTCCTTGCAGATCGCGACCCCCCACGGAGCCGTCGCGGCCGGCACGATCAGTGGACCGTCGCCGTCCGCGTAGCCCGCTTCGATGCCCGGGATGTGATGACGCTTGCGATACCGCCCGGCGATCGTCCCGTCCGGCGCGATCACGAGCGCGACGTTCCGGCGCCGCGGCGCGGCGATCTCGTTCACCCCCGCGACGACGGTGACCCGGTTGCGCGCCGCCGCGGCGGCGATCTGTCGTTCGACGTCGTCGCGGTACGCGTCGGTGACGCCCACGATCTTCTCCGGAAGAACGACCACCGCGGCACCGCGCGCGGCGAGCGCGTCGACGGCCTCGGCGTGCGCCTGGATCACGGCGAGCGCTTCGCCGCGATCCGTGGTGCGGAACGCGGCGATCGGGACATCGGACGCCGCCAGCCCGATGGTGACCGCGGTGCCCGCGACCGGCCGCGCGAGGCGCCACGTCCCGAACGCGACCGCCGTCGCGACGAGGAGCGCGGCGGCGAGCGCGACGTGGACGCGGGGCCGACGTGGCGTCGACTTCGCCATCGCGACCGCCGCCGCGGCGGGCACCGCCATGAGGAGAAACGTGATGCCGGACAGGCCGGTGACGGACGCGAGCCGGGCGATCGGCAGGACATCGGCCTGGCTGTACGCGAGGCTCCCCGCACTGCCATGTGGCGATATGCGCGTGCCGGCGAACTCGAAGACGACCCACAGCACGGGGACACACAACGCCGCGGACCACGGGGCGCCGCGGCGGACGAGCGCGCGGAACGCGAGCACGACGAGCACGAACACCACGGCGGGCGGACGACCGCGAGGACCGGCAACGGCGCGACCCAGGCCATTGGCCAGAGCGGCTCGAGGCCCGTGCCGGACGCGAAGCCCACCGCCCCGGCGAGCCCCGCGAGCGCCGCGCGCCTTCGGTTATAGTCCGTGGTCGAAGGGGAAGGAGTGGCCATGCGCATCCACAATCTCTACACCGACGCCAAGGGCGAATCCCACTTCCGTGACATCGAGGTCGAATGGGCGGAGGAGACGCGCGCCGGCAAGCTCTCCAAGCGCCTCCCCGCCACCGGCATCATCTTTCGCCAGGTGCAGCCCACCTACGACCTCGACTGGCATCCGGCCCCGCGGCGCCAGTACATCATCAACCTCGACGCCGGCGTGCGGATCACGGCGAGCGACGGCGAGGCGCGCGTGATCGGAGCCGGCGAAATCATCCTCGTCGAGGACACGACGGGCAAGGGCCACCTCTCCAAGGCCGTGGACGGCAAGATGCGCCACTGCATTTTTGTGCCCGTTGATTGACTTGGGGGGCGCGAGGCGCGCCCCCCACGCCCCCACGCTCCGCGCGCGGCGTGAAGCCGCGCGCTCCGCGAGTGCCGGGACGGGAGATCCGATGAAGGTCGCGTTCGGCATCAGCTTCGGCTCGGCCACGCCGCTCATGCGCCGCGCCGACATGCAGAAGTTCATGGACCTCGTGCGCATGGCCGACGACTACGGCGCGACGGCGCTCGGCACGTTCGACACCGCGTTCATCGGCGGCGACGCGTACGTTCGCGCGACGCTGCTCGCCCAAACGTCGTCGCGCGCGCGTCGGGCTCAGGCCGACCAATCCCCTCACCCGCGAGCCGCAGGTCACGGCGTCGTTCCTCGCGTCGCTCGACACGCTCACCGACGGCCGCGCGTTCATGGACATCGCGAGCGGCGACAGCGCGGTCTTCAACATCGGCCTGAAGGCCGCCACGCGCGCGCGGATCGAGGACTACGTCACCTGTGTCCGCGAGCTGATCGCGAAGGGTGAGGCGACGTATCAGGATCGGCCGCAACGCGTGCGCTGGTCGTCCACCGTCGTCAGGCCGCGCGTGCCGATCTCGATCTGCGCCGAGGGGCCGAAGACGCTGCACCTCGGCGGACGCATCGGCGACGGCGTCGTGGCCGGCACCGGGCTCCTGCCCGAGGTCATCAAGGACACGCTCGCGCGGGTTCACGCCGGCGCGCGCGAGGCGGGCCGCGCGCCCGAGGACGTCGAGGTCTGGTTCACCGCGCGCAGCTCGCTGCACGACGACAGCGCAACCGCGATCGAGAACGTGAAGGCGTCCGTGTCCTCGATCCTCAACCACTCGATGCGGTTCGGGCTCGAGGGCAAGAGCGTGCCCGACGACCTCCGCGCGAAGATCCAGGCCTACGTCGACAACTACGCGCTCTACGACCACGGGCTCCACGAGGGTCAGAACCCGAAGCGGATGGAGGCGCTCGGGCTGACACAGTACGCGCTCGACCGCTTCGCGCTCGCCGGCAACGCCCGCGACTGGATCGCGCGCATCGAGCAGGTGGCGTCCGCGGGCGCGACCCGGCTGTGGCTGACGGCCAGCGGCCGCGGCTTCGACGAGCAGGCGAAGTATCTCCGGATCCTGGGCGAGGAGATCATGAGGAGGGTCCCGTGAAAATCTGTTTCTTCGACGACTGGAAGCTCGGCGTGCTCAACGGCGACAGCGTGGTGGACGTCTCGGACGTCGTGAAGGACATCCCGCGCATCGGCCCCGGCGACGTGATCAACGGGCTCATCGCGCGCTTCGGCGACTACCGCGCGAAGCTGCAGGAGGCCGCGAGCAAGGGCAAGGGCACGCCCGTCGCGAGCGTCCGGCTCCGTCCGCCGCTGCCGAAGCCCACAAACATCGTGGCGATGGCCGTCAACTACATGGAAGACGGCACGCGCACGGAGCCCGCGCCGATCAACGCCTTCCACAAGTCGCCGAGCGCGATCATCGGCCCCGCCGAGACGATGGTGCTCCCCGACGTGCCCGCCACGATCTTCGAGGGCGAGGCGGAGATGGCCGTGATCATCGGCAAGCGGGCCACGAAGGTGAGCCAGGCCGACGCGATGAGCTACATCTTCGGCTACTGCAACTTCATCGACGGCTCCGCGCGCGGGCTGCCGCCGAGCGGCAACACCTTCTACCAGATGAAGTCGCGCGACACGTTCTGCCCGATCGGCCCGTACATCGTCACGGCCGACGAGATCGCCAACCCGCACAAGCTCGAGATCAAGCTGTGGGTGAACGGCGAGCTGAAGCAGAACTTCAACACCGACGACATGGCGCACAAGATCCCGCGTTGCATCGAGTGGGTGACCTCGATCCACTCGCTCGAGCCCGGCGACATCATCGCGACGGGCACCAACCACCGCGGGCTCAGCGGCTTCCAGGACGGCGACCGCATCGACCTGGAGGTGGAAGGGCTCGGCAAGCTGACGTTCGGCGTGAGGGATGAGCTGAAGCGGACGTGGTCGCGCGAGACGCGTCTCGACCGCCAGAACAAGGGGCTCGAGGGCACGACCCCGCAGATCACGGGGAAGCACGCGCCGAAGAAGAGCTAGTGTTTCACACGGCGCCGCGGCCGGTGTTTCATAGCGTCAGGAGGATGCTATGAGCACCGACCGCGGCTACATCGCGCGCAACAATGACGAGCGCGCCCGGCTGAAGGCGCTGGTCTCGAAGTGCTCGGACGCCGATCTCGCGACGCCGATGCCCGCCGGCTGGACGGTGGCCGGCGTGCTGGGCCACCTCGCGTTCTGGGATCAGCGCATCGTGCTCCTGCTCGACCAGTGGGAGAAGAAGGGCATCGTGCCGACGCACGAAGTCGCGGCGGACGTCGACTGGATCAACGACGCCGCCAAGCCGATGCTGCTCGCCGTCCCGCCGCGCGCGCTCGCGCAGATCGCGGTCGCGAGCGCCGAGGCCGCCGACCGCAAGGCCGAGACGCTCTCGGACGAGCTCGTCGCGAAGAACGCGGCGGCCAGGCTCCTCAACCTCGCGCGCGCCGATCACCGCAAGGAGCACCTCGACGACATCGAGCGCGTGCTCAGCGGGAAGGCGTGATCAGGTCCTTCGCCGTCCAGCCGTCGAGGTCGTATTCGGCCATGCACGATTCGGCGAACCGCTTGAAGCGGTCGTACTGTCCGGAGCCGAGGGCGCCGAACAGCGCGTAGCGCCGGATCTCCTCGTGGCTGCCCGAGTAGTTGATCTCGTAGAGCTCGTGGCGCCCGCCGAACTCCGTGCCCCCCGCGTCCCACAGGAGCTTCATCAGCTTCACGCGCTCGACGGCGTCGACGCCGTTCGAGCCGCGCAGGTAGAGGTCGAGGTACTTGCGAAGCTCCGGCGCCTTGAAGTCGCGCGCGTCCGAGTTCAAGTAGATCAGGCCGCTCGCCACCGTCTTCTCGACGAGGTTCTTGATCTGCACGTACGCTTCCGGCGCGAGCACCTGGTACGCCGCGGCCGCCTCCGCGCCCGGCAGGATGCAGCCGCCCGTCCACGGATCGGCGGTCTTCGCCATCGCGTCGGACAGGGCCCAGATCATGTTGCGCCAGGCGATCACCTCGCCGATGTTCGCCTCGACGCCGCGGAACGTGCGCGCGCCCGTCGTCTCGGTCGCCTTGATGAGGAGCCCGGTGATGAAGTCGAGCTTCACGGCGAGGCGCGTGCAGCCGTGGATCATCGCGCGCGGGAGGAAGCCCGTGCGCGGGAAGAAGTTGTTCGCCTTCTCGACGTCCGCGTAGACGAACACGTCCTCCCAAGGCACGAAGACGTCGTCCATCACGAAGATCGCGTCGTTCTCGTCGAGGCGGCTCGAGAGCGGGTGGTCGAACGGGCTGCCGAGCGCGGCCGCGCGCATCTCGTTCGACACGCGGCAGATGAGCTTCACGCCCTTCGCGTTCGTCGGGACCATGAACACGACGGCGAACTTGCGATCCTGCACGGGCAGGAGGCCGTGGTGCGCGACGAAGGTGAAGTGCGTCAGCGCCGAGCCTGTCGCCACGACCTTCGCGCCCGAGACGTGGATCCCGCCGTCGGTCTCTTTCACGATGCGTGCGTACACGTCAGTCGCCCCGCCCGCAGCGCCCGGGGCGATGTTCCGGTCGACGGGCGGATGGATGATCGCGTGGTTGATGAAGGGCACGCGCTCCTGCGCGAACCGACACCAGCGCCGCGCGTTCGCCTGGTACGGATCGTAGAAGTCGGCGTTCGCGCCGAGCGTCGCGAGGAAGGCCGCCTTATAGTCCGGCGAGCGGCCGAGCCAGCCCCACGTGAGGCGCGCCCACGCGGCGATCGCGTCGCGCGCGGCCACCTGCTCCTCGACGGTCGTCGGCGCGCGGAAGTAGCGCTGCGTGAAGCCGCCCCACATCCTCGTGGAGCGCGTCGGAGAGGCGCGCGAGCATCCGCGCGACGTTCCGGAACGCCGGATGCGCGGTGATGTTCTTCACCCGCTCGCCGTAGATCCAGACTTCCCGGCCGTCGTCGAGACTCGCGAGGAATTCCTTGCCCGTGTACGGCAATGTCGTCATGGACCCAACCCCTCTCAGCGGAGGTGCGGCAAGACCTTCGCCGTGAACTCTTCGAGCTGCGCGAGCTGCTTGTCGCCGACGAAGCGCAGACACAGGTCGGTCGCGCCGGCCGCGGCGTAGCGCCGCAGCGCTTCGACCACGACCTCCGGCGGCCCGAGCCCCATCGTGCCGCGCGAGTGCACGCCGCCGCCGTAGTAGGCGGCGAGGAAGTTCTCGGTCTCGCGCCGGACGCGCGCGGGATCGTCGCCGAGGCGCACGGTCGTGTAGACGCACAGCGGGAAGTCAGGCGCGCTGCGGCCGTACTTCACCATCGCCTTCTCCGCGTGCTCGCGCACGGTCTTGCACTCCTCCGCGTGGATGTACGTGGTGATGATGCCGTCGCCGAGCCGCGCGAAGCGGTCGAACGACGCGGGGATCATCTCGCCGCGATTGCCGGCGGTGATCAGCACCGGCGGCCCCTCGGCATTCCACGGGAGCGGACCGATCGTGTGCTCCGTCAGCACGACGTCACCGTCGGTGTGCGTGACCGGCTCGCCGCGCCACAGCATCCGCCAGACCTCCACGTGCTGGTCCATGCGGCGCGCGCGGCGCTTGTGGTCCGCGCCGCACGCCGCCCACTCGCGCGCCGCCGCCGGGAGGCTCCACCCGACGCCGATGCCCATGACGACACGGCCGTGCGACATCTGATCGAGGTTCGCGATCTGGTGCGCGAGCACCACGGGATGACGAAGCGCCGGGAGGAGGACCGCGGTGCCGAGCCTCACGCGCTCGGTGATGCCGGCGATGTAGGCGAGCGTCGTCAGCGGCTCGAGCCGCGGCTTCATCACCACGCTGTCGCCGACCCACACGGCGTCGTAGCCGTGCGCGTCGGCGTGCCGCGCCATGGCCCATCCCTCGTCGACGGGCGGCCGCCGCGCGGACTGCATCACGCTGCCACGGGTCGGGATGAGGATGCCGATGCGCATCGCTACGCCCTGACGAGATGGCGGCCGATGAAGTCGCGCATGCCGGCGATGGCCTTCGTCGTGTCGACGCTCTCCTGGCCGAGGAACCCGTGCTTGGCGACGGGGAACTTCTGCCGCTCGACGTGGCCGCCGGCCTTCTCCCACGCGCTCACGAGCGCCTCCGGGATGTCCTCCGGCACGTTGTCGTCGAGCTCGGGCTGCGCGATCCACGCCGGCAGCACGCGCGCGCGGCCCGATGCCACGACGCGCGTCACGCTGGCTTCGCTCATCACCGCGTCGCTGCCGAAGTAGCCGACGCTCGACTCGACGAGCCGCGGCGCGTTCGGGAACTTCGGATCGTCCCTGTGCTCGGCCATGAAGCGATGGCGGCGCAGCGGGTCGGCGACGGGATACGCGGCGAGCACGCAGGCCACCGTGTCGTCGCCGCCGGTGCCGAGCGACCCGTCGGGCATCACGACCGGCGTGCCGCCGAACACGCCGGGCTGCACGGCCACGAGCAGCGCGATGTGACCGCCGCTCGACTGACCGAGCAACGCCACACGCGTGGGGTCGACCTGAAGTCGCTGCGCGTGCGCACGCACCCACCGCACGCCCGCCGCGGCGTCCTGCGCCATCGCCGGGTGCTTGTGCGTCGGGCCCTGACGAAAGTCGAGCGACACGACGACGAGCCCGCTCGCGGCGAGCCCGCGGCCGTGGTGCACGCCTGCGGTGCGATCCAGCCGCGTCCACGCGCCGCCGTGCACGTCCACGACCGCCGCGAGCGGCGCCGCCGGCGTTCCCTTCGGCCGATAGACCCGCGCGAGGAAGTCCTTGCCGTCCACCTTCGCGAACGGGACGTCGCTCTCCTCGACCTCGTACGGCGCGGACGCGTCGAAGCGGATGCTCATACCTGGCCCTCCCAGGACGCCGTGGCGACTTGCGCCCACCGTGTGCGGATCGCGTCGAACTCGTTCTTCGGAAGCGTACCCTTCTTCACGATCGCCGCGTTCTCCTGCCAGCGTTCGGGCTTCGCGGTCCCGACGATCGCGGTGTGGACCCCGGGCACGCTGAGCGTGAAGCGCAGCGCCGTGGCCGCGGCCGTGGCCGCCTTTGAAGATGGGGGCCCCACAGCTGAGGACCTCCAAGCCCCCCTCAGGAACGGATAGTCGAGCGCGCGCAGGCGCTCATAGTAGTCGGCGTAGTACGGGTCGGGGCGGCGCGTGTAGCGCCACGCGACGTTCGCGAGCGGTCGCTTGGCGATGACACCCATCCCGCGCTCGCGGGCGAGCGGCAGCGTCAGCTCGAGCGCTTCCTGATCGGCGATGCTCACCGACGTCTGGAGCGCGTCGAACCGGCCGGTCTCGATCGCGTAGCGCGCGGCCGCGCCGTCGCCGCTGTAGCCGATGTAGCGCGTGACGCCGCGCGCGCGCGCGCGTTCGAGTGCGACGATCGCGTCACCGCGCTTGAGCACGTCCAGCGAGCAGCTGTGGAGCTGGACCAGGTCCACGTAGTCGGTGCCGAGGCGCTTCAGGCTGCGCTCGACACTCTTGAGCAACGGGTCGAGCCGCCAGTCCGCGCGGCCCCACCCGCCCGCGTGGCCGCACTTCGTGAAGAGAAAGAACTCGCGCCGCCGCGTGCCGACGGCCTTGCCGATGAGGACCTCGCTGTCCTCGTAGCACTCCGCGGTGTCGATCACGTTGAGGCCGGCGTCGAGCGCGCCGCCCAGGAGCGTCGCGACCGTACGGGCGCTCGCGCGCTCGTAGCCGATCTCGGAGCCGCCGAAGCCGAGCGCGCTCACGGTCATGTCGGTTTTGCCGAGCTTGCGCCGATCCATGGACCGCGAGTATATGCTCCCATGATCGAAAAGCGGCCGTTCGGACGCACCGGGCATCACAGCACCGTCACGCTCTTCGGCGCCGCCGCGCTCGCGCGCGTCGACCAGGACGCGGCCGACCGCGCGCTGGACATGCTCTTGCGCTACGGCGTCAACCACATCGACACCGCGGCGCGCTACGGCGACTCCGAGCTGCGGATCGGCCCGTGGATGGCGCGGCATCGCAAGGACTTCTTCCTCGCGACCAAGACGGGTCTCCGCGACGCGAAGGGCGCGCGGGAGGACCTCCATCGCTCGCTCGAGCGGCTGCGCGTCGATCACGTCGACATGATCCAGATGCACGCGCTCTGGCATCCCGACGATTGGGACCGCGCGATGGGACCGGACGGCGCGCTGGAAGCGCTGGTCGAAGCGCGTGCGCAAGGACTCGCGCGCTTCATCGGCGTCACCGGCCACGGCTGGACGATCGCCGCCATGCACAAGCGCAGCCTCGCGCGCTTCGAGTTCGACTCCGTGCTGCTCCCCTACAACTGGTTCATGGCGAATGACCCGCGGTATCGCGAGGCGTTCGAGTCGCTGCTGGCGACGTGTCAGGGGCGCCGGGTGGCCGTGCAGGTGATCAAGTCGATCGCGCGCGGCCCGTGGGCGACGACGGCGCGCACGCACACCACGTGGTATCAGCCGCTCGAGGACCAGACGGACGTCGACCGCGCGGTGCACTGGGTGCTCGGCCTCCCGGGCATCCACATCAATACGGTGGGCGACCTCTCACTGCTGCCACGCGTGCTCGACGCCGCCAGCCGGTTCGAGCGTCGCCCGTCCGACGCCGCCATGACCGCGATGGCGGAATCGCAGCGCATGACTTCCCTGTTCGGTCTCGCGACATGAACATGGGGGCCCCACAGCACAGGACCCCCACCCCCCCCGGTGATCCATGAAAATCACGCACGTCACGACGAAGATCATCCGCACGCCCGCCGACAACCCGCTGGTCGTCGGCCTGCCGCCCACCACCGACACGCGCGAGTTCGTCACGCTCGAGCTCGGCACCGACCAGGGGCTGGTCGGCATCGGCCTCACGTTCTTCGGCGGCGCGCTGACGCCGGCGCTGCGCTCGGCGGTGCAGACGCTCGGCGAGCTGATCGTCGGCGACGATCCGACGCAGACCGAGGCGATCACCGCGAAGTGCCGGAAGGCCGCGGGCAGCTGCGGCCCGGGCGGCATCTTCTCGCTGGCGCTCGCGCCGGTGGACATGGCGTGCTGGGACCTCAAGGGCAAGGCCGTCAACCAGTCGGTGTGCGCGCTGCTCGGCGGCCTGCGCGGCCGTGTCGCGACGTACGCGAGCGGCGCGCTCATGCGCCCGCACCCGATCGACTACCTCGCGAAGGCGGGTCCGCGCCTCAGAGACATGGGCTTCCGCCAGATGAAGATGCAGTGCGGGAGCGAGAAGACCATCGGCGAGTCGATCGAGCGCGTGCGCGTGATGCGCGAGGGCATCGGCCCCGACGTCGACCTCATGTGCGACATCAACCAGCTCTGGAGCGTGCACCACGCGATCGACGTCACCCGCCGGCTCGAAGAGCGGGGTCTGCATCTCTACTGGCTCGAGGACCCGACGACGGCGGACGACTACCAGGGGCTCGCGCGCATCGCGGACGCGCTCAGCACGCCGGTCGCGGCGGGCGAGTACGTCTACGGCATCGCGCCGTTCCGCCAGCTCCTCGAGCACCGCTCGGTCGACATCGTGATGATCGACCTGCTGCGCGCGGGCGGCATTACGCACTGGATGAAGATCGCGGGCATGGCGGAGGCCTACAACCTCCCCGTGGTGAGCCACCTGATTCCCGAGATCCACGTGCACCTGATCGCCGCGATCCCGAACGGCCTCACGGTCGAGTACATGCCGTGGACGCTGCGTCTCTTCGAGGAGACGCCGGATATCAAGAACGGCCAGATCGTGGTCCCGTCGAAGCCGGGGCTCGGCCTCGCGTTCGATCAGGCGGTGCTCAAGAAGTTCCAGATCGCATGACGGAGCCGCTCACGCCGTCGCGACTCTGGAAGCGCATGACCGCCGAGCAGCGGCGGCGCGCGGCGACCGCGCTCTACGGCAACCCCGAGGCGAAGAGCGAGCAGCAGCAAGGTGCGCAGCTCATCGCGAAGCATCTGAAGTTCCGGCCGAAGAGCGTCAGCAGCCTCGACGCCGACAAGAAGGCGCGCTCCCTCACGAACGTCCCGGAGATCCCCGAGGACCTCGCCGCGCGCCTGCTCGTTCTCTATCACCTCGCCGAGCAGCGCCCGATGATGAGCGCGTTCCTCGACGCCGCCGGCATCAAGCACGACAACGGGATGATCGAGGACGACGCGTTCGCACCGGATGAGGCCAAGGTGCGCGCGGCGGCCACGACGATCGCTGGCGCGTACCCGAAGGACGACGTCGCGCTCTATCTCACGACGCTGTTCTGGCAGGATCCCGCCGCGTGGGCCGCGCTGGCGGACGCGCCCGAGCTCGGATGAGGCAGTTGACAACGCCGCGCTAGCCGTCCGATCATCGCCCCACCGTCGCGACCGTCCGGACCTCGGGGGGACCGCTCCATGCCCCTGGATCGGGTTCGAGGACGCAGCCCGCCGCCCGCGCCGCACGCTCCCATGCGCTCACGCCGATGACGAACCTCTCAACGAAGGAGGTTCTATGGCCACGACGACCGTGGCAGGCCGCGTGACGGACACGCGGACGATGCACAGGGTCCCCGACCCATTCCCGCTGACCATGGCCGGGATGATGGCGATGCTCGGCCCGCAGGCGATCAACTTCGGCATCTCGGTGGGCGGCGGCGAGGCGTACCTGCTGCCGAACATCGGCGCGCGCGGCACCTTCCACATGCACTGGCTGATGCTCGTGTCGGTCGTGCTCGAGGCCGCGCTCGTCTACGAGTGCATCAAGTACAGCATGAACACGGGGCGGTCGTTCTTCGCCGCAACCTCCGAGCTGAGCCCGAAAGGCCTCTGGCCGTGGTACTGGGCCGTCATCACTATCCTGGTCGCCGGCTGGCCGGCCTGGCTCGGCGGTGCGGTCATCGCCGCCCAGCGTTTCACCGGGATCTCGACCCAGACACTCCTTCCGGGCTCGAGCTTGCCTCCGCAGTATCTCTGGGCGGTGATCGCGCTGGTGCTGGTGCTGGTCGTGTTCTATCTCTCCGACCGCACCTACAACTTCCTGCAGAAGTTCTTCCTGTTCATCATGTGGGGCAACATCATCCTGGTCGCGGCCGTCGTGGCCATCGCCGCCAAGCCGCATCACTACTGGGAGGTGTTCAAGGGACTCATCGGCATCACCTTCATCACCGGCGGCGGGTACCCGTCACAGCTGCCGCTGACCGATGCGCTGGCGCTGTTCGGCCAGCCGGGCGGCAGCATCATGTACGTGAGCTTCTGGATCATCGGCGCCGGGTTCGCCATGGGCAAGTTCGCCGGCCAGGTCACGGGGCCGCTGCGGCCCCCCGAGAACGTGACCGTCGAGGAGCTGCGGTGGGACACGAACGACGCCGGCGAGCGCCGCAAGATGCACCAGTGGGTGAAGCTCGGCGGCTACGGCCTGTTCCTCTGGTGGGCGCTCATCGGCGGCATCCTCATGGTCTACCTCTACTCCGTCGCCGGATACGCGTACCTCCACGAAGGATTCCTCAAGACGGGCAAGGTCCCCGCCGGCGCGGAGGTCGCCGTGCAGATGGCGACGGTGGCCGGAGGCGTCCTCGGAGGGATGGCCGGCTGGCTGATGCTGCTGTTCATCATGGTCACCCTCTACGACGCGCAGTTCCCGATCTACGACACGTTCATCGGCCGCACGACGTGTGACGCGATCGCGACCACGCGGTTGCGGAAGGGCCGGCTGCACCGGGTCTTCCACAACATCCTGCCGTCCGGTCTTCGCGACCGGCCGTATCGCTTCTGGTACTTCGTCGTCGTGACCGTGGCGGTCCTCGCCGGCCTGTGGATGGTGCTGCAGACCTCGCCGTTCATCATCTGGCTGGCCGGCTCCGTCATGTATCTGATCAATCAGGGCATCGGTTGCATCCAGATCATGCGGATCAACAACACGCGACTCCATCCGGAGTTCCACATCGGCCGGATCAACATGGTGCTGCTCCCACTGGCCGTCATCACGCGGTGGGCCGCCGTCGGCATCTGGCTCTACGCGGGCGGGCTGGCGGAGATCATTCGCCGCTGGCAGGCCGGCAGCTAGGTCTCAGATGACGCCGCGCCGACGCAGGTCGGCGCGGCGCTCGCCGGAATAGCCGATCCGGCCGTAGATCTCGTCGTTGTGCTGACCGACCGTCGGCGCCGGCGTCCGCAGCACGCCCGGCGTGCGGCTCAGCTTCGGCACCGGCGCGTGCATCGGCACCTCGCCCATCTCCTCGTCCGGCGCGTCGACCACGATCCCGCGCTCTTGCACGTGAGGATCCTCGAGGAACTGCGCGATGTCGTAGACGGGCCCCGCCGTCACACCCTGGTCCTCGAAGAACGTGACGTTCTCCGCGAGCGTGCGCTTGGCGATGAAGTCGCCGACGATCGCGTCGACCTCCGCGCGGCGCTTGATCCGCTCCGCGTTCGTCTTGAAGCGCGGGTCGGAGTTGAGATCGCCCCGGCCGATCGCCGCGAAGAGGCGCTCGGTCATCGACTGGGTCGACGCGGAGATCGCCACCCACCCGCCGTCCTTCGTCGCGTAGACGTTGCGCGGCGACGTCGATTCCGACGCGCTGCCGACCCGCGCCCGGATCTTGCCGGAGAGCCGGTGAATCGCCGCCTCGGGCCCGAGGATGGAGAAGATCGAGTCGAGCAGGCTGAGGTCGACGACCTGGCCGCCGCCGCCGTTCTTCTCGATGTCGCGCACCGCGACGACCGTCGCCAGCGCGCCGTAGAGGCCGGCGATCATGTCCGCCATCGCGAGCGGCGGCAGCACGGGCTCGCGATCCTCGAAGCCGTTGCGCGAGGCGAAGCCCGACATCGCCTCGACGAGCGTGCCGAACCCCGGGCGCTTCGCGTACGGGCCCGTCTGACCGAAGCCCGAGACGCGGACGAGCACGAGCTTCGGGTTCCGCTCGTGCAGCCGATCGGGCCCGACGCCGAGCTTCTCGAGGTAGCGGTAGCGGAAGCTCTCGATCATCACGTCGAAGTGCGCGACGAGGTCGAGGATGATCGCGGGCGCCTCCGGCGCTTTCAGATCGAGCGTGATGCTCTTCTTGTTCCGCGCGTAGACCTTCCAGTGGACGCTCAGGCCCTTCTCGCGCCAGTCGCGCAGCGTGTCGCCGCGGCCCGGCGCTTCCACCTTCACCACTTCGGCGCCGAGGTCGGCGAGCTGCAGGCTCACCATGTTGCCGGCGACCAGCCGCGAGAAGTCGAGCACGCGCACACCACGGAGCGGCCCTTCGGCCGTCGGATCGAATCGCGCTTTCGGGATCGGCATGGCTCTATCATGCACAGCCATGACCACCTTTGCCCGCCGCTCGTCGCTGATCCTGCCCGTCAACCAGCCGCGCTTCGTGGACCGCGCGTACACGCGCAACGCCGACGCGATCGTGCTCGACCTCGAGGACTCCGTCCCGACGGCGGAGAAAGCGCACGCGCGGACGCTCGTGAAGGACGCGATTCCCGTCGCCGCGCGCGGCGGCGCGGAGGTCGCGGTGCGCGTCAACAACGAGCACGGCCTGCTCCACGACGACGTCGACGCCGCCATCCAGCCGGGCCTCGACAACCTCAGCATCCCCAAGGCGGAGTCGGCGGAGCAGATTCGCGATCTCGCGGCGCGCGTCGAGCGTCTCGAGCGCGAGCGCGGCCTGACGCCCGGCCACGTCCGCTTCACGCTCGCGCTCGAAACGCCGGTCGGCCTGCTCGCGGCGCGCGAGCTCGCGGTCGCGAGCCCGCGCGTGCGCAGCATGAGCGTGGGCGTCGAGGACTACTGCCTGGCACTCGGCGTCGAGCCCTCGGCCGACGGCACCGAGCTGCACTTCCCGGTGTCGTACGTGGTGGCGGTCTGCAAGGCCGCGGGCATCGAAGCCACCGGCCTCGTCGGCAGCATCGCGAGCTTCCGCGATCTCGCGACGTTCGAAGCCGCGGCCGAGCGCGCGCGGCAGCTCGGCTGCGAGGGCGCGGGCTGCATCCACCCGGACCAGGTGACCGTGCTCAACCGCGTCTTCACTCCGGGTCCCGCGAAGGCCGAGTACGCCCGCCGCGTGGTCGAAGCGTTCGAGGAAGGTGTCTCCAAGGGCACGGCGTCGGTGAACCTCGACGGCAAGATGGTCGACGTGCCGGTCTACAAGCGAGCACTCGTCATCCTGGAACGCGCACGCGCCGTCGCGGCGACGGAGCAGCGGAAGGCCGCGGCGCTGGCGAAGCTGAGGACGTGAGGCGAGTCGTCATGTCGCGACGCGGGCTCGTGCTGCTCGCGTGCCTGCTCGTCAGCACACTTGGCGACGACCGCCCCGTGCGCGCGCAGCCGGCCCCGCACGAGCCGACGATCGGCATCCTGCTCGGCCCGAGCGGACGGGGTGACAGGGGCTTCAACGACAACGCGCTCGACGGGTTGGCGGCCGCCAGCAAGCAGGCCCGCGTGAAGGTGCTCGAGCGCGCGGCGCCGGCGGCGGACGCGTACGGCGCCGCCATCGACGAGCTCGCGACGGCCGGCGCCGACCTCATCATCGGCGTCGGCTTCCTCTACGCGGAGCCGTTCCGCAGCGCGGCCGCGCGTCACCCCGCGCGACGATTCCTGCTCCTCGACGCCGAGCTCGCCGGTCTGCCGAACGTGCGAGCAGTGACGTTCCGCGCCGACGAAGGCAGCTTCCTCGCCGGCGTCGCCGCCGCGGCCGAGTCGAAGCGCGCCAAGGTCGGCTTCGTGGGCGGCATGGACATGCCGATCATCCGCGCGTTCGAGTGCGGCTACGAAAGCGGCGTGCGATGGGCGGCCAGGGAGCTGGGGCGCGAGGTGCGCGGGTACGCCGTCTACGTCGGCGCCACGCCGGAGGCCTTCGCGAACCCCGCGATGGGCGCCGAGCTGGCGCGCGAGCTGATCGTGCAGAAGGGCGTCGACGTGCTGTACGCCGCCGCCGGCGCCTCGGGCCTCGGGGTGATCGAGGCCGCGCGCGCGGCGAAGCTGAAAGCCATCGGTGTCGACGCCGACCAGAGCCTCCTGGCGCCGGGGACCGTCGTCACGTCGATGCGCAAGCGCCTCGATCGCGCGGTGGAGACCGCGGTGGCGGATCTCCGCAGGCAGTCGTTCACCGGGGGCACGCTCGTGATGCGCCTCGCCAACGGCGGCGTCGACCTCGTGCTCCCGGGCGCGCTGGCCCCGTCGACGCGTACGCTCCTCGGGGAGGCGCGCGCGGCGCTCGTCGCCGGCCGCGCCACGCCCTGCGCGAAGCCGGAAGAGCGCTCCGCCCCGAAATTCCCGCCGCGGCGCTGAAGCGCGTCAGCTCGCCACTTCGATCGGCCGCGCCGGCCGTCGCAGCAGTCCGACCGCGATGGCGACGTTCAGCAGGTTCCACAGGATGCCGTTGACGAACGCGGCCTGGTAGGAGCCGGTCGCGTCGAAGAGCACGCCGGACATCCAGCCGCCGAGCGCCATCCCGAACACGGTCGCCATCAGCACGGTGGCGACGCGCACGCCCGCCTCGCCCGGAGGGAAGAACTCGCGCACGATCACCGCGTACGACGGCACGATCCCGCCCTGCGACAGGCCGAACAGCGTCGACAGGACGTAGAGCGACCCGAGGCCGTCGAACGGCAGGAAGAGCACGAGCGCGAGCGTTTGCAGGCTCGAGCCCAGCAGCAGCGTGCGCCGCCCGCCGATGTGGTCGCAGATCCACCCCGACGCGAGCCGGCTCACGACGCCGAAGCCCAGCATCAGCGACAGCATCTGCGCGCCCCGCGCCGCGCCGTGCCCGAGGTCGCCGCAGTACGCGACGATGTGGACCTGCGGCATCGACATCGCCACGCAGCAGCTCAGCCCCGCGATCACCAGGAGCGTCTGCAGCGCCGACGGTGACATGCCGAGCGGCCGCGGGGCTCGCGTCACGCGCTGCGACGTCGTGGACGCGGTGTCGGTCAGCGGCGAGCGCCGCCGGAGCGCGAGCAGCGCGAGCGGCACCATGGTCGCGACGCAGAACACCGCGATGCCGAGATAGGTGCGCCGCCAGCCGACGGCGTCGATGAAGTGCTGGACGACCGGCGGCCACGCCGTGCCCGCGAGGTAGCTCCCGCTCGCGATGATCGCGACCGCGATGCCGCGCCGGCGCGTGAACCACAGCGACGTGTCGGCGATGATCGGCGCGAACGTCGCGGAGCTGGCGGCGCCGATCAGCACGCCCTGGAGCAGGATGAACTGCCAGAGACTCGTCGCCTGGCTCGCGACGGCATAACCGAGTCCGAGCGTCACGGCGCCGCCCACCACGGGAACGAGGATGCCGAAGCGGTCGGACAGGCGGCCCATCAGGATGCCGCCGAAGCCGAAGCTGATCATCGTGAGCGTGTAGGGCAGCGTCGCGGCGGAGCGCGCGACGCCGAACTCCGCCTGCACCGCCGGCAGCGCGACGATCACCGACCACATGCCGACGCCGCCGATCGCGGAGGTCAGCAGCGCGGCGAAGAGCCGGTTCCAGGCGTAGGCGGACTCCGGCCCGTCACGCAACGCGGATTCCCCGGCCCCTGGCCTCCTCCACGAAGTCGTCGGGAAGCGGCGCCGCCACGCGCAGCGGCTCGTTGGTGAGCGGATGCGTCATCGCGATCTCGGCGGCGTGGAGCATCGGGCGCGCGGCGTTGCGGGCGCCGTAGAGCCAGTCGCCGGCGAGCGGATGGCCGATGGCGCTCAGGTGCACGCGGATCTGGTGCGTGCGCCCCGTTTCGAGCGTGAGCTCGAGCAGCGAGCCACGGGGGGTCGCGTGCACGGGCCGTACGTGCGTGATCGCCCGCCCGCCGCCCTCGCGCACGCCGAACGTGATCGCGCCCGTCCGCGCGATCGGCGCGTCGACCGTGCGCGGCGCCGCGAGCGCGCCCTCGCAGATCGCGACGTAGCGTTTCTCGATCCGCTTGCGCTGGAACTGCCGCGTGAGGCGCGCGTTCACGTCCTCGCGCTTGGAGAAGAACATCACCCCGCTCGTCCCCCGATCGAGCCGCTGCAGGAGATACGCGGGCGAGGTGTGGCGCTCCACGTCGGCGTGGAGGTACGGCTCGTCGGGATGGTGCATCCGCTGCTGGACGACGATGCCGGCGGGCTTGTTCACGAAGAGCAGCGCGTCGTCCTCGAAGAGGATGTCTAGCAGGACGGGAGCCTGATCGGGAACGGCACGTTCGGGTGGCGGTCGACCAGCTCGCGCCAGACGCGGCGGCCGATCGCCTCCGCGCGCGTGACGACGTCGGCCTCGTCGATCGTGAGCACCTTGCGATCGCGCATCAGCCAGCGGCCGTCGACCATCACCGATTCGACGTCACTCGCCTGCCCGTTGTGGATCCACGCTGACACGATCCGCAGCGCCGGCACGAGGTGCGGACGCCGCGCATCCAGCACGATCAGATCGGCCTTCTTGCCGATCTCCAGGCTGCCGACGTCGGCGCCCAGGCCGAGCGCGGCGGCGCCGTTGCGCGTCGCCCACTCCAGCACGTCCTCAGGCCACGGTCGCTCGGCATCCTGCCGCGCGATGCGCTCGACGAACAAACCGGTCCGCATCGACTCGAGCATGTCGTGCGCCATGTTGTCGGTGCCCATCGCGATGGTGCAGCCGGCGGCGGCGAGCGCCTGGATCGGCGGCGCCGCCGCGCGGCGCGCGGCCATCGCGGCGTTGTGCGACACGGACGCGCGGCTGCGGCCGAGATGCGACACCTCGCCCGGCGTCATGAACCGGCAATGCGCGGCGACGAGGCGCGGCGACAGAAAGTCGTGCTGGAAGAGGTACTCGGCCGGTCGCACGCCGCGGACCTTCGTCACCGACTCCACCTCCCAGTGACTCTGGTCGAGGTGGATGGTGGTACCGACGTCACGCCGCTCCGCGAGCGCGCGTGCCGCGCGGAGCAGCTCCGGCGAGCACGCCTCGGGCGCGTGCGCCGCGACCACGCAGGTGACACGCCCCTTCTCCGCGCCGTGCCAGGTCGAGATCACGTCGTCGACGCCGCGCAGCGTCTTCTCCGCGAGCGCCGGCGAGTAGACGAAGCGGTTCTCCCGGATGCCCGCCGGCTCGAGGTCGCTCGCGCTCTGCCCGAAGACGGCGCGGAGCCCGGTCCCCGCGACGAGCTGCGCATAGTCGGGGACGCGGGTGCTGATCTCGAGCATCGTGGTGTTGCCGCCGCGCAGGCACTCCAGCGCGCCGAGCATCGCGAACACCGCGTTCTCTTCCGCGCTCAGCATCGCCTGCACCGTCGTCGGAAACCGCAGCGTCGACGGAAAGCCGAAGTCTTCCTGGACGCCGCGCGCGACGGTGAGGGTCAGATGCGTGTGGCAGTTGACGAGCCCGGGGAGCACCGCCTTGCCGCGCCCGTCGACACGCTCGGCGTGGGGAAAGCGACGATCGATCTCGGCGGTCGGGCCGATTGCGGCGATGCGATCGCCGTCGACGACGATCGCCGCTTCGTGGTGAACGGTACGGGCGGCGTCGGAGGTGACGACGGTGGTGTCGCGGATCGCGGTCGGCACCCGCCGATCTTACTTGGTCTTCTTCGAATCGTCCTTCGGCGTGGCCGAGTCGCCCTTCTCGCTGCTGCGGTTGTACGACGCGCCTTCGCCCGCATTGGCGCCGGTCTTCGTGGCCTCGGCGGGATCGACCGCCGACGGCTTCGTGTCGCCGCCGGTCGTCGGCGACGCGCTCGGCTCGCCGCTCGGCTTGGCGGCCTCGCCATTCAGCTTGGCCGGCTCTTCGATCGCCTTGTCGCGATCTTGCGCGAGAGCGGGCATCGCGCTCAGCGTCAGCCCGGCAACGAGGGCTGCCAAAAACGTCTTCATGGGGACCGTCCTCCCTACGAAGGACGGGGCAGCAAGGACGGTGCCGCTCAGTCCGGCGCGTTGACCTTGATGGCGTAGACCTGGACGGGCTGGACGCGGTTCTTCACCTGGATCGGATCCAGCCGGACGGCGGTGACCTGGCCCTTCACTTCCAGGCAGGTCGACTCGCTCAGGTGGACTTCGCCGCCGCGGCCGTTCGACTCGATCCGCGACGTCAGGTTCACGTTGTCGCCGATGACCGTGTAGTCCATGCGCGTCTGGGAGCCGATGTTGCCGGAGACCACTTCGCCCGTGTTGATCCCCACGCGGCACGGGATGCCGGTCAGCTCCGGCCGCGTCGTGCGCCAGGCGCGCTCGAGCTCGCCGAGGCGCTGCTGCATGCGAACGCCCGCGCGCACCGCGCGCAGCGCGTGATTGTCGTCGGCGGTGGTGGGCAGGAACTCGGCCATGATTCCGTCGCCGATGAACTTGTCGACGATGCCGCCCTCGTCCTCGATGATCGTCGTCATCGCCGTCATGTACTCGTTCAGGAACGAGACGACGGCCTGCGGCTCCATGTTCTCCGAGAGCCGCGTGAAGCCGCGGATGTCGGAGAAGAGGATCGTGCCGCGCACCAGCTTGCCGCCGAGTGCGAGCTTCTGCTCGCGGTTGCGCGAGATGTCGTCGACGAGCTGCTTGGGGATGTACGCCCCCATTTTTTTCCTTCTCGATGGAGAGCCGCCGCTCGGCCTCGAGCGCGGCGCGCGGGTCCTCGGCCTGCTGTTTCGTCTGCTCGAAGAGCCGGGCGTTCTCGAGGGACGCGCTCGCCATGCCCGCGAACGACTGGAAGAGCTTGAGATCGTCCTGATCGAACCGGGCGTCGCCCCGCTTGTTGATGACCTGCACCACGCCCTCGACCTCGTTCTTGATCCGGATCGGCACGGTGAGGATGGACCGCGTGCGGAACCCGGTCCGCTTGTCGTACGACGGATCGAACCGCGGATCCTGGTAGGCGTCCGGAATGAGCACCGGCTCACCCGTCTGCGCGACATACCCGGCAATCCCCTGGCCGAGCTCGACCGTCACGGACTTCAGGGCGGCGCCGGCTTCGCCGCGGCGACGTGGAACGGCAGCTTCCCGATCTCCGTGTCGAGCACCAGCAGCGAGCTCGCCTCGGCGGTCATGACCTGCTTGAGGTCGAGGATCTGCTCGAGCACCACGTCCACGTGGAGCGAGTTGATGGCGACGGACACGTCGGAGAGCGCCGTGAGCCGCTCGGTCAGCGTCTCGTTGAAGCCGACGAGCTCGCGCGTATACGCCTGCTCGTGGTCGCGCATCCGCTTCTTCGTCAGGCACCCGTCGACGCGCGCCCGGAGCAGCGCCACGTTGAAGGGCTTCGTGACGTAGTCGTCGGCGCCCATGTCGAGGCACCGGGTGATGGCTTCGACCTCGCCCAGCGACGAGATCACGATCACGGGCACGTGGCGGAGGCGGTCGTCGGCTCTCATCCGTGCGAGGACGCCGTAGCCGTCGAGCTTCGGCATGACGATGTCGAGGAGGACGAGGTCGTAGGGCCGCTGCGTGAGGATGCTCAGCGCCTGCTCGCCATCGGCCGCCTCGTCGACGGTGTGTCCCTGCTGCTGGAGCCGCCGCGACAGCAAGTCACGCTTCGGCTCGTCATCGTCGACGACCAGCACACGCGCGGGGTCACGTGTCGCGGCCACGCCGAACGGATAGCACGGCCGGACGGCCCGGGCAAGGTCGCCCGCGCGCCGCCCGGGAGGGTCGGGCGCTGGGAAGATCGTGCCTAGCGCCTCGTCCCCGCCGCGGCCGGCAACCCGTGAAAAGCCCAGCATTCAGGCCGCTTTCATCCGGCGTGGCGTGGCACGACGCGTGCGTTTCGATCGCGCGATGAACCGTCATGAGCGGCGCCGCGCCGCCGTCCTCGAGGCGAAGCGGCGCCCGGCCCGCCCCCGGCCTGGCGACGATCCCGTCGTGGCCTCGGTCACCGCCGAAAACCAGCGTGGCGTCGCCCTCCACGAGCGCGGGGAATACGACGCGGCCGTCAAGGTGTTCCTCGAGGCCGCCGCGATGGCGCCCGACTTCGCGATCACGCACAACAATCTCGGCAACACGTTGCAGGCGCTGGGCAAGCTCGACATGGCCGTGCTGTGCTATCGCGCGGCGATCGAGCGCGACCGGGGCTTCGTCGCCGCCTGGAACAACCTCGCGAACACGCTCTCCGCGCAGGGCAAGCACGACGACGCGCTCGCGCACTATCAGCACGCCGTCTCGCTCGATCCGGGCTCGGCCGAGCTGCTGACGAACCGCGGCAGCGCGCTGCAGCGTCAGGGCCAGCTCGACGAAGCCGCGGCCGTGTACGTCAAGGCCCTCGAGATCGATGGGAGCTTCGCGGTCGCGCACAACAACCTCGGCGCGATCATGCTCCAGCGCGGTCGCTTCGACGAGGCGGTCGCCGGCTTCGAGCGCGCGACGAAGCTCCTGCCGCTCGCCGACGCCTATCACAATCTCGCCGAGGCGCTGCAGATGCAGGGCCGGCACGAGGCCGCGATCGCGAGCCAGCGCCGGGCGAACCAGCTTCGCTACGACCCGGCGCGCGAGATCACGATGGCGACCGCGCTGGCGGTCATCCCGGCGTCACGCGACGCGATCGCGGCGGATCGAGCGCGCGTCGCGGCAAACCTCGACAGGCTCGCCGGCTCCACGCCGCCCGCCGCCGACTTCGACACCCCGCCGCCGCTCGTCGCGAACTTCTTCCTCGCCTATCACGGCCAGAACGACATCGAGCTCCAGCAAAAGCTGGCGGCGGTCTGTCTCACGATGTCGCCGTCGCTGGCGTACACGGCTGCGCACCGCCGCGCGCCGGTCACGCGCCAGGGCCGCCGGATCCGGCTCGGCGTGATGTCGAGCTACGCGGGCGACCACACCGTCGACAAGCTGACCCGCGGGCTCATCGAGCGTCTCGCGCACGACCGCTTCGAGATCGTCGCCTTCACGACGCGAGACTTTTCCGACGGCACGCCCCCCGGCATCGTTGCCGCCGCCGACCGCGTCAGTCGCCTCCCGCGCCGCCTCGGGGAGGCGCGGCGAGCGGTCGAAGCGGAGGCGCTCGACATCCTGCTCTACCCGGACGTGGGCATGTCCCGGCTCGCCTACTTCCTCGCGTACGCGCGCCTGGCTCCGGTGCAATGCGTGACCTGGGGCCATCCCGTGACGACCGGGCTCCCGAACATCGACTACTACATCTCGAGCGAGAGCCTCGAGCCCGAGGGCGCCGACGCGCACTACACCGAGCGGCTCGTGCGGCTCTCGAGGCTTCCCGCGTACTACTACCGGCCCCAAGCGCCGGCCGGCAACGCGGACAAGCGCGAGTTCGGCTTCGATGACCGCGACGTCCTCTACGTGTGCCCGCAGTCGCTGTTCAAGCTGCACCCGGACTTCGATGCGATCGTCGCCGACATTCTCCGCCGCGATCCACGAGGCCGGTTCGTGCTGCTCGACGGATTGTCCCGCCACTGGCACGAAGTCCTGCTCGCGCGCCTCGCGCCGCTCGTTCGCGATGCCGGCGCCGCATCTGCCCTCCTGCCTCGGATGCCGGAGCGGCGCTTCATGGATCTGCGGCGTGTGGCCGACGTGATGCTCGATCCGGTGCACTTCGGCGGCGGCAATTCGACGTACGAGGCGCTCGCGCTCGGCGTCCCCATCGTGACGTGGCCCGGAGCGTTCATGCGCGGTCGGGTCACCGCCGCCTGCTATCGCCAGCGGGATGTCATGGATTGCGTGGTCGACAGCGCGGATGCGTATGCGGAGCGGGCGGTGCGCCTCGCCAACGATCGCGCATTCCGCGACGGCGTCAGCGCGCGCATCCTCGCCACGAGCGGCCACCTCTTCGAGGACCTGCGGGCCGTCGAAGAGCTGCAGACGTTCCTCGAGCAGGCGGTCGCGGCATGACCCGTCCGCCGCTCGGGCCCGCGGGACTCCGCGAGGTGCCGTGCCCCGCGTGCGCGCATCAGGTCGCCGTGTCGTTCTTCGACGGCGGCGCGCAGCCGCTCGCCACGCTCGGCTGGCCGGGCAGCGCCGAGGAAGCGCACGCGATGGAACGGTTGCCGCTCGACTTCGTGCGCTGCGTCGAGTGCGGCCACGTGTTCAACGCCGCGTTCGACTATCGCGCGGTCCCGTACTCCACGAAGCCCAACCTCATGTTCAATCGCGCGCCGGGCTGGTCGCAGCATCTCGAGACGACCCGGCAGGTCCTGCTCGATCGCCTGCCGCCCGCACCGGTCGTCATCGAGATCGGGCATGGCGACGGGCATTTCCTGAACGCGCTGGCAGCCGCCCGGCCCGAAGGGCGATACATGGGCTTCGATCCTCACGGCGCCACGACGTCAGCCCGCGAGCAGGTCGACCTCCGTCCGGGCCTGTTCGTACCCGCACGCGATCTCGCGGGGCTGAAGCCGGACCTCATCGTCAGCCGCCACGTGCTGGAGCACCTCACGAACCCCGTCGGCTTCATCCAGCAGCTCTCGTTCGCCGCCGCGTGGGCCGGCTTCTCGCCCGCGTTGTTCGTCGAGGTCCCGTGCATCGACCGGGCGCTCGCGACGGGCCGCACGTTCGATTTCTATTACGAGCACAACTCCCACTTCACGACCGACTCCTTCCGGCGGATGCTGGCGCGCTGCGGCTGCACCATCGAGCATCTGGGTCACGGGTACGACCGCGAAGTGGTCTACGCGCTCGTGCGTCTCAGCGCTCGTCCGCCGCAGCTCGCGCACGCGACCGCGGCGCTCGGCTTCCGCGACCGTGCCGCGCGCGCGCGCGACACTCTGCGCGCGGAGCTTCGGGACCTCGCCGAGACGGGCGAGACGGTGGCCGTGTGGGGAGGGAGCGGAACATCGGCGGCGTTCATGGGCCAGGCCGGCGCCGACGCGGAACGATTCCCGCTCGTGGTCGACTCCGATCGGGACAAGGTCGGGACGTTCGTCCCCGGCACCGGTCAGGAGATTCGCTTTCGTGACTGGCTCTCGACGCATCCCGTGGACGTCGTCATCATCCCCACGCACTGGCGCGCGTGCGACATCGTGCGCGAGATGGCGACCCACGGCATCACGTGCTCGCGGGTGCTCATCGAGTTCGAGGGGCGGCTCGTCGACTACTTCTCGAGCGCGCACCCCTATCCGGTGGACGACGCCGCCCGGGCGTCAGTCGTTACCGCGCATAGCCCTGCCATCGCCGGGGGTTCTCAGGGATAGGCTTCCCTGCCGCGGCGAGCCGGGCCTTCTTGAGGTCGGCCTCGCGCCGCCGGCGTCCGTGCCGGCGCTTCCGCTTCACCGCGTGATCGGTCTTCGAGTGCGTCGCCATGGCTATCCTCCTGGGCGTCAGTCTACGAGCACGGTCGCGTCGACGCCGGCGATCCGCACGGTCAGGCGCTCGAGGCCCGTCGCGCCGGCGAGGCCCGCCACGCTCTCGGTGAGATAGACGCGGCCGAACTGGCCCGTGTCCTGAGCGATCTTCGACGCGACGTTCACCGGCATCCCCGCGATGTCCTCGCCGCCGGCGGGAAGATCGAACACGAGGACCTCGCCGCGATCGATGCCGATCCGCACCGCGACGCCCTGGGCCTGGAAGAGCGCGCGGAAGCGGCGCGCGAACGCGACCGCGGCGGGCGGGTCGACGAACGTGTAGATGCCGAGGTTGCCGATCGTCTTGATCTCCGTTCCGCCGGTCTCGCGCAAGAGGTCGGCGCCGACTTTCGTCATCGCCGCCGAGAGCGCGAGGTCGTTGAGCACGGCGATCTCGGGAACGTCCGGCTCCTCGCGCTCGTGCTCGACCAGGACGACGGTCCGCGTCTGCGCGAAGCGCTCGTGCAGCCTCCGCAGCTCGGCCGCGTCGATCGGCGGACGGAGCCGGCGCAGCTCGTCGAAGAATTCCCGCGAGTACGGATACGGATAGCGCCCGTCGGCCGCCCGAAGCTCGGCCATGCGCGGGCCGTCGGTCACGGTCCACGCGCGGTCGCCGCCCGGCAGGTCGGCGCGCTCGGCCACGGCAAACGGAGTGCCATCGCCGAGCGTCTTCAAGAACGTGTCCGTCACGATGACCTCGCCGCCTCGCGTGGACACCTCGGCGAGCCGCTCCACACGATCCGCATCGTTCCCGTAGAGACCGCCGCCGAGCCGGAAGAACGATCCGGTGTGCACGCAGAAGCCCACCTGCACCTCGCAGTCGTGCCGGATGCGGTCCCGGGTCTCGAGCAGGGCCGACAGCACGCGCGACGGCTCCACGCCCCGATAGAGCATCTGGGTGTTGTCGGCCGCCCAGACGCCGATCGCGTCGCCGCCGATCGCCCTGCCGCACTCGGAGACGATCTGCTTCGGCTGATCGAGCAGCGCGAGGATCTCGATCACGGAGCGCCTGCGGCTGAGCGACGTGAGGCCGGCCGCGTCCGTGGAGACGACCGCCCCGCTGACCAGGTGCGCGGAGAGCAGCCGGAGCGCGGCCTCGCGCGAGCGATCGCCGTGGGTCCAATCATCGATGAGGTCGAGCGGCAGCTCACCCGCGAGGTCCTGGCTGACGTCGAAGAACCCGGCGGGAAACCGCTCGATCGAAAACTTCGCCATGGGCTCCCAGCATTCTACCCGTCAACCTTGACAGGTCCGGCGCAGTGGCCCAAGATTCCGTTACTTCCGCGGCCGTATCGATCGCTCGCCAGGAGGAATCCATGGCCCATCGCTGGCCGTTCACGCTCGCCGTCGTCCTCATCCTGCTGCTCCCGATCGTCGCCGTCGCGCAGACGCGGGACGAGACCATCATCTACGCGGTCCAGAGCGACCTGCCGAACTGGGATCCGCCGAATTCGGTGCTGCGCGAGTCGATCATCATGGGCTACCACGTGTTCGACCACCTCGCCGCGCGCGACCTCAAGACCGGCAAGGTCGGGCCGAGCCTCGCGACCTCGTGGAAGGCGCTCGACGACACGACGTGGGAAGTCAAGCTGCGCACCGGCGTGAAGTTCCACGACGGCTCGCCCTTCACCGCCAAGGACGTCAAGGCCTCGTTCGACCGCGTGCTCGATCCGGAGAAGAAGCTGACCGCGCGGGGCAACCACCTCAAGATCAAGAGCGTCGAGATCCTCGACGACCACACCGTCCGCTTCAAGACGGACGGCCCCTATCCGCTCTTCGCGGAGCGGCTCACCGCGCTCGTGATGCAGTCCGAGAAGGTGATGAAGGAGAAGAGCCACGAGTGGATGCAGGAGAACCCGATCGGCACCGGGCCCTACAAGCTCGTGAAGTGGAGCAAGAAGCAGGAGCACGTCCTCATCCGCAACGAGGACTACTGGGGCACGAAGCCGGCATTCAAGCACATGAAGCTCCGCATCATCCCGGAGCAGGCGACACAGATCGCCGAGCTCCTCTCCGGCGGCGTCGACGTCATCAAGGCGGTCCCGCCGGACCAGATGGACGTGATCAACAAGTCGGGCACGTCGCGGACCACCACCTCGCCGATCCTGCGCACCGCGTTCTTGCAGCTCGACCAGGCGGGCCGCAGCGGCGACAACCCGTTCAAGGACAAGCGGGTCCGCCAGGCCGCGAACCTCGCCGCCGACATGGACGGGATCATCAAGCACGTGCTCAACGGGCTCGCCGACCGCACCGCGACCGCGGTCAACCCGATGGCGTTCGGGTACGACGCGAGCATCAAGCCGTTCAAGCAGGACCTGGAGCGCGCCAAGAAGCTGATGGCCGAGGCCGGCTTCCCGAACGGGTTCGAGGTGCGCTTCCTCCAGACGGCGCCCATCGTCGAGCCCGCGCTGCCGCAGACGTCGGAGGCGATCTCGTCGGATCTCGCCAAGATCGGCATCAAGACCAAGAAGCACTACATCGGCGACGTCAACCCGTTCGTCACCCTCGTGAAGGACGGCAAGGGCGGCCCGATGTTCGAGTGGTCGTGGGGCTACTACTCGATCTTCGACGCCGACGCGATCCTGTTCGACACTATGACGTGCGGCCAGGCCTACAGCTACTACTGCAACAAGGCGTTCGACGATCTCGTGCTGCAGGGCCGCTCCACCCTCGACCCGAAGAAGCGCGCGGAGATCTACGCGAAGGCGCAGAAGATGATTCACGACGACGCCGCCTACATCTACAAGTGGGGCCTGCGCGGCGTGTGGGGCGTGTCGAACCGCGTGGACTACGAGGCGCCGCGCGACGAGATCGACCGGATGTTCGTGGCCAAGCCGCGCAAGAAGTAAGAGGAGACAGAAAGGCGGCCGAGGCAGCGGGATGAGGCGCTATCTCGGCCGCCAGCTCGTCCAGCTCGTCGTCGTCATCGTCGGCATCTCGATCCTCGCGTTCTCCATCCTCCACGTGATCGGCGACCCCGTCGTGCTCATGGTCCCGGAGACCGCCCCGAAGGAGGAGCACGAGCGCATCCGGAAGGTGCTCGGCCTCGACCAGCCGGTGTGGGTGCAGTACTGGAAGTTCGCCAGCCGCGCCGTGCGGGGCGACTTCGGCAAGTCGTGGTACGGCGACGTGCCCGCGTTCGGGCTCGTGCTCGAGCGGATGCCGCCGACGATCTATCTCACGCTCGCCGGCCTCGGCGTGGCGATGCTGATCGCGCTGCCGCTCGGCACGCTGGCGGCGCTGCGGCGTCACTCCATCGTGGACAACCTCTGCACGACGGTCGCGGTCGCCGGCCAGGCGATGCCGATCTTCTGGCTCGGCATCATGCTGATCATCGTGTTCGCGGTGCGGCTCAGGCTCTTGCCCGCCTCGGGCTACGGCACGTGGCAGCACTTCCTGATGCCGGCGTTCACGCTCGGCGCGTTCCTCGCGCCCATCACGATGCGGCTGGTGCGCTCGGGGCTCATCGAAGTCATGAACATGGAGTACATCAAGACCGCGCGCGCGAAAGGGGTCGGCGAGCGCCTCGTCGTGCTCAAGCACGCGTTCCGCAACGCGTGCATCCCGGTGATCACGGTGCTCGGGCTGCAGTTCGGCCAGCTCCTCGGCGGCGCCATCGTGACCGAGACCGTCTTCGCGTGGCCGGGCGTGGCGACGCTGACGGTGGAATCGATCCGCAACCAGGACTTTCCGGTCGTGCAGTGCGCGGTCGTGCTGCTCGCGCTCATCATCGTCGCGGTGAACTTCCTCGTGGACATGATCGTGGGCCTCATCGATCCGCGGATTCGGGTCGGAGCCTGATGGCGACCACGGCGCAAGGCGAGCGTGTCCGGCCCGTGGCGGTCACGAGCGAGCCCGACCCGTCGCAGGTCCCGCTGCGGCGCCTGTGGCGCGTGAAGTGGGGCGTCGCGGCTGCGGTGATCCTGCTGCTGATCGTCGCGAGCGCGATCTTCGCGCCGCTCGTGGCGCCGGCGGATCCGCTCGCGGTCAACATCCGCCATCGCCTCGCCCCGCCGGTCTGGATGGACGGGACCGCCGCCCACCTGCTCGGCACGGACCAGATCGGACGCGATCTCCTGTCGCGCATCATCTGGGGCGGACGCATCTCGCTGCTGGTCGGCGTCGCGGCCGTGCTGGTGTCGACGACGATCGGCGTGCTGCTCGGCCTCGCGGCGGGCTACTGCGGCGGGCGAACGGACTGGACGATCATGACGATCGTGAACGTGGTCCTCACGTTCCCGTTCGTGCTGCTCGCGCTGTCGGTCATCGCGGTGCTCGGGCCAAGCCTCGTCAACATGATCATCGTGCTCGGGGTGGCGGGCTGGCCGATCTACTGCCGCGTGATCCGCGCCGAGACGCTCGCGATGCGTGAGCGGGAGTTCGTGGTCGCGGGCCGGGCGCTCGGCATGAGCCACGCGCGCATCGTGTTCCGCCAGATCTTCCCGAACGTGCTCTCGCCGATGGTGGTGATCGCCACCCTGCAGGTGGCGCAGGTCATCATCCTCGAGTCGTTCCTGTCGTTCCTCGGGCTGGGCGTGCAGCCGCCCACGCCCGCGTGGGGCAACATGCTGGGCGAAGGACGGGTCTACATGCTGAACTCGTGGTGGATCGCCGCCTTTCCGGGCGCCGCGATCTTCGTCACCACGCTCGTGATCAACCTGGTGGGCAACGCGCTGCGGGACTGGCTCGACCCGCACATGAAGCTCTAGAGCCATCCCGCCGTCGCTTCACTTCGTGTGCTAGGCTCGGTGCGCTGTCACGGGGAGGCGCAATTCCCGTGGTGTTCAAGAACGTGGACGCGACCCGCGGGTGAAGCTTCCCGCCGACGTCGCGATCATTGCTCCACAGAAGTTGCGTGACTACATCCTGTCGCCAACCCATCCGGACGGGCGCGGTAAGGCCGCCTATCCTTCACGCTTCGGCTACTCGCAAACGGATTGGCTGCGGCTCGAGCACGACCTTCGAGTACAACACCTCATTCTCGACGCGGCGCCGGGACGGCTCTCTCTGTATGGCATGGCCGTCGTATCGGTACCAGCAACGTTCGTTCGGCGGGCGACCGAGCGTGACATCCTGACCGTTCGAGAAGTCGCCGGAAGGTGAGAGTCGCGCGGCGGCGACTGAGGCCTTAGTCCACGCTGGAGGCCAACTCCACCCTCGACGCCTCTTCGACTTCGTCACTGGAGGTTCCGCCCCCAGTATTCGCTCACTTCGCGCTGGAGGCGAATGAACTCGCGTTGGTCTGACTCCGCCCGGTCAAGTCGACCGATGATCGCCTCTTTGTGCTGGTGAGTGTGCTGAGGCGCTGCGCCAATCTCGCTTTCTTGGGTCCCCGTTCGTCGTCGCTCAGGAGCGCGGTTTCGACGCTGGCGATCAGACGGCGGGCGACACCGCCCCGTCGTAGAGATAACAGGCGACATGATGGTCCGGCGCGAAAGGGATCAGCGGTGGTGTGGCGGCGGCGCAGCGAGGCATCGCATATTCGCAGCGCGTGCGGAAGCGACATCCCGACGGTGGGTTGACCGGGTTCGGCGGATCGCCGGTGATGGGCGGACGCTCGAGCCGTCTCGACGGATCCATGGTCGGCGCCGAAGCGAAGAGCGCCTGCGTGTAGGGATGCTTCGGCGATTCGGCGAGCGCGTCGACCGTGCCCGTCTCGACGACCTGGCCGAGGTACATGACGAGCACGCGCCCCGACACGTATTCGATGACGTTCAGGTCGTGCGAGATGAACACGCACGTCAGCGCGCGCTCGGCCTTGAGGTCCTGGAGCAGGTTCAGCACCTGCGCCTGAACGGATTTGTCGAGCCCGGACACGGGCTCGTCCAGCACGAGGAGCTTCGGATCAAGCACGAGCGCGCGCGCGAGGGGCGTCAAGGGTTACACTCCGGTCGTTCAAGGGGCTTTGGGGGTCCGGTGCTATGGGGCCCCCATGTCCAGGAGGTCCTTCGTGACGATCGATCCCACACTCCTTGCCTCGCTCCAGTGGCGCTGCATCGGCCCGTTCCGCGGTGGCCGCTCGGTGGCGGTGACGGGCCACCCGACCGACGCGATGACGTTCTACTTCGGCGCGTGCGCCGGCGGCGTGTGGAAGACCACCGACGGCGGGACGTACTGGGAGAACGTGTCCGACGGGTTCTTCGAGACGGCGGCGGTCGGCGCGATCGACGTGGGGCGCTCCGACGGCAACGTCGTCTACGCGGGGACGGGCGAGGCGTGCATCCGCGGCAACGTGTCGCACGGCGACGGCGTCTATCGCTCCACCGACGGCGGCGCCACGTGGACGAACGTCGGTCTCCGAAATAGCCGGCACATCGGCCGCGTGCGCGTGCACCCGCGCGATCCGAACATCGTCTACGTCGCGGCGCTCGGGCACGCATGGGGCGCGAGCCGCGAGCGGGGCGTCTTCCGCACGAAGGACGGCGGCGCCACGTGGGAGCACGTCTTGTTCAAGAGCGAGAACGCGGGCGCGGTCGATCTCTCGCTCGACCCCGGCAACCCGCGCGTGCTCTTCGCCTCGATCTGGCAGGCGCGGCGCATGCCGCACGGCATGGCGAGCGGCGGTCCCGATTCCGGGCTCTGGAAGTCGACCGACGGCGGCGACACGTGGACCGACATCTCGCGCAATCCCGGCTTGCCGCGCGGCGTGCTCGGCCGCATCGGCGTGGTGGTCTCCCCCGCCGACGGCCGGCGCGTGTGGGCGCTGGTCGAGGCCGACGACGGCGCGCTGTTCCGGTCGGACGACGCGGGCGCCACGTGGCAGCGGATCAGCGAAGAGGCCGGGCTGCGCGGACGGCCCTGGTACTACATGCACGTGTTCGCCGACCCGCAGGACGCGAACACCGTGTGGGTCGCGGACTACGCGCTGTGGAAGTCGACCGACGGCGGCAAGACGTTCAGCGAGTGGGCGACGCCGCACGGCGACAACCACGATCTCTGGATCGATCCGGCGAATCCGAGGCGGATGATCGAGGCGAACGACGGCGGCGCGTGCGTCAGCTTCAACGGCGGGCTCACGTGGTCGAGCATCTACAACCAGCCGACCGCGCAGTTCTATCACGTGTGCGCGGACGACCAGCAGCCGTACCACGTGTACGGCTCGCAGCAGGACAACTGGGCGATGCGCGTGCCGAGCCACTCGCACCGCGGCGCGATCACGGCGACGGAGTGGGTGCAGCCGGGCGGCGGCGAAAGCGGGTACATCGCGGTGAAGCCCGGCGATCCGAACATCGTGGTCGGTGGCTCGATCGGCACCGGCCCCGGCAACGGGCGGCTGATTCACTACGATCACCGCACCGGCCAGGAGCGCGTGATCAGCATCTGGCCCGAGCAGTACGGCATGGGCACGCCGCCCTCCGAGCATCGCTTCCGCTTCCAGTGGACGTTCCCGGTCTTCTACTCGCGCTGGGAGCCGCGCGAGCTGTGGGCCGCCGGCAATCGGATCTTCCGCTCGACGGACGAGGGACAGACCTGGGAGCTCGTGAGCCCGGACCTCACGCGGAACGATCCGTCGCGGCTCGCGCGCTCGGGCGGCCCGATCACCAACGACAATACCGGCGCCGAGGTCTATTGCACCGTCTTCGCGCTGGTCGAATCGCCGCACGAGCGGGAGACGCTGTGGGCCGGGACCGACGACGGGCTCGTGCACCTCTCGCGCGATCGCGGCAAGACGTGGCAGGCCGTCACGCCGCCCGATCTTCCCGAGTGGGCGCTCGTCAGCGTGGTCGAGGCGTCGCCTCACGACGCGGCGACGTGCTACGTCGCGGCCACGCGCTACAAGCTCGCTGATCCGCATCCCTACCTCTTCAAGACGAGCGACTACGGGCGGACGTGGAAGCGGATCACCGACGGCATCCCGGCCGGCGAGATCACGCGCACGGTCCGGGAAGATCCGACCCGGCGCGGGCTGCTGTACGCCGGCACCGAGAGCGGCGTGTGGATGTCGCTCGACGACGGCGGCTCGTGGCAGCGGCTGCGCGGCAACTTGCCCGTGGCGCCGATCCACGACCTGATCGTGAAGGACACCGACCTGGTCGTCGCCACGCACGGCCGCGCGTTCTGGATTTTGGACGACGTCACGCCGCTCCACCAGATGGCGAACGGCGCGGTGAACGGCGACGCCCATCTGTTCACGCCACGCCGCACCGTGCGCTGGCGCGCGTACAAGGGGCACGGCAGCAAGGGCGGCCCGGCGAAGGAGATCGCCTACCGCCTCGCCGGCTCCGTCGGCTACGCCTATCGACAGATCGAGATGCCGGCGGGCGAGAAGAAGGAGAAGCTGCTCGACGCCGGTGAGAACCCGCCGAACGGCGTCATCGTGCACTACTGGCTGAAGGACGCGCCGAAGGGCGACGTCACGCTCACGTTCCTCGACGCCGACGGCCGCGAGCTGCGCACGTTCTCGAGCCGCACGCCCGAGAAGCCGCCGGCGCCGAGCATCAGCGGCACATCGGAGGCAATGAGCGGCGAGGAGCCGCAGCCCGAGCAGGAAGCCTCGTTGCCGGCGAGTGACGACGAGCCGCGCCTCACGAAGGAAGCGGGCGCCAACCGCTTCGTCTGGAACCTGCACACCGCGAACGCGACCAAGCTCCCCGACAACAAGGGCCGTGGGGGCACGATCGACGCGCTGACGGGCCCGCGCATCCCGCCGGGCCGCTACCAGGTCCGCTTGACCGCCGGCTCGACCACGGTCACACAAGCGTTCGAGGTGGCGAAGGACCCGCGCGTCGCCGCGAGCGACGCCGAGCTGCGCGAGCAGTACACGTGGGCGAAGAAGACACACGACATGCTGAGCCGCGTGCACGACGCGGTGGTCCGGCTCCGTGACGTCCGGTCGCAGGCCGAAGCATGGGCCGGACGAACGGACGCGAGCGCGATCAAGGACGGGGCGAAGGCGCTCGCCGCGACGCTCGGCGCGATCGAGGGCGAGCTGATCCAGGTCCGGTCCGAGGACCCGCGCATGTTCCCGGCGAAGCTCAACACGCGGCTGGCGACGGTCGCGCCGCTGATCGATTACTCGGACGCGCTGCCGACCGCCGCGCTCCGCGAGCTCGCCGACAACCTGATCCTCCGCGCCGAGATGGAGCTGGCGAAGCTCGACCGCTGTCTCGCGACCGACGTGGCCGCGTTCAATGCGCAGTGTCGCGACGCCGGCCTCGCTGCGGTCGTCCCGAAGCCGCGAGGGTCGTAGACCACGTCGCTCCAGAGCTACCTGCGTGCCGCTCCGAAGGCCGAGCTGCATCTGCCCCTGGAAGGCACGATCCGTCCGCCGACGCTGCTCGAGCTCGCGCGGCGGAACGGTGTGGCCTTGCCCCACGACACCGTCGACGGCCTGCGCGAGTGGTTCCGCTTCACCGACTTCCGTCAGTTCCTCGAGGTCTACCGCGTGGTCTGCGCGTGCCTGCGCACGGCCGACGACTTCGAGCTCGTCGCGTACGAGCTGGCCGCCGAGCTCGCCGCACAGAACTGCCGCTATGCCGAGATCACCTTCACGGCCTGCGTCCATGAGCGGAACGGCGTCCCGGAAGCCGACTTTCGCCGCGGGCTCCGCCGGGCCCGCGAGCGCGCGCGCACCGCGCTGGGCGTCGAGCTCGCGTGGATCTTCGACATCTCGCGGGCGATGCGAGGGGCCGAGGCCGAGACCACGCGCTGGGCCGCGTACACCGTGGAGGTGGCGATCGACGCGATGAAGGAGGGCGTCGTCGCGCTCGGGCTCGGCGGGCCCGAGGCCGGCTACCCACCCGAGCCGTTCGCGCCGTTCTTCACCCGCGGCCGTACTGCCGGTCTGCATTCAGTCCCCCACGCCGGCGAGCACCTCGGCCCCTCGAGCATCCGCGGCGCGCTGAACGCGCTCGGCGCCGAGCGCATCGCGCACGGGGTGCGAGCCCTCGAGGACGCGACGCTCGTGGCCGAGCTCGCCGAACGCCGCATCGCGCTCGACATCTGTCCGACGAGCAACGTCTGTCTCGGCGTGTGCGAGAGCCTCGCGCGCCACCCGCTCGCGCGTCTGCACGCGCGCGGCGTCACGATGACCGGGAACTCGGACGACCCGGCGCTCTTCGACACCACGCTCAGCGACGAGGTCATGACGCTCGCCGACCCGCTCGGGCTCGGCGTCGCGGCCATCGACGAGATCCTCGTCAACGGGATCACGCACAGCTTCCTGCCCGAGCCGCGCAAGCGCGAGATGGAAGCCGCGTTCCGGGCGGAGCTCGCCCGCCTGAAAGCACTGCACCTCGGATGAGAGTAATCTCGACGCGCAGGAGGCCCCCATGAACGCACAGGCCGCCATCCTCTACGAGGTCAAGAAGCCGGTCGTCTTCGAGGACGTCGAAGTGCTCGAGCCCGGGCCGCACGAAGTACTCGTGAAGTGGACCGCGAACGGCGTGTGCCACAGCGACTACCACCTCATTACCGGCGACTCGCCCCATCCCCTGCCCGTCGTCCTCGGCCACGAGGCCGCGGGCGTCGTCCAGAAGGTCGGGGCCGGCGTCGAGACCGTGCAGGCGGGCGACCACGTCTGCTCGAGCTACATCCCGTCGTGCGGCCGCTGCTGGTACTGCATCGGCGGGCAGCCGACGATGTGCGCGCTCCGCGACAAGCCGCGCTGGTTCATGCACGACGGCACGAGCCGGCTCCGCACCAGGAGCGGCCGGAGCCTCCACCACTACCTCCAGGTCGCGGGGTACGCGACGCATACCGTGCTGCCGGAGCAGAGCGTCATCCCGATCCGCAAGGACGCGCCGCTCGACGTCGTGTGCCTCGTGAGCTGCGGCGTGCTCGCGGGCGCGGGGCCGGTGTTCAACCGCGCGAAGGTCCAGCCCGGCGCGAGCGTGGCGGTGTGGGGCTGCGGCGGTGTCGGGCTCAACACGATCCAGATGGCGAAGCTCATGGGCGCGGGCAAGATCATCGCGGTCGACGTGATGAAGCAGAAGCTCGACTGGGCGCAGGAGTTCGGCGCGACCCACGCCGTCGACGCGTCGAAGGAAGACCCGGTCGCCTCGGTGCACGCGCTGAGCGGGACGGCCGGCGTCGACTACGCGTTCGAGTTGGTCGGCACGCAGAAGACGATGGAGCAGGCCTTCAACGCCACGCACCGCGGCGGCATGTGCGTCGTCGTCGGCGTCTCGCCCGCCGGGACGCGGCTGTCGATCGATCCGGGAATGCTGCTCCAGCAGCGCGTGCTGACGGGGACCTCGTTCGGCGGCGGGCACCAGCGCACCGACGTGCCGATGCTCATCGACCTCTACATGAGCGGCAAGTACAAGCTCGACGAGATGATCACGCGCCGCGTGCCGCTCACGCAGCTCAACGAGGCGTTCGACCTGATGCTCGCCGGCGAGGTGAAGCGGAGTGTCGTGGTTTACGACTAGACGCCATGCGCGTCCTGCTCGTTCATCCCGGCCCGCTGATGTACTCCGAGATTTACCTGCGGCTCGAGCCGCTCGGTTTGGAGCGCGTGGCGGCGGCGGTGCGCGCGGCGGGCACGAGGTGCGGCTGCTCGACCTGCAGAGCTTCACCGCGCGCGACTACTTCGCGGAGCTGGACGACTTCAAGCCGGGCGCGGTCGGGTTCTCGCTCAACTACCTCGCCAACGTCCCCGAGGTGATCGACCTCGCCAAGGAGACGAAGCGGCGCCGGCCGGGCTGCTTCGTCTTCGCCGGCGGGCACAGCGTGTCGTTCATCGCGAGCGAAGTGCTCGAGCACGGCGGGGGCGCGATCGACGGCATCGTCCGCGGCGAAGGCGAAGTCATCACGCCGCGCCTGCTCGAGGCGATCGGCGATCCGAAGCTCGCGACGTTGCCCGGCGTGGTGACGCGCGACGGCGCCGGGCCCACGCCGACACTGCTCGACGATCTCGACCGCTTCCTTCCGGCGCGCGACCTCGCGCGGCGACGGCGGGGCTACTTCATCGGCGTGCTCGATCCCTGCGCGTCGGCGGAGCTCACGCGCGGGTGCCCGTGGGACTGCTCGTTCTGCAGCGCGTGGACGTTCTACGGCCGCAGCTATCGCAGGGCGTCGGCCGAGGCGGCGGCCGACGACATCGCGAGCATCACCGAGCCGAACGTCTTCCCCGTCGACGACGTCGCCTTCATCCATCCGGCGCACGGCTTCGCGATCGGCCGCGCGCTGGAGAGGCGCGGCGTGCGCAAGCAGTACTACCTCGAGACGCGCTGCGACGTCCTGCTCCGCCATCCGGAAGTGTTCGCGTACTGGAAGCGCCTCGGGCTCCAGTACATGTTCCTCGGCGTGGAGGCGCTCGACGAGGGCGCGCTGAAGCTCCATCGCAAGCGCGTGACGCCGACGGAAAACCTCAAGGCGCTGGACATCGCGCGCACGCTCGACCTCGCGGTCGCCGTGAACATCATCGCGGACCCGGATTGGGACGAGCAGCGCTTCGCGATCGTGCGTGAGTGGGCGCGGAGCGTGCCGGAGATCGTGCACCTGACGGTCGCGACGCCGTACCCGGGCACCGAGATCTGGCACACGGAGTCGCGGCGGCTGACGTCGCTCGACTACCGGCTCTTCGACGTCCAGCACGCGGTGCTGCCGACGCGGATGCCGCTGCGTCGCTTCTACGAGGAGCTGGTCAAGACGCAGGCGGTGATCAACCGCAAGCATCTCGGCTTCGCCGCGCTGAAGGACGTCTCGTTGCTCGCCGCCGCAATCCTTGTTGCTGGGGGGAGGCAAGGAGGAGCACACCGTCAGGTGTGCGACGACTGTCGGAAGGGGGGCGAAGCCCCCCTCCGAGGAACCGCGCGCATGGCGATGAAGAAGAGATGGGCGACCGCCGTGCCGCCCATCAGGAGCGCGGCGAACACGATCGGGCCCGCGGCATCGCCGCCGCGGTCGCGCACGAGCCCCGCGAGGGGCTGCGCGATCGCCACGACCGCGTAATAGACGGTGTAGAAGATCCCGAACGCCGTGCCGAGCGCCTCGGGACGGACGGCGCGCGGGAGCAGCGCCATGATCGCGCCCGGCGCCGTGGCGCCCGCGAGGGCGATCATCACGCACCAGAAGGTCGGCGCGCCGAAGCCCGGCAGCGCGCCGATGCACAGCGCCGTCGCGACGGCGCCGAACACGATCACGTAGTCGGCGTGACCCACGCGATCCACGAACTGACCCGCAAGGGGGATCGTCAGGAGCGCTGCCCACACCGTGACGCTGACGATCGCGCCGGCCTCTCCGACCGATGCGCCTCGCGCGGCGAGGAGCGCCGGCGCGAAGCCGAAGAACACGAACAGCGCGCCGTTCTGCACGCCCCAGGCAAGCCCGCCGACGATCGACAGGCGGACCTCCTGCGGCCGGATCGTCGCATCGGCCACCGGCGCCGCACCGGCCGCGGGCGGTCGCCGATAGACGACCAGCACCAGGGCCAGGCCGAGCAGAGCCGCGAGCGCGCCGGCGTTCACCGCCATGCGCCACGAGAACGCGTTCGCGATCGCGCCGAGCGAGGCGAGCGCGAGCCCGATGCCCACCGGCCACGCGGTGAGCATCACCGCCATCGCGGTCGCGATCTCCTTGCCCGCGAACCAGTCCGCGACCATCTTCGCGAACACGATGTTCGCGAAGATGAAGCCGGCGCCGCTCAGCGTGCGGCCGACGGCGGCGACCGCGAAGCTGTCGCTCGCGGAGGTGATCAGCGCGCCGAGCGCCATGAGCGCGAGCCCGCCGGTCGCGACGGGCCGCTCGCCGAAGCGACGCCCGAGCAGTCCGTCCGGGAACGCGAGCACCACGCCCGGCAACGAGAACAAGCCGATGAGCCAGCCGATCTCGGCGTAGCTGAGGCGAAGGTCCGACACGATCAGCGGGGTCACCGAGCCGATCGACTGGAACTGGAAGCCCAGCGACAGCCGCGCGACGAACACCACGGCGAGCATGAGCCAGCGACGACTCATCAGCCGCGAATCGCTCCGGGCCGCCCGTCCTCCACGACGAACGTGGCGAGTGTCTCCGCCTCCGCGCGCGGGTCGGTCACGCTGCGCATCGCCTGCAGCTGGACGCGCATGCGCGCGGGCGTCAGCTCGACCCGGACGTAGCCGCGCCGGGCGCCGTTGACGAGCTTCAGGTGCGGGTTGTCGGGCATCAGCGACCGGGTCTGCGCCTCCGTCAATCCGGACTGCGACGTGATCGACGTGCCGACGAACTCCGTCGCGACCACCGGCGACCCCGCATCGTCGAAGTCGGGCTTGAGGTCGGCGACGTAGAAGGCGTGCAGGTCGCCGCCGATCACGACCGGATTCGCCGGCTTCCGCTGGGCGATGTGGTCGAGCAGCCGCTTGCGCGCCGCGGGATAGCCGTCCCACGCGTCGGTGCGGAACACCTGGCCGGGGCCGGCCTTCAGGTCGCGCTGCGCCATCAACGTCTGCTGCGCGAGCACGTTCCAGCGCGCACGTGACGCATCCAGTCCCGCCTCCAGCCATCGCTCCTGATCGGCGCCGAGGTAGGTCAGCGCGGGATCGAGTCGGGCCGCGCAGTTCTCGGCACTCGCGTTGCCGCCGCGCCAGGGCGGCGTGCACGGCTGATGCGAGCGATATTGACGCCCGTCGAGGACGTAGAACTGCGCGAGCCCGCCGAACGCGCTGCGGTGGTAGAGCCGCATGTGCGGCCCGTACGGCACCATCCACCGCGGCAGCGGCATGTGCTCGTAGTAGGCCTGGTAGGCGGCGGCGCGCCGCGCGAGGAACCACTCGCGGCCGTTGAGCAGGACGGCGCGGTCGTTGGCGTAGTCGTTCGCCACCTCGTGGTCGTCCCACGTCACGATCCAGGGACACGCGGCGTGCATCGCCTGCAGATCCGCGTCGGTCCGGTAGAGTGCGTAGCGGATCCGGTAGTCCTCGAGCGTGTGGCACTCGGGCGCGCCGTGGTGCCGCACGTTGTTCTGCCGGGTCGTCGCTTCGTAGATGTAGTCGCCGAGGAAGACGACGAGGTCGAGATCGTCCGCGCGCATGTGCCGATACGCGACGTAGTAGCCGTGCTCGTAGTGCTGGCACGACGCGAACGCGAAGCGCAGGCGCTCCGGGACGGTGTTCGCCGCGGGCGCCGTGCGCGTCCGACCGATCGGACTGACGGCGCCGCCGGCGCGGAAGCGGTACCAGTACCACCGCCCGGGCTCGAGGCCGTCCACCTCGGCGTGAACCGAGTGCGCCCAGTCCGGCGTCGCGTGCGCGCGGCCGCGTTGCACGACACGCGTCATCTGCTCGTCGCTCGCGACCTCCCAGTCGACGGCGACGACCTCGCGCGGCATGCCGCCACCGGCGACGAGCGGGGCCGGAGCGAGGCGCGTCCACACCACGACCCCGGTGGGGTGCGGATAGCCGGAGGCGACACCGAGCGTGAAGGGGTTCGCCGGCACGGCCGCTTGCCCCGCGGCCCGCCGGACGAAGGCGGGGGCGACGTGCGCGGCGCCGAGAGCGAGCGCGCCGGCGAGGAGGTGGCGGCGCCGCAGGCCCTCGAGGCTTCGCGCTGGCACGCGAGGCATAATAGCCCACCATGAGCCTCGACGGCCTCGTCGACGTCGCCCGGGGAGTCATCAGCCGCGAGATCTTCGTCAACGAATCCATCTATCGGCAGGAACTCGAGCAGGTCTTCGGCCGCGCGTGGCTCTTCATCGGCCACGAGAGCCAGATCCCCAAGCCGGGCGACTTCCAGGCGTCGTTCATGGGCGAGGAGTCGGTCATCCTCTGCCGTGACCGCGGCGGGAAGATTCACGTCTTCCTGAACTCGTGCCGCCACCGCGGCATGAAGGTCTGCCGCTACGACGACGGCAACACCACCGAGTTCCTCTGCCCGTATCACGGGTGGAGCTACGGCACCGACGGCGCGCTCGTCGGCGTGCCGTTCGCGAAGGACGCGTACGGCGAGCAGCTCGACCGGAGCCGGTGGGGCCTGATCGAAGTCGCGCAGATGGAGAACTACAAGGGCACCATCTGGGCGACGTGGGACCGCGACGCGCCGCCGTTCCTCGATTACCTCGGCGGCTACAAGCTCTACTTCGATCTCCTGCTGGACGCATGGGACGGGCGCGAGGGCGGCACCGAGGTGATCGGCGGCATCCACAAGTGGCTGATCCCCTGCAACTGGAAGTTCCCCGCGGAGAACTTCTCCGGCGACCGGTATCACGGCGTGAGCCATCGCTCCGTCGACATGGTCGGCATCGGGCCGAGCGGCAAGGGCCGGCGCGACATGCAGGAGCGCAACGAGGCGCGCTGGCTCGACGTCACCTTCCCGGACCTCGGCCACTCGATGATCGCGTTCCTGCGCAAGCACGACTCGCCGATCGCGCCCGCCTACCAGGACGCGCCGGCCGTCGCCGACTATTTCCGCCGCTGCGAGGAAGAGCGCACGCGCCGCCGCGGCGAGCTCTGGCGCCTCTTCGGCGGCCCAGGCACCGTGTTCCCGAACGCCTCGCCGCTCGCGCGCCAGCCGCGCACGCTCGCCGTCTGGCATCCACGCGGCCCGCATCAGACCGAGTGCTGGCGGATCTACCTCGTGGACGCGGACGCGCCGCCGGAAGTGAAGGACTTCCTCCGCCACTACTACATCCGCTACTCCGGCCCGTCCGGCCTCACCGAGCAGGACGACATGGAGAACTGGAACTACGCGCACGCCGCGAGCCGCGGCACCGTCGCCCGCCAGCATCCCTACAACTACGAGATGGGTCTCGGGCGCGCGACGGAGAGCTTCGAGGATCACGGCCTGAAGCTGCCGGGGCGCATCGCCGACGTCACGGTCGCGAACGCGAGCGAGAACAACCAGCGCGGGTTCTACACGCGCTGGCGGCAGTTCATGGAAGCGAAGAGCTGGGCGGACCTGAAGCGATGACGGTCGACGTGCAGCAGCTCCTCGTCAAGCAGGAGGTCGAAGACTTCCTGTACCGCGAGGCCGAGCTGCTCGACGAGCGGCGCTTCGAGGAGTGGCTCGAGCTCTTCACCGACGACGTCCGCTACTTCATGCCGATGCGCCGCAACGTCCCGGCCGACGAGCTCGCGCGCGAGTTCACGCGCGAAGGCCTCGACGTGAACTGGTTCGACGAGGGCAAGGACACGCTCACCCGCCGCGTGAAGCAGATCCGGACCGGCGTGCACTGGGCGGAGCAGCCGCCGTCGCGGACCTGCCACATGGTGTCGAACGTCCAGGTCCTCAGCGCCGCCGGAGACGAGGTCTGCGTGAAGAGCCGCTTCCTGCTCTACCGCAACCGCGTCGAGACCGAGACCGACGTGCTCGTCGGCAAGCGGGAGGACGTGCTCCGGCGCGTGGCCGGCGGCTTTCAGATCGCGCGGCGCAAGATCGTCCTCGACCAGAACGTGCTGCTGGCGAAGAACCTCACCTTCTTCTTTTGACCCGAGGCGGACCCATGCATTGCGGGATCTTCGTGGAGGAGATGCGGCAGGGCGCCGATCAGGTCGGCGCGTTTCGTGACGCGTTCGGCATCGCGGAGCGGGCGGAGGCGTGGGGGGCCGACTGCGTGTGGCTCGGCGAGATCCACTTCGCGCCGACGCGCTCGGTGATCTCGGCGTCGCTGCAGGTCGCGAGCTCGATCGCCACGCGCACGCGGCGTCTTCGGATCGGCACGGCGGTCACGGTCCTCCCGCTGAATCATCCCCTGCGCATCGCGGAGGAAGTGGCGACGCTCGATCACATCAGCGAGGGGCGCGTGGAGTTCGGCATCGGCCGGAGCGGCGTCGTCCGCTCGTACGACACGTACGGGGTCCCGTACGGCGAGAGCAAGGCGCGCTTCAACGAGGCGCTGGCGATCATCCGCGAAGCGTGGAAGGGCGAGCCGTTCAGCTACACCGGCGAGTTCTACAAGGTGGCCAACGCGACGGTCACTCCGCGCCCGTACCAGACGCCGCACCCGCCGCTGCGCATGGCGGCGACGAGCGACGAGACCTTCCCTGCCGCGGGAGAGCTGGGCCTGCCGATCTTCATCGGTCTTCGCGCGGCGGAGATTCCGGATCTGCAGCCGCTGCTCGCGGCGTACCGCGAGTCGTGGCGGAAGGCCGGGCACGCGACCGATCCCAGCGTGTACCTCCGCATCCCGGTCTACGTCTCGCCGACGGAGCGCGGCGCGGTCGAAGAGCCGCGCCAGAGCCTGACCACGTTCTTCAACCGCCAGAGCGAGCTCGCGCGCGCCGCCGTCGGACGCGCGGGCACCGGCCCGACCGACCGCCGCCGCATGCAGGCGGAGCGCATGGCGAGTCTCACCTACGAGGACATCCTGGCGAACAAGGTCGCGTTCGGCACGCCGAAGGGCGTGATCGGGCGCCTGACCCAGCTTCGCGAGGAGCTCGGCATCGACGGCATCGTGGCCGAGCCGAACCCGGGCGGCCTGATCCCGGAGGACCTCGAGACGCGCAGCATGCGCCTCCTCCTCGAAGACGTGATGCCGGCGTTCCGGTAATCGACTCGCCGATCGATTAGAATCCCCGCCAAACCTCCGCGCGGGGGGGGCCGCATGCTGCGAAATGTCGTCCGGGGCATCGTCATCGCGACACTGGCGTTCGTCATCGGCGCGGCGGAACCGGCCGCCGAAGAACGCGCCACGAAGATCACGGTCGTCTACGTCTCGGCGTGGAACTGACCCACCTGTCGCGACTGGGAGAGTTTCTCCCAGCCGGAGTGGGAGAAGTCGCAGGAACGGAAAAGGGTCGACTTTCGCGTCGGCAAGGCGAATCGGTTCGACTTCATCGAAGACGATCGCGATTGGCCCCAAGACCTGCGCTGGATTCGTGACTCGCTCAAGCTCAGACGTGGCACTCCACGATTCATCGTCGGCGCCGACGGAAAAGTCGTGCTTCACCGGTTCGGGACGCACGCGTGGAACCGTGACGTGTATCCCCTCATCAAGCAGCTGGTGTCGAAGAGCGGAGACTGAGCGCCGGCGTGGACGGCCTCGAGATCACACTCGCCGCGGCCGCGGTGGCAGGTGTGCTGAGCTTCTTCAGCCCCTGCGTCCTCCCGCTCGTCCTTCCGTTCCTCGCGTGGTTCGGCGGCGGGCCGGCGGGAACACGCAGGCCCATGCGCGTCGTCGCCTTCGCCGCCGGATTCGTGACGACGTTCGTCGCTCTCGGCGCCGCCGCCACGGCGATCGGCCGCCTCGTCGCCGGCTATCAGAGGGATACCTCAGCGTGGGCGCCGGCGTCGTCCTGGCGATTCTCGGACTCCATGTTGCCGGGATCGTGCCCATCCGTGCGCTCGACCAGACCCTCGGGCTCCCAACGGCTGCCACGGTCGCAGGCCCCCTCGGGGCCTACGTCGTCGGGCTCAGCTTCGCGTTCGGATGGTCACCCTGCATCGGCCCGACCCTGGCGGCCATTCTCACGCTCGCCGGGACGCGAGAATCCGTGGCCGAAGGCATGGGGCTGCTCGCGGTGTACGGGGGTGCAATGGCGGCGCCGTTCCTCCTGGCCGCACGATTCGCGGAGCGGTTTCACGCCGTCGTCCATTCCTCGACGCGGTGGCTTCCGATCGTGCGCTGGTCGAGCGCCGGGCTCATCGTCGCGACCGGAGTGGGCGTGATGACCGGGACGTTCTGGTACGTCGGCTTCTGGTTGCTGCGGGCCGTTCCGGCGCTCGAGGCGTTTACGAGATGAGCGGAGCCGGCCTGGGCGTCACGCGTCTTACCTGAGGCGCGGGAGCACGCGCTCGGCGAAGAGGCGCATCGAGCGCACCACCTTCTCGTGGGGCATCTGGCCGCCGGAGTTCATCCAGAGCGAGAGCTGCGTGTAGCCGAGCGTCTCCTTGAGCTGCAGCAGTCGATCCGCAACTTCCTCGGGCGTGCCGTAGATCGAGAGCTCCTTGAGGACTTCCTCGTAGGTGATGCTCAGGAGACGCCGGCCGTCGGCGGCGCGGTTCGTCGAGCCCTGCGCGAGCATGTCGCCGATGTTGTGGATGAAGTGCATCATGCTCGCCTCGGGCTCGTCGCGCGCGGCCCGACGGTCTTCCGAGACGTAGACCGGCACGATGAGCGAGACGTCGGGCTCGCCTGGATGGCCCGCCGCCTTCCACGCCTCGCGATAGCTCAGGACGTTGCGCTCGAGGTGGGCGATCGACGTCGTGCGGACCGCGAGAAAGATCGGCAGCCCCATGCGGCCGACGGCCGGATACGTCTCGTCGATCGTCGCGGCGACGCGGAGCGGCGGGTGCGGCTTCTGGTACGGCTTCGGCATCACGCAGATGTCGCGGATCTGGAAATACTTCCCCTCGTACGAGAAGCGGTCCTCGGTCCACGCGCGCCGCATGATCTTCAGGATCTCGAAGAACCGGTCGCGGCTTTCCGCGTACGGAATGCCGAACCCCCTGTAATGCTCGGGCACGCCGCTGCGCCCGATCCCGAGATCGAGCCGGCCGTGACTCAGCTGATCGAGCGTGGCCGCGTCTTCGGCGAGGTGCAGCGGATGCTGGATCGGCAGGATCGACACCGCCATGCCGATCCGAAGCCGCGTGGTGCGCGCGGCGATCGCCGCGCCGATCACGTACGGCGACGCGAGCACCGACCGCTCGTTCTGGAAGTGGATCTCGCCGAGCCAGACGGTGTCGTAGCCGAGCTGCTCGGCCGCGACCATCTCCGCCATGGCCTCGTCGAACGCGACGGTATGGCTCATGCCGGCGGCCTGCGCGAACTCAGTGAAGATCCCGACGTCCATGGCGCTACGCACATGGTACAACCGGCGTGATGTCGATCCTCCTCAATCCCGGCCCCGCGAACACCACGGCCACCGTCAAGCAGGCGCTCGTGATGGACGACCTCTGTCATCGCGAGCCCGAATGCTTCGAGATGATACGCCGCTGCCGCGAGCGGCTCGTGGCGCTCGCCGGCGCCGGGCCCGACTTCACGGCCGTGCTGTTCGCGGGCTCGGGCACCGCGTCCGTCGAAGCGGCCATCGCCTCCGCCGTGCCGCCGGGCGAGGCGCTCCTGGTGGTCGACAACGGCGTCTACGGCGACCGCGTCGGGCGCATCGCGCGCGCGCACGGCATCGCGTTCCATCCGGTGAAGTCGGACATCTTCACGCCGGTCGACCCTGCCGCGGTGGAGCAGACGCTGCGCGCGCATGCCGAGGTCAGCCACGTGGCGGTCGTCCACCACGAGACGACGACCGGGCTCCTCAACCCCGTGGCCGAGGTCGCCCGCGTGGCGCACGCGCTGGGCCGGCGCGTGATCGTGGACGCGATGAGCTCGCTCTTCGGTGAGCGCCTCGACGTCGCGCAGGACGGCATCGACTTCGTGGCCGCGAGCGCGAACAAGTGCCTGCAGGGGATGCCCGGCGTGTCGTTCGTCATCGGCCGCCGCTCCGCGGTCGAGGCGCTCGCCGGCGCGGCGCCCCGCAGCGTGTACCTCGACCTTCACGGCCACTACGCGAGCCAGGAGCAGGACAACACCCCGTTCACGCCGGCCGTGCAAGTGCTCCACGCGATGGAGCAGGCGCTCGTGGAGCTCGACGCGGAGACGGTCAAGCGGCGGATCGAGCGCTACGCCGAGAGCGCGCGCGTGCTGCGCGAGGGTCTGACGCGGCTCGGGCTCGAGATCCTCGTCGCCGAGCCGGCGCGCTCCAACACGCTGACGACGTTCCGCCTGCCTGCCGGCGTCGGGTACGACGCGCTCCACGACGCGATGAAGCGCCGCGGCTACATCATCTATGCCGGGCAGGGGCCGCTGAAGAGCTACGCGTTCCGCGTGGCGAACATGGGCACGCTCACGCCCGAGGACATGCGCGGCGTCGTCGCCGCCTTCACGGGCGCGATCCAGGAGGCCACGCGTGCGTAAGACGACGCGCCTGAGGCAGCTCATCACCCGGCCGGAGATCGCCTTCCTGATGGAAGCGCACAGCGGGATCTCCGCGCGCATCGTCGAGGAGGCGGGCTTCGAGGGCCTCTGGGGCAGCGGGCTCACGATCTCCGCGGGCTTCGGGGTGCGCGACAACAACGAGCTGTCGTGGACGCAGGTGACCGACCACGTCGCGTTCATGACCGAGACGACGTCGATTCCCCTGCTCCTCGACGGCGACACGGGCTACGGCAACTTCAACAACATGCGCCGCCTCGTGCGGAAGCTCGAGCAGGTCGGCGTCGCGGGCGTGACCATCGAGGACAAGGTCTTCCCGAAGACGAATTCGTTCCTGCGGGCGGAGGTGCAGCCGCTCGCCGACATCGACGAGTTCTGCGGCAAGATCAAGGCGGGAAAGGATCGCCAGGGCGATCCGGACTTCGTGCTCGTCGCGCGCGTCGAGGCCCTGATCGCCGGCTGGGGCCTCGGCGAGGCGCTGAAGCGCGCCGAGGCGCATCACGACGCCGGCGCCGACGCGATCCTCATCCACAGCCGCCAGTCGAGCCCGGCGGAGATCTTCGCGTTCCTCGACGCGTGGGGCGGCCGCTCGCCCGTCTTGCTGGTGCCGACGAAGTACTGGCGCACGCCGACCGCCGACTTCCGCGCACGCAACGTGAGCGCCGTGATCTGGGCGAACCACGTGCTTCGGGCGTCGATCAGCGCGATGCAGGCGATGGCGAAGCAGATCCACGACGACGAATCCTTGTTGAACGCTGAACCCAACGTCGCGGCGCTGCACGAGGTCTTTCGCCTGCAGGGCGACGGGGAGCTCGAGAGCGCCGAGAAGCGCTACCTGCCGGTGCGCGCGACGCCGCTCTCGGCGATCGTGCTCGCGGCCGGCGCGGGCGCCGACTTCGGCGGCCTGAACGCGAACGTGCCGAAGGCGATGCTGAAGGTGCAGGGCCGCCCCATCCTCGCGCGCCTGCTCGACGACTTCGCGCACTTCGGCTGCCGGAACACCGTGGTCGTCCGGGGCTATCACGCCGAGGCGGTCGACGTCGCCGGCGCGCGCTTCGTCGACAGCGCAGACTTCGAGACGACCGGCGAGGCGCACTCGCTCGCGCTGGCCGAAGCCGAGCTGACCGCCGGCACGCTCGTGGCGTTCGGCGACATCGTGCTGAAGCGTCACATCGTGCAGGCATTGCTGGAAGAGGCGACGAACGCCATCACGATCGCGGTGGACAGCGCGCTCGCCGGCGCCGGCGAGCCGGACCGCGTGCGCGGCGACCGCGCCGACGCGGGCCGCTTCAGCTTCGACGGCGTGCGGCTGGAGGCGATCGGCGACGCGGTGCCGCCGCGCGACAGCCACGGCGTGTGGATCGGGCTGCTGCACGTCGGCGCCGACGGCGTCACGTGGCTCCGCGATGCGATCGGCGCGGCGCGTACCGACGGCACGCTCGCGCGCGCGTCGATCGCCGACCTGCTCGCGCGCGTCCACGCCGCGGGTCATCCCATCCGCGTCGTCTACAGCCGCGGCGGCTGGGCGAACGTCAACGACCTCGCGGGTCTCGTCGACGCCTCCGGTCTCTAGCGCGTCATGCGCGCGGTCCTCTGTCGCCAGTGGGGCGCCGTCGACGATCTGACGATCGCCGACGTGCCGCCGCCGGCGCCCGGTCCCGACGAAGTCCTCATCGACGTGAAGGCGACGGCGGTGAACTACGCCGACTCGCTCATGGTGGCCGGCCAGTATCAGACCAAGCCGCCCCTGCCCTTCAGCCCCGGCCTCGAGACCGCGGGCGTCGTCGCCGCGTGCGGCAAGGACGTCACGCGCTTCGAGCCCGGCGATCGCGTGATGGCGATCCTTCCCTACGGCGGGCTCGCCGAGATGGCCCTCGCGCCCGAAGTGGAGACCTTCGCGATTCCCGACCGGATGTCCTTCGAGGAGGCAGGCGCGTTTCCGGTCGCGTACATCTCGAGCCACGTCGCGCTGCGGTGGCAGGGGCGCGTGGAGCCGGGCGAGACGCTGCTGGTGCTCGGTGCCGCCGGCGGCGTCGGCCTCACTGCCGTCGAGATCGGCAAGGCGATGGGCGCACGCGTCCTCGCCGCCGCGAGCACGGCGGACAAGCTCGCGGTGGCACGCGAGCGTGGCGCCGATGAGCTCATCAACTACGCGACGGAGAAGCTCACCGACCGCGTCATGGCGCTCACCGACGGCAAGGGCGCCGACGTCTGCTTCGATCCGGTCGGCGGCGACCTCTTCGACGCCGCGCTCTCCTCGCTCGGCTGGGGCGGGCGTGTCCTGCTGATCGGCTTCGTGGCCGGCGTGCCGAAGATCCCGGCAAACCGGTTGCTCGTGAAGCATCGCTCCGCGCTCGGCTCGTCGCTGCGCTACTTCCGCTGGCACGCACCGGACAAGCTGCGGCGCTCGGTCGAGGAGCTGCTGCAGTGGTACGGCGAGGGCAGGCTCGTGCCGTGCATCACGCACCGGCTGCCGCTCGAGCGGAGCGCCGAGGCGATTCGCCTGCTCACCGATCGGACCGCGCACGGCAAGGTCGTCGTCGTGGTGAAGGGACACTGATGGAGATCCGGGTCTCGCGCCACGGCACGCACGTCGCCGTCGTCACCATCGACAACCAGCCGCGCCTCAACGCGATGACGCGCGACATGCTGGCCAGTCTTCTCGGCACCTGGGAGACGCTGGAGCGCGACGAGGCCTGCCGCTGCATCGTGCTCACCGGCGCGGGCGAGCGCGCCTTCAGCGCGGGCGCCGACATGAGCGGCGATCTCTCGGCCCGCGAGAGCATGGCGCGGATGGTCGCGAAGGCGCTCTTGAAGAGCGATCCGTTCCCGAAGCCGATCGTCGCCGCGGTGAACGGCGACTGCGTCGGCGGCGGCCTCGAGCTCCTGCTGTCGACCGACGTCCGCGCCGCCGCGCCGCACGCGCGGTTCGGCCTTCCCGAAGTGAAGTGGTCGATCTATCCGTTCGGCGGCGCGACCATCAAGCTCATCCAGCAGATCGGCCACGTCCACGCGATGGATCTGCTGCTGAGCGCGCGGCTGATCGACGCCACCGAGGCGGCGCGCCTCTCGCTGATCAATCGTGTCGTGCCGGCGGCCGAGCTGATGTCGTGGGCGCTCGCGACGGCGGAGACGATCGCGGCGAACAGCCCGAGCGCCGTCCAGGCGGTGAAGCGTCAGGTCAGCGCGACCATCGCCGACCACGCGCGCACGCGCGAAGCGCTCGACCAGGAGCTGGGCGACCGCGTGCGCGCGAGTGCCCACTTCACCGAGGGCGTGACCGCGTTCCGGGAGAAGCGCCGGCCGAACTACCAGTGATGGCGGCCGCGCCGCGCAGCCGGACGCTCGGCGATCTGCTCGACGAGCTCGCGGCGGCGCACCCGGACGCCGACGCCGTCGTCTTTCGTGACCAGCGTCTGACGTATGCCGAGCTGAAGGCGCGCGCCGACACGCTCGCGCGTGCGCTTCTGGCCATCGGCGTCTCGCGGGGCGACCGTGTGGCCGTCGTCCTCCCCAATCGCCCGGAGTGGATCATCGCCGCCTTCGCCGGCGCCAAGGTCGGCGCGATCACGGTCGCGGTCAGCACATTCTCGACGCCGCGCGAGCTCACGTGGACGATCGAGCACTGCCGTCCGGCGGCGATCATCACCGTGGAGGCGTTCCGCGGTCGCAGCTTCCTGGGGCCGGTGTGCGAGCTCGCGCCCGAACTGGCGCGCGGCGAGCGGTGCGCGCGACTGCCGGAGCTTCGCGCGATCGTCTCCGCGGACGACCGCGCCAAGGGCGGCGCCGAGCACCTCGTTGAGTTCCTCGCTCGGGCGAGCGAGGTCTCATCGGCGGCGCTCGCCGCGGCGCAGCGCGCGGTCGCTCCCGGTGACGTCTGCTACGTGCTCTACACCTCCGGCTCCACCGCGACGCCGAAGGGCGTGATGCTCGCGCACGGCGGCGTGATCGAGAACGGATTCGCGATTGGCGAGCGCCAGCACCTCACCGCGGCCGATCGCCTGTGGCTCGCGGTCCCGCTCTTCTGGTCGTTCGGATCTGCGAACGCGCTGCCCGCGGTCCTCACGCACGGCGGGATGGTCGTCCTGCAGGAGAGCTTCGACGCCGGCGAGGCGCTGGCGCTGCTCGAGCGCGAGCGCTGCACCGTGTACTACGGGATGGCGAACATGGCGCGCGCGATGCTCGAGCACCCCGATCGCCCGCGCCGGCGCCTCGTCGTGCGCACCGGCCTGACGATCGGGCTCCCGGACGACATCGCGATGACGATGGAGGCCGTCGGCGCGCGCGAGCTGTGCAACGTCTACGGCTCGACCGAGACGTACGGCAACTGCGCGGTCACCGACGCCCACGATGCCCGCGAGCTACGGCTCGAAGCGCAGGGGCTCCCGCTGCCGGGCATGGACATCCGCGTCGTCGATCCGGAGACCGGGCGCGCGCTGCCGCGTGGCGAGGTCGGCGAGCTGCGCGTGAAGGGCTACGTCACGCCGGGCTACTTCCGCGATCCCGACCAGACACGCGCCGCGTTCGATGCCGAGGGCTACTTCGTCACCGGCGATCTCGGGCTGATCGACGCCGACGGGCGCGTCCGCTTCCGCGGCCGGCTGAAGGAGATGATCAAGACCGGCGGCATCAACGTCGCGCCGCTCGAGGTGGAGGCGGTGCTCGTCACGCACCAGGCGGTGAAGCAAGCGTACGTGGTGGGACTCCCCGACCGCGACCGCGGCGAGCTCGTCGTGGCAGCGCTGGAGCTCCACGAAGGCGCAGCGACGACGGCCGACGCGCTGACGACGTTCTGTCGCGAGCGGCTCGCGAGCTACAAGGTCCCGGCGCGCTTCGTGTTCCGCAAGGCCGACGAGTTCCCGCGCACCCCGACGGGCAAGGTCCAGAAGCCGCGCCTGCGCGACGAGCTGGCGCGCTAGCCCGTATCCCCCACGAGGCCCGCGGCCGCGATGCCGGCCAGCGCGCACGCCTCGTCCTTGTCCGACGTGTCGCCCGAGATCCCGACCGCGCCGATCACGTTCTTCGACGCGTCGCGGATCAGCACGCCGCCCGGAACCGGGACAACGCGTCCCTCCGACATCGCGGCGAGCGCGTTGAAGAACGACGGCGCGGCCGGCTGCTCGGCGATGCGCTTGGCGAAGTTGCGGCTGCCGAGACCCATGCCGAGGGCGCCCCACGCCTTGCCGGTCGCGATCTGCGGCCGGAGGATGCCGGCGCCGTCCTCGCGCGCGAACGCCTTCAGATGACCGCCCGCGTCGAGCACCGCCACCGCGAGCGGCGCACAGCTCGTCTCGCGTCCCCTCTTCAGCGCGGTCTCCACGATCGTCATCGCCTGGGACAGTGTGAGGCTCATCGCGCCGCCCCCGCTTTCTCGGCCTGCTGCAGCTCGTGCACGTGCTCGCGCCAGTGCTTCGCGAGCAGCTCGAGGCGCTGCGCGCCGGTGAGCGTCTCGCCGTTCGCGCGCCGGAAGCACGGCGTGTCGAGGTCGGGCGCGTGGCGCGCCGCCTGCATCAGTCGGCCGTGCGCGAAGCGGATCTGCGCGAGCAGGTCGTCGTACGACTCGTGCGCGTGGAGGCGGCGACAGACTTCGTTGACGATGTCGGAGTCGCCGGGGACCGGCCATAGCGGCCCGCCGAGCGCCGCGGACTGGATGCCCCACGCCGTCGCGTCGTGGAAGTAGATGAAGTGCTGCAGCACGTCGCGCGCCTGCCACTGATCGACCTTGGCCTTCGACGTCCGGCCGGCGCCGTCGAAGTACGCCAGCACCTCCCGCACCGCGTCGTCGAGGCCCTTGATGAGCGCGTCCCTGTTCGCCATGAGAACCCCCTGGGCGGCCAGCATACCGTGGCTCGCGATGCTACACTCCCGCCCGAAGCCGCCACCGCACCCGAAAGGAGTCCAGCGTGATTTACGAGATCCGTACCTACGACATCGGTCCCGGCAACCTGGCGGAAGTCGAGAAGCGGTTCGGGGAAGCGTACGAGCATCGCAAGAAGTACTCGCCGCTGACCGCGTTCTGGCACACCGAGATCGGCCCGCTCAACCAGATCATCCACGTGTGGGGCTACAAGGATCTCGCCGAGCGCGGGCGGATCCGGGCCGAGGCGGCGAAGGACGCGAACTGGCCGCCGAAGATCAGCGAGTTCATCCGCGCGATGAACGTCGAGATCGTCAACGCGTTCGACTTCGTCCCCGTGCCGACGCCCGGCAAGATGGGGCCGGTCATCGAGATGCGCTACTACACGCTGAAGGGCGGCTCGCTGCCCGAGACCGCGAAGCGGTGGGAAGCCGCGATCCCCGAGCGGATCAAGCTCTCGCCCGTCGTCTTCGCCGGCGGCATCGAGTTCGGGCGCGCCAACGGCTTCGTGCACGTGTGGGCGTACTCGGACATGAACCAGCGCATGGCGATCCGCAACGAAGCGCGGCAGAAGGGCATCTGGCCTCCGCCCGGCGGCGGCAACCTGATCAGCCAGGAGACCAAGATCGTCCTGCCCGCCGCGTTTTCGCCGCTGCAGTAACGCGCCGCGGGGCGCCGGCTTGCACCGGCGCCCCGCGCCCTGCACGATCTACCACAACGCCTCTCACGGGCACATCTCTTGAAGTCCTCGAATCTCCGGCAAGGAGGTCGAGATGAGAGCACCGAGCGCCCGCCGCAGCTTCAACCCGTATGTCTGGCTGCCCGCCGGTCTCGCCGCCGCGTCTGCGGCGGTGGGCGGCGCGCTCTTCTGGAGGTCGCGCAGCCGCGCGGCGTCCGAGCGCTCCGTGCGTGACGTGATGGTCGACGACGTCCTCACCATCGACGCCGAGGCGACGCTGATGGACGCCGCGCAGCTCATGCGCGACGGCAACGTCGGTGTCCTTCCGGTCGTGGAGAACGGCCGTCTGCGCGGGATCATCACCGACCGCGACCTCGTCGTGCGCGCGATGGCCGAAGGCGCCGTCCCCGCGATGACCAGGGTCGGCGAGTGCGCGACGTGGGACATCGTCTGCGCGCGCCCCGAGTCCTCGATCGACGAGGTCATGGAAGTCATGGCGGACTCGCAGATCGGCCGCCTGCCCGTCGTGGACGGGGACAACCGCGTGATCGGAATCATCACGCTCAGCTCGCTGGCGCTGCGCTCGCCGAAGCCGAAGCGGGACGAGGCGCTGGAGACGGCGCAGGAAGTCTCCAAGCGCTCGGCCCGCGCGGCGTGATCGTCAGCGGCCGCGGAAGGAGGGCGATCGCTTCTCCACGAACGCCTTGATCCCCTCCGCCGCGTCCTCGGTCTCGTAGCAGATGTTCTGCGCGAAGGTCTCGAACTCCAGCGCCTGCCGGAGATCGCAGTCGAGATTGTGGTAGATCGCGCGCTTGGCGAGGCGGATCGCGATCGGCGGGCCGTCCGCGATCTTGCGCGCGAGCGCCAGCGCCGCCGGCATCAGCTCTTCGGGCGCATGGACGGCGCTGACGATGCCGAGCCGCAGCGCCTCCTGCGCGTCGATCACCTCGCCGGTGAAGATCAGCTCTGCCGCCTTCGCGGTGCCGACCACGCGCGGGAGGAAATACGTTCCGCCCCAGTCGGGATGCAGACCACGCCTGACGAACGCCTGCGCGAACTTCGCGGCCGTCGACGCGAGGCGCATGTCGCACGCGAGCGCGAGGTTCATGCCGGCGCCGGCGGCGGCGCCGTTGACCGCGGCGATGATCGGCCTCGGTGCGTCGCGAAGCGCCAGCACGGTGAGGTCGCGGCCCGGCGCCACCTTCTCCATCAGTGGACGCCCGCTCCCGCGTTCCTTTCGCTCGCTCATCGCCTTGACGTCGCCGCCGGAACAGAAGCCCTTGCCCGCGCCGGTGACGATCATCACGCGCACCTCGGGATCGTCGGAGGCGCGCTCGACGGCGTCGTGCAGGTCCTCGCGCAGCGTGTCGCCGAGCGCGTTCAGGCGCTCGGGCCGGTTGAGCGTGAGCGTGGCGATGCCGTCCTTCACCTCGTAGAGCAGACACTTGTAGGTCATGCGGTCCCCCAGGCCTTGCGCAGCGCCGCGACGGTCTCGGCCACGGCGGCGCGTGCAGCGTCGAGCACGTTCGTGAAGCGATAGAACGCGTGGATCATGCCGGGATACCGGCTGTGCGCGACCGACACGCCGGCCGCGGCCAGCGCGTGCGCGTACGCCTCGCCCTCGTCGCGCAGCGGATCGTACTCGGCGGTGATGACGAGCGCGGGCGGCAGGCCGGCGAAGCTCTTCGCGCGGAGCGGCGACGCGTACGGGTTGGTGCGCTCGTCGCCCGGCGCATAGCAGTCCCAGTAGTAGCGCATGCTGTCCGTCGTCAGCAGGTAGCCCTCGGCGTTCTCCACGCACGACGCGCGCGTGAAGTCGCAGTCCGTGACCGGATACACCAGCACCTGGAAGCTCAACGCGGGACCGCCGCGGTCGCGAGCCATGAGGGCCACCGCCGCCGCGAGGTTGCCGCCCGCGCTGTCGCCCTGCACCGCGACACGGCGCGCGTCGACGCCGAGGGCGCGCGCGTGCTCGACGACCCAGCGGGTCGCGGCATACGCGTCCTCCGCCGCCGCCGGGAACGTGTGCTCCGGCGCGCACCGGTAGTCGACGCTGGCGACGACGCAGTCGGCCGCGTTCGCGAGCGTGCGGCAGATCCCCTCGTGCGTGTCGATGTCACCGGTCACCCAGCCGCCGCCGTGGAAGTAGACGAGCGCCGGCTTCGGCGTCGCCCCGCGCGGCGTGAAGACACGCACGGTGATGGCTCCGCCCTGCACGGGCACCTGGTGGTCGCGCACCGACGCGACCTCCTCGCGCGGCAGCGCGGCGCTGCGCTGGCGCACGGACTCGCGCGCCTGCGCGGGCGTCATCTCGCGCGTGGGCGGCAGGTTGAGCGCGTTCGTGCGGTCGATCATCTCGCGGGCCTGCGGGTGAAGCGGCATGCGTGCCTCCGGGATCGAGTGCGTGCGGTGCATTGTGCCTCAAATCCGTGAACAGACTGCCCTGAAGCTTAGCAGTCCGTGGTGAAAGTCACTGAGGTATCTCTCGTCAGTGACCCGGGGGTGATCGTACGGTGCGGGTCATGGCGATGGGCAAACGCACGAGCGAGCACGCCCCGATGTGGGTAGCGGCGACTGATTTGCCGGCCTCGCCGGGCCATCCGTTCTACGTCAGGCTGAACGCGATCCTTGACGAGGCCGGCTTCGACCGGTTCGCCGAGGAGCAGTGTCAGCCGTTCTACGCGCCCGTGATGGGCCGGCCGAGTTTGCCGCCGGGGCGCTACTTCCGGCTGCTGCTCGTCGGCTATTCCGAAGGCCTGGACTCCGAGCGCGGCATCGCATGGCGCGCCGCGGATTCGCTGGCCGTGCGGAGCTTCGTCGGCCTCGGGCTCGACACCGCGGCGCCGGATCATTCCCCCCTCTCGCGCACCCGCCGCTTGATCGACGTGGAAACGCATCGAGCGAGCTTCACGTGGGTGCAGGAGCGGGTGGTGGCCGCCGAACTGCTGAAGGGGCGGACGGTGGCGCTCGACGCGACCACGCTGGAAGCGAATGCCGCCATGCGCAGCATCGTCCGCCGGGACACGGGCGAGACGTACCAGGAATTCCTGACCCGGCTCGCGAAGGCGTCCGGCCTCAAGACGCCCACGCGTGAGGCGCTGGCGCGGCTCGATCGCCGTCGGAAGAAACGCACGTCGAACCAGGACGGGAAGAACCCGTTCGATCCCGACGCGAAGATCACGAAGATGACGGACGGCCGCACGCATCTCGCGCACAAGGCCGAACACGCCCTCGATCTCGACACGGGCGCGATGGTTGCCGTGACATTGCAGGGCGCCGACGTGGGCGACACGACCAGTCTGATCGAAACCGCGCTCGCGGCCGCCGAACAAGTCGACGCCGTGCACGCCGCGCGGCCGCGCCCCGCGGGGCTCACCGAGAGCATTGCCGACCGCGGCTATCACAGCCATCAGACCCTGCTTGACCTGCAGGCCGGAGGCGTGCGCACGTACATCGCCGAACCCGATCGGGGACAGCGCCACGGGACGACGGCGCCCCGACGCGCAACAGGCCGTCTACGGCAATCGGCGGCGCCTCCGCGGAGGGCGCGGCAAACGGCTCATGCATCGCCGCGGGGCGTACGTCGAACGAGCGTTCGCTCACGTGTACGACACCGGCGGACTGCGGCGCACGCACCTGCGCGGGCATCGGAACATCCTCAAACGCCTGCTCATCCACGCGAGCGGGTTCAACCTCGGCATTCTCATGCGGCAGGCATGCGGGCGCGGCACGCCGCGCGGGCTCCAAGGAGACCGCTCGGAGGCGTCTGTGCTCGACATTGCTCTCGCGATGTTTGGCGCGCGGCGCTGGGCGATGATAAACGCGGTTCTCGCGCCCGACCACGTCCTTCTGCGCGAGTCGCGCGCTCATTCGGCGCTGGCGATGGCATGACGGCACGCGACGTTTTCACCACGAACTGCTAAGCGTACTCCCGTCACGAAAGGCTCTCCCCGCATGACAACGGAACAAGTCTGGGTCGGCGTCGGCTTGCTCGGCCAGGCGCTCTTCTCCGCGCGTTTCATCGTCCAGTGGATCGCGTCCGAGCGCCGCAAGCAGAGCGTGGTCCCGGCGGAGTTCTGGTATCTCTCGCTCGCCGGCGCGCTGATCACGCTGAGCTACGCCGTGTATCGCCTCGACCCCGTGTTCATCCTCGGGTACACGCCCGGGCTGTTCATCTACGCGCGCAACCTCTACTTCATCCACCGGCGTGTGTAGAATGCGTGCATGCTGAACTGGGCCCAGGGCACTACGCGTCCCATCTTGATGATCCCGGGGCCGACCGAGCTCCCCTTCCCCGTGATCCAGGCGATGAATCAACCGCCCGCGATCCAGTACGACAAGAGCTTCGACGAAGTCGTGCTCGAGCCGACGGTCCTCGCGCTGCGCGACGTGTTCCAGACGAAGGGCGAAGTCATCCTGATGCCGGGCTCGGGACGCACGGCGCTGGAAGCCTCGGTGGTGTCGGTGATCGAGCCCGGCGACCGCGTGCTCGTCGTCGTCGCCGGCGTCTTCGGCTCCTTGATGCGCGAGATCATGACGCGCGCCGGCGCCGAGGTGACGGAGCTCACCGTCGAGCTCGGCGCGCGCCTCGACCTGCCGCGTCTCGCGGCCGAGATCGAGCGCGTCCGGCCGAAGGCGGTCACGCTCGTGCACAACGAGACGTCGACGGGGACCACGTATCCGGCGGCGGACGTCGGGAAGCTCGCGCGCGGAGCCGGCGCGCTGTTCATGCTCGACACCGTGTCGGCGATCGCCGGCATCGACGTGCGCACCGACGCGTGGGGCGTCGATCTCAACATGACCGGCTCGCAGAAGTGCCTCGCGGCGCCGCTCGGCATGGCGCTCGTCTCCGTCAGCGACCGCGCGTGGGAGGTGATGGAGCGGCGCAAGCAGCGGCCGTCCAGCCTCGTCTACGACCTGCTGCGCTGGAAGGAGCGCTGGATCCCGACGTCGCGCGGGGGCCAGGTGCCGGACGGCACGCCGCGCAGCCAGCCGATCTCGATTCCCACGCACCTCACCGCCGCGATGAGCGTGTCCGCGCGCCTCATCCTCGAGGAAGGCTTGCCGCACCGGTTCCGCCGGCACGAGGTCGCGGCTTCGGCGCTGCGCGCGGGCGTGGCCGCCATGGGGCTCGAGATGTTCGCCGACCCCGCGATCCTCTCCAACACCGTCGGGTGCATCAAGGCGCCGAAGGGCATCGACACCGCGGCCGTCGTCGCGCGCATGCGCGATCAGTACGGCATCCTGATCGGGACCGGCCTCGACAAGATCCGCGCGAGCACCCTGCGCATCGGGACGATGGGCATGACGGCCAGCCCGCAGTACGTGCTGCCGACGCTCTCCGCGCTCGAGATGACCTTGCGTGATCTCGGGCACACGGCCGATCCCGGCGCCGGCGTCGCCGCGGCCCAGCGCGTGTTCGCCACCGCGGCCTGAGCGACACGATGGCCGCCCCGCTGATCGCCGTCCCCGACGACTTCCCCTCGGTCTTCGAAGGCTCGGCGGCGCACGAGAAGTGCAAGACGCTCGGCGAGACGCGCGTCGTCACCGCGCGCGGCGCCGACGAGGAAGCCGAGCTGATCAAGCGCATCGGCCGCGCGAACGTCGCCATCAACATCCGGGCCCACGCGCACTTCACCGACGCCGTCTTCGCCGCGTGCCCCGCGCTGAAGATGGTGTCGATCTGGGGCACGGGCGTCGACAACTTCGACCTCACGGCGGCCGGACGGCGCGGGCTCACGATCTGCAACACGCCCGGCATCAACGCCTTCGCCGTCGCCGAGCACGTGATCGCGCTGATGCTCGCCGTCGGCCGGCGGATCCCGCGCCTCGACCGCGAGATGCGCGAGGGCAAGTGGCCGCGCGAGCAGCTCGTGCAGTGCCTCGGCAAGACGCTCGGGGTCTTCGGAACGGGGAAGATCGGCACGCGCGTCATCGAGCTCGGGCGCGCGCTCGGCATGACGGTGCTCGCCTTCAGCGCGCGCGGCGACGCGGCGCGGGTCGGAAGCCTCGGCGCGAAGGCCGCGAGCAAGGAGGAGATCCTGCGCGAGGCCGACTTCATCAGCCTGAATCTCCGATTGGCGCCGGAGACCCGCGGCTTCCTCTCGCGGCGCGATCTCGCTCTCGTGAAGAAGAGCGCCATCCTCGTCAACGCCGGACGCGGAGCGCTCGTGGAGCGCGAAGCCCTGATCGACGCGCTCAGCACCGGCAAGCTCGCGGCCGCCGGGCTCGACGTGTTCCACGAGGAGCCGCTGAAGGCGGACGACCCGCTGCTGGCGATGCCGAACGTGGTGCTCTCGCCGCACAACGCGGGCCAGACCCCGGAAGTCGTGCGCGACGGGCTGCTCGCCGCCGTGCGGAACGTGGAGAACTACCTGGCGGGACGGCCGACCGACGTCGTCGTCGCGCCGGTCCGCTAGTTCGCGTTTTCCCTGTAGCCGCGGCCGTCCCACACGAGGTTCACGGCCGGCGCGCCTCGGGGACGGAACGTCAGGTCTCTGAAGCCGAGCGTGCTGGACGACTCGCGCTGGAGCACGCCGAAGGTCTCGGTCAGCATCCGCCACTGCCCGTCGATCAGCACGAAGAGCCCTTCGTCACACCCGCCGGCGCTGCAGCGGTCGTTGCGGACGAGGAAGCCGCGATGTCGTGACACCTTCCACGGGATGAGGCGGAACGCGAAGCTCGCTTCCGATCCGGGCCGTCCGGTGTCGTGGTAGGTGCACCCGGTCTTCTCGTTCGTGCAGGTGCTGCTGTTCAGGATCGGCTCGAGCTTCTCGAGCTGCCCGGCGGAGAACACCTGCGTCTCGGTCCTCCACGTCTCGCTTCCGTCGATCCCTCTCTTGGTCACGGCCCGCTCGCCTCCCTTCTCTTTCGCTTGCTTGACCTTCTTCGTGGGCTTCTTCTTGGCGGCGGACGTCCCGTCCTGCGTGGCCACGCGCTGCATGGCGACACGCTCATTTCGCAAATCTGCGACCCGCACGAGCTCGAGGCCCGCGGCGCTCGACGCAGCGACAGTTCCGAAGACAAGCAGAGGTGCGAGCCCGGCGAGGAGACCCATCACTCGCAGTGTCGAGCGCCGGCTTCGCCGGCGCAACCTCACTGGGGGGAGGCAGGTCGCCCAGCACGCCGTGGCGGCGCGCTGGGCGACCGTCGGGGGGGGCAAAGGCCCCCCTCCGAGTTCACGCGAGGTGCTTTTTCAACCAGTCGTCGCACCGCTTCCACGCGTCCTGCGCGGCGGCGGCGCGATACGACGGCCGGTAGTCCGCGTGGAACCCGTGCGGCGCGTCGGGATAGACGACGATCTCCACGTTCTGGTTGCCCGCGGCCTTGACCATTTCCCCGAACTTCTGCGCGTCTTCCGGCTTCGGGTTCTGGTCGAGCGCGCCGAAGAGCCCGAGGAACGGCACCTTGATGTCCTTCGCCACGTCGACGCCGGTCACGTCGCCGGACTTGCCCTTGTACGGCCGCGCCGGCGGCCCGTACCACGCGACCGCCGACTTGATGTCGGGGTTGGCCGCGGTGATGTGGATCGTCGACGAGCCGCCCCAGCACCAGCCGGTGACGCCGACACGGCCCTTGCGGACGTTCGACCGCGTCTTCGCCCAGTCGATCGTCGCGGCGACGTCGCCGAGCATCTGCTCGCGCGGCACGGCGAGCACGATCTTCAGCACGTCCTGCACGTTGGGAATGGCCTTCACGTCGCCCTCGCGCTGGAACAGCTCGGGGGCCACGGCGTGCCAGCCCTCCTTCGCGAAGCGGCGCGTGCAGTCCTTGATGTACTCGTGGACGCCCCAGATCTCCGAGACCACGAGGAAGATGGGGTGATTGCTGCCACCGGCGGGCCGCGCCTCGTACACGTTCATGTTGTGGCTGCCGACCTTGACGACCTGGTCCCCGGCGACGATGCCTGGGTGTCGGTCTTGATCGCCTGAGCCAGCACCGTCTCGACGGCGAGGACGGAGGTCGCATGGATCTCCTCGAGGTCAAGAGCCGCATCGCGGAAGCCCTCGTCGAATCGATCTTCCGCCGCGCGCGGTACACCGTCGAGCCGCACCGCGACCCGATGCCGCTCCGCCTCGGCCGCGAGGACTTCTCCCCCGACTTCAGCATCCACCGGGCCCCCAACGGCCGGGACCAGCACGCGCTGATCGAGGTCAAGTACCGCTCGTCGGTCGATCAGTTCATCTCGGTCGAGAACCAGCGCGGTGACCGGTCGGTCTTCGTCTCCGCGCGGCGGCAATGGCCCGAGCTCTGCTTCGTGTTCGTGACCGACCGGCCGCAGCCGGGACGCTCGTCGTTCCAGGCGCTCTCGTTCGCGGACCACCCCGCGGAGAAGCCGTTCGAGACGGTGGACCTCGTCGCGCTCGAGCGCTTCCGCATCTTCCCGCACAACATCGCCGACCACGAGGAGCTGCTGCGCCGCATCTACGGACTGCTCGCGACGATTTGACGTAGACTCCGCCGCATGACCGTCCGCAGTGACGTGGTGGGAAGCCTGCTACGCCCCGCGTCCCTCCTCGAAGCGCGCGCGGCCCTCGACGCGGGCCGGCTGACGTCCTCCGATTTCAAGCGGATCGAAGACCGTGCGGTCGACGACGCCATCCGCGTGCAGGACAACGCGGGGCTCGACGTCGTGACCGACGGTGAGCTGCGGCGCTACGCGTTCTTCGGTCATCTCGTGGACGCGGTGGACGGCTTCGACAAGCTCGGCGGCTGGGCGATTCCGTTCCGCGACGAGGCCGGCGAAGAGCTGGTGTTCCGGCGTCCGGTCGTCGTCGAGAAGCTGCGCTGGCGCCGCGGCCTGTGCGCGGAGGAGTTCACGTACCTTCGCGCGCGCACGACGCGTGTGGCGAAGGCCACGCTGATCAGCACCCAGCAGGCGGCGGCGTACTACGATCCGGAGCGCTCGCGCGGCGCGTATCCCACGCGCGACGCGTACCTCGCGGACATCGTCGACCTCACCCGCCGCGAGATCGACGAGCTCGCGCGCCTGGGCTGCACCTACGTGCAGATCGACGCGCCGCAATACGCGGCGCTGCTCGATCCCGCGATGCGCGAGGGCTACCGGAAGCGCGGCAGCGATCCCGACGCGCTCATCGACGCGTGCATCGAGATGGACAACGCCGTGATCGCCGGCCACCCCGACGTGACGTTCGGCCTCCACATCTGCCGCGGCAACAACCAGTCGAAGTTCTACGCGAGCGGCGACTACGGCCCGATCGCGCGCGTGTTCGCGAAGAGCCGCTTCCAGCGCTTCCTGCTCGAATACGACGACGCGCGCTCCGGCGGCTTCGAGCCGCTGCGCGAGATGCCCGCCGATCGCGAGGTCGTGCTCGGGCTCGTGACGACGAAGAAAGCGCGGCTCGAGACCGTCGACGAGCTGAAACGGCGGATCGACGAGGCCGCGACCTACGTCCCGCTGGAGCGCCTCGCGCTGAGCCCGCAGTGCGGCTTCGCGTCGACGATGGAAGGCAACCGGATCACGCCGGAGCGCCAGCGTGAGAAGCTCGCGCGCGTGGCGGAAACCGCGCGGCTCGTCTGCAGGCTCACGTCACCGCACGGATGACGAGCCCGACGCCGAGGAGCCCCAGGATGACCAGCACCACGCGGTTGAACGTGCGCTGATCGAGCCGGTCCTGGATCGCGAGGCCGAGGCGAAAGCCCGCGAGCGCGACCAGCGCGAGCAGGAGGGACAGGCCGAAGAGCTGCCAGCTCAGGAGCCCGTACCACGTGACCGCGCCGAGCTGGACGACCTTGTAGAGCACGAACGTCACCGCCACCGCGCGCACGAACTCGTACTTCGCGAGACCCAGCGCGTAGAAGTACATGACGAGCGGCGTGCCCGGCACGTTCGTCACGCCGCCGATGACGCCCGCGCCGAAGCCGACCACCGGATCGAGCCAGCGCTCCCACCCTGGCCGCACCCGCGGGCTCCAGCGCGTGGCGTTGAGCAGCACGAACGCCACCACCGTCACGCCGAGCACGAGCGTCGCCGTCTTTGCGGGCAGCACCGCGAGGAGGCGCGTGCCGATGACGGTTCCGACCGCGCCGAAGATCACGAGCGAGGCGAACCGGCGGAGCGTCGAGCGCAGGTCGCCCTGCCGCGTCGCCTGGAGCAGGTCCATCACGATGTTGGGGATGATGAGGAGCACGACCGCGGCCTTGACGTCGATGGCGAGCGCCAGCAGCGGGGTGCCGAGCGTCGGGAATCCGAAGCCGATCGCCCCCTTGACGACGGCGGCGACGAGGACGGCGAGCGCGCTCGCCAGGGCCGAGCCTAGGACTTGAGCGACTCCCAGAGCGCCTCGGCCGGATGCTTGGCGCGCCGGCCCGCGAGGTGCTCGATCTGCTGGCGGCAGGACACGCCCGGCGCGACGATCACGGTCTCGGCCGCGGCCGCCTTCACCGCCGGCGCGAGACGGCGGTTGCCGAGCGCAACGGAGAGGTCGTAGTGCTCGCGCTCGAAGCCGAACGAGCCGGCCATGCCGCAGCAGCCCGAGTCGACCTCGCTCACGTCGAACCCCGCCCACTTGAGCGCGGCCACCGTCGGCGCGGTGCCGACCATCGCCTTCTGGTGGCAGTGGCCGTGGAGCAGCGCCTTCGTGCCGTGAGCGGTGAACGGCAGCTCGAGGCCGCGCCCGCGCTCGCGTGCGAGGAATTCCTCGAGCAGGAACGTCTGCTTCGCCACCGCGCGCGCGTCCTCGCTGCGCACGAGGTCGACGGTCTCGTCGCGCAGCGTGAGGAGACACGAAGGCTCGAGACCGACGATCGGGACGCCGCGTCGCGCGTACGGCGCCAGCTGCTCGACGTTCCACCGCGAGTGCTCGCGCGCCTCTTCGAGCATGCCCTTGGAGATGAGCGGGCGGCCGCAGCACTTCCGGTCGACGAGGACCACGCGGTAACCGCCGGCTTCGAGGAGGTTGACGGCCGCGCGGCCGATCTCGGGCATGTTGTACGTGACGAACGTGTCGTGAAAGAGCACGACCTCGCCGCGGGACGCGTTCTCCGGCGCCGGGTGCCTTTCGAACCAGTCGGTGAACGTCTCGGGGGCGAGCGCCGGCAGCGGCCGGCGGCGATCGATGCCCGCCGCCTTCTCCAGGAGCCAGCGGCTCGGCGTGAGATTCGAGAGCCAGTTGACGAGCCCGGGCAGCGCGGTCCCGAATGCGTTCACCCGCGCGATGCGTCCGAAGAGCCGGTTGCGGAGCGGCAGCCCGTTCGCCTTGTAATAGTGGTAGAGGAACTCGTACTTCATCTTCGCCATGTCGACGTTCGCCGGGCACTCCGCCTTGCAGCCCTTGCATTCCAGGCAGAGGTCCATCACCTCGTAGAGGCGCTTGCCGGTGAACTCGGCCGGCGGCAGCTTGCCCGAGAGCACCGTGCGGAGCGCGTTGGCGCGGCCGCGCGTCGAGTGCTCCTCGTCCTTCGTCGCCATGTACGACGGGCACATCGTGCCTTCGAGCTTCTTCCTGCACTCGCCGACGCCGTTGCACATCTCGACCGCCGCCGCGTAGCCGCCGCGCTCGGAGAAGTCGAGCAGCGTGATCGGCTCCCAGGTCTTGTACGTGGCGCCGTAGCGCAGGTGCTCGGTGACGGGCGGGCTGGCGACGATGTTGCCGGGATTCAGCCGGTTGTCCGGATCGAACGCGCGCTTCAGCTCGCGGAACGCCTGCATCAGGCGCGGGCCGTACATCCGCTCGAGGAACGGGCTGCGCGCGCGGCCGTCGCCGTGCTCGCTCGAGATCGTCCCGTTGAACTCGACCACGAGGTCCGTGATCTCGTCCGCGATCTCCTTCACCCGCGCGATGCCCTGCGCGGTCTTGATGTTGATCGCCGGGCGGATGTGCAGGCAGCCCACCGAGCAGTGACCGTAATAGGCGCCGTCGACCTGGTGCTTCGCGAAGATCTCGCGGAAGCGCGCCACGAACTTCGAGAGATGGCGCGGATCCACCGCCGTGTCCTCGACGAACGCGAGCGGCTTCGCGTCGCCGTGGGTGCCGAAGAGGAGGCCGAGCCCGGCCTTCCGCAGCTTCCAGATCGACTGCTGCTCGGCCGGATCGATCGCGATGGACGTGGCGTAGCCGAAGCGCTCGCGCTGCCGGCGCGCCTCGAGCGCCTCGACCTTCGCGCGCACCTGCGCCTCGTCGTCGCCCGCGTACTCGACGATGAGGATCGCGGCGGGATCGCCCTGCACGAAGCCCATGCGCTTCGACTGCTCGATGTTGTTCCGCGCGAGGTCGAGGATCATCTTGTCGGTCAGCTCGACCGCGTACGGTCCGGTCTCGAGGATCGACTGCGAGCACTCCAGCGCTTCCTGGATGTCGTGGAAGTGGATGACGTCGAGCGCGGTGCGCTTCGGCCGGTCCACGAGGCGCATCTTGGCCTCGAGGATCGTGACGAACGTCCCTTCCGAGCCGGTGATCAGCCGCGCCATGCTGAGCGCCCGCGGCGCGCCGTTGCCGCCGCCGGCGAGCGAGTGCGGGCGCACCGACACGCCGAGGAGCTCGTTCAGGTTGTAGCCGGCGACGCGGCGCCACTGGGTCGGATACCCGGCGCGGATGTCGTCGCGGTAGGCGTCGCGGATCCGCGCCACCTCGCGGTAGAGCGCGCCCTCGAGCCCTGGCTGCCGGGTCTTCGCCTCGAACTCGGCCGGCGTGAGCTCGCCGAACACCGCGCGCGTGCCGTCGGAGAGGAGCACGGTCATCTCGATCACGTGGTCGACGGTGAGCCCGTACGCGATCGAGTGCGACCCGCCCGAGTTGTTGCCGAGCATGCCGCCGACCGTGGCGCGGTTCGACGTCGAGGTGTCGGGGCCGAAGAGAAGACCCATCGGCCGCACGTGATGGTTCAGCTCGTCCTGCACGACGCCGGGCTGCACGCGCGCCCACTTCTCCTCGGGGTTCGCCTCGAGGACGTTGTTCATGTAGCGGGAGAAGTCGAGGACGAGCGCGTGGTTCACCGTCTGGCCGGTGAGCGAGGTGCCGCCGCCACGCGAGAGGAAGGCGACGCCGTGGCGGCGCGCGAGCTCGTGCGCGGCCTGGACGTCGTCGGCATCGCGCGGGATCACGACACCGACCGGCTCCATCTGGTACATCGAGGCGTCCGTCGAGTAGAGGAGCTTCGAGGCGGGATCGAACCGGACGTCTCCGCGGATGACCTTGCGGAGCTCGCGCTCGAGATCGTTCACGGGCTCATTCTACTTGATCGGCCCGGCGTATCATGACGGCCGTGACTCACGCGCTCCTCGGCCTCGCGGTGCTGCTCCTGGCTGTCGCGCCCGCGCTCGCGGCGCCCGCCGCGCCGGGGTTCAAGGTGAAGCAGCTCGACGGCGCCCGGACGTTCGACCTGCGCGACATGGTCGGCAAGAAGGTCGTCGTGCTCCGTTTCCAGGCGAGCTATTGCAAGCCGTGCGTCCGGGAGTCTGCCGCGCTGTCACGCCTGACCGCGCGCTATGCCGAGCGCGGCGTCGAGGTCTGGGCACTCCACGTCCAGGACACGCCGTCCGACGTCCGGCGCTTCATGCGCGCGCAGAAGCCCGGCTACGCGATCGCCGTGGACCCGAAGCTCGTCGTGGGCAACCGTTACGGCGTGAAGGGCACGCCCTACACGATCGTGATCGACAAGAAAGGTGAGATCATCCTCCGCCACTCGGGCGTGGGCGCGATCGGCCGCCTGCCGAAGGTGCTGGACGACGCGCTCGCGCCTCCCCGCTGAAAGGATCGGCCATGGCGACGACCACCGCGATCGTGGGCAGCGGCACGCACACCTACGAAGTCCATGAAGACTGGGCGCGGCTGCCCGACGGCTGGACGATGCCGGCGGCCGCGGTCACGGTCGACGCGCAGGACCGCGTCTACTGCTTCAACCGCACGCCGGATCATCCGGTCGTCGTCTTCGATCGCGACGGCAATTACCTCTCGTCGTGGGGTGCCGGGCTCTTCGCCTTCCCGCACCTCATCCGCGCCGACGCCGACGACAATCTCTGGCTCATCGATCGCGATCACGGACAGATGTATCTCTTCACGCGCACCGGCGAGCTCCTGCGGACCCTCGGGACGAAGGGCTATCGCTCGGACACCGGCACGACCGAGCTGAGCTCGACCGCGTACACGAAGGTCACGCGCGGCGGCGGCCCTTTCAATCTGCCGACCGACATCGCGGTCGCGCCGTCGGGCGAGCTGTTCGTCACCGACGGGTACGGCAACGCGCGCGTGCACAAGTTCGCGCCGGACGGCACGCACCTCTTCTCGTGGGGCGAGCCGGGCACGGGTCCCGGCGAGTTCATGCTGCCGCATGCCGTGTGGATCGATCGCCGAGGGCGCGTGCTCGTCTGCGACCGCGAGAACGATCGCGTGCAGATCTTCGACCAGCAGGGCCGCTTCCTCGAGCAGTGGCCGACGACGCTGATCGGCCCCGCGGTGATCTACGTCGACACCGACGACATCGTCTACGTCGCGGAGCACAACGGCGGGCTCGTCAGCGTGCTCACGCTCGACGGCGAGCGGCTCGCGCAGTGGGGCGACCCGAGCTTCCGCTCGGTCCACGGGCTCTGGGGTGACTCTCGCGGCGATCTCTACGTCGCGCGGCCGGCGCCGGGCGCGGGCAGCCGCGGGCGACGTGTCGTGAAGTACGTCCGACAGTGACGTGCACCCGACAGTGAAGGAGACACGCGCATGAATGGCAAGCGGCACCCCGCTCGCGTCGCCGCCGTCCTCTTCTCGCTCTTCGCAGCCGTCCTTCTAGCCGTCGCGCCGGCCGACGCCGCGCCCGAGGGCCAGATGACCTGGGCGGTCCATACGACGCTGGTGCCGGCCTGGTTCGATCCGGCCGACATGATCCAGCAGACGCCGTTCATGGTCCTCTACGCGACGCACGACGCGCTGGTGAAGCCGATGCCCGGCAATCGCCTGACGCCGAGCCTCGCGGAGTCGTGGAGCGTGTCCCCCGACGGGCTCGTCTACGACTTCGTGCTCCGCAAGGGCGTCAAGTTCCACAACGGCGACCCGGTGACCGCGGAGGACGCGAAGTTCTCGTTCGAGCGCTACCGCGGCATCTTCGCGAAGACGCTCAAGGAGCGGGTCGTCGCGATCGAGACGCCGGACCCCGGCCGGATCCGCTTCCGGCTGAAACAGCCGTGGCCCGACTTCATGACGTTCTACGGCGGGCGCGCGTCCGGCGCCGGCTGGGTCGTGCCCAAGAAGTACGTCGAGCGCGTCGGCGACGAGGGCTACAAGAAGGCGCCGATCGGCTCGGGGCCGTACAAGTTCGTGTCGTTCACGCCCGGCATCGAGCTGGTGCTCGAGGCCAACGAGCAGTACTGGCGCAAGCAGCCGCACGTGAAGCGGCTCGTGTTCCGCACGGTGCCCGACCACGCCACGCGCGTCGCGGCGCTCAAGCGCGGCGACGCCGACGTCATCTATCTGGTCAGCGGCGAGATGGCGCAGGACGTTCGCCGGACGCCGGGCCTCGCCATCAAGGCCGTCTTCCCGTCGAATCACTGGCTCATCCTCGCCGACCAGTTCGATCCGAAGTCGCCGTGGCACGACCAGCGCGTGCGCCTCGCCGCGAATCTCGCGATCGATCGCAAGACCCTGAACGAGGCCGCCACGCTCGGGCTCTCGAAGGTGACGTGGAGCATCGTTCCCGCGAGCTTCGACTTCTACTGGCAGCCGCCGGCGTATCCGCACGACCCCGCGCGCGCGAAGCGCCTGCTCGCCGAGGCCGGTCATCCGAACGGCTTCGACGCCGGCGACTTCTCCTGCGATCTCCAGGTCTGCCCGTGGGGCGAGGCGATGGTCAACGACCTCAAGGCCGTGGGCATCCGCCTGAAGCTCCGCGCGCTCGAGCGCGCGACGTTCTTCAAGGGCGTGGCGGACAAGAAGATCCGCGGCGTCGTCTACCTCTTCTTCGGCTCGACGGGCAACGCGGCGACGTGGCTCGAGTCCTACGCGGTCACCGGCGGCACGTACGCGTACGGCGGGTTCCCGGACATCGACGGGCTCTTCCGCGAGCAGGCCACCGAGCTCGACCGGGGCCGGCGCGAGGCGGCGCTGCACAAGATCCAGCAGCTCATCCACGAGCGCGCGATGTTCATTCCCATCTGGGACTTCGCGTTCCTCCACGGCGTGGGTCCGCGCGTGGAGGAATCGGGCCTCGGCCTGCTTGCACCCTACGGCTTCTCGGCGCCGTACGAAGAGGTGAAGCTGAAGGGCCGCTGAGTCTCAGACGAAGGTCAGCGGCTCGACGTGCGCCTCGCCGCGCGCGAAGCGCCCGAGGTCGAGCGGGCGCGCGTCCATCGTGACGCCGCGGCCCTTCGTGATCAGCTCGGCCATCAGCTGGCCGGCGATCGGGCCGTGCATGAAGCCGTGGCCGCTGAATCCCGCGATGACGTAGAGAGCTTCGGCGCCGGGCACGCGGCTGACGATGCCGGTCTGATCGGGCGTCATCTCGTAGAGTCCCGCCCACCCGCGCATGAGACGCGCGTCCGCGAGCGCGGGCGCGCGATGGACGGCGCGCTCGACCACCGGCGTTTCGAGGCTCCGGTCGATCTCCGTGCTGAAGCTCGGTCCTTCGCCCTGGCGTCCGATGCCGAGCAGGATGCCGTCGCCTTCGCGGCGCAGCGAGGAGCCCGCGTGAGGATCGATGATGAACGGCGTGGCCATCGGGATCGTGTCCGCGGGGAACGACGCGGTGATGAACTTGTGGCGCCGCCGCGGGGCCACGGGGATCTCGACGCCGGCCAGCGTGCCGACGACACCTGACCACGCGCCCGTCGCGATCACGACCGTGCCGGCCTCGACGGTGCCGGCGGCCGTCACCACGCCGCTGACGCGATCACCGTGGCGCACGAAGCGCACGACCTCGTGCTGCTGCCGGATCGTGACGCCAAGATCGCGCGCGCGAGCGGCGATGGCGGTGCAGCAGAGATAGGGATCCGCGTAGCCGTCGCGCGGCGAATAGGTGCCACCGAGCAGGTCGTCGGTCCTGAGATAGGGACAGAGCTTCTTCACGGCAGCGGCATCCAGCAGCTCGACCTTGACCCCGAGGCTCCGCTGCAGCGCCACGTTCTTGCGCGCCATCGCGAGCTCGTCCTCGGTGGTGACGAGGATCAGGTAGCCGTGCTGGCGGAAGTTCGGGTCGACGCCGAACTCCTCCGCGAAGCGCTCGTACGTGACGATGCTGTGCGTGGTGAGCTCCACGCCGAGGCGGTTCGCGTACTGGTGACGGATGCCGCCGCTGGCGAGCGCCGTCGAGCCCGCGCAGACGGTGTCGCGCTCGAGCACGGTCACACGCCCCGCGCCGAGCCGCGCGAGGTGATACGCGGTGCTCGCGCCCATGATTCCGGCCCCGACGACGACGACGTCCGCGGTTTCCGTCATGCTTTCGCTCCGCCGGCTTTGGGACTAGACTCTGCGCCACTCCGGGAGGACACCAGCCATGAAGAGAGGCCTGTCCGCTCCCCTGACCGCGCTCGCCCTCGTCCTCATCCTGCTCGTGAGCGGCCTCTGTGACGTCGCGACGGCTCAGCCCAAGCCGGACGGCGAGATGCGCTGGGCACTCTACGTGACGCGCTCACCGCTCTGGCTCGACCCGGGCGAGGTCCTCGGCCTCATCACCCCGTTCTGGGTGCTCTACGCCATCCACGACGCCGTCGTCAAACCGATGCCCGGGAACCTCAGCATGCCGAGCCTCGCCGAGTCGTGGACGCTCTCGCCGGATCAGCTCGTCTACGAGTTCAAGCTCCGCCAGGGCGTCGGCTTCCACAACGGCGGCCCGTTCACCGCGGAGGACGTCAAGTTCAGCTTCCAGCGCTACAAGGGCGCTGCGGCCAAGCTGCTCCACGAGCGCGTGAAGTCCGTCGATATCGTCGACCCCTCTCGCATCCGCTTCGTGCTGCATCGCCCGTGGCCGGACTTCATGACGTTCTATGCCACGCCGGCCACAGGCGCCGCGTGGATCGTGCCGAAGAAGTACATCGAGCGCGTCGGCGACGACGCCATGAAGAAGCAGCCCGTCGGGCTCGGGCCCTACCGCTTCGTGCGCATGAGTCCGGGACAGGAGCTCGTGCTCGAGGCCAACGAGCAGTACTGGCGCAAGAAGCCGCCGATCAAGCACGTCGTGATCAAGGGCATTCCCGATCGGACGACGCGGCTAGCGATGTTCAAGACCGGGGAGGCGGACATCGCCTACCTGATGATCGGCGTCGAGGCGCAGATTGTGAAGGCGGATCCGAAGCTGCGCCTCGCGGAGGTCATCCCGGCCGCGACGTAATGGCTCGAGTTTCCGGAGCAGTGGAAGCCGAAGTCGCCGTGGGCCGACCGCCGTGTCCGGCTGGCGACGAACCTCGCCATCGACAAGCAAGGCATCAACGAGGCCGAGCGCATGGGCCGCTCGCGGTTGACCGGCAACATCATCCCCGGCGCCATGGAGTTCGCGCTGCGCATCGAGCCCTATCCGTACGACCCCACGCACGCGAAGCGCCTCCTGGCCGACGCCGGCTACCCGAACGGCTTCGACGCGGGCGACCTCACGCCGGTCCCGCCGTTCACGAGCTTCGGCGAGACCGTGGCCAACTCGCTCGCGCAAGTGGGCATCCGGACGCGCGTGCGGAGCATGGAGCGCGCGACCTTCTTCGAGGCGTGGCGATCGAAGAAGCTGACGGGCGTGATCATGGCGGCCTCGGCCGGCCTCGGCAACGCGGCCGCGCGCCTCGAAGCCTTCGTCGTGACGTCCGGAACGTACGCCTACGGCGGGCATCCCGACATCGACGAGATCTTCAAGCAGCAGGCGGAGGAGCGGGACCGCAAGAAGCGCGAGACCCTGCTGCACCAGATCCAGAAGCTGATGCACGAGAGGGTGATGCACGCGCCGATCTACGACCCGGCGACGCTGCACGGCGTGGGCCCGCGCGTGGAGGAGCCGGCAGTCGGCCTGAACCCGCTGCTCTACTTCGCCGCGCCGTACGAGGAGATGCGGCTCAAGAAGCCGTAGTCGTTACGGCTTCAGCATCACCTTGATCGCGCGGTCTTCCTTCTTGTCGAAGATCGCGTAGCCGCGCGGGGCGTCCGCCAGCGGCATCGTGTGCGTGACGATGCGCGCGGGCCGGAGCTTGCCGAGCTTCACCAGCGGCATGAGCGGCGCGATGTAGTTGCGCGCGTTGCAGATGCCCATCTTCAGCGTGAGGTCCTTGAAGAACGCCTCCCGCGCCGGGAAGCCCATCGACGGCTCGACGTACACGCCCACCGACGAGACCGTTCCGGCAGGTCGGACGGATTGGATCGCCTGCGTGAACGGCGTCTCGTGGCCGACGCACTCCAGCACCACGTCGGCGCCGGCGCCACCCGTGCGCGCGCGGATCTGTTCGGCAGGGTCGCCCGCGTCGAGAGTGACCGGCTCCGCGCCGAACTCTTCCGCGAGCTTCAGCCGATAGTCGACGCGATCGACCGCAAAGACGCGCGCGGGTCCGAAGAGCTGCGCCGACTGCATCGCGAGCAGGCCGACCGGCCCCGCGCCGAACACCGCCACCGTGTCGCCGGGACGGATGCCGCCGTTCTCGGCGCAGCAGTACGCGGTGGAGAGGATGTCGCCGAGGAAGAGCGCGTCGGCGTCGGTGAGCGTGGCGTCCACTTTCTCGCACAGGTGATCGGCGAACGGCACGCGCACGCGCTCGGCCTGTCCCCCGCCCCAGATGTGGCCGAAGCGTCCGCCGAAGACCGCGCGCCCGGTGGTGCTGCACTGGGACGGCAGCTTGCGCCGGCACCAGTCGCAGTGGCCGCACGAGACGTTGAACGGGAGCACCACGCGGTCACCGGCGCGGAGGGCGCGCACGGCGGCACCGGTGTCTTCGACCACGCCCATGAACTCGTGGCCCATGATGGCGCCCTTCTGCACGAGCGCTCCGCCGCCGCGCCCATGGTACTGGTGCAGGTCCGAGCCGCACACCGCGCTGGTCGTGATGCGGACGACCACGTCGGTCGGGTCCACGACTTTGGGATCGGCCACGGTCTCGGCGCGCACGTCGCTCACGCCGTGGAAGGTGATCGCTTTCATCGGCTGCTCCTTCGCGTCTCGAGTTCGTACAGCGCGAGCGCCGCGGCGCCGCGCATGCTGAGGCGTTTGTCGCCGGGCACGATGCCGATCTTCGTCGTGGTCAGCGCGCGCTTGAACGCGTACTGCGCCGCGCAGGCGAGCACGCGCTTCTCGAGCGCGACGAGCGATACGGCGACGCCGCCCGTCACCACGATGACCTCGGGATTGAGCCCGTTGACGACGATGCCGAGAATCGCGCCGAGCGCGCGGCACGCGTCGTCGATCACCGCGCTCGCCATCGGCTCGCCGTCCGCCGCCATCTGGAACACCAGGGGGGCGTCGATGCGCATCGGATCACCGCTCGCGGCGGCGAGCAACGCGCCGCCGCCCGCACCGGTCACGCGTGCGCGCGCCGCCTCCGCGATCCCGCGCCCGCTCGCGTAGAGCGCGAGGCAGCCGCGGCCCCCGCACCAGCACGCCGGCCCGTCGAACTTCACCGGCACGTGGCCGAGCTCGGCGCCGAAGCCGTGCGCGCCGCGGATCAGCCGCCCGTCGACGACGATGCCGGAGCCGAAGCCCGTCCCCGGCGCCAGCACGACGAGCGACCGCGCACCCTTCGCCGCGCCGAAGCGCCACTCCGCCAGCGCGAGCGCGTTGACGTCGTTGTCGATGAAGGCCGGGATGCCGAAGCGCTCCGAGACCAGGCGGGCCAGCGGCACGCCGGCCAGCTCCGGCACGTTGTGCGCTTCCTCACCGACGATCCCGCCCTCGGCGTCGACGACGGCGGGGATCCCGATCCCGATGCCGACGGGCCGCGCCCCCGCGTCGCGCTGGAGGCTCTCGATGAGCGACTCGATCGTTTCGCGCACGGTGCCGGGCCCCTTGGCGTGCGTGCCGAGCTGGCGCTCCGTGACGACGTCGCCCGCATCGGTGACGAGGCCGGCCGCGGTCGTCGTCCCGCCGACGTCGACGGCCAGGACGGTCGTCATGCCGCCCGCACGTTCATCGCACCGCGCGGAAGTCGCAGAGCGTGATGCCGAGCGCGGTCGCCGCCGCGCGCGCGGCCGGCGAGCCGAGGCCGACGAGCTCGACCTCGCGCTGACGGCCGTAGCGGCTGTAACTCAGCTCCGCGTCGCACCACCCGGGATGCGTCATGAACTCCGAGACGCCCGGCGGCAGCGCGCGCAGGTGCGCGAGCGTCCGCGTCAGCGACCAGTAGGCGTCGGGCCCCGACTCGCCGAAGAAGTGATCCGGCGTGCGCAGCCCGGCGCTGCGCGTCCGCGCGCGCGTCGCCTCGTCCTGACTGCGCACCGGGACGCCGAGCCGGCGCGCGGCGTCGACGACGACCTCGCGCACGGGCGCGTGCAGCCCCACGTGGTGATGCGAGTCGAGATGCGTGGGCGACGCGCGTGCCAGCTTCTCGAACCGCTCGATCTGCGCCTCGACCTCGCGCTCGACGTCGCCGGCCTCCGCCCGCGCCGCCGCGCGCCGCGCGTCCCGCACGAAGCTGCCGCCGTCGTCCACGAGCGACGCCCCGCGCGTCAGCGGGCGGCCCAGCGTGAGGTTCACGTGGAGCCCGAGGCCCAGCCCGGCGTCGTGCGCGCGCGCGATGTGCTCGCGCGGGATCTCGCGGTTCACGAGCATCGTGGTGCTCGTGACGATGCCGTGGCGATGCGCGGCGAGGATGCCTTCGCTCACGCCCGGCGTGAGCCCGAAGTCGTCGGCGTTGACGATCAGGCGCCGCGTCACGCGCGCGCGCCCTCGATGATGTAGCGCTCGACCGTCCGCGGCAGCCCGTGCGCCGGCAGCGAGGCTTCGCGATCGATCGCGCGCAGATGATCGAGCCGCTCGTACCCGATGCGCGGAAAGCTCTGCGTCTCGCGCGCGACGACGCGCGGCGCGAGCCCGACCGCCTCCAGCTTCTCGTGCGCGTTCTTGAGCCCGAGGAACTCGAAGATGCTGAAGATCAGCCGTCCGCCGCGCTCGAGATGCTCGGGTGCGCCCTCGATGACCCGGTCGAGCAGCGCCCACCCGTCAGGGCCGCCGTTGTCGGCGGCGGCCTCCGCGTCGTCGCGGTCGCGCCCCGGCGGCGTCGGCATCTGCGGCGGATTCGTGCACACCACGTGGAAGCGCTCGCCCGCGACCGGCGCCCACGCATCGCCGAGCCGCGCGTCGACGGCGACGCCGTTCAAGAGCGCGTTCGCGCGGATCGACTCGACCGCCGCGGGGATCACGTCGGTCGCGGTCACGATCGCGCCCGCGCGCGCCGCGAGCACGGCGGCGAGGCCGAGCCCGGCGCCGATCTCGAGCACCCGCTCGCCCGGGCGCACGGTCAGGTGGCGGCAGAAGAAGAGCGATCCGGCCTTCGGCGGCTGCACGCCGTCGGCGACGCGGAAGACGGAGCCGCGCCAGGTGAAGAGGAGCAGCGGCACGTCGGTCACTTGCCCTGGACCTTCCGGAAGTAGAGGCGGATCGCCTCCTTGAGCTGTGCCCGCGCGCCCGCGGCCGTTTGCGCGTCCTCGAGCTGATCGAGCTCGATCGCGAGCGGCACGCCTTCGCGCTTGATCCCGTCGAGCTCGGCCGTGAGCCCGCACCGCTCGTTCGACTCGGTGAAGACGAGCTTGGCCCGCGAGAAGCCGCCGTCCTCGCGCGCGAGCTGCTCCACGATCTCGGTGAGCAGGCGCTTGATCGCCTCGGCGTCGTCACCCGGGATCGTGGAGAAGGCCGCCGTCAGAGAGACCTCCGCCATTTACTCTTTCCAGACTTTCAGGATGTCCGCGTGCGTCTTCGCCGCGTTCGCGCGGATGGCGAAGCTGATCGCTTCCCGCACCTCGTCCTCGGTCGCGCCCGCCGCCCTGGCACCTGCCAGGTCGCGCGGCGCTCAGTGGGTGTTGCCGGCCGTCAAGTTGGCGACGAGATAACAGAGGCACGCGGTCTTCTGATCGAGCGCGCCCTTCTTGTACTTCCAGCTCGCGATGACTTTCTCTTCGAGGGGCATCGTGTCCTCCCTGGTCTCCGGGACTAGTGCCCGGCGGCCGCGGCCGCGCCGAACGAGTCCAGGCCCGCTTCGAGACCTTTCGCCGTGATCCGCACGCCGACGGGCCGCGCGAAGTTCAGCGACGCGTACGTCTCCGTCTTGCGCGCGACCGTGTGGCCGCGCTGCGCGAGCGCCTGCATCACCTTCTCGCCCACGCGATCGTCGATCTCCAGCCCGTTGCCCTCGTGGTGGAGCCGCGGCGCGTCGATCGCCGCCTGCAGGGAGCCCTTGGCATCGACGAGGTTCGCGATGACTTGAGGGATCGCCGCGATGATCTTCCGCCCACCCGGCGCCCCGAGCGCGAGGTACGGCTTCCCCTTCTTGAACCCGAGGACGGGCACCATATTGACCATGCCGCGCTTCCCGGGCGCGATCGAGTTCGGCTTCCCGGGCTCGGGATCAAACCAAATCATTCCGTTGTTGAGGAGGATCCCGGTTCCGGGGACGACGACGCGGGCGCCCCACAGCGACACGGCGGTGTGCGTGAGCGAGACCATGTTCCTGTTCTTATCGACGACGGAGATGTGCGTGGTGCAGTCCGAGGCGCGCGTCGTGGAGTCTGACGGGGCAGAGGGGGCGGCGCCGCGGGGTGTGCGGCCTCCTGTCCTCGCAGAGCCTGCGGATGTCGGCCGCACACCCC
>Ga0194120_10000171_pt1 | contig 112168 bp, 107 predicted proteins | sample TA2MahCa65mmetaG_FD_148642 | JGI IMG/M metagenome (GOLD analysis project Ga0194120, IMG submission 148642) | Freshwater microbial communities from Lake Tanganyika, Tanzania - TA2015019 Mahale Deep Cast 65m | ecosystem: Environmental > Aquatic > Freshwater > Lake | place: Tanzania: Lake... | reverse complement strand
ACGCGGCTGCCGCCTTCAAGAAGATCGCCGAGGCCAAGGCGCCGTTCGCCTCGCGCGGCGACAACAGCGGCACCCATCAGGCGGAACTGGAAATCTGGCACCAGGCCAAGGTCGATCCGAAGGGCGCGGCCTGGTACCGCTCGACCGGCTCGGGCATGGGCGCGACGCTGAACACGGCGGCTGGCATGGGCGCCTACGCGCTGGCCGATCGCGGCACCTGGATCGGCTTCAAGAACAAGGCGGACATGACGATCGTGGTCGAGGGCGATCCGGCGCTGTTCAACCCCTACGGCGTCATGGCCGTCAACCCGGCCAAGCACCCGCACGTCAAGGCCAAGGACGCGAGCGCGTTCGTCGATTGGCTGATCTCGGCCGAGGGCCAGGCGGCGATCGCCTCCTTCAAGCTCGACGGCCGGCAGCTTTTCTTCCCCGATGCGAAGAAATCACGCTCCTAGCGCCGCGGGGCGCCGGCCGCGTCCTGCCGCGCCTGCAGGGCGGCCTTGGCCCAGCGATCGGTGATATAGGGGCTGTAATCGGGCAGCACCTTTTCGACCATGCCGAAGCGGTCGAGATATTGCGCGGTCGCCTGCAGCGTCTTGGCCGCGCCCCCGACGCCGCCGCCGCCCAACCAGGCGATCGACAGTTGTTCCTCGAGGGTCGGAATTTTGATCATCTTCAGCGACGTGACGACGTTCGAATGCGGGCCGAGAAATTTGACGATGGTCTGGATTTCGCGAGAATCGCCGGTCCAGCGGTCGGCGTTGGCGGCGTAGTTTCGGTTGACGGCGTCGAGCACCTTCACGAACCCGCGCATGAACTCCGGGTTCGCCGTGCTCCAGTCGCGTCGGACGACAAATCCGTCGAAGGTCGGTTTTCCCCAGCGATTGAGCCAGCCGGACCACACCAGAACCCTCCCCGACGACAACAACCGATCGAGGGTCGGTATGCCGATATACGCGGCGTCAATACCGCCTGTCCTCCAGGCGGCGAGAATTTCGCTGGGTCTCATGTCGTAGATGTCGATCTCGTTCTCGGTAATATTGAACTGGTCCAGGGCGAACAACAGGTGAAAATGATGGGTCGACCAGAACGGCGTCGCGATTCGCTTGCCGCGAAGTTGCCGCGGTTCCTCGATCCCGCTCCGGCTGTGGACCACCAGGCCTTCGGTGATGTCGGTTTCCTTGGCGATCCAAAATAGATCCTCTTCCGCACCCTTGCTCATGACGACCGTGATTTGGGTGGAGCCGGAATAGGCGATCTGCACCTTGCCCTGGTGCAAGGCATCCATCGACCCCGCGCCGGTCTCATAGGGGAACCAGGAGATCGTGTATCCGGTTTCGCGCGAGAAGGCGCCGCTGCCCAACGCGAACAGCCAGGGGGCGGTGACAGGCACATAGCTGATCGAAACGGTTTTGTCCTGGCTCCGCGCGGGCGCAGGCACAACCGACAGCGCGGCAACGACGCACGCCGCGACGACGCGAAAGAATGCCTTCATGCGCGCCTCCTTACGGTTGCATACCGATTAAAGGAACTACGCGCGCGGCCGTCAACGCTTTCCGTCCATCCAGCCGCGAATCCGCGCCAGCGTGACCGGCGTGCCGTCCGGCCCGTGGTCGAGATCGCGGGCGACGGCGAGCGCGCCGGGGAAATCCCGCTCGTCCGTCCAGCGTGACGGCGCCACCACCGCCGCGATCCCGGCGGCCGTTGCCGCATGAAGACCGATCAGCGAATCTTCGATGGCGACGCAGGCCTGCGGCGGCAGCTTCAGGCGTTCGAGGGCCATGCGATAGACGGTGGGATCGGGCTTTTTGGCGTCCGCGTCCTCGCCGGCGGCGATGGCGGCGAACCAATCGGGGGAGTCCGCGCCGAACGATCCCTTGAGCAGCGCCAGCACGTTGCCGCGCGCCGACGTGGTGGCGATGGCGAGCCTAACGCCCGCGTCGCGCGCCTCGCCGATCAGGCGCTTGACGCCGGGCCGGACGGCAGGCGGCCGACCGGCGAGCAGCTTTTGGTACAACTCGGTCTTGGCCGCGTGCAGGCGTTTGGCCAGTTCGGCGGCCTCGCGTTCGTCGGCCGGGCCCACCTTGCGGATCCGCATGTAATGAGTCATCCGCTCGCGCCCGCCGCCGGTTTTGAGGAGTTCCCGGTAGAGTTCCCGATCCCACTCCCAGGGAAGGCCGAAGGCGCGGAAGATGTCGTTGAACGAAACCCGGTGCAGCTCCTCGGTTTCGGCGAGGGTCTCGTCCACGTCGAAGATCAGGGCGGCAGGGGCCATGGGCGCGTTATAGCCGTTTATCTCGATCGCGGGAACATTCAGAATCCGCCGAGCAGGACGACGATGCCGACCGCGACCACCGTCGAGGCGGCGATGCGTCGCGCGCCGTGTTTCTCGCGCAGGACGAAGCTGCCGATCAGGGCGGCGAAGATGACGCTGGTTTCCCTGAGCGCGGCGATGGAGGCCATCGGCGCGAGCGTCATGGCGTAAATGACGATGGCGTAGCCGCCGAACATCAGCAGGCCGCCGCCGAGACCCTTGCGCCAGCCGAAACGCAGCGCGTCCAGCGCCGCCCCGCGCCGCGCGGCAAACGCGGCGACGGTGATGACTAGGCCGGTCATGAGGTTGAGCGCGGCCGCGTAACCGATCGGATTGCCCGAAAGCCGCCCGCCGATGCCGTCGCTGATCGTGTAGCCGGCGATGGTCAGCCCGACCGCCATCGCCCACGCCACGGTCGCGGCGTGCTGGCGACCGGCGTTCCGCTGCCAGCCGAGCGCGATGATTCCGGCGGAAACGATCAGCACGCCGGCCGCGCCGGCAAGCGTCGGCCGCTCGCCGGCGATGAGGAACGATAGCAGCAGGGTAACGACCGGGGCCGAGCCACGCGCGACCGGATAGGCGAGACCCAAGTCGCCGGCGTGATAGGCGCGGACCAGAAAATAGAAATACGCCATCGAGATGACGGTCGAGACGAGCAGGTACGGCCAGGAGGCTGGCGCCGGCGGGCCGACGACGGCGAGGGTCGCCGCCGCGACCAGCATGGTCGGCGCCTTGACCAGCAGCAGCGCCAGCAGCCGGTCGTTGCCCATCTTGACGACCGCGTTCCAGCCGGCGTGCATCAAGGCCGCCAGCAGAACCAGCGCGACGATGGCGGGGTCGACGGCCACGCCCGAACCTAAAACCGGTCCGGCCGGTACGGCCGCAGATCGAAGCCGGGATCGCGGCCGGCGATCAGGTCGGCGATCAGGCTGCCGGTGACCGGGCCGCTGGTCATGCCGTTATGGCCGTGGCCGAAGGCGCAGAGAACGTCGGGATAGGCGGGCACCGGGCCGATGGCAGGGAGCGAATCGGGCAGGCACGGCCGGTGCCCCATCCATTCGGTGAAGCCGTCGGCGCGCGCCGCGGGAAAAATCCGCCGGGCCAAGTCCACCAGCCGGCGGGCCCGCGCCCAGTTGGGCGGGGCCGCGAGCCCCGCGAACTCGACCGTGCCGGCGACGCGCAAGCCGCCCTCCATCGGGGTGGCGTAAATCTTGGCGGCGGCGTCGGTCACCGGCAGGCGGGGTCGGATGCCGGGTTCGGGCAGGGTGACGTGGTAGCCGCGCTGGCTTTCGAGCGGAACGCGCAGCCCGGCCTGGCGCGCAAGCGGCGCCGACCACGCCCCGCCCGCGATGACCGCGCGCTCGGCCGCGATCTCGCCCGCGTCGGTGACGACGGCGGCGAGCCGGCGTCGGTCGAAACGCCATCCGGTCGCTTGCGCCCGGACCAGGCGCCCGCCGGTCGCGACGAAATGGTCGGCAAGCGCGCGCGTCAACCGATACGGCTCGGCGACGAAACCATGCTCGGGCAGCAGCATCCCGCAGCGGTAGCGGTCGGAAAGGTCGGGCAGGAGTTGCCGGAGGCCGTCGCCGTCGATCGCCTCGCACGGCACGCCACGCTCGCGCCGCAGGGTCCACTCGGTCGCGGCCGCGGCCAGCGCGGCCTCGCTTTCGTAGATCACCAGGGTGCCGGTGCGATGCACCAGCGCCTCGACTCCGGCCGCGCGCAGCAGCGGCGCGTAGCAGGCGAAGGTGCGTCCGTGGAGCGCGCGCAGCGCGTCGGCGATGGCCGCGATCCGCCCCGGGCGCCCGGCGCGCGCGAAGCGGATCAGCCACGGCAGCGCGAGCGGAAAATAGCGCGGCCGGATTGTCAGCGGCCCATCCGGATCGAGCAGCCAACCCGGCACCTTGTGTGCCGTGCCGGGCATGGAAAGCGGCACGCAACTGCCCGGGCTGAGCGCGCCGGCGTTGCCGCGCGAGGCGCCGTCGCCCGGCGCTTCGCGCTCGATCAGGGTGACGTCGTAGCCGTCGCGGCGCAAATAGAGCGCGCAGCAGACGCCGACGATGCCGGCGCCGATCACCGCGATCCGGGTCGGGCCGCCGGCGGCGGCGCGGGTCGGGTCGGCGCTCATCGGCCGCGCGCCCGCCAAGCCTGGGTGCGGCGTCCGATCGCGCGCGCGAGCGCGACATGGAGAATGCGCACCGCGACCGAGGTGACGACGATCACCATCGCCATCGCCGCGGCGGGCGCCAATTCCCCGGCGTCGTCCATGTTGAGGACCGCGATCGAAGCGAGATTGGTGTGGGTCGAATAGAGAAACACCACCGCCGACACGGTCGTCATCGCGTTGAGGAAGAAATACATGAAGATATCCAGGATCGCCGGCATGCTGATCGGCACCGTGACGCGCGCGAAGGTCTTGAGCCGGGGCGCCTTGAGCGAATCCGACACCGCCTCGAATTCGCGGTCGAGCTGCTTGAGCGCGGTCGACGCGGTCAGGTGCGTGACCGAGTAATAATGGACCATGGTCGACAACACCAGGATCGCGAACGTGCCGTAGAGCCCGCCGAGCGGATTGGCCGGCGCGTTGAAGAAAAAGATGTAGGCGAGGCCGAGCACCAGGCCCGGGATCGCGAGCGGCAGCAGGGCGAGCAGCTGGATCAGCCGGCGCAGGCGCGGCCACGCCTCGCCCTTCTCGACCAGGTAGGCGCCGAAGAACACCAGGATGGTTCCGGCGCCGGCGGTCCAGGCCGCGAGCGCGAGCGTGTTGCGATACGCCCGCCAGCCGCCGCCGGCGTAGCGCTCGAACTCGTAATGGGCCCAGGTCAGGCTCAGGTCGTAGGGCCAGAACTTGACCACCGAGGCGAAGGCGGCGGCGACGATCAGGCCGACGATCCACACCGCCACCAGCGCGCAGAACAGAAACCCGAGCGCGTCGGCGATCCGGTTGGGCTTCGGCTGGAACGGCACCGCGCGGGTGGTCAGCATGGCGACCTGGCCGCGCCGCGCCGCCTGGTCGATGGCGAAGGCGATCAAGGCCGGGATCAGCAGAACGACGCTGATCACCGCGCCCATTTCGAAGTCGTGCTGGCCGATGACCTGCTTGTAGACGTCGGTCGCGAGCACGTCGAACTGGCCGCCGATCACCTTGGGAACGCCGAAATCGGTGAAGGCATGGGTGAAGCCGGCGATCGCCGCGCCGATCAGGCCGTACTTGGCGCCGGGCAGCGTGACCGTGCGAAAGACGCGCCAGCGCCCCGCCTTGCACACGGCCGCCGCCTCGTAGAGCCGGCCGTCGGAAAGGCCGAGCCCGGCGTTGACGATGATGAACACGTGCGGGAAGACGGCGAAGGTCATGCCCATGACGATCCCGATCGGCCCGTAGACCGAATGGCCGAGCAGGAGATCCTTGAGGACCCCCTTGTTGCCGAACAGGTGCACCAGCGCGAGCGCCGGCAGGAGCGTCGGCGCCAACAGCGGGATCACCGCGACGATCCGGAACACTTCCTTGCCCGGCATGCAGGTGTGGGTCAGCGCGTAGGCGTAGCCGAAGGCGAGCGCGAGGGTGATCGCGGTGCTGAGCGCGGCGACGAACAGGCTGTTGTGAATCGAGCGGAACAGCGTCGGCGTCGAGAAATAGGTGGCGTAATGGGCGAGGCCGACGAACCGCCCGTCGGGCGCGGCCACGCTCTTCGAGAGCAGCGCGTAGAGCGGCAGAACCAGGAACGCGACCAGGAACGCCGCGACCAGCAGCAGGGCGGCGCGCTCGATCCATTCGTCGCGCCCCGCGCGGCGGCGCAATCCGCGCCGGGGCGAAAAACGGCCCAGGGCGGCGGCGGGCGGCGACGACACCGGATTCCCGTTATTGTCCGCGCGCGTACCTAATCCCGACCGGGGTCAGTTCTTCTTCGGCTCGGACTTGGCGTCGAAGCGGCGCGTCCATTCCTTGAGGATCGCGTCGCGATTGGCCGAGGCCCAGTCGAAATCGTTGGCCATGATCCGCTGGTCGAGATCGTTGGGCAGGTTCTTGATCGGGGTCATGTATTTCGGGATCGCCACCACGGCGCGGGTTTCGCCGTACAGCTTCATCGCCGTCGGCGAGGCCGCCCAGTCGGCGAGCTTCTTGGCGGCGTCGAGCTTCTTGGTCCCCTTGACGATGGCGAAGGCGTTCATGTCCCAGCCGAGCGCTTCCTTGGGAAAGACGATCTCGATCGGCGCGCCCTGCTCCTTGACGCGCGCGGCGCGCACGTCGAAGGCGATGCCGACGACGTATTCGCCCTTGCCGGCGAAGGTCGCCGGGGTCGAGCCGGAATGGGTGTAGCGGACGATGTTCTCGTGCAGGCGGGTCATGTAGTCCCAGCCCTTGGCCTCGCCGAAGGCCTGCAGCCAGGCCGAAACGTCGAGGAAGCCGGTGCCCGAGGACACCGGATTGGGCATGATCACCTGGCCCTTGTAGGCGGGCTTGGTCAGATCCTCCCAGGTTTCCGGCTTGGGAACCTTGAGGCGCGCGCCCTCGACCGTGTTGTAGACGATGGCCGCGATCCAGGCCGAGTTGCCGAACCAATACGGCGGGTCGGCCTTGTCCCTGAACTTGGCGGGAATCGAACCGATGTCCTTGGGCGCGTACGGCACCAGAAGGCCCTGGGTCTTGAGGACGCCGATGCTGCTGACGGCGAGGCCCCAGACCGCGTCGGCGCGCGGGTTGTCGCGTTCGGCCAGGATTTTGGCGGTGACGACGCCGGTCGAATCGCGCACCCAGTTGATGACGATGTCGGGGTTGTCCTTCTCGAACGCGGCCTTGTAGGGCTTGAGGTCGTCGTTCTCGTAGGCGGTGTAGATGGTCAGCTCGGTCTTCGCCGCCGCGGTCGCGCACCCGATAATCGCGGCCAGCGCGGCGATCCCGGCCACGCGCATCCCGGTTGCAATGCGCGAGATCAAATGTTCCATGTCGTCCTCCCTGTTCGCGCGGAGGTTCGCGACCGCCGCGTCGCCGTTTCAAGAGTGACAGGTCGGCCTACCCCCGGCAAGACCGCGGGTCGATGGCGAACGGCGCGGAGGAAACCGGAAAGATTGGCTGGGGCGCTAGGATTCGAACCTAGGATGGCGGTACCAAAAACCGCTGCCTTACCGCTTGGCTACGCCCCAATGGCGGCCTGCGCCGCCGGCGCCATACATAAGGTCTTCGGCGGCGCGCGGCAAGAACCCAGGTTTTCCGGGGGCTTCGGCCGATTTTGTCCGTCCGCGAGTCGTCCTATAATCGACGTCCGTCTTCGCGCGTCTCAACCCAAGGGAGATTCCGAATGAAAGCCATCCTCGCCGCCGCGCTCGTCGCCGGCGCCGCCGTCGCGTTCGCGCATCCAGCCTCGGCCGACGACCTCACCGTCAAGGTCTATCGCACGGCGGAGAAGGGCCAAGGCGAGGAGGTCGGCACCATCCGCTTCGTCGACGGCAAGCTCGGCCTCGAGATTTATCCGAAGCTCAAGGGCCTGCCGCCCGGCCCGCATGGCTTCCACATCCACGAAAACCGCTCCTGCGCGGCCAAGGCCAACCCGCAGGGCCAGATGGTCCTCGGCCTTGCCGCTGGCGGCCACTACGATCCGGGCAAGACCGGCAAGCACGAGGGGCCGCATTCGGACGGCGGGCATCTCGGCGATCTGCCGGTACTCGAGGTCAAGGCCGACGGCACCGCGTCGGGCAAGCTGCGCGCGCCGCGCCTCAAGGTCGCCGACATCAAGAAGCGCTCGGTGATGATCCACGCCGGCGGCGACAACTACAGCGACCAGCCCGCGGCCTTGGGCGGCGGCGGAGGACGCATCGCCTGCGGCGTGATCTAATCCGGCGTAGCGGCACGGAAGTGACGCGAAGCAGAAAAATTTAATTTTGGAGGGCGCCCGCCTGGACCCACCAGGCGGGATGCGCGCGCGCCACGGCGTCGGCGGCCGCGCGCGCGGCGCCGGGTTCGGCAAAAAGGGCGAAGCAGGTGGCGCCCGATCCGCTCATGCGCGCGATCAGGCACCCCGGCTGGCGCCGGAGCGCCGCCAGCACGTCGCCGATCGCCGGGCAAATCGCGCGCGCGGGTTCCTCCAGGTCGTTGCCGCGCGCCTTCAGCAATCGGGCGAGTCGGGCGGCGTCGCCGGGCGCCTCGGCGAAGCGCGCCGGCCGGGAAAAGGGCCCCGTGCGTCGGCGGAACACCTCCGGCGTCGCCACCGCTTGGCCCGGATTGGCGAGCACGATCGAAGCCTTCGGCAACGGCGGCGCGGGGGCGAGTTCCTCGCCGATCCCGCCCATGAACGCGGCCCGGCCGCCCAAACACACCGGCACGTCGGCGCCGAGGCGAAGGGCGAGCGCCGCGAGCGCTTCCGGCGCCGGGTTCGCGTTCCACAGGCACATCAGCGCGCGCAACGCGGCCGCCGCGTCGGCCGAGCCGCCGCCGATGCCGCTCGCCGCCGGCAGGCGCTTGGTCAGCCGAATGGCGGCGCCGCGTTTCTCTCCGGCCAACTCCGCGAGCGCGTAGCCCGCGCGCAGCACCAGATTGTCGTCGCCCGCGGGGATCGCGTCCGCGAACGGGCCGTCGACGGCGAGCGACAGGCGCTCGTCGGCACGGGCCTCGACGGTGTCGCCGATGTCGGCGAACGCAACCAGGCTGTCGAGCAAGTGATAGCCGTCCGGGCGCCGCCCGACCACGTGCAGGTAGAGATTGATCTTGGCCGGGGCCGCGACGCGGATCGGTTCCGTCATCGGCCGGTTAATGCACGCGGGTCGCGGGCGGGCCGTCGGGAAGGCCGTCGGTCAGCTTCTTGCGGATGGTTTCGATCAGGTCGGCCTCGGGCTTCAAGGTCAGCGCGCGTTCCCACTGAAAGCGCGCCTCGGTCCGCCGCCCCACCCGCCAGAAGGCGTCGCCGAGGTGGTCGTTGATGACCGGATCCTCGGGGCGCAGTTCGACCGCGCGCTCCAGTTCGCGCACCGCGTCCGCCCATTGGCCGAGCATGTAGTGCGCCCAGCCCAGGCTGTCGACGATGTAGCCGTCGTCGGGGCGCAGGCTCACCGCCTTGCGGATCATCTCGGTGGCGCGGTCCAGGTGCTGGCCCTTCTCGATCCACGAATAGCCGAGATAATTGAGAACGTAGGGTTGCTCAGGCTCGAATTCGAGCGCTTTCAGGAAATCGGCCTCGGCGCGCGGCCATTGCTGCGAGCGTTCCAGCGCGATGCCGCGCGAATAGAGCAGCGGCCAATGGCGCCGGTCGAGCGTCGGCACCCGCGCGAGCGCGCGATCGTAGGCCGCCGCCGCTTCCTTGAATTTCTTGCGCCCGCGCAGGATGTCGCCGAGTTGGATCAGGGCATCGGTGTCCTTGGGCTCGCTTTTCGCCAGCGCCTCCAGCCTGGCCACGGCTTCCTCGTCGCGGTCGAGGCGGTTGAGGTTGGCGGCGACGCGGGTGCGCGTCGCGCGATGGAGCGGCGCGGCCGGGTTGATGGCGTCGTAGACCGCGTTGGCGTCGGCCCAGCGCCGGTCGCCTTCGAGCAGGTCGGCGAGCAGGACCTGCGCCGACGGAAAATCGGGGCGGAGGTGAAGCGCGATCCGGACCAGCTGATACGCGGTCTCGCGCACGTTCTGCTGGCGGAACGCGCCGGCGAGGCCGAGCAGCGCCTCGGCCGCGCCGTCGGTCGCGGACGCGATCTCCGGCTTCGGCGCCTTGCCGCCGCTTTCGATGCGCCGCCAGACGTCGTCGAGCAGGCGCGAATCGGGACTCTTCGCGCGATAGGATTCGTAAACCGCCCTGGCCTTGTCGCGCTCGCCCGCGCGCTCGAGGAGATTGCCGAGCAAGGAGGCCAGCCTTGCGGTCGGCCCGCCTTCGCCGTCGGCGATCTTGCGGTAGGCGGCCTCGGCGGCGGCCTTGTCGCCGGCGACGTCGGCGATCAGCGCGCCGTGCAGTTCGACCAGCCCTTGCGCGCCGTTGCGCGCGCCAAGCCGGGCGAGCGCCGCTTCCGCCGCCTTGCGGTCGCCCCGGCCCGTCTCCGCCCAGGCCGCGAGCAGCGGCCCGGCCAATCCGCCGATGCCGTCGGTGCCGAGGGCGTCGAGCCGGGCGATGGCGTCGGCCCATCGGCCGCGCTTGATGTCGTCGGCGGCGCGCAGGATTTCGGGATAGACGAGGCGCGCCGAGTCCTCCTTGGTCATGCGCCCGGCCAATTTGAGCGCGTCGGCGATCTTGCCCTCGCCGAGATGGAGGACGAACGCGCGCCGGATCAGGTCGGGATTGTCCGGCTCGCGCGCGAGCACGGCGGAATAGAAGGTGATGGCGTTGCCCATTTCGCGCACCGCCTGGGCGTGGCGGCCGGCGAGGTAGTTGCCGCTGGTGGTGGCGCCCGGCTTCGGCGTCTCGCCCTGATCCGATTTGGGCGCGTCCGGCTTGGGCGCGGCCGTGGCCGGATCGAGCCGCACGCCGAGCAGCGCGAGGACGAGCCATAAGGAGGCGAGCGAAAGGTTTCGAATCATGGAAGCATTGTAGCGATGCGCGCGGGCGCGCTCAAACCCGTTCCCTTGCGCCCGGGAGAGGGGGGATTAAGATACGCGCCCGCGGGACACGGACCCAAAATCGTTCGAGGAGAAAAAACCATGACCGCCATAACGCCATCGGTTCGCACCGATCCGGATGGCTATCTGATCGACCCCTCCGATTGGACCGAGGACATCGCCCGCACGCTCGCCGAGCGGGAAGGGATTGCCTTGACCGACGAGCATTGGGACGTCATCCGCTTCATGCGCGCCTATTGGGAAGAACACCGTATCGCCCCCGATGCCCGCTTCGTCGTCCGCCATCTGAAGGAGACGCGCCAAGCGTCCCGCGACCGCCTGTTCGAGCTGTTTCCCTACGGCTACGTGCAGCAGGCGTGCAAGATCGCCGGCATGATGCGCCCGCGCTCCTGGAGCACCGGCTGAGACCGTCGTCCCTGGCTCGTCACCCCCGCGGAAGCGGGGGTCCATGACGTCGCTGGATTCCCGCTTGCGCGGGAATGACGTAAAAAACGCCCCTCACATATTCGGATAATTCGGCCCGCCGCCGCCCTCGGGGGTTTTCCAGACGATATTCTGGGTCGGGTCCTTGATGTCGCAGGTCTTGCAGTGGACGCAGTTCTGGGCGTTGATCTGGAGCCGCGTCTCGCCCCCCGTTTCGATAAACTCGTAGACCCCGGCCGGGCAGAAGCGCGCCTCGGGCCCGCCGTAGCGCGCGAGGTTGACCGCGACCGGCACGCGCGAGTCCCTGAGCGTCAGGTGGCAGGGCTGGTTTTCCTCGTGATTGGCGCCGGAGAGAAACACCGAGGAAAGCTTGTCGAAGGATATTTTCCCGTCGGGCTTGGGGTAGGCGACCGGCCGCGCGGCGGCGGCGGGACGAAGTCGCTCGTGATCGGCGTGGTGGTGGAACGTCCACGGCGCCCGCCCGCGCAATAAATACGTGTCGATGGCCGAATAGGCGATGCCGCCCCAAAGGCCCCAGCGGAACGCCGGGCGCACGTTGCGCGCGCGATAGAGATCGTCCCATACCCAGGAACGGTGCAAGGAGTCGGGATAGGCGTCGAGCGCGGTCGCGCGGCCCCCCGCCTTGATCGCCGGCCACGCCGCCTCGGCGGCGCACATCGCCGACTTCATCGCCGTGTGACTGCCCTTGATCTTGGGGACATCGAGGAACCCGGCCGAACAGCCGATCAAGGCGCCGCCCGGAAAAACCAGTTTCGGAACCGACTGGAAACCGCCCTCGTTGAGAGCGCGGGCGCCGTAGGCGACGCGGCGTCCGCCCTCGAAAACGGTGCGGATGGCGGGATGGGTCTTGAAGCGCTGGAATTCGTCGAACGGGCTCAGGTGCGGATTGGCGTAATCGAGGCCGACCACGAATCCGACCGCGACCTGGTTGTTTTCCAGGTGATAGAGGAACGAGCCGCCGTAGGTCGCGCTGTCCAGCGGCCAGCCGACCGTGTGCACGATCAGCCCCGGCCGGTGCTTTTCCGGCGCCACTTCCCACAGTTCCTTGATCCCGATGCCGTAGGTTTGCGGATCGCAATCCCGGCGCAGGTCGAAACGCCTGATCAGGGTTTCCGAGAGCGAACCCCGGCAGCCTTCGGCGAACAAGGTGTAGCGCGCGCTTAAGTTCACCCCCGGCTGGTGGTTGGCGGTCGGCTTCCCGTCGCGCCCGATGCCCTGGTCGCCGGTGGCGACGCCCGCGACGGCGCCTCGCTCGTCGTACAGCACTTCGGCGGCGGCGAAGCCGGGAAAGATTTCGACGCCGAGGGCTTCCGCTTCCTTGGCGAGCCAGCGGCAGAGGTTGCCGAGGCTCGCGATGTAGTTGCCGGCGTTGTGCATTTGCGGCGGCGTCGGCAGGCGGATCGCGTGTCTTTCGGTCAGGAACAGGAATCGGTCCTCGCTCGCGGGCGTGGCGAGCGGCGCGCCGCGCTCCTTCCAGTCGGGGAGAAGTTCATCGAGCGCGCGCGGCTCGATCACCGCGCCCGAGAGAATATGGGCGCCGATCTCGGCGCCCTTCTCGACCACGCAGACCGACACCTCGCCGCCGTCCGCCCGCGCAAGCTGCTTCAAGCGGATCGCGGCGGCGAGCCCCGCCGGGCCGCCGCCCACGATCACCACGTCGAAGCCCATGGTCTCGCGGGTCGTCGTCGCGGGGGGCGAGTCGGTCATGGAGGCGCCTCGTTGCACGTCTTTATCATATCCGGGCCGGGTTGGGCTTCCGCCATGCCCGTCACCGCCGATCCCGCGCCCGCCGGTCGATCAACGGCCTTGACACGGGCCCTAACATAGGATATATAGCCTAACTTAGCGACAGGGCGGAATCTGTCCGGCGCGCGCCGACGAAATGGCGCTCATCTGAATATTCTATATTGATCAAAGGCTTATGGTCGTTTTGGCGCGTGCTTGCCCGGCCATCTTCCGGCGCGGGCGCGGGTTTCCCGCTTACAGCGCGGGCGCCTGGCGGTGCCAATCGGTCGCGCGCTCGTAGGCGCGCGACGCGCGCAGCAGCGTGCTTTCCGCGAACGGGCGCGCCGCCAACTGGAACGCCGCCGGCAAGCCGTTGGCGGCGAACCCGCACGGCACCGAAATCGACGGCAGCGCCAGGAAATTGAACGGCCGGGTGCAATGGCCCATGGCCGTCATCTGGCGGGCGAAGCCGGGATTGGCGCCGACGTCCGATTCGGCGATGGTCGGCGGGGAGGCGACCATGACCGGCACGTGCAGCACGTCGCAGCGTTCGAAAACCGCCTTGCAGAAGGCGCGCACCAACGCCTTCCGCCAGGCGAGCGCCTCGATGTACGCGCTCGCCGGAACCAGCAACCCGGCCGCGAGTCGCGCGAGCGTCTGGGGGCCGTAGTCGCGGGCGTGGTCCGGGAGCTGGCGGCCGTGGGCGGCCGCGCCCTCGGTCGCGGTGATCAGGAGCGTGAGCGGATTGGCGGCGGCGATGTCGGGAATGTCGACCTCGATCACTTGCGCGCCTTCGGCCCGGAACACCTCGAGGCTGGCTTGCACCAGCTTGGTCATTTCCGGCGTCAGCGGATCGTAGAAGTAGGACGTGGGCACGCCGACGCGCAGGCCCCGGACGCCGCCTTCGAGGCGGGGCACGGTCGGCTCGGGCGCGCGCCGGCTCGATCCCGGATCGCGCGGATCGAACCCGGCGATGGCGTCATAGATCAGCGCGCAGTCGGTCACGGTGCGGGCAAGCGGGCCGACGGTGTCGAGGGAAAACGACAGCGCCAGCGCGCCGTAGCGGCTGACCCGGCCGAGGGTCGGCTTGAGGCCGACGATGCCGCAGGCCGCCGCCGGAAAGCGGATCGAGCCGCCGGTATCCGAGCCGAGCGCGCCGTAGACCAGCCGCGCGGCGACCGCCGCCGCCGCGCCGCTGGAGGACCCGCCGGTGATGTGCGCGGGATTCCACGGGTTGCGCGGCGTGCCGACGACGACGTTATGGCCGGTGAGTCCGAGGGCGAATTCGACCATGGCGAGGCGCGCGATCTCGATCGCGCCGGCGGCATCCAGGCGCTCCAGCGCCGCCGCCGTCGTTCGGGCCGGAACATCGTTGAGAAAGCGCGAGCCGCACCCGCTCGGTCTTCCGGCGCGGAAATACATGTCCTTGTGGGCGAGCGGCACGCCGTGCAGGAACCCGCGCGCGCGGCCCTTGGCGAGATCGGCGTCGGCCGCCTTGGCCTGGCGGAGCGCGTCCTCTTCGTCGAGGCCGGCGAGGCAGTTGAGCCGGTCCGGCCCGCCGAATCGCTTGAGGCGCGCGAGCGCCGCCTCGGTCGCCTCGACGGACGTGATCCGCTTGGCGCGGATGGCGTCCGCGACCTCGGCCAGCGACAGGTCGGCGATCGTTTCGTCGGCCACGTTGGTTGTTCCTGGGGTTATTCTTTCTTTTCGGGCGGGCCGAGCGATTCGAGCGTGTCGAGGAACCCGGTCGGATCGCGCGCCTCGGGCGGCAGCGCGGCGGCCGCCTGGCGCGCGGTGTCGGCGACGGCGCGGGCGAGGCCGGCGGCTTCCTCGACGAAGCCCTCGGCGAGCGGCATGCCGAGCAGCTTTTCCAGGGTCGCGCGGGCGGAATCGGGTGCGTCGGGGCGGGTCATGAACCGGACATTACCAGTAGACCATGCGAAAAACCACGCGCGCGCCCTCGGCCGCGACCGGAAAGGCGGCGCGCGCAAACGGCGGCGCGCCGAGAAACACCGGCGCGTCGTTGGAAAAGCCGTAGCCTTCCAGCGGCCAGCCGAACAGGCCCTTGTCGAAGGACCGGTTGGAATTTTCGTCGTGATAGGCGGCGATGGCGTAGGTGCCGGGGGCGAGGTTCGCGAAGGCACCCTTGGCGACGCCGTCCGCGGGCTTCAGCACGATTTCGGCGATCTTGCCCGCGTCGGTGGCGAAGGTGCGCGCGTCGTCGAACAGCCCGACCCGGACCTCGCCCCGGTCCGAGCGCAGGTCCCGAATCTCGACGGTAAGATCGGCCGCCCCGACGCGCGCCGGGACAAGCAGCACCAGGGCGGCGAGCGCGCGCCGAATCACTTAAATGGTGAAGTTGAGATAGAAGCCGCGCGGCGCGTTGGGCTTGAGCGGCACGCCGGAATCGAGCAGCCGGGAAAGCCTGTTCAGCGCGGCCCGGGCTTCGGCGCTGTCGTCCTGGTTGAGGAACGCGGCGCGGACGCGGACCTCGGTCACGGTCCGCTGGCTGCGAAGCTGGGCTTCGGGAAAAGTGACGCGCGGGGCGCCGATGGCGGGGGTTTCGGCCATGGCCGTTACCCTAATCCCCCTTGGTTAACGGTCGGTTAACGGCCATCTTAGGGAGAAGGTGGAACTATCCCGATGGACCGTAAAACCCAGGTCAATCTCTGGTACGCGCTGTTCGCGCTGGCGGCCGTCCTGGTGCTGCAAAGCCTGTGGTCGGACGCGCGCCGGGTCGAGACCATCCCCTACAGCGAATTCGAGACCCTGCTGCGCCAGGGCCAGATCGAGGAAATCTTCGTCGGCGAGCGCCACCTGCACGGCACGCTGAAAACGCCGCTGCCGAGCGGTCGGCGCCAGTTCATCGCGCTCCGCATCGACCCCGAATTCGCCAAGGATCTCTCCCAGTACGGCGTCAAGGTGACCGGCCAGCCGGAAAGCACGTGGCTGCGCGATCTGTTGTCCTGGATCGTGCCGATGGTGGTGTTCGTGCTGGTCTGGATGTTCGTGGTGCGCGGCATCGCCGAGAAGCAGGGGCTCGGCGGCGGCTTCCTCGCGATCGGCAAGAGCAAGGCCAAGGTCTACGTCGAGACCGACACCAAGGTCACCTTCGAGGACGTGGCGGGCGTCGACGAAGCCAAGCAGGAACTGAAGGAGATCGTCGAATTCCTCAAGGACCCGCGGCGCTACGGCCGGCTCGGCGCGCGGGTGCCCAAGGGCGTGCTGCTGGTCGGGCCGCCCGGCACCGGCAAGACGCTGCTCGCGCGCGCGGTCGCGGGCGAAGCGGGCGTGCCGTTCTTCTCCATGAGCGGCTCGGAATTCGTCGAGATGTTCGTCGGCGTCGGCGCGGCGCGGGTGCGCGACCTGTTCGAGCAGGCGCGCCAGAAGCGCCCGTGCATCATCTTCATCGACGAACTGGACGCGTTAGGGCGCGCGCGCGGGCTGTCGCCGTTCGGCGGCCACGACGAGAAGGAGCAGACCTTGAACCAGCTGCTCGCCGAACTGGACGGCTTCGATCCGCGCGAAGGCATGATCCTGCTCGCCGCCACCAACCGGCCCGAGATTCTCGACCCGGCGCTGCTGCGCGCCGGGCGCTTCGACCGCCAGGTGCTGGTCGACCGGCCCGACAAGATCGGGCGGGTGCAGATTCTCGGCGTGCACCTCAAGAAGGCGCGACTCGGCGCGGACATCGAACCCGAGCAGATCGCGGCGCTGACGCCGGGCTTCACCGGGGCCGATCTCGCCAACCTGGTCAACGAGGCGACGCTGCTCGCCACCCGCCGCGGCGGCGAGGCGGTAAACATGGACGACTTCACCCGCGCGATCGAGCGGATCGTCGCCGGCCTCGAAAAGAAGAACCGGATTCTCAACCCGCTCGAACGCAAGATCGTGGCCCATCACGAAATGGGCCACGCGCTGGTGGCGATGGCGCTGCCGGGCACCGACGCGGTGCACAAGGTTTCGATCATCCCGCGCGGCGTCGGCGCGCTCGGCTACACCATCCAGCGCCCGACCGAGGACCGCTACCTGATGACGCGCGAGGAGCTGGAGTACAAGATGGCCGTGCTGCTCGGCGGCCGCGCGGCGGAGCACGTGGTGTTCGGCCGGCTTTCGACCGGCGCCGCCGACGACATGGTCAAGGCGACCGACATCGCGCGCAGCATGGTCGCCCAGTACGGCATGGGCGGGAAGCTCGGCCATGTGTCCTACGACCGTCCGCCGTCGCCGTTCCTCGAGGTGCCGGGCCTGGCGCTCAACCCCGAACGCCGCTACAGCGAGGAAACCGCGCGCGAGATCGACTGCGCCGTGCGCGAGATCGTCGAGCGCGCCTTCCAGCGCGCCGTCGACATCCTCGCCGCCAACCGCGCGGTGCTGGAGAGGGGCGCGAGCGCGCTGCTCGAGCGCGAGACCCTGGACGAAAAAGACCTCGCCCGCCTCGCCGGCGAATTGATAAAGGACGTTTTGGAACGGCAAAGCACGATGCAGCCCTGTTAAGGAGGGTAACTACCGGTCACCCGAGCGAACTGAACTCACGAAGCGCCGGGTTGCCCTCCCGAATTGAGCGGCATCGACGAAACAGGATTTGGAGCCGCATCAAGTCTTGCACACGGACATCCCCGCGAATCGCATGCAGGGCATTTTGTGGTTCACAGCCGGGAGGTCTCGAAGATGAAAGACAAAGGCGATGCGCTGCGACGTTGTCGCTGTGGCGCTCGGGGGCGAGTCGGCGAGGACCAGGGTCTTCACGGGGAACTCTCCTTTTTTGAGCAAGCCGCCGCGCCCCGCCTCGACTTTGCGTTTCGCCGTGGGACAAGATACCGTCTGTCAGATCAAGTTTTGGCTAACGCAAAAGATGGGGTTCCACGCACACATTGTCGTTCTCGATTCAGCAAGCCAAGCAGCAAGGAAGATTAGATGCGGGGACTTCATCCGATTCCGCTCTTGGCCCTGTATTTTGGGATCGCGGTTACGCCGTTAGCGCTGGCTGCGGTTCTCGACCTGCCGCCCCGGCCCCTTCGCGACGAACTATCGTCTGGATTAGCGATGGTGGCGCTCGCGATGCTCCTGATGGAGTTCGTGCTGTCAGGTCGGTTCAGAGCGATTTCCGGCAGGATCGGCATCGATCTGACCATGCGTTTCCATCAGCTGATCTCACGATCATTACTCATTTTTCTCTTGATTCACCCGGTGCTCTACCAGACCAGACTGATGGTTCCGCGCGACGCGCCGGGAGTGCTTGGGCTTGGCCTGTCAGGCACGTCACTACTGAGCGGCGGTCTTGGTTTGCTCCTTTTGCTGGCCATGGTGATCGTTGCCATCTTTCGGGATCGCAGCAGCGATACTTATGAAGGCTGGCGCATCGTCCATGGCGTTCTCGCGATCGCCATTGCTGTTCTGGGCGTTCACCATACGCTGGAAGCGGGCCGCTATGCTGCATATCCTGTCTTGGCAGCATTTTGGTTAGTCCTCGTCGCCGTCGCCTTGTCCTCGTACGGCTACGTTCATGTGATCACGCCACTGCGGCAACTGCGCAATCCTTACCGCGTGGTGTCCGTGAACCCGGTTGCACTGAAGACTTGGGAAATCGTCGTCGAGCCGGTTGGGGGGCTAGCGATGGAATTCGCCGCGGGGCAGTTTGTTTGGCTAACCGTCGACCGTTCGCCATTTGCCATTACGGAGCATCCGTTCTCCATTAGCTCCTGTCCATCCGATCAACCGCGGGTCGCGTTCACGATCAAAGAGGCGGGCGATTTCACCAACAAGATTGGACGAGTCTCGGTCGGCGCGCGGGCCTACCTCGACGGCCCACACGGCAACTTCACGCTGGTGGGGCGCGAAGGAGCGGGCATCGTCTTCGTCGCTGGCGGCGTCGGTCTGGCGCCTATCATGGGCATTTTACGCCAACTCCGGGCCCAGGGAGACCAGCGGCCGATGGTGTTGCTGTATGGAAACCGGGTGAAGGAGCAGATTCTGTACGAGGCCGAGCTCGCCGACATGGAAAAGAGCATGAAGCTCGCGGTCCACCATGTACTGTCGGAGCCGCCGCCAAGATGGACGGGCGATGTGGGGCAGCTTGATGAGCGCGTCTTGCGCCGCCACCTCGACTTACCCGACCGCAAGCGCTGGCTTTACTTCGTGTGCGGGCCAACGCCAATGATCGACGGAATCGAGCGCGCTTTGGGTAAACTGGGCGTGCCGCTGCGCCAGATCGTTTCCGAAAAATTCAAGTATGACTGAGGATGCCGGATGCGTCATCGTCTGATTCTTGCGGTATATTGGGGGGTGACGCTCGGCGCCGTCGCTGCCGCGCTTCTATTCGCCCTTCGCTGAGCCCGCCCCGCATGAACGATATCGCAGACCAGGAGGTGAACTGGGCAGCGCATTCGAAGCGAACGATGTACCACGCTTTGACGCCGAAGGACCTTGAGAGCTTTCTCCAGGCGCATGCGAACCGGCCGCCCGACGCGCCCGATCCTTCATGCGACGGATCGGCCGGTGACGCGATCTTGCCGCGGGACAAGCCCCGTTGAGCCAGATTGAACGCTCGTAGAGCTGGGATAGTCGAACGTTTGCAACAAAGTGAGAATCAGATGAGCTATCGCGATGTGCTCGTTCATGTGAAGTTCTATGAGAGCTGGTCTCAGCATATCGAGGTGGCCGGTCGGGTGAGCCACGCTTTCGGGGCGCGGTTGACCGCCCTCTATACGCTTCGGGACATCGCCACTCTCAAGGTAGTGTTCGGAGCGGAGTCCCCCACAGTGCAGGCGCGCCAGGCGAAGGACGCGCTCGCTCTCGAGAAGGCCGAGAAGGGCTTTCGCCGGTTCGTGAAACAAACGGGTATCGACGGCGATTGGAAGGTTGGCGAGGGGACGGCCAGCGAATTGCTGACCTGGGCCGGCAGATTCCATGATCTGGTCGTCGTCGAGCAGACCGACAATGTGTCGGACGAGATCGGATTCGACGTCGCGGAACAATGCGTTCTCGCGAGCGGACGGCCGACGCTCGTGGTGCCGTATCGAGGTCACTTCCCCACCGTGGGGCGACGCATCCTTGTCGCCTGGAATGGCAGCCGCGAGGCGGCGCTGGCCGTCCACGGCGCGCTTCCCTTGATCGCGAAGGCCGAACGGGTTGATCTGCTTCTCGGCCGTGGCAAGGAAACGTTCAACAGCATCACGCGCTATCCGGACCTGAAGATCACGGACTATCTCCAACGCCATGCACCATGCGTCGAGGCGCGGCGTTTCGACGTTTCCGACGCCGAAGCCGGAACGGCCATCCTCGATGAAGCACGGAAGGCCGAGGCGGACTTGCTGGTCATGGGGGCATACGGCCGGTGGTGGTTCAGCGAATGGATCTTGGGCGGCGCGACGCAGCACGTCCTGCGCGATATGCATCTTCCGGTTCTGATGGCGCATTGAATGCCTGGGCAAGTTCTTTGGAATTGGCTGACCCAAGGCGCGATGTAGCCTTCTCGATGTGCTTGGGAGCTTGAATGAACGACGATCCTTCAAGGCTTCGTGCGTGGCATGCCGAGGCGGCAGAGAAGGTCCTAGCCGAACTGGATACGACACCGGACGGCTTGACTTCTGCCGAGGCTGCGGCACGGCTGGGGCGATTCGGCCGCAATGCCCTGCCAGCGGAGCGCGGACGGGGGCCACTGATCCGCGTCCTGCGGCAGTTCAACAATTTGTTGATCTTGGTCCTGGTCGGCGCGGCATCGCTGGCCGCGCTGATGGGGCATTGGTTGGACACCGGGGTGATTCTGCTGGTCGTCCTTGCCAATGTGACATTTGGGTTTGTCCAGGAGGGACGGGCCGAACGCGCGCTCGAAGCCATCCAGCACATGTTGAGCCCGAGGGCATCGGTCTTCAGGGATGGCCACCGTCGCGCCGTCTCCGCCGAGGAACTCGTGCCCGGCGACGTTGTGGTCCTGGAAGCCGGAGATCGCGTTCCCGCCGATCTGCGGCTGCTGCGTGCCAGAAACCTGCAGATTCAAGAGGCGGCTCTCACCGGAGAATCGGTTGCAGTCGAAAAAGGCGTGGAGCCAGTCGGAGGCACGGCCGAGATCGGAGATCGCGCCTCGATGGCGTTCTCCGGAACGTTGGTGACTGCGGGACATGGCCACGGCGTCGTCGTCGGGACCGGGACGAATACCGAACTCGGCAAGGTCACCACCATGTTGACCCAGGTGCAGGCCCTGACGACCCCGCTTTTGCGCCAGATGACGGGTTTCGCGCGGCTCCTCACGGTCGCGATCCTTTCCGTTGCGTCGGGCATCTTCGCCTTCGGGACGCTGGTGCGCGGCTACGCAATGGACGAGATGTTCATCGCCGTCGTTGGCCTCTCCGTGGCGGCCATTCCGGAAGGCTTGCCGGCAATCCTCACCATTACTCTGGCGATCGGCGTACGGCGCATGGCTGCGCGTAACGCGATCATCCGGCGCCTCCCCGCCGTGGAAACCCTCGGTTCCGTATCGGTCATCTGCTCGGACAAGACCGGGACGCTCACACGCAACGAAATGGCTGTTCGAACCGTGGCAACAGCGGATCGTCTGTATCACGTATCAGGCGTCGGCTACGAACCGCGCGGAGGCTTTACACAAGACGGCCGGGAAATCGAGCCCGAGACCGACCCCGTTCTTTTGCAGCTCGCTCGCGCGGCCTTGCTCTGCAACGATGCCGCTCTCCGGCGGGTCGAAGCGGCGTGGACCGTTGAGGGTGACCCAATGGAAGGCGCCCTTCTTTCCCTTGCTGGCAAGGCCGGCCTCGAACCGGAGAAAGAACGTCTTCGATATCCCCGGACCGACCTGATCCCATTCGATGCGCAGCACCGCTTCATGGCCACCTTGCACCATAGCCACGAGGGCGGTGCCTTCATTCTGGTCAAGGGTGCGCCAGAGCGGATCCTGGCGATGTGCCGCAGACAGCGCACGGCGTTCGGCGACCAATCCTTGGATGTGGAGGCATGGAATCGTTTGATCGAGCAGATCGCCACGCAAGGACAACGAGTGCTCGCCATCGCCACGAATGATGCGGATTTCGGCAAAGCGACCCTCAATTTTGCTGACGTTGAATCCGATCTCATCCTACTTGGCTTGGTCGGGTTGATTGACCCGCCGCGCGAAGAGGCCATTGAAGCCGTACGAGACTGCCGGGTCGCGGGCATTCGGGTCAAGATGATCACGGGAGACCACAAGGGCACGGCGATGGCGATCGCCCAACAGCTCGCTCTGGAGAACCCGAATGACGTTCTGACAGGCAGAGACATCGATGCGCTTGATGACAGCGGCTTGCGCGAGGCCGCGATACGTGTCGACGTGTTTGCGCGCACCAGCCCCGCCCACAAGTTGCGCTTGGTGGAGGCGTTGCAGGCAAATGGAGCAATCATCGCCATGACTGGCGATGGAGTGAACGACGCTCCAGCTCTGAAGCGCGCCGATGTTGGCGTCGCCATGGGCCGCAAAGGAACCGAAGCGGCCAAGGAAGCGGCGCAAATCGTGCTCGCCGACGACAATTTCGCATCGATTGTGCATGCAGTCCGTGAAGGCCGCACGGTCTACGATAATCTCAAGAAGGCGATCACTTTCCTCTTGCCTATCAATGGCGGCGAGTCGATCGGCATATTGACTGCGATCCTCCTGGGATTGACCTTGCCGATCACGCCACTCCAGATCCTTTGGGTCAACATGGTGAGTTCGGTGGGCTTGGCATTAACACTCGCCTTCGAAGCGACCGAGCGCGACGCGATGCGCCGTCCGCCGCGGGCGGCGGCGGAGCCGCTGCTCTCGGCATTCCTTGCCTGGCGCATTGTGTTCGTCTCGTCGTTGTTCGCGGGTGGAATTTTCGGAGTGTTCTGGTTTGCAATCCTCAACGGGCTATCGATAGAGATCGCCCGGACGATGGCGGTCAACACGCTGGTTGCCATGGAAATCTATTACCTTTTCAGCGTTCGATATCTACGTGTCTCATCGATTACCTTCGAGGGCATGCTTGGGACGCGCCCCGTGCTCATCGGCGTGACGACCGTCGCGACCCTTCAGTTCCTATTCACCTACGCTCCATTCATGGAGACCTTTTTCGATAGCCGGCCTTTGGCATTGTGGCAGGGCTTGCTTACCGTCAGCGTCGGAGTGGCGGTGTTCTTGATTCTCGAACTCGAAAAATTCTTTCGCCGTAAAGTAGGAATAGGACCAGGAACACAGGCTCCGGCGCCACGAACACGATTGTCATGACCAATGAACCCTCGGCGAACGCGGTCGCGCCAGTGCCCCCGAGGCGCCCAGAATGTTCTGAAAGAGTATCGGCTGGGCAGCCGAACGTGACGCTCGTCCACGAGCCGCCCTGTCGGTCGTCAGATGTCATTAGACGATCTTCGTCGCCGGCGCCTGCGCCAGCACGACTTATTCGGTGTCCGCCTTGCGCCGAAACCCAACCGGGACATTCGCAACTCACATGATCACCCACCGGACGCTGGCAGACCTCCTGGCTTCATTTGCGGAACGTGGCGATGCGCCGGCGTTGGTCGCGCACGGCACGTCGCATGCGGAAACGGTATCTTACGCGGGACTTGCTCACATCGTGGGGCGCGTAGTCGCCGGACTGATCGCCCACGGCGTTGGTCGCGGCGAGCCGGTCGGACTGCTCGGGCCGAACAGTTCGCACTGGGTGGCGGCCTACATCGCCATCGTCAGTGCCGGCGCCACGGCGATGCCGTTCGACGAGTTCGCCAGCGACGACAACCTTGCGTCCGCGCTCACGAATACCAAATGCCGCCTCGTTTTCGCGTCCGCCACGCACGCGAGGCGCGCGCCGTTCCAGTCAGCGTCGGCCCCAACCGTGATGATTCTCGGCGATCAATGGCTTCAGGACGATCGCCGATCGTCTTGGGAGACACTGCCTGCCGATACCCGACGCGCGCACCCGCCAATATCTCCCGAAGACATCGCGATGATCGTCCATACCTCCGGGACCACAGGCTCGCCCAAGGCCGTGCCATTGAGCCACGCCAACCTGATCGCCAACCTGAATGCCCTTTTGGCCGAGCGTCTCGTCAAATTTGGAGATCGCGTACTGCTGCCTCTCCCCCTTCATCACATCTATCCGCTCATGGGCGGGCTCTTGGTACCGCTCGCGAGCGGGGCCACCGTCGTTTTTCCCGCCGGCATCAGCGGGCCGGAGATCCGTGAGGCGCTGCAACGCTCCCGGGCGACCCACTTGGTCGGCGTTCCCCGATTCTACGAAGCCCTGTTGTCCACGATTCGCGCGCGCCTTCGCGGTCGCGGGAAAATTACGGCCGCCATCGGCCAGTTGTTGCTCGTGGCGTCGATCTGGGCACGTCGGCGAATCGGCCTCAAGATAGGGCGTATCTTGTTCCGGCGCTTGCACAAGGAGATCGCCCCCAGTCTCGGGCTGCTCGTCTCGGGCGGCGCGGCGCTCGATCCCGAAGTCGAATCGGCCCTTGAGGGACTCGGGTGGGATGTTCTGACCGGCTACGGCCTCACCGAGGCCGCGCCGATACTTACGTTCAATCGAATGAATGCCAAGCGTATCGGGACCGCCGGACTGCCCCTCAAGGAAGTGGCGCTGCGAATCGCGAATCCCGATCAAAACGGCGTGGGGGAAATTCAGGCCCGTGGCCCGAATGTGTTCGCTGGATACCGCGACAATCAGGACGCGACTCGTGCGGCGTTCAGTTCCGATGGTTGGTTCCGCACCGGCGACCTGGGTTTCATGGACACGGACGGCTTCCTTCACATCGTGGCCCGCGCAACGGAGACGATCGTACTCTCCGACGGGAAGAAGATTTTTCCCGAGTCCGTGGAGGAGATTTACGCCGACCACCCGCTCATTCGGGAGGTCGCGGTCTTGTCGGACGCCGGCGTGCTGGTCGCCCTGATCGTTCCCAATCTCGACGCGATACGAGCTCTTGGCGCCAGCCGGGTGGAGGCGTCGCTTCGGGAGGCATTGGCGGAGAGCGGATCGCGGCTTCCTTCGTATGCGCGCGTCGCCGGATTCGCGGTGATTCGGGACGCGCTGCCACGGACCCATCTCGGCAAGCTTCGGCGCCACTTGTTGAGGTCGCTTTATGCGCGGGCGCGCGAGGGACACATGCCGCCGCCGACGGATTCGGTCTCCGTCGAAGACGAAGCTCTTTTGGCCTCGCCGGCGGGGGCGCGTCTCTGGGCTTGGCTTCACGCGCGATTTCCAGACAGGCCGCTGTCCCTCGACACGAGCCCTCAACTTGACCTGGGCGTCGATTCGCTGGGATGGATCGATCTGACGCTGGACATGCAAAACGCGCTTGGCATCACTCTGACCGAGGATTCAATTGCCCGCGTAATTACCCTGCGGGATTTGTTGCGCGAAGCGTCCGCCGCTACAGCGCAGTCAGCCGAGTCTTTGTCCCAGCGCTTGCCGGTGCGTGGCTCGTGGCTGACCGAGCATGGGCCGGGCACCCGCACGATTCAATGGATCCTGGCCGCGCTCAACCGGGTGATTCTGCGCGGCGTTTTTCGACTCGAGGTCCGTGGCGTCGAGCATCTTCCGCGAGAATGCCCCTTCGTCATTTGTCCTAACCACGCGAGCTTCCTCGACCCCTTCGCGATTGCCGCGGCACTGCCTTGGCCGATGCTTCGCCGGACCTACTGGGGCGGATGGACCGGACTGCTTTTCAAGGGACCGGTAACGCGATGGTTCAGCCGCGTCGCGCAGGTGATTCCGGTAGACCCGGATCGCGCGGTCGGATCGAGTTTATCGCTCGGCGCGGCCGTTCTCGATCACGGGCATGTCCTCGTGTGGTTTCCGGAGGGGGCCCGGTCACCGGACGGACAGCTGCAGAGGTTCAATCCCGGCATCGGCGTCATTGTCGACCGGCACAAGGTGCCCATCGTTCCCGCCCTTATCGCCGGAACGTTCGATGCATGGCCGCGCAAAAGGCGTTGGCCGCGCCTAGCCTCTATCGCGGTGAGCTTCGATCGTCCCGTCAGCGCATCCGCGCTTGAGAGCGCAGGCCATGGTAAGAGCGCGCCAGAACGGATAGCCAACGGTGTCCGCGATATCGTCCTCACGTTAGGCGCGGCTTCAAATGAGTTCGGCCAGAGGGGCTGAGATCGGACGCCCGGACACGAGGCGTCCGGAAGGCACGATCGATCGTCATGGCTTAATTTGGTAAAAAAGCCGCGGAATAAAAAGCCGGCGCGGGGACCCGCCTTCGCGAAGCCCGTTGCCTACTCCGCCGAAGCAGCCGCTTCGGCTGCGAAGGCTGGATCGGCGGGCGTAGGAAGGTTCACCCGCGGAACCCAATCGGCTACACTGGCAAGAGCCCCCGCAACGGACGGATCGATGAGCGAACGACGCCCCCTCGACAGCGACCTTATCGGCGGCCGCGCGCGCGGCTACGCCGAACGCTCGTTCATGGGCGGCACCCGGATCGGCTCGCGCGCGGGGCTGCTGGTCTTCGTCGGACTGGTGCTGATCGGCGGCCTCGGCGGCGTTCTCTACCGGGTGGACGGGCTGGCCGATCACGCTCTCGGGGAAACGGCCCAGGCGCAACGGCTGGCGCAGCTCGCCGAAACGGCGCGGCGCGAGGTGTTGCAGCTCCGCGTCCACGAAAAGGACTTTCTCCTGCGCAAGGACCCGGCGGCGAGCGAAACCCTGGTTGCCGCGAGCGAGCAGGCGGCGCGCACCCTCGATGCCCTCTACAACCTGCCGGCGGCCAAGCCGTTGCAATCGCACGTCGCCACGGTGCGCGACGGGCTCCTCCAGTACGGCTCCCACTTCGCGGAAGCGGTCAAGATCGAGACCTTGATCGGGCTTTCCGCCGACAAGGGCCTGCGCGGGGACGTGGCCAAGACCGCGAGCGCGCTGGAAGCCAAGTTCCGCGAGCTCAACCTCGCCGCCGCGATGACCCAGATCGCGCGCGTCAACCGCATCGTGCGCGAATCGCTTCTGCCGGAAACCAAGGTCGATCACGCCCTGATCGAGAAGAACTACGAAACGCTCCGCCTGCTGGTCGCCGCCGCGCAGCTGACGCCGCGCGACAAGGCGGCGCTCGAAGCCTCGATCAAGACCCATGAAACCGACGCCGGCGCGCTGATCAACGCGCGGCTCAAGATCGACCGCGAAACCCGCGCCTTCGACGAGGTCTTCGCCTACATGGGGCCGAGTCTGGAGGAGATCGTGCTGGCCGCCGAGCGGGCGACGGCGCTCGCGGCCGAAAACGTGGCCCGCACCCGCGCCTTCGCCCGGATCGCGGTCGCGGGCGGCGCCGGCGGCATACTGGTCTTCCTCGTGCTGTTCGCGGCGCTTCTGCTGCGCAGCGTCTACGCGCCGGTCCGCCGGGTGGCCGCGGCCGCCGCCCGCCTCGCCGACGGCGAGCGCGACGTGCCGATTCCGGTGCGCGGCAACGTCGACGCGGTCGGCCAGGTGGCGCGCGCGCTCGACCGGTGGGCGGCGACCCTCGACGAGCTCGACCGCGTGCGGGCCGAACTCGATGACGCCAAGCGCGCGCTCGCCGAGGCGCACGCGGCCGCGCCCGCCGCGTTGCCCGAGCCCGAGCCGGAACCCGAAACCGTGCCCGAACCGATGCCCATTCCGTCGCCCGCGCCCGCCGCGGAAACCGCCGCCCAGCCGCCCGCGCCATCGCCGGAGCCGGAACCGCCCGCGGAACCTGGCGAGGAAGTCGCCGGGCTCGGCCATCCCAAGGGGCGGTTCGCGAGCCTCGGCCAGAAGCTCGCCCATTTCAGCCGCGCGGTCAGCAACGCGACCCGCGACGTGGAACGGACCGAGGACCTGGTGCGCGGCATCGCCGACGCGACCGAGAAGGTGGTCGAGATGGGCTCGCTCGTCGCCGCCATCCGCGACCAGGCCAACCTGATCGCCTTCAAGGCCGGCGTGCGCGAGGCGCGCGGCGCGGAAGACAACCTGGTGCTGTTCTCGCCCGACGTGAAGCTGCCCCCCGATTCGGCCGAGGCCCAGTCGAGCGCGCGTTTCGACCAGATGCGCGACATGGTCGACCGGGCCGAGCGCACGGTCCAGGCCGCGCACGCGGCGCTGGTCGGCGTCACCGGCATCGCCCAGGAAGTGGCGGCGGGCGCCTCGAACCAGGCGCTGGAGGCGACCCAGCAGCTGCTGGCGCAGTCCGAGTACCTGCACCACATGCTCGACGACGTGCTGGCGCGCGTGCGCCCGCACGCCCAGCCCGCCAAGGGCGAGAAGCCGAAGCCCGAGTCGGGTCGCGACAAGGCGTAACGCGTCGTCAGGCGCGCGCTTTCAGGATCGCGACGCCGGGCAGGTCCTTGCCTTCGAGCCATTCGAGGAACGCGCCGCCCGCGGTCGAGACGTAGGAGAAATCCTCGACCACGCCCGCGTGCGCCAGCGCCGCGACCGTGTCGCCGCCGCCGGCGACGCTGAGCAGTTTTCCCGCCTTGGTCAGTTTCGCCGCCTCGCGCGCGACCGCGTTGGTGCCGGCGTCGAACGGCGGTATCTCGAACGCGCCGAGCGGCCCGTTCCAGACCAGCGTGCGGCAGTCGGCGAGGATCTTGGCCAGCTCGGCGACCGACTTCGGCCCGACGTCGAGGATCATGGAATCGGCCGGCACCGCGTCGAGGGCGACGGCGCGCGAGGGAGCGCCCTCCTTGAACTCGCGGGCGACGACCGCGTCCGCCGGCAGCACCACCTTGCAGCCGCGCTTGGCGGCGGCCTCGCGGATGGCGCGCGCCTGGATCGCCATCTCTTTTTCGCAGAGCGACTTGCCGACGTCGACCCCGGCCGCGAACAGGAAGGTGTTGGCCATGCCGCCGCCGATGATCAGCACGTCGACCATGGCGGCGAGGTGGCCGAGTACCTCCATCTTGGTCGAAACCTTGGCGCCGCCGACCAGCGCCGCGAGCGGCCGCTTGGGCGCCTCCAGCGCGCGGCCGAGCGCCTCCAATTCCGCCTGCATCAGCCGCCCGGCGGCGGCGGGCAAGAGGCGCGCGATCGCCTCGGTCGAGGCGTGCGCCCGGTGCGCGCAGGAAAACGCGTCGTTGACGTAGAGATCGCCGAGTTCGGCGAGCCGGCCCGCGAACGCGGCATCGTTTTTTTCCTCCGCGCCGTGGAAGCGGAGGTTTTCCAGCACCGCGACGTCGCCGTCCTTGAGGCCGGCGACGGTCGCCGCCGCCGGCGCGCCGACGCAATCGGCCGCGAACGGCACCGGGCGGCCCATCACCTTGCCGAGCGCGGCGGCGACCGGCTTCAGGGACATATCGGGCGCGGGCTTTCCCTTGGGGCGGCCGAAGTGGGCTAGCACGATCACCTTGGCGCCCTTGCGCGCGAGTTCGCGGATGGTCGGCGCGGTGCGTTCGAGCCGCGTCAGGTCGGTGACCTGGCCGTCCTTCATCGGCACGTTGAGATCGGCGCGCACCAGCACGCGCTTACCCTTCACGTCGAAGTCGTCGATGGTCTTGAACGGATTGGCCGCCATGATCGGGTTCCCCACGCTCGCGGATTTACATTCTAAAAATCTAATATGAAATCGGCGCCGCCGACAACCGGGAAAAGCCCGGCGGCGTCATTTGGGCAGCGGCCGAAAAGGCGCCTTTTCGCAAGCCCCGCGCAACGTCGTTTCAATCCGGGTGCGCCCGTCGACCAGCACGTTGGTTTCGGCGAGCGCGAGCGTGCCGAGGTCGAGGCCGAGTCCGCTGCCCTTGCTGTGCTCGGTGCCGTGGCGGAATTCGCTCGGCGCCGTCAGTTGCGCCGAGTTCGCGTCGAGAGCGCGGATGGTCTCGACCCGGCCGGAGGGATACCTGCGCGACGAATCCTCGAACACGAAAAATTTCCGGGCGCCGAGGTCGACGCTCACGACCAGCGTGTGGCTGCGCGTCGTCGGACTGCCCGCGTCGATCTTCTCGGTTTCGGTCACGCGGCAGTCGAGGGTGAACGTATTTTCCGCGCGCGCGGGCGCGGCGAGGGCGGCGAGGGTCAGTCCGATCATGATTGCGCGGCGGGTCATGGGCGCCATCAGCGCTTGCCCGAAAGGGCGTCGGCCTTGGCGCGCGCGTCCTTGGCCTTGTCGGCCTGGCCGAGCACTTCGTAGGAACGCGCGAGCATGCGCCAGCCGTCGGCGTCGTTGGGGTTTTCCTTGAGGCGCGCTTCGAGGCGCGCGACCATGCCCAAAATCATCTCCTCCTGTCCGGCGGGGAGCGCGGGCACCGAAGGTGCCGGTGCCGTCGGCGCCGACATTGGCGCCGGTGCGGCGGCCGGCGCGCCCTTGGCGAGCGCGTCGGCCTTGGCCCGCGCGGCGTCGGCTTTCGCGGTTTCGCCCATCACCTCGTAGGAGCGCGCGAGCATGCGCCAGCCTTCGGCGTCGTTGGGGTTCTCCTGCAGGCGCGTTTCGAGACGGGAAACCATGCCGCGAATCATTTCTTCCTGGCCGGCGGGGAGTCCGGGCGCGGCCGGGGCCGTCGCGGCCGGTGCCGGCGTTCCCTGAAGCAGCGCGCGCGCCCCGGCGGACGGCGCGAACGAGTCGGGTTTCACCCCCAACTGCTTAACCGCTTCGGCGATCTGTTCTTGCACCATCGGCAGCCATTCGGCGTCGGCGGGCGCGAGCGCGACCAGGTCGGTCCATTCCTGCACCGCGCCCTTGAGATCGCCTCCTTGCGCCTTGGCGACGGCGATATAGTAACGCGCCCTCGGCTCGCGCGGGTCTTGGGCGAGCACCTCGCCGAGAATCTTGAGCGCGAGCGGCGGCACCGTGCTGCCGTTGGCCAAGATCAGCGCCTCCGCTTCCTCGGTCGCGGTCTGGGGATCGCCGTCGATGGCGTTGGCGCGGGCGAAGGCGGCGGCCGCGTCGTCGTAGCGCTCCATCACCATGTAGGTGCGCCCGAGCATCAGCCAGCCGCGCTGATCCTCCGGTTCGCGGCGGAGGCGCTCTTCCAGGCGGACGACCGCGGCGTCGAGATCGGGAATCTGCTCGCGCAGCCGCGCTTCGGCCGACGGGCGTCCCGCCGCCTCGGGAGAAAGGGGCCGCGACGCCAGGGGCGCATCCGGCATTCCGGTCGCGCCGAGCGTCAGATAGACGAGCGCGGCGGCGATCGGCGCCCCGCTGGCGGCCGTCACCACCGCCCAGCGCCCCTTGCCGGACGGGCGCGCGGCCCGTTCGGCGTCGTCGTCGGCGGCGAGGATGCGCCGCTCGACTTCGAGGCGCGCGGCGTCTGCCTGTTTCGGATCGAGCAGCCCGCGTTCCTTGTCGCGTTCGATTTCGGCGAGCTGGTCGCGGAACACGGCCAGGTCGAACTCGGCGCGGGTCGCGGACGGACGCGCGCGCCGGAGCAGCGGCGACACGAGGAGCGCGGCGGCGACGCCCGAGAGCAATATGGCGAACAGCACGAATTCGGTCATCGGCCGCCGCCTTTCGCGTCATCCTTCAAGAGCGCGGCGAGGCGGCGCTTTTCCGCCTCGGACAGCGGCGCGGCCACGGTTTCGGGCGACGGTTTTTGCCGGCGCCGGAAAAAGGCGACGGCCGCGAAAATCGCGCCGAGCGCGATCGCCGCCGGGCCCAGCCACAACGCCACCGTCGCCGCCTTGAGCGGCGGCTTCAACAGCACGAAGTCGCCGTAGCGCGAAACGACATAGGCGATCACGTCGTTGTCCGAATCGCCCGCCCTGATCCGTTCGCGCACCAGGAGGCGCAGATCGCGCGCCAGTTGCGCGTCGGAATCGTCGATCGACTGGTTCTGGCAGACGAGGCAGCGGAGGTTCTTGCTGATGTCGCGCGCGCGCGCCTCGTCGACGGGATTGGGCAGGACCTCGGACGGATCGACGGCATGAACGGCGGTCGCGGGCGCCAGGGCGAGCGCGGCGACCAGGGCGAAAACGGCGATGCGATTCACGACCCGCGCGCCTCCCGGCGAAGCTCCTGGATCAGGGGCCAAAGGGTCTTGTCCCAGATTTCCGGCGTGATCGGGCCGACGTGCTTGTAGCGGATCACGGCGTTGCCATCCACGATGAAGGTTTCCGGCGCGCCGGTGACGCCGAACGCGATGGCGGCCTTGCTGCGCGGATCGTCGCCGATCAGCGTGTAGGGATCGCCGTAGCGCTTGAGCCAGTTGGGCCCGGCGTCCGGACTTTCCTCGCGCCAATCGATGCCATAGAGCGGCACCAGCTTGCGTTCCTTGATCTTCATCAAAAACGGATGCTCGACCTGACAGGCGACGCACCACGAGCCGAAGATGTTGACCAGCGACACCTGGCCCTTGAGGTCGGCGCTGGAAAAGCCCCGCGTTTGGCCCTTGATCGGCGGCAATTCGAAATCCGGGACCGGCTGGTTGATGAGGACCGAACGGAGCACACGCGGGTCCTTGGTCAGGCCGACGGCGAAAAAACCGGCGAGACCGACGAAGACCAGCAGCGGCAGCAGCAGCCAGGCGCGGCGATTCATGAAACGGCCGTTATGCCTTGGCCGCGACCGCGTCGCGGCGGATGCGATCCGGCGCGCCGACGCGGTAGCGCCGGTCGGACACGCTGAGCGCGCCGCCGAGGATCATGACGATCGCCCCGATCCACATCCACGCCACCAGCGGATTGAAGTAGAGCCGCGCGACGTAAGCGCCGGAAGCTCCTTCGGCGTCGCCGATCACGACATAGAGGTCGCCCGCGAGAGTCGAGCGGATCGCCGCCTCGGTGGTCGGCATGCCCTGGACGTTGTAGACGCGCTTTTCCGGGCGCAGGACGGCGATCTCGCGCCCGTCCCGGCGGGCGACGAACAGGCCTTGGGTCGCCATGTAGTTGGGTCCGCGGGTTTCGCGCGCGCCCCGGAATTCGACGGCGAAGCCGCCGACGGTGGCGGTCTCGCCCGGGCCCATGGTCTGAATTTTTTCTTCCTTCCAGGCGGTGCCGGCCATGCCGGCGATGGCGAGCGCGAGCCCGAGATGCGCCAAGGTCATGCCGAGGCTCGCGCGCGGCACGCGGCGAAAGCGCGCGAAGCTTTCGGCGACGGGCGCGCGGAAAAGGCGCGTCCGCTCGGCGAGTTCGGCGAGGGTGCCGAGGGCGAGCCAGGTCGCGAGCGCGAGGCCCAGCGCGCCGAGCGGTTCCTTGATGCCCATCAACCAGAGCGCCAGCGCGCCGACGGCGAGCGCGGCGACGCCGGCGCCGGTCAGGCGGGCGAGCGCGGGCGCGACCTCGGCCCGCTTCCAGCCGAGGAACGGCCCGACCGCCATCACCGCGATCATCGGCGCCGCGAGCGGAATGAACACCGCGTTGAAGAAGGGCGGGCCCACGGAAATCTTGCCCGCGCCGATGGCGTCGATGAACAGCGGATAGAGCGTGCCGAGCAGGACGGCCGCCGCCGCGGTCGCGAGCAGCAGGTTGTTGAGCAGCAGGCTTCCCTCGCGCGACACCGGCTGGAACAGCCCGCCGCCCGCGAGCTTGGGCCCGCGCCACGCGAAGAGGGCGAACGATCCGCCGGTCACCAGCACCAGCAGCAAGAGGATGAACACGCCGCGCTTCGGGTCGGTCGCGAACGCATGCACCGAGGTCAGCACCCCCGAGCGCACCAGGAAGGTGCCGAGCAGGCTGAGCGAAAAGGCGAGGATGGCGAGGAAGACAGTCCAGCCCTTGAGCGCGTCGCGCTTCTCGACCACGACCGCCGAATGCAGCAGCGCGGTGCCGGCGAGCCACGGCAGAAACGAGGCGTTCTCGACCGGGTCCCAATACCACCAGCCGCCCCAGCCGAGTTCGTAGTAGGCCCACCAGGAGCCGAGCGCGATGCCGCCGGTCAGGAAACACCACGCCGCCAGCGTCCAGGGGCGCACCCAGCGCGCCCAGGCGGCGTCGACCCGGCCTTCGATCAAGGCGGCGACGGCGAAGGAAAACGCCATCGAGAAGCCGACGTAGCCGAGATAGAGCATCGGCGGGTGGAAGGCGAGGCCGGGGTCCTGCAGCAGCGGATTGAGGTCGCGGCCGTCCGCCGGCGCCGGGTCGAGGCGCGCGAACGGGTTCGAGGTCAGCAGCATGAAGAGATAGAAACCGACCGCGACCGCCGCCTGCACCGACAAGACGCGCGCGCGGAACGCGGGCGGCAGGTTGCCGCCGAACAGCGCGACCGCGAGGCCGAACACGGCCAGAATCAGCACCCAGAGCAGCATCGAGCCCTCGTGGTTGCCCCACACGCCGGAAATCTTGTAGAGCAGCGGGATGGCGGAGTTGGAATTGCTCGCCACCACCTGCAGCGAAAAATCCGACACCACGAACGAGTAGGTCAGCGCGCCGAAGGCGAACGCGACCAACAGGGCTTGGGCGAGCGCGGCGGGGGCGTCGAGGGCCATCAGGGTGGCGTCGCCGCGGGTCGCGCCGACCAGCGGCAGCGTCGCCTGGACGAAGGCGACCATCAGCGCGAGGACGAGGGCGAAATGGCCGGCTTCGGCGATCATGGCTTGCCTCCCTTGCTCTCCGGTTTTCCGTCGGGTTTCCACTGGCCGGATTTCTTGATCGCGTCGGAAACCTCGCGCGGCATGTAGTTTTCGTCGTGCTTGGCGAGCACCTCGTCGGCGGCGAACGCCCCGTCCGCGAATTTTCCCTGCACCACGACGCCTTGGCCCTCGCGGAACAGGTCGGGCAGGATGCCGCGATAGCTGACCGTCACGGTGCTGGCGGTGTCGGTGACGCGGAAGCGGACCAGGCCGCCGCCCGGCTTTTCGACGCTGCCCGCCTCGACCAGGCCGCCGACGCGGATGCGCCGGTCGGGCGCGGGCGGCTTGGCGGCGATGTCGCTCGGGCTGTAGAAAAAGACGATGTTCTCGCGAAGCGCGCCGAGCACCAAGCCGGTCGCGGCCGCGAGCAGCGCCATGGCGATGCCGACGAAAACGAGGCGGCGGTGCTTCGGCTTCAATCCGGATTTCATCGCGGGCCCTTCCCCGGTTTTTCCATTTCGGCGAGCGCGCGCTCGTTGCGCTTGAGCTGGCGGTCGCTCGCGAACCAGACCAGGATCAGGACGGCGAGCGTCACGGCGAAGCTCGGCCAGACGAAGGCGCCGTAGCCGCCCATGGCGAAGTACGCGGCGAGATCGCTCACGACGCGGCGACCCGGGTTTCGCGCAGCCGCGCGGCGCGGATCTTGCCGGCCGCGATCTCGGCCCGGATGCGGATCAAGAGGACCCAGACGTAGTAGGCCTTGAACGCGAGCGCCATCAACAGCAGCGGCGCCAGCATGCTTTCGTGGATGGCGGGGCCGCCGGCGCGCAGCACGCTGGCCGGCTGGTGCAGCGTGTTCCACCAGTCGACCGAAAACTTGATGATCGGCACGTTGACGAAGCCGACCAGGGCGAGCACCGCCGACGCCTTGGCCCCGCGCGTCGGGTCGTCGAACGCGCCGTTGAGCGCGATGTAGCCGAGGTAGAGGAAGAACAGCACCAGCACCGAGGTCAGCCGCGCGTCCCACACCCACCAGGTGCCCCACATCGGCTTGCCCCAGAGCGAGCCGGTGAGCAGCGCGAGAAAGGTGAACGCGGCGCCGACCGGCGCGGTCGCCTTGGCGGCGAGATCGGCGAGCGGGTGTTTCCAGATCAAGGCGACGGCGGACGCCCCGGCGAGCGCGGTGTAGCAAAAGAGCGCCATCCACGCCGACGGCACGTGGACGTACATGATGCGCACGCTTTCGCCCTGCTGGTAATCGGCGGGCGAGGCGAAAAGGCCGAGATAGAGCCCGACGGCGGCGGCAACGAGCGCGACGCCCGCCGCCCACGGCTGGACGGCGCGGGCGAGCCGGAGGAAGCGGGCGGGGTTGGCGAACCAGTCGAGGCGTTTCATGGCGGTATTATATGTACGTTCCACGGCCCGATCATTCCAGGGCCCATCACTCCAAGGCCCATCACTCCAAGGCTTGCCGGATCGCCGCGGCCGTGGCCCAGGGCGCCAGCGCCAGCGCGGCGAGGAACATGCCGCCGAGGATCAGGAGCGAAGCCGCGGGCGACAATCCCTGCGCCGCCATTTCCACCGCCGAAACCCCGAACACCAGCACGGGTATGAACAGCGGCAGCACCAGCAGCGCGAGCAGCACGCCGCCCCTGCGCGCGCCCAGGATCAGCCCGGCGCCGATCGCCCCGATCAGGCTCAAGGTCGGCGTGCCCAACAGCAGCGCCCCGATCAGCACCGGAAAAACGTCGCCGGGCACGTTCATCATCACGCCGAGCGCCGGCGCGGCCACCGCCAGCGGCAGCCCGGTCGCCAGCCAGTGGGCGAGAACCTTGGCCAGCGCCACCGCCGAAAGCGGCATCGGCGCCAGCGCCAGCAGTTCGAGACCGCCGTCCTCGTAGTCGGCCTGGAACAGGCGCTCGAGCGCGAGCATCGAGGCGAGCAGCGCCGCCACCCACACCACGCCGCCGCCGATGCGGGCGAGCACGTTCGGCTCCGGCCCGACGCCGAACGGGAACAGCACGACCGCGATGACGAAGAAGGCGAGCGTCATCAGGGTGTCGGTGCCCTGGCGGAAGGCGAGGCGCGCGTCGCGCCGGACGATGGCGAAGAACGGATTCACGCCGCCGCCCTCGCGCCGGCCGAAAGATCGAGGAAGGCGGCGTCCGGCACGTCGAGGCCGCCGTGGGTCGACAGCACCACCATGCCGCCGGCCGCGCGATGGCGGGCGATGGCGCGTTGCAAACACGCGACCGAATCGGAATCGAGGGCGGTGGCGGGCTCGTCGAGCAGCCAGAGGTCGGCGCGGGCGGCGGCGAGACGGGCGAGATTCACCCGGCGGCGCTGGCCGGCGGACAGGAAGCGCCCCGGCACCTCGGCGAGCGGCGCGAGAGCGAACGCGGCGAGGCCGGCATCCGGGTCGCCGTCGCCGCGGAGCGCGGTCCAGAAGGCGACGTTCTCGCGCGCGGTGAGCGCGGGCTTGACCGTGTCGCCGTGGCCGACGAACTGCAGGCGCGCGTTGTGGCTTTCGGGGTCGTCGGCGATGTTTTCGCCGTCCCAGCGGATCTCGCCCTCGGCCGGGCGGCCGAGTCCGGCCATCAGGCGCATGAGCGACGTCTTGCCCGAGCCGTTGGCGCCGGTCAGCACCAGCGCCCGGCCGGGATCGAGTGCGAAGGCGAGGCCGGCGAACACCCGCCGCTCGCCGCGAACGCAGGTCAGGTCATGGCCGGTGAACAGCGGCATGGATCATGTACCGAACATGGGGGCGGGCATGGGATGGCGTCGCACGGGCGCCCGCGCACCGTATCCGAAAACCAATGGCGTTTGAAGGACGGGGTAAGCCCGGTTTCGCGCGCAAAAAAACCGGCGGCCGGGGGGGACCGGCCGCCGGGGCGTGGATCGCGCGTCCACAGGTGTCCCGGAGAGAGCCTTCGCGCCCAAATGGGGGAATGCGCACGACGCTCCGCGTTGCCGGGCGGGAACCGGAAGGGGAACCGGTTCCGCGACCTTGGTGCGGGAATTATAAACGACCGTTCCGGCCGGAAAACGCCCGCGCCTTCACAACGCCGTGAGACGCCGTTCACCGTCACGCGAGCTTGCGCTTGTCCTCGATGACCTTGCCGTCGTTGGCGAGGCTGCCGGGCGCGACGAAGGCGACCTGGCCGCGCAGCTTGCACACCGCCTGGATGGAATCGACGATCCGGTCGGCGAGGCCCGCGGGCGGGGTCGCGGCCTCGACCAGCAGCGTCATGGCGTCCTTGCCGTCCTCCTGGTCGACCACCAGGCGGGCTTTCTTGATCTCGGGGTGGCGCTTGAGCACGTCGGCGATCTGGGCGGGATGAACGAACATGCCGCGCACCTTGGTCGCCTGGTCGGCGCGCCCGAGCCAACCCCTGAGGCGCGGCCCGGTCCGTCCGCACGGGCTAACGCCCGGCAGCGTGGCCGACAAATCGCCGGTCGCGAACCGGATCAGCGGGTATTCGCGATTGAACAGCGTCGCCACCACCTCGCCCACTTCGCCCGCGAGGACCGGATCGCCGGTGCCGGGGCGGACGATTTCGACGATCAGGCCTTCCTCGACGATGAAACCTTCCTTGGCTTCCGATTCGTAGCCGATCAGGCCGAGATCGGCGCTGGCGTAGCATTGATAGACGTCGATGCCGGCGAGCGACAACTCGGCGCGCAGCGCCGGCGGCAGCGCTTCGCCCGCGACCAGGGCGCGCTTGAGGCTCCCGAGGTCGGCGCCCGTCTCGCGGCCCTTCTCCAGGATGATCTTCAGAAACGACGGCGTTCCGGTGTAGCCGGTCGGGCGCACATCGGCGATGGCGCGGACCTGCAGCTCGGTCTGGCCGCCGCCGGCGGGAAAGACCGCGCAGCCGATGGCGTGCGCGCCCGCCTCCATCATCGCGCCCGCCGGCGTGAAGTGGTAGGCGAAGGCGTTGTGGAGGATGTCGCCGGCGCGGAAGCCGGCGGCGTAAAGCCCGCGCGCGGTGCGCCACCAGTCGGCGCCGAAGCCTTCCGGATCGTAGGTCGGGCCGGGCGATTGGTAGACGCGGGCGAGCTTGCCGGTTTCGACCGCGGCCAGGCCGCCCAGCGGCAAGTCCGCTTTTTGCAGGTTCACCAAATCCGATTTACGGGTGATCGGCAGTTTCGCCAAGTGGGTGCGGTCGCGCACCTCGGCCGGGTCGACGTCGGCGAGGATGCGGGCGAAATAGGGCGCGTTGGTCTTGGCGTGGCGGATGTGGTCGGCGAGGCGGGCGAACTGGTCGCGCTCGCGCCGCTCGGGGTCGCGGGTTTCGAGGGAATCGTAGTAACGGCCGGCGGGCGCGGCGGACATGGCGCGCGCCTTACGACAGCCAGCGCTTGCGACGGCGGTAGTGCTTGACGTCGCGGAAGCTTTTGCGCTCGCCGCCGCCGAAGCCGAGGTAGAATTCCTTGACGTCCTCGTTCTCGCGCAATTGCGCCGCGTCGCCGTCCATCACCACGCGGCCGTTTTCCAGGATGTAGCCGTAGGTCGCGTACTTGAGCGCGATGCGGGTGTTCTGCTCGGCGAGCAGGATGCTCACCTTTTCGTCGCGGTTGAGGCGCTCGACGATTTCGAAGATTTCCCCGACCAACTGCGGCGCGAGGCCCATGGAAGGCTCGTCGAGCAGGATCATTTTCGGGTTCGCCATCAGCGCGCGTCCGATGGCGGTCATCTGCTGTTCGCCGCCCGAGGTGTAGCCGGCCTGGGCGTCGCGCCGCTCCTTCAGGCGGGGAAAATAGTGATAGACCTTTTCGAGGCTGTCCCTTATCGCGGCGCCGCCGTCGCGGCGGGTGTAGGCGCCGGTGAGGAGGTTTTCCTCGACCGTCAGGTGTTCGAAGCAGTGGCGTCCTTCCATCACCTGGATGACGCCGCGCTTGACGAGATCGGTCGGTGTCAGGCGGTCGATGCGCTCGCCGCGAAACGAGATGCCGCCCTTGGTCACCTCGCCGCGCTCGGCCTTGAGCAGGTTGGAGACGGCCTTGAGGGTGGTGGTCTTGCCCGCGCCGTTGGCCCCGAGGAGGGCGACGATGCCCCCCTCGGGAACCCGGAGCGAAACGCCTTTCAGCACCAGGATCACGTGATCGTAGATGACCTCGACGTTGTTGACGTCGAGCAAGGCCCCGGTGGTCACGGCGTCCCCGCGCGTTCGATGCGTATCGCGCGCGCTTACATCTCCTTCGAGCAGTCGCGCGGCGTGATGTTCTTCTCCTTGGCGTACTGCATCGATGACGCCTCGATCATCGGCCGCACCAGGGACTGGTCGGAATCGATCCAATCGGAAACGTTCTTCCATTCCTTGCCGGTCCACTGCACGAAGCGGGCGCGGCCCGAGCCCTCGTGGTCGTTGCAGGTGACCTTCATCGGCGGCACCAAGCCGGTCGCGCCGATCGACTTGATGTAGTCGTTGGTGAGGTCGAGGTTTTCGATGCCCCAACGGACCTGCTCGCCGGTGAGCGGCTTCTTGCCGAACTTGCCCTGCGCCTTCTTGATGGCTTCCACCACCAGGATGGCGTTCACCAGGCCGCGATTCCACATGATGGTGCCGACGGCGGCTTCGGGTCCGGCGCCTTCCTTCTTGGCGTAGACGTGTTTGAGAACATCTTGCACCACCGGGTAATCCTTGCCCGCGCCGTGGAAGCTGGCGCAGATGTAGTTGGCGGCGGCGTCGCCGGCGGGCACGGTGTCCTGCTCGGCGCAGCTCCACCACACGCCGATCAGCTTCTCGCGCGGGATCGCCATGCGGGCGGCGGTTTCGATCGCCACCTTGTTCATCACGCCCCAGCCGCGCACGATCACGAAGTCGGGCCGGTATTGGCGGATCTGCTGCCAGATCGCAGTCTGGTCGGTCATGGCCGCGCCGCCGACGGCATAGGACTTGAGCTCGAAGCCGTATTTCTTCGCCTGCTCCTCGAGGATCGGCAGCGTTTCCTTGCCGTAGGCCGAGTCGTGGTAGAGGTTGGCGATCTTCTTGCCCTTGAGCTTGTCCATGCCGCCCAATTGTTGGCCGATGAACTTGATCTTGGTGGTGCTCTGCGACCAGTAGTTGGTGATCAGCGGGAAGATGTAGGGGAACACGCGGCCGTCGGTCGCGTCGGTGCGGCCGTAGCCCATGGAGATGACCGGAACCTTGTCGACCGCGGCGCGGTCGATCACCGCGTAGGTCAGGCCGGTGCCGAGCGGATTGAACACCGCCGCGCCGGTCGGGCCCTTCTTCTTCAGCTTCTCGTAGCATTCGACGAAGCGGTCGGGCTTGTATTCGGTTTCGCATTCCTCCCAAACCAGCTTGACGCCGCCGACGCCGCCGTCGCGGGCGTTGATCATCTTGAAGTAGTCGACGAAGCCGTCCATGAACGGCTGGCCGTTCACCGCGAACGGTCCGGTGTCGTAGGTGGTCACCGGAATGAATTGCTCGTTTTGCGCCAGAGCCGGCGTCGCGGCGAACGCCGCCACCGCGGCGGCGCCGGCGAGATTCAAGGCAAGCTTCTTCAGGTTCATGGGATCCTCCCTAGGGTGTGAACACGGACGCGTGTTTCGTTTTTTGGTGTTGACTCAAATCTAACATGCGGGCCGATCTCCCCGCAATCAGTACGGGAAGGGCCAAAGCCGCAGTTTCTCCTTGGCGATCTGCCACAGCCGCGCGAGGCCGTGCGGCTCGACGATCAGGAAGAACACGATCAGCGCGCCGAAGATCATGTACTGGGTGTGGGTGACCACGTGCGCCGGCAGCGACCCGCCGGTCGCCAGGTAGCCGACGTTGGTGATCAGGATCGGCAGCAGGACGATGAAACCGGCGCCGAGGAACGATCCCAGGATCGATCCCAGCCCGCCGATGATGATCATGAACAGGAACTGGAACGAGCGGTCGATTCCGAACGCGTCGGGCTCGACCGTGCCGAGGTACAGGTAGGCCCACAGGGCGCCGGCGACGCCGCAGTAGAACGAACTGACCGCGAAGGCCGAGAGCTTGGCGCCGAGCGGGGAAATGCCGATGATCTCGGCGGCGATGTCCATGTCGCGGATCGCCATCCATTTGCGCCCGATGTTGCCGCGCACCATGTTCTTGGCGGCGAGCGCGAGCACCGCGACCACCGACAGGGTGAAGAGATAGCGGCTGACCGAACTGTCGATCGGAATGCCGAACACCTGCATCGGCGGCGCGGTGATGACGCCGGAGGGCGAGTAGTTGGTGAACCAGCCGACCCGGGTGAACAGCCAGACCAGGAAGAACTGCGCCGCCAGGGTCGCGACCGCGAGATAAAACCCCTTGATGCGGAGCGACGGAATGCCGAACAGCACGCCGACGCCGGCGGTGATGAGGCCGGACAGGGCAAAGTTGACGAGCAAGGGGACTTCCGGCAGGCGGATCGAAAAGTTATAGGCGGCGAACGCGCCGACCGCCATGAACCCGGCGGTGCCGAGACTCAACTGCCCGGCGTAGCCGGTGAGAATATTGAGGCCGATGGCGCCGAGCGAGTAGATCAGGAACGGGATCAAAATCGAGCGCAGCCAGTAATCGTCGGCGACGACCGGGATGACGGCGTAGGCGACGACCAGCACGCCCGCCATGCCCCAGCGGTCGAGCGGCAGGGGAAAGATCGCCTGGTCCGCCGGGTAGGTGGTCTTGAACAGCCCCGCTTCGCGGTAAAACATCGTTCACACCCGTTCGATGATCTTCTCGCCGAACAATCCCTGCGGCCGGAACAGCAGGAAGACCATGGCGAGCATGTAGGGGAACCAGTTCTCGATCGCGCCGCCGACCAACGGGCCGATGTAGACTTCGGCCAGCTTTTCGCCGGCGCCGATGATCAGGCCGCCGATGATCGCGCCCGGCACCGAGGTGAAGCCGCCGAGGATCAGCACCGGCAGCGCCTTCAGGGCGACGATGGTGATCGAGAACTGCACGCCGAGCCGCGCGCCCCACAACAGCCCGGCGACCAGGGCGACCACCCCGGCGGCGGTCCACACCACCACCCAAATGTGCTGCAGCGGAATGCCGACCGACATCGCCGCCTGGTGGTCGTCGGCGACCGCGCGCAGCGCGCGCCCGATCCGGGTCTTGTTGAAGAAAACGGCCAGCGCCGCGACCATGGAACCGGCGGCGACGGCGGCGAACACGTCGAACTGGCTGATCAGCATGCCCTTGATTTCCCACGGCGTGTCCTTGATGCCGAGGTCGAGCCGGTGCACGTCGCTGTCCCAGACCGTCTGGGTGAAGCCCTCGAGGAAGAAGGTGATGCCGATGGTCGCCATGAACAGGATGATGAGCGGCTGATTGATCATCGGGCGGAGCACGAACCGCTCGACCGCGAACGCCAGCGCGACCATGGCGGCGAAAGTGGCGGCGATGGCGAGCCAGAAGTTCCAGCCCATTTCGACCAGGCGCACGAAGGTCAACGCCGCGAACAGGACCATGGTGCCTTGCGCGAAGTTGAACACGCCGGAGGCCTTGAAGATCAGGACGAACCCGAGCGCCACCAGCGAATACATGGTGCCGGAGAGAAGGCCGCCGATCAGAACCTCGAAGAAAAACAGGATGTCCATGGCCGATGTCCGTTGCGGTCCTCAGTGGGAAACGCCGAGGTAGGCGTCGATCACGTCCTGGTTGGCGCGCACCTGGTCGGGGGTGCCTTCGGCGATCTTGCGGCCGTAGTCGAGCACCACCACCCGGTCGGAAATGTCCATCACCACGCCCATGTCGTGCTCGATCAGGACGATGGTGGTGCCGAATTCGTCGTTGACGTCGAGGATGAAGCGGCACATGTCCTGCTTTTCCTCGAGGTTCATGCCGGCCATCGGCTCGTCGAGCAGGAGAAGGGTCGGCTCGGCGGCGAGCGCGCGGCCCAATTCGACCCGCTTCTGCAAGCCGTAGGGGAGCTTGCCCACGGGCGTCTTGCGGATCGATTCGATTTCGAGGAAGTCGATGATCTTCTCGCACACGGCGCGGTGCTCGACCTCCTCCTGGAGGGCGGGCCCGTAGTAGAGCGCCTGCCAGAGCAGGTTCCGTTTCATCTTGGTGTTGCGCCCGGTCATGATGTTGTCGAGCGTGCTCATGCCCTTGAACAGCGCGATGTTCTGGAAGGTGCGGGCGATGCCGTGGGTGGCGGCCTCGTGCGGCTCCATCCGCTTGCGGGGCCTGCCCTCGAAGGTGATGGTGCCCTGCTGCGGATGATAAAAGCCGTTGATGACGTTGAGCATCGAGCTTTTGCCCGCGCCGTTGGGCCCGATGATGGCGAGAATCTCGTGCGCGCGCACCGCGAAGCTCACGTCGGTCAGCGCCTTGACGCCGCCGAACGCGAGGCTGATGTTGTCCAGCGTCAGAACCGCGTCGCCGATCCTGCTCAGGCGTTCCATCGCGCTCACCCGGCCTTGCGCAACGGTTCGACCGTCGGCACGTCGCGGATCGTCAGCTCGGCGCTGATCTTGCCCTTGCGGCCGTCCTCGAAGGTGACTTCGGCCTCGACCGAACAGCGGTCGCGGTTCGAATAGAGGGCGTCCACCAGCGGCGCGTACTTTTCGGCGATGAAGCCGCGGCGCACCTTGCGCGTGCGGGTCAATTCGCCGTCGTCGGCGTCGAGCTCCTTGTGCAGCACCAGATAGCGCCGGATCTGCGACCCGGCGAGGCGGGTTTCGGCCGCGAGGTCGGCGTTCACCTTGCGCACGCAGTCGTCGAGCAGTTCGAGCACCGCCGGCTGCTGGGCGAGGTCGGCGTAGCCGGAATAGGCGAGGCCGCGCCGTTCCGCCCAGTTGCCGACCGCCGCCAGGTCGATGTTGATGAACGCGGCGACGTAATCGCGGCCGTCGCCGAACGTGACCGCTTCCTTGATGTAGGGGAAGAACTTGAGCTTGTTCTCGATGTACTTGGGCGCGAACAGGCCGCCCGCCTTCATCCGGCCCACGTCCTTGGCCCGGTCGATGATGTGCAACTGCCCGTCGTCGTCGAGAAAGCCGGCGTCGCCCGTCAGCACCCAGCCGTCGGGCGTCTTGGTCGCGCGGGTCGCGTCCTCGTTCTTGTAATACGAATGGAACACGCCCGGGCTGCGGAACAGCACCTCGCCCGACTCGGCGATGCGCAGTTCGACGCCCGGCACCGGCACGCCGACCGATTCGGGCTTGATGCGGCCGTCGGGCTGGACGGTGACGAACACCGAGGCCTCGGTCGAGCCGTAAAGCTGTTTGATGTTGACGCCGAGCGAACGGTAGAAGCGGAAGATGTCCGGCCCGATCGCCTCGCCCGCCGTGTAGGCGAGCCGGATGCGGGAAAAGCCGAGCACGTTGCGCAGCGGACCGTAGACCAGGATTTCGCCGAGCGCGTAGTTCAACCGGTCCCACAACGGCACCGGCTTGCGGTCGAGAACGTCGGCGCCGACGCGGCGGGCGACGTCCATGAAATAATGGAAAATCGCGCGCTTGATCGCGCTCGCGTCCTCGATGCGGATCATCACCGTGGTCAGGATGCTCTCGAAGATGCGGGGCGGCGCGAAAAAGTAGGTCGGCCCGATTTCGCGCATGTCGGTAAGCACGGTCGCGGCGCTTTCCGGGCAACTGATGCAGAAGCCGCAGACGTAGCTTTGCCCGAGCGAGAAGATGATGTCGCCGATCCAGGCCATCGGCAGGTAGGAGAGCATCTCCTCGTCGTCGCCGAGCTTGTCCATGCGCGCGGCGCTGAGCGCGGTTTCGATCAGGTTGGCGAACGTCAGCACCACGCCCTTCGACTGGCCGGTGGTGCCCGAGGTGTAGGCGATCAATGCGATGTCGCCGCCGCGGCCCTTGGCGACGCCGTCGGCGAAGAAAGTCGGGTTGGCCTTGGCGAAGGCGCGCCCCATTTCCTGCACCTCGTCGTAGGACTTGAGGTAGGCCTGCGGGTAATGCTTGAGGCCGCGCGGGTCGCTGTAGACGATCAATTCGAGGCTCGGGCAGGTGGCCTTGATGTCGATCAGCTTGTCCACCTGCTCCTGGTTTTCGGCGACGGCGAAACGGACCCCGGCGTGGATGAGCACCTTGCCCATCTCGGCCGCGACCGAATCCTGATAGACCGGCACCGGAATGCCGCCGACCGCCTGCGCGGCGACCACCGCCCAGTAGAGTCTCGGGCGGTTGTCGCCGACGGTGGTGATCTTGTCGCCCGGCTTGAGGCCGAGCGCGGCCAAGCCGCAGGCGAAATCGCGGACTTCGTCCGCCGCCTCGGCCCAGGTCCGCTGCTGCCAGATGCCATAGTCCTTCTCGCGAAAGGCCGGGCGGTCGCCGCGGCGCCGGGCGTTTTCCAGCAGCCATTTGGGCAAGGTGTCGAGATCGGCCGCGGGCACGTCGGCGGGCACGGTCATGACGCTCGGCTCTCCCAGGGGCGCATTATTTTATAGACGGCGCCTCGTATTCGTTCGCCTAGTAAAACCCAGAAGATTGGGGCACTCAAGTCCCCCGGATCGCGGGCGGGGGGCGCGCATTCCCGGGACCGTATGATATAAAGAGCCCCGATCCGATGGGAACCGCGGGCGCCCTGCCGCGCGCCCGACCCGACGCCAAGGAGACATCCGTGAACGAATTCGGCCAGGATACGTTGCAGACCCGGAAATCGCTGAAGGTGGCCGGGCGGACTTACGATTATTTCAGCTTCAAGGCCGCGGGCCGCGCCGGGCTGCGCGGGATCGAGCGCCTGCCCTATTCGCTCAAGGTGCTGCTCGAAAATCTGCTCCGTTGGGAAGACGGGCGCACGGTGACGGTCGAGGACGTCAAGGCGGTGGTCGGATGGCTCGACCGGCGCGCGTCCGATCACGAAATCGCGTTTCGCCCGGCGCGCGTGCTGATGCAGGATTTCACCGGCGTTCCGGCCGTGGTCGATCTCGCCGCCATGCGCGACGCGGTGGTCGCGCGCGGGGGCGACGCGCGCAAGATCAATCCGCTGTCGCCGGTCGATCTGGTCATCGACCATTCGGTGATGATCGACCATTTCGGCACCAAGGACGCGCTGGCCAAGAATACGGCGCTCGAATTCAAGCGCAACGGCGAACGCTACAGCTTCCTGCGCTGGGGGCAGGCGGCGTTCGACAACTTCCGCGTGGTGCCGCCGGGCACCGGCATCTGCCATCAGGTCAACATCGAACATCTGGCGCGGGTGGTGTGGTCCTCGGGGCCGAACTGGCGGCCGGTGGCGTACCCGGACACGGTGGTCGGCACCGACAGCCACACCACCATGGTCAACGGTCTCGGCGTGCTCGGCTGGGGCGTGGGCGGGATCGAGGCCGAAGCCGCCATGCTCGGCCAGCCTGTCACCATGCTGATCCCCGAGGTGATCGGATTCCGCCTCAAGGGCGAACTCAAGGAAGGGATCACGGCGACCGATCTGGTGCTCGCCGTCACCCAGATGCTGCGCAAGAAGGGCGTGGTCGGCAAGTTCGTCGAATTCTTCGGGCCTGGGCTCGACGCGCTCACGCTGCCCGATCGCGCGACCATCGCCAACATGGCGCCGGAATACGGCGCCACCTGCGGGATCTTCCCGGTCGACGCCGAAACGATCCGTTATCTCAAGCTCACCGGCCGTCCCGCGGCGCAGCTCAAGCTGGTCGAGGCCTACGCCAAGGCGCAAGGCATGTGGCGGACCAAGGCGACGCCCGATCCGGTGTTCACCGACGTCATGGAACTCGACATCGGCACGATCGAGCCGAGCCTCGCCGGACCGAAACGGCCGCAGGATCGCGTCGCGCTCGGCGACGTGGCCGGGGCCTTCGTCCGCGCGCTTCCCGACATGGCCAAGGGCGCGAGCCCGGACCGGTCGGTCAAGGTCGGCGGCGCCGATTACCCGTTGCGCGACGGCGACGTGACCATCGCCGCGATCACCAGCTGCACCAACACGTCCAATCCCTCGGTGCTGATCGCCGCCGGGCTGCTCGCGCGCAACGCGGTCAAGGCCGGTCTTCGGCGCAAACCCTGGGTCAAGACCTCGCTCGCCCCCGGCTCGCAGGTGGTGGCGGATTATCTCAAGGCGTCGGGGTTGCAGAAGGACCTCGACACCCTCGGCTTCAACATCGCCGGGTTCGGCTGCACCACCTGCATCGGCAACGCCGGGCCGCTGCCCGCGCCGATCGCCAAGGCGGTCGACGACAACGACCTGGTGGTCGCGGCGGTGCTGTCGGGCAACCGCAACTTCGAGGGCCGCATCAGCCCGCACGTCAAGGCCAACTACCTGGCGTCGCCGCCGCTGGTGGTGGCCTACGCGCTCGCCGGATCGGTGCGCCGGGATTTGACCAAGGAGCCTCTCGGCAAGGGCCGGAACGGCAAGCCCGTCTACCTCAAGGATATCTGGCCGAGCGGCAAGGAAATCCGCGCGGCGATCGCCAAGGCGGTGAAGCCCGCGCTGTTCAAGAAGCGCTACGCCGACGTCTTCAAGGGCCCGAAGGAATGGCGCGCGGTCAAGACCGCCAAGAGCATGGCCTACGGTTGGGACAAGTCGTCGACCTATGTCCGCAACCCGCCCTACTTCGCGGCGGGCTCGGGCGCGCGGGCGGTGACCGACATCAAGGGCGCCCGGCCGCTCGCGATGCTCGGCGATTCGGTCACCACCGACCACATTTCGCCCGCGGGCTCGATCCGCGCGAAAAGTCCGGCCGGTCAGTATCTGATCGAGCGCGGCGTCGCGCCCGAGGATTTCAACTCGTACGGCGCCCGGCGCGGCAACCACGAGGTGATGATGCGCGGCACCTTCGCCAACATCCGCATCCGCAACGAGGTGGCGCCGGGCACCGAGGGCGGCGTCACGCGCCACATGCCCGACGGCGCGGTCATGCCGATTTACGACGCGGCGATGAAGTATCAGGCGGAAAACGTGCCGCTGGTGGTGATCGCGGGCAAGGAATACGGCACCGGCTCTTCGCGCGACTGGGCGGCCAAGGGCACGCGGCTGCTCGGGGTCAGGGCGGTGGTGGCGGAAAGCTTCGAGCGCATCCACCGCTCCAACCTGATCGGCATGGGGGTGTTGCCGCTGCAATTCGCCCCCGGCACCGACCGGAAAACCCTGAAGCTCGACGGCAGCGAAACGTTCGATATCACCGGCTTGGCCAAGGGGCTCGCGCCGCGCATGGATCTCACGCTGGTCGTGCGCCGCGCCGACGGGCGCGTCGAGTCCGTGCCGGTGCGTTGCCGGATCGACACCGTGGACGAGGTGGAATACTTCAAGGCGGGCGGAATCCTCCATTTCGTGCTCGACCGCCTCGCGGCGGCGTGAGGGCCGTTCTCACCGCGTCGTGATTCGCCCGGCGACCGGCGGCCAACTAGGATTTCGGCGTGGTTCACGGACAGTCCTTTCGCGCGGCTTGGATGGCGACGTTGGCGCTGATCGCCGCGTTCGTTTCCGCCGATGCGCGCGGCGGCGAGCGGCTGACGGTCGTCGAGTTGTTCACGTCGCAAGGGTGCTCCTCCTGCCCGCCCGCCGACGAATACCTCGGCCAGCTCGCCGAACGGAGCGATCTGCTGGCGCTGTCGTTGCACGTCGATTATTGGGATTACATCGGCTGGAAGGACCCGTTCGCCGACCCGGCCTATACGGAGCGGCAGCGCCAGTATCAGAAACATTTCAACATCCGCTACGTGTACACGCCGCAGATGGTCATCCACGGCGCCTATCAGACGGTGGGATCGAAGCGGGGCGAAGTGGCGGAGCGGATCAAAAGCGCCCGGGCGTTGCCGAGTCTCGACATCGCGCTGGCGCGGGAGGCCGGCGGACTCGCCGTTCGGGTCGGGGCGGCGGGCGCATCGGGCGTCGCGGCCGAGGACGCGTCCATCTGGCTCGTCGCGTTCGACGAACGCCACCAGACGGCGGTCGCGCGCGGCGAAAACAAGGGCCGGACGATCGTCAACCGCAACGTCGTGCGCCGGTTCGATCTGATCGGCAACTGGAACGGCGACGCGGTCGCCCAGCGCGTGCCGGACGCGGTGGCCGACGCGGCCGGCGGTCGCGGGATCGCCGTCCTCGTCCAGTCGCAGGCGACGGGACGCATCCTCGGCGCGGCGCGTCTGGCGTCGAACCGCTAGCGGCCGGCCGCATTTCCGGGGATAATCGGGGCCCGGGCCCTGCGGCGCTTTCCGGGCTATCCCGTTTCCGATGAATACGATCCGTGCGACACTCGTCGGCGTGGCGCTGGCGGCATCGGCCGTTATGCCGGCGCGCGGACAAAACGACCCGGCCGGCGCCCCCGGGGCCCATCCGATGACCAAGCAACATCAGGCGATGCTGGAGGCGATCCGGGCGGATACCGCCGAGACCGCGTCCTGGACCGGCCGACGCGATCTGTCGCCGCGCGTGTGGGCGGCGATGGCCAAGGTCGAGCGGCACCGCTTCGTGCCGGAGGCGGAAGCGCCTTACGCCTACCTCAACCGGCCGCGTCCGATCGGGCACGGGCAGACCATCTCGCAGCCGTTCATCGTCGCGCTGATGACCGAGCTGCTCGATCTCGATCCGGCCGACCGGGTGCTGGAAATCGGCGCCGGCTCCGGTTATCAGGCGGCGGTGTTGGCGGAACTGGCGCGCGAGGTCTACACCGTCGAAATCGTGGAGGCGTTGGGCCGCGCCGCCGAGCGGCGGCTGGAGGACCTGGGATACGGCAACGTCCAGGTGCGGATCGGGGACGGCTTCAAGGGCTGGCCCGAGGCGGCGCCGTTCGACGCCATCATCGTCACCGCCGCGCCGGAGCGGATCCCCGAAACCCTGGTCGAACAACTCAAGCCGGGCGGCCGGTTGGTGATTCCGCTCGGCCGGCAATGGGAGCCGCAATCGTTGCAGCGATGCGTCAAGGGCGATAACGGCAAGCTCGCGTGCGAAAACAAGCTGCCGGTCGCCTTCGTGCCGATGATCCGGGACAAGAGCGAGGACGAACGCCGCCACCTCGGGCGGTAAGAAACCTATGCCGCTTGCGGCGGAATGTGTTCGCGGCAGATCAGCAACGAGTCGGAATCGCTCAAGGGTTCGCGGGTCAAGCCGCACAAATGCGGACCGCCTTCGGCGCCGTCCGCGCCGTTGCGCCGGAAGTGAACGCAGGTTCGGCACATGCCGAACGTGCGGAAGTTGTTTTGCCGTTGCGCCTGGCCCAGCATCGCGGCCAGCAGGTCCGCGAGTTCGGCCTGATCGGCGCCGGCGAGCGCGCGCGCGGCCCGGTCGACCGGACACTGATCCCCGTTCTCGAGTCGAGCCCGTCCGGCGCGGGTCAGTTCGAGGGTCACGCCGCGCCCATCGCGGGCATCCGAACGCCGCGCGATCAGCCCCTTGCGCTCGAGGGCAATCAGGGTTTGCGACACGGTACCCCGCGTCGAGCCGAGAAAATCGGCCAACGCGCTCGGGTTGCGCGAATAGCGGTTGGCGACGGCAATGTAATTGAGCGCGTCACATTGCGCGGGGTTAAGGCCGCGGCGAAACCGCTCCATGCGCCCGAGCCGGGACAGGCGTTCGATCAACGCGGCGATTCGATGCGCGGCCGGTGATGCGGCTTGCTGGGACACCGTCGGTTTCCTGGGAACTTATATTGGCGTCGTCTCCGTTTACATTAACGTTACCTCATGGAGGAGAAAAGCGGAAATCAATCGCAACTTATTTCCGGTTTTCGGTAAACACGAACGCCTTCGCCTTCTGCTGTTCGTGGCAGGCGAAGCACGACTTGCCGCCGTCCGATGCCAAGCGCTTGTCGCGCGCGTCCCCGGCGAATCCCTCGAAGCCCCAGCCGCCGGTCGCGGCATAGGCCTTGGCGTTGCGATGCATGACGCCGATCAGCTTGCGCGGGCCTTCGACCACGGCGTTGTCCTTGACCCCGCCTTCGAGCAGATCGAACACGAACACGGCACCGTCGGCGTATGCGCCGCCGGCAAGGCCCTGGAGCGCCTTGTCGTTGCCATAGACGTGATGGACGCCGGCGAACGGGTCGGCGAGCGGATGGCCGGGCAGGATGACCATGGACTTGATATGGCGCCAAGCGCGGTAGCCGTCGGGATAGGGAACGGGGGATTCGGCGGCGGCCGCGCCGGCGACGGCAAGAGCGGCGACAACCGCCAAACGGCTGGCGAATCGGGTGGTGATGGTCATGAGGGAGCCTCCGGTTAAATAATATCGAGTCGATATTATTTAACCGGCCCCATTCCCGTCGTCAATACCGTTCCGGCCGAGGTCTCTTGTCCCCTTGTCATCGTACGCCCGAAACCGGATGGTTCGCCCATGGCGTTCGCGGACGGCGCGCGGCCCGAGGCGGGCCGGATCACCGCGGTGTTGGGGCCGACCAACACCGGCAAGACCCACCTTGCGCTCGAGCGGATGCTCGCCCATCCGACCGGGGTCATCGGTTTTCCGCTCCGCCTGCTCGCGCGCGAGAACTACGACCGCGCGGTGGCGCTCAAGGGCAAGGCGCAAGTCGCCCTGGTCACCGGCGAGGAAAAGATCGTGCCGCCGGGGGCGCGCTATTTCGTCTGCACCGTCGAATCGATGCCGCTCGACCGGCCGTTCGATTTTCTTGCCGTCGACGAAATCCAGATGTGCGCCGATCCCGACCGCGGCCATGTCTTCACCGATCGCCTGCTGCACGCGCGCGGGATCTCGGAAACCATGGTCATGGGCGCGGAAACGATCCGCCCGTTGCTGCGCCGGCTGGCGCCGCGGGCCGAGGTGGCGCCGCGCCGGCGTTTTTCGACGCTCGCCTACACCGGCAGCCGCAAGATCGCGCGCTTGGCCCCGCGCAGCGCGGTGGTGGCGTTCTCCGCCGCCGAGGTCTACGCCATCGCCGAACTGGTGCGGCGCACCCGGGGCGGGGCGGCGGTCGTGCTCGGGGCGCTCAGCCCGCGAACCCGCAACGCGCAGGTCGCCATGTATCAGGCCGGCGACGTCGACTACCTGGTCGCGACCGACGCGATCGGCATGGGCCTCAACATGGATATCGACCATGTCGCGTTCGCGGGGTTGCGCAAGTTCGACGGCCGCGGTTGGCGCACCCTCGGCGCCGCCGAGTTGGCCCAAACCGCCGGGCGGGCCGGCCGCCACATGAACGACGGCACGTTCGGCACGACCGCCGACGTCGGCCCGCTCGACGGGGAAATGGTCGAGCGGATCGAAAATCACCGCTTCGATCCCCTGGAGTTCCTCTATTGGCGCAATCCGGACCTCGATTTCGGCTCGCTCGCCGGATTGCAACGCGGATTGACCTTGCCGCCCCCGTTGTCCGGCCTGCGCCGCGCGCGCGAAGCGCAGGACGAGCTCGCCTTCGCCGTCCTCGGCAAGGACCCCGACATCGTGCGCGCCGCCGATGCCGAGGATCGCGTGCGGCTGCTGTGGGCGGTCTGCCAGGTGCCGGATTTCCGCAAGGTGATGAGCGAGGCGCACGCGCGTTTTTTGAAACGCTTGTTCCTCCATCTGGTTGGACCGGAAGAACGGTTGCCCGCCGACTGGGTCGCCGACCAGATCGCCCGCATCGACCGCACCGACGGCGACATGGAAACGCTGATCCAGCGCATCGCCAACATCCGGACGTGGACCTATGTCGCCTACCAGGCCGGCTGGCTCGCCGATCCGGTCCATTGGCGGGACCGCGCGCGCCTGGTCGAGGACCGGCTTTCCGACGCGCTGCACGAGCGGCTGACCCAACGGTTCGTGGATCGGCGCGCCGCGTTGCTGGTGAGCCGGCTCCGGGACAGCCGCGCCTTCATCGCGGCGGTCGCGCGCGACGGCCGCGTGACGGTCGAAGGCGAAGCGGTCGGACGGCTCGAAGGTTTCCGGTTCGTCGCCGAATCCGGCGCGGCGGCGGATTCGCGGCCGGGCGGCGCGGAACGGGCGATCGCGTCCGCGGTGACGCGGGCGTTGCGCGGCGAGGCGGCCGCGCGCGTGCGCGCGCTCGAGCAGTCCGACGACGACGCCTTCGCCTTCGGCGCGGGCGGCGGCGTCCTCTGGCGCGGCGCCGACGTCGCCCGCCTCGCGCCCGGCGCCGGCCCCTACGCGCCGCAGATCGCGGTGATCGCGAGCGAGCTGCTCGAAGGCGGCGAGCGCGAGCGCATCCGGCGCCGCCTGGTCGACTGGGCCAAGGGCGCGGCGCAACGGGTTTTCGCGCCGTTGTTCGCCGCGCACGAGGCGGCGTCGGGCGGCGCGTTGCGCGGCCTCGTGTTTCGGCTCGCCGAAGGGTTCGGCACGATGCCGCGCGGGCTCGCCGAGGCGCAGATCGCGGTGTTGACCCGCGACGAGCGCCGCTGGCTGGCGCGGCGCGGAATCGTCATCGGACGCGAAAGCGTTTTCATGCCGGCGCTGCTCAAGCCGGCGGCCATCGACCTGCGCGCCCGCCTGTGGGCCGCCGCGAAGGGCCAGGCCGTTTCGTCGCCCATGCCGCCATCCGCGCCGTTGCCCGGCCGGACGTGGCTGCGGCGCGAAGACGCATCCTCCGCGCCGCCCGATTTCCTCGAAGCGGTCGGGTTCCGCGTCTTGGGACCGATCGCCGTCCGCGCGGACGCGCTCGAACGGGCGGCGGCGCGCGCGTGGTCGCTGGCGAAACAGGGTCCGTTCGCGCCGCCGTCCGATTGGCCCGAGCTTCCCGGTTGCGGCCCGCGCGAGATCGCCGCCGTACTCGGCGCGCTCGGCTTCGAGCCGGTCGGGCAGGGCGAGAAGACGTTGTGGCAACCCCGCCGCCGGCGCCGGGCGCGGGAAACCCTTCCGCCGTCGCGCGGACGGCATCGGACTCGGGACCGGGATTCTCCCTTCGCGGTGCTCGAGGCGTTCCTCGACAAAAGCGCCCGCGACAAAGCGCGCCCCCGGCGGCGTTGAAACGTGGTCGAGACCAAGTCCGCTTCGACGCGCCGGATCGATCAGTGGCTGTGGTTCGCGCGCTTGTTCAAAAGCCGTACGGCCGCCGCCCATTATTGCTCGGCCGGCCGCATGCGGGTCAACGCGGCGTCCATCGCCAAGGCCAGCCATGCGATCAAGGAAGGCGATGTGCTCACGTTCGTCGTCGGCGGACGACTGCGCGTCGTCCGCATTCGGGGACTGGGTACCCGCCGGGGCCCGGCGGCCGAGGCCGCCGCCATGTACCAGGAGATCGCGCCGGCCGCGCCGGATGCCCCGGCCAGGAATAAGGAATAAGCGGGCCCCGCCCTTCGGCAGTGCTCCCATGCGCGGCGCGCATTCCGCGGGCCATCGGGGTTGTCCCGGTCCGGGCGGATGTGATAGCAAGGCGCGCCGTCCGGGCGCTGCGCGCCCGCGGGAGGGGCCTTGTGAAGGACAACTAGCGCATGACTTACGTCGTCACCGAAAGCTGCATCAGGTGCAAATTGCAGGATTGCGTCGAGGTTTGCCCCGTCGACTGCTTCTACGAGGGCGAGAACTTCCTGGTCATCCATCCCGACGAATGCATCGACTGCGGGGTATGCGAGCCCGAATGCCCGGTCGAGGCCATCGTTCCCGACACCGAAAAGGGAATCGACAAGTGGCTGGAGATCAACCGCGAATACTCGACCAAGTGGCCCAACATCACCCGCAAGGGAACGCCACCGGCCGACGCGGACGAGTGGAAAGACAAGAAAGACAAGGCGCAATACTTCAGCCCCAATCCGGGCAAGAAGGCCTGACGCATCCATCGCTTGCGCGTTGCGTCGCGGCGCGTTTTTCCCCGCTCGCCCTGTATTTCGGCTTGAAAATGTGATAGCGTCCGCTTTGGACGCCGACCGGTTTCTCGCCGGAAGGCGTTGTTTTTACGAGCAGCCTGAGCGCCCCCTCCACCCACCGTTCCGATCCATGACGACCAAGAAAAAACCCGCGAAGGCATCCAAGCCGGCAGCGAAAACCAAAGCCAAGCCCGCCCCGGCCCGGACGAAGGCCGCGCCGGCAAAACCGGCCGCTCCCGCGGCCAAGGCCGCGAGCAAGACGCCGGTCAAAAAGGCCGACATCCTGTTCAAGGTCGGCGATCACGTGGTCTATCCGACCCATGGCGTCGGCTTGATCCAGGAAATCCAGGCGCAGGAAATCGCCGGCCACAAGCTGGAACTGTTCGTGATTTCCTTCGAACGCGACCGCATGACGCTCAAGGTTCCGATCGTCAAGGTCGCGACCTCGGGGCTGCGCAAATTGAGCTCGCGCAAGCACATGGAAGCCGCGCTGGCCACCCTCAAGGGTCGCGCCCGCGTCAAGCGCACCATGTGGAGCCGCCGCGCCCAGGAGTACGAGGCCAAGATCAATTCCGGCGATCCCATCGCCATCGCCGAGGTGGTGCGCGATTTGCACCGCAACGTCGGCCAGCCCGACCAGTCGTTCAGCGAGCGGCAGATCTACGAGGCCGCGCGCGACCGCCTCGCCGCCGAATTGGCGGCGGTCGAGCGCGTCGACGTCGCCCAGGCGACCCAGAAGCTGGAAAACCTGCTCGCCGGAACGTAAGCGTTATTCGGCGTCTATGGGGACGGGCGCGAAAACGCCGTCGGCGCCGAGGCGCATCAGAATCCCCGAACGGATATCGAAGTAATAACCGTCGAGTCGCAGCCGGCCGGCGGCGACCCTGTCCCGAATCCACGGGAACGTGTCGAGATTTCTGAGCGACAACCGGATGGCTTCGTGTTCGCAGGCCTGTTGGCGGTCGGCCGCCGGCGTTTGGCTGACCGCTTGGCGCGCCGGATCGGCGATCGCCACCCAGGATTCGACGAAATCGGGCGTTTCCTTCGGCGCCCCCTGAAGCAGCGCCTGGATGCCCCCGCACATGGCGTGGCCGATCACGATCAAATTCGGAACGGCGAGGGCACGAACGCCGAATTCGAGCGCGGCGCTGGTGCCGTGCAGCTTCTTGTCCGGCATATAGGGGGGCACGAGGTTGGCGACGTTGCGGACGACGAACAGCTCTCCCGGCGCGGCATCGAAGATCATTTGCGGATCGACCCGCGAATCGGCGCAGGCGACGACGAGGGCTTGCGGCCGTTGGCCGCTGTCGGCGAGCGCCCGGAAGCGGGTTCGCTGGCGGTCCCAGGTGCGGGCGCGAAAGCGGCGGTAACCCTCGATCAATAGATCCATGTCCGGGCTTTCCTTATTCGACGACCGTCTTGAAGGTTTCGCCCGGCACCAGCGGTTGCCCGCGGGCGAGGCCGTTCAGGGTCTCGAACCATTCGAGCCTGTGGTCCGGGAACGGCATGCGCGCCGCGAGCGATTCGGCGGTGTCGCCCGCCTTGGCGGTAACCAGGGCGATGCGCAGCGGCTTGACCCCCGCCGCCTCGGCCGGCGTCAACAGGCGAAACGAATAGGTGGTGCGCTGCAACTCGGTGCGGAGCGAATCGGTCAACCGGGGCGGCGTCACGAACACCATGCGATAGATCCGCGCCGCGTCCGCGCGCATGGCCACCAGGCGCAGGTCCATCACGCCGTTCCGGGTTTGCACCCGCGTCCGGCCGGTCGCGCCGGACAGGCCGTTGACGGTAATGGGTTCGACGTCGCGCAGCGCGAACCGCGCGCCCCACTCGTGGGTCAGGTAGCGGTCGAGCGGGCCGGCGGCGCGCGCCTTGGCTTCGGATTCCATGTCGAAAACGATCAGCGATTGCTGCGGCCCGCGCGCGATCACCTGGCGCGGCGAGTTGAACAGCGCGAACCCCTGCGGCACGGTGAAGCGGAAGCGCAGTTCGGGGTGAACGAACTCGCGGCCGCGCCGGATACCCTGGCGGGGATCGTCGCCGAAGGTCATGCCGTCGATGCGGTCGAGGAAGGCCTTGCGTTCGTAACGGAGACCGGGCGCCGAATTGACCTGGGCCAGCGCGATCGCCTGGTCGATGCGCTGCGACGTGCGCGGGTGCGTCGACATGATGTTGTAGCGGTCGTCGCCGCCGGGCCGCCCTTCCAGTTCGGCCAGCAGGCGGTCGTTGGCCTCCATCTTGCGGAAGAAGCTGTTCATGGCCCCGGGCGCGTAGCCGGTCCGGACCATGTAGCGGACCGCGAGCATGTCCGATTCCAATTCCTGCTCGCGCGAATAGCTTTGCAGCGCGGCGGCGGCGCCGAATTGGGCGAGGTCGGAGGCGGCGCCCGGCACGCCGGCGGCCTGACCGAGCACGCCGAGGACGGTCAGGCCGATGTTGGCGGCCATCGCCTGGCTGTAGCGCTGGGCGGTGTGGCGGGCGACCACATGGCCGATTTCGTGGGCGAGCACCCCCGCCATTTCGGCTTCGTTTTCGGCGAGCGCGAGCAGGCCGCGGGTGATGTAGACGTAACCGCCGGGCAGCGCGAAGGCGTTGACCTTGTCGTCATTGAGAACAGTGAAAGTATAGCGAAGGTTCGGCGTTTCCGAGACGCGCACGAGCGATTCCCCGACCCGCCGCACGTAATCGGCGAGCGCCGGATTGTCGTAGGCGCCGCCGAATTCGCGCAGGATCTTGGGATGCTCCTGGGCGCCGACGCGCAGCTCTTCGCTTTCCGACATGAAGCCGGTGAAGCTCTGCTGCCCGGTCGCGGGATTGACGGTGCAGGCCGCGAGCGGCGCGAGCGCGCCGGCGAGAACGAAGGCGAAAGCGACGCGGGAAAGGGGTCCGGGCATGGCTCCAATTTAATCCGCACCGTCGGGCAGGGCGCAATCAGAATCGGGCGGAGATGCTGACGGCGCCGAACCGGTCGGGTTCGTTCTGGTTTTCGAATTCGCGGGTCCGGAACACGTGGGTGTAGGCGATACGGAAGCGCCCGGCGACGAGCGCGGCGCCGACCTGAAAATCGCCGACCAGGGTGTGCTTATCGACGCTGTGGCTGTCGGAAAACGTGTTGCCGTCGAGAAAGATATTGCGCCCGACCGCGCGGCCCTCGACGCCGGCGAACAGGTACCAGCCGACCTCGCCTCCCGAATCGATCGCCTCCAACCCCGACAGCGCCGGTTGGATATGGGGCGGACCGTAATCGAAGGCGAGGTTGCGCCCGATACGCGCCATCGCCCCGGCGTTGACGTGGGTATAGACGTTGCCGAGCGCCGCGCCGAGATGGGGAATGACGTCGAACGCGATTCTGCCCGCGCCGAGTTTCGTTTCCGGCGTGCGCCATTTGCGCTCGGCGAGCAGCGCGATGCCCGGCTCGGTGTCGAGCTGGTGGCTCCAGCCGCGCGGCCGGGTGGTGTCGATCAGTTCGTGCACCGTTTTCTGGGTCGGCTCGGCGAGCGACAGCGGCCCGATCATGCCGAGCTGCATCTCGACGGTGTCGAGCACGTCGAGCTTCCGGCCGAGCAGGTTCTGCCGCGTCTCGGCGTGCACGGAGGCCGCGCCGTAGAGCCAGCCGGCGTAGGGCCGGTCGTTGACGATCAGGTCGCTGCGCGAAATGTTTTCGGGCGTGTAGATGTTCTGGCCGAGGGCGAAGCCGATCCGCCCGCCGCGCACGTCGGCGAAGGGATAGGCTCGGCCCAACAGGTCGCGCACCCAACCGGGTCCGGTGCCGGTCTTGTCCGACACCCAGGCGAGCCGGGTGCCGTGGGTGTAATGCCGGTCGGTATCCGCGAAGCGGTCGTTTTCCATCAGCAGCGTCCAGGTGCCGTTCGGGATGGCCATCTCCGCGCGCGCGACGCCGGGCGCGATCGCGAGCGCCGCGAGCAGGATCGAAAGACGGATCGGCAACGGACCAGGCATGGCGACAACGAAGCGATGGGCGGCGGCGGGCAATGGCGTGAGCGCCGCTAGCCCGATAATGGCCCGGGATTATGGCGGAATAATGGAATCGATCCACGAAAATCACCGTCGATGGTTAGCGATTGGTTACATCCGCCGTGTTGCGCTCGGGCCCGGGCGAGCTACGATCTATCCATGTCGCGCCGATGGTTATTTGCGCTCGTTGCCGTTCTCGCCTTGGTCGCGGCGGCGCTTCCGTTCGCGGACGCGCGCGCCGGCGAAGATTTGGTCGCGGGCGGCGAGGAAATCGTGCGCGAGGCGGTGGACGGCGATACGGTCCTTCTCGCCGACGGGCGCGAGGTGCGCCTGGTCGGTCTGCAGGCGCCGAAACTCGCCCTCGGCCGCAGGAACTTCAAGGACTGGCCGTTGGCGGAAGACTCGAAGCGCGCCGTCGCCGCGCTCGTGGTCGGTCAGCGCGTGATCCTTCGCCACGGTGGCGCCAACCGAGACCGCCACGGCCGCGTGCTGGCACACCTCCATCGCGCCGACGGCTTGTGGGTGCAGGGCGAAATGCTGAGGCAGGGCCAGGCCCGGGTCTATACGTTTCCCGACAACCGCGCGCGCGCCGCCGAAATGTACGCCCTGGAGGCCGAGGCGCGCGCCGCGCGGCGCGGCATCTGGGCGCACCCGTTCTATGCGGTGCGCGCGCCCGAAGGACTCAAGGGCGATCTCGATACTTTCCAGATCGTCGCCGGGACCGTGGTCGACGCGGTCAAGGTCAAGAACGCGGTGTTCCTCAACTTCGGTCCCGATTGGCGGACCGATTTCACCGTCCGGCTCGACGGCGCGGCGCTCAAGCTCTTTCGCGCGGCCGGAGTCGATCCGCTGACATTCAAAGGCGAACGGGTCGAGGTGCGCGGCTGGCTGCGCTTCAAGGACGGTCCGATGATCGACGCCAGTCACCCCGAGCAGTTCACGCCAACGCGATAATCAAGCCGCGCGTCGGCGAATATCTCCGATCACCACTTCGCCGGGTTCGCCTTTCTTTGCCGCACCAATCTTGATTTCGATGCGTTGACCCAAGGCCGTCAGGAAACGCATCAGTCGTTCCAGGGAAACTTCGGAAAACTTACCCCGGAGAATCTTCGACAACTCGGGTTGGGTGGTACGGAGCCTACGCGCCGCCGCATGCTGCGTCAGGCCGAGGACCTTGATCGTTTTGTCGAGCCTAAAAACCAACTCAGCCTTGAGATAATGCTCTTCGGCGTCGGGCAGCCCGAGCTGCAGCCAGACGTTCCGAGTCGGGTCTTTCGCCGTGGGAATTCGGGTCATCTTCGCTTCTCCATGTCTGCGATCAGATCGGCCCATCGCTTTCGGACCAGCGCCATGTCGGCCTTCGGCGTCGCAACGCCCTTCTTCGACTTCTTTTGAAAGGCATGAAGGACATAGATTGCATCGGCATGTCGCACCGTATAAACGGCGCGATATGCGTCACCCTGATGGCTCTCCCTGACCTCCATCACCGTGCCGCCGCCAAAGCCTTTCAGCGTCTTCGCCATGATCGGATGACGCTTGCCCATTTGTGCGAGAAAGAGCGCGTATCCCATCTCGCGTTGCACGGTCGCCGGAAAAGCCATGAAGTCCGCCTTCGAGGTCGCGCGCCAAATCAACGGCTTCGGTTCGGCGTAGTCCCGCATTATGTTTAATTATGTGTTATTTCACATAATTATTCAAGCCGACAAAGGCGCAACCGCTTAGCTTGGCGGCGATAGCCCGTTAAAGCGTATTGCTCTTGCCCAAGTTGCACCGTTCGCAAAGGGTTTGGAGATTGTCCATTATGGTTTCTCCGCCTTTGCTCCATGGCACGATGTGGTCAACATGCAGGCGAAGTCCCGGCGAGGTTGGTGGGTTGGCGCCGCACGCGCGGCAGCGGAAGTCGTCTCGTTTCAACACCTGGAAACGAAGCCGCGACCGGCTCGAGCTTGAATTTTCTACCGCTCATAATTATTCGGTTAAAAGGATAGGGATTATCACCACTAAAATCGCCTATTGCGTGAATTTACTTTGCTTGCCGTAGTTCCGTCAAAACCCCGCCATCGTCCGCACTTCCGCCGGCGTGTGCCCGGCTTCGCGCAGGGCGCGCAGGGTGAGCGACCGGTCGCGCTTGGCGAAGCGTTGCCCATCGGCGCCGACCAGCAGCCGATGGTGGAAATACGCGGGCGCCGGCAACCCGAGCAGCGCCTGCAACAGACGGTGCACGTGGGTGGCGGCGAACAGGTCCTCGCCCCGGGTCACCAGCGTCACGCCTTGGCGCGCGTCGTCGACGGTGACGGCGAGGTGATAGCTGGCGGGCGTGTCCTTGCGCGCCAGCACCACGTCGCCGAAAATTTCGGGGCGCGCGTCCTGCGGCCCGCGCGCGCGGTCGGTCCAGGCGAGCGGACCCGCGCGGCGCAGCGCCTCGGCCATGTCGAGCCGGAGCGCGAACGGAACTCCAGTCGCGATCCGTTCGCGCCGTTCCGCCTCGGTCAGCGCGCGGCAGATGCCGGGATAGACCGGCCCGTCGGGACCGTGAGGGGCCTCGGCGGCGGCCGCGATCTCCGCCGCGATCTCGCGCCGGGTGCAGAAGCAGGGATAGACGAGCCCTTCGGATTCGAGGCGGGCCAGCGCGGCGCGGTAGTCGGCCATGCGTTCCGATTGCCGCCGCACCGGCTCTTCCCAAACGAGCCCGAGCCAGGCCAGGTCTTGCACCAACGCCGCCTCGAATTCGGGCCGGCAGCGGATCGGGTCGATGTCCTCGATCCGGAGCAGGAACCGCCCGCCCACTTCGCGCGCGCGCGCTTCGGCGAACAGGGCGGCGAAAGCGTGGCCGAGGTGCAAAAGGCCGGTCGGGCTCGGCGCGAATCGGGTGACGATGGTCATGATTCCTCGCCGGAAGGGATGGCAGAAGCGGGCCAAATTGGCTACCACTTCGTTCATGCCCGAGCTTCCCTTGCTGTCCGGTCCGACGTTGCCGCCCGCCGCCGGCGGGCCGCCGCGCCAGTTGGTGTTGTTGCTGCACGGCGTCGGCGCCGACGGCAATGACCTGATCGGGCTCGCGCCCTTCTTTCAGCAGGTGTTGCCCGAAGCCGCGTTCTTTTCCCCCAACGCGCCGCAACGGTTCGACATGGCGCCCTACGGCTATCAGTGGTTCAGCCTCAGCGATTTCGGGCCCGAGGCGCGGCTCAAGGGCACCCGGGCCGCGGCGCCGATCCTCGACCATTTCATCGACCATCTGCTCGCTGTCTTCGGGCTCGAAGACAAGGACATGGCCCTGATCGGCTTTTCGCAAGGCACCATGATGGCGCTCTACGTCGGGCTCCGCCGCGCGAAAACCTTGGCCGGGATCGTCGGCTTTTCGGGCATGCTGGTCGGGGACGATTCGCTCGCTACCGAATTGCGCTCGCGCCCGCCGGTATTGCTGGTCCACGGCGACGCCGACGCCATCGTGCCCGTGCAGTCCCTCGACCACGCCAAGAAGGCGCTCGAGGCGAACAAGGTCGCGGTGCGCGCCCACACGCGCCCCGGACTGGCCCACGGCATCGACGAGGAAGGGATCAAACTGGCCCAGGAATTTCTCCGGCAAACCCTTCGCCCGGACGGCCGGTAAACCCTCGCCGCTCCGATTTGCAACCACCCCGCCATCCTGTAGTATGCCCCGGATGCTGAGCGGGAGTTCAACGTGAGTATCGCCGTCAACAGTTTCCCGGCCTTGGTGTTGAACGCCGACTTTCGGCCGCTCAGCTATTTCCCGTTGTCGCTGTGGTCGTGGCAGGATTCGGTCAAGGCCGTGTTTCTCGACCGCGTCAGCGTGATTTCCGAATACGACCGCGTCGTGCGCTCGCCGAGCGCGCGCATCCAGTTGCCGAGCGTGATCGCGCTCAAGGAATTCGTGCCCGTCTCGCGCCGGCCGGCGTTCACCCGGTTCAACGTATTCCTGCGCGACCGGTTCCGCTGCCAGTACTGCGGCGGCCATTTTCCGACCGAACACCTGACCTTCGACCACGTGGTGCCGCGCTCGCGCGGCGGCCGCACGGTCTGGTCGAACGTGGTGACCGCGTGCGAGCCGTGCAACATGACCAAGGGCCGCCGCCTGCCGAACGAGGTCGGGCTCGCGCTCCGGCGCAAACCGTACGCGCCGACCAACGTCGAGTTGCAGGAAAACGGCCGGGGTTTCCCGCCCAACTACCTGCACGAAAGCTGGCGCGACTTCCTCTATTGGGACAGCGAGCTGGAATCGACCTGAGATTCCAGTGGCTTGCGGCGTTTGACAGGCGCGCGCGCGCGCCTATACTGCCGCCCCTTGATTTCCGAGAACGCGGGCCCGGCCCTTCGTTGGCCGCAGCCACGCCCCGGCCGGGAATTTCGCGCCGGGGCCTATCGGGACAACAACCAACGGGAAACCGAGTCACATGACCAAACGCGCCGAGTCCAAGTACAAGATCAATCGCCGCCTCAACGCCAATCTCTGGGGTCGGCCGAAAAGTCCCCTCAACGTTCGCGAATACGGCCCCGGCCAGCATGGCCAGCGGCGCGGCCGCAAGCCGTCCGACTTCGGCACCCAGCTGCGCGCCAAACAAAAATTGAAGGGCTATTACGGCAATATCGGCGAGCGCCAGTTCCGCCGCTATTACGCCGAAGCCGCGCGCCGGAAGGGCGACACCTCCGAACATCTGATCGGGCTCCTGGAACGGCGCCTCGACGCGGTCGTCTACCGCATGAAGTTCGTGCCCACCGTTTTCGCCGCGCGCCAGTTCGTCAACCACGGCCACGTCAAGGTCAACGGCCGGCGGGTCAACATCCCGTCCTATCTGGTCAAGGACGGCGACACCATCGAACTCAAGGAATCGTCCAAGCAGCTCGCCTCGGTGCTGGCGTCCGTCCAGCTCGCCGAACGCGACGTGCCCGATTACCTCCAGGTCGATCATTCGGCCATGAAAGGCACCTTCGTGCGCACGCCCAAATTCGGCGACGTGCCGTACCCGGTGCAGATGGAGCCGAACCTGGTGGTCGAATTCTATTCGCGCTGATCGCCGTATCCGCCGAACGACGAAGGGCCGCGAGGAAACTCGCGGCCCTTTTTCATCGGTACGGGGGTCAACGCGCGCTGCCGTCGGGATCGGCCCATAGGGACTTCATCGCGCGGCCGAGCGCCCCGAACCACGGCACCCGGAAGATGACCGCGTCGCATTCCCAGTCGCGCACCACCAGGCGGCCGCCGCCCGAGAGGTCGTGGCTCTTGTTCGACGGCACGATCACCAGGTCGGGTTTCCAGGCGCGCGCCAAATCGGCGAGACCGCGATCCCAGCCGGGGAACGCGACCAGGGTTTCCGCTTCCATCGCGCCGACTTCGGCCGCCAGGTCGGCAAGCTTGCGGCGCACGATCTCCTCCAGCTTTTTCTCGACCTCGGCCGGGGTCAGGTAGCTTTCGAACCCGAGTCCCGGCTCCCACTCGGCGACATGGCCGAAGGCGAGCTTGGCGCCGCGCGATTGCGCCAGCGCCCAGGCGTATTCGGCGAGCGCGTGATCGCCCAAATCGAGGGCGGGCACCGCGAGAATGCGCTTCGGCGCCTTGCCCTCGGCGAGCTCGGGGAAGACGCGGGGCGCCTCGGGCAACGGCTCGGGCTTGCCGTATTCGTCCAAGCATTCCCTGAAAATGCGCGCGCGGCAGGCCTGGCACGTCGGCCGGTCGAGGCTACGGTAGATGGTCGCAAACGCCTCGGTTTTCGAGGCGAAGATGTTGCCGGCGCCGATCTCGTCGATGTAGCGGCCGCGGCGCAGGCGGGACAAAACCGCTTCCTTGGTGTTGATGAGGTAAAGCCCGCCGCCGCGATCCCGTTGCCGGCGCGCCGCCTGGGCCAACGCCTCGGCGCCGGCGACGTCGGTGAAGTTGACCCCCGACATGAACAACGCGACGTGCTTCTGCTCGGGCTGCTTGCGTTCGTAGGCGCGCAGGGTTTCCTGGAAATAGTTGACCGCGCCGAAGAACAACGAGCCGTCGATGCGCAAAATCTTGACTTGCGGGCATTCGGGCAATTGGTGGGCGGAGGTGAACTTCCGCCTTTCCGCCGCGGGGTCGGGAACCCGCGACAGGATGGTCGGGTGCGAGGTGCGGTTGAGATAAAGCAGCAGCGACAACAGAACGCCGGCGAGGATGGCGAATTCGAGCGGGAACAAGAGCGTGGCGACGAACGTAACCGCGAGCACGGCGGTTTCCGAACGGCTGGTGCGGGCGATCTGGGCGATATGCTTGAAGTCGATCAGCCCCCAGGCGACCAAAAACAGGATGCCCGCCATCGCCGCGTCGGGAAGATACGCGACCAGCGGCGCGACCAGGACGAGGACGGCAAGCAACGCCGCTCCCCCGATCATCGCCGCCAACGGCGTGCGCGCGCCCGCGTCGTAGTTGAGGCCGCTGCGGTTGAAGGAACCGGTCGCGACGTAAGCGGAAAAAAAGCTTCCAGCGATGTTGGAAAGTCCCTGGCCGATGAATTCCTGGTTGCTGCTGATGTGCTGGCCGCTGCGCACCGCCAGCGCGCGCGAGATCGAAATCGCCTCGGTCAGCGCGAACAGGGTGACCGCGAGCGCGGTCGGCGCCAGATCGCGCATCTTCTGCATCGAGAAATCCGGCATCGACAACGGCGGCAGGTGCGAAGGCAACGCCCCGACCATCGGGATCGCCGCGCCGAGACCGAACTCGAGAACCAGGCCGACCAGGCTGCCGACGACGATCGCCACCAGCATGTAGGGAACGCGGGGGATCAGTCGCCGGGCGACGATTCCGGTCAGCAGGGTGACGACGCTGACCGTCGTCACCGCCAGGGAGCTTTCGTCGATGTGCTCGAACAGGTAGACGGCGACGTCGTGGAACGACGCGCCCCGCGGGATCGACAGGCCGAAGAAGTTCTTGGCTTGGTTGGCGGCGATCAGAATGCCGGCGCCGGCGGTGAAGCCGATCACCACCGAATGGGAAATGAAATTGACCAATGCGCCGAGCCGGAACACCCCCATGACGATTTCGAGCACGCCGACCATGAAGGCGAGCGTGATGGCCAGCTGTACGTAGTCCGTCGTGCCCGGGGTGGCCATGACGCTGAGCGACGAATAGAGAACGATCGAGGCCGCGGTGGTCGGGCCCGACACCAGGTGCCAGGAGGAACCGAACATCGCCGCGACGATGGCCGGCACGATCCCGGCGTAGAGCCCGTATTCCGGCGGCATGCCGGCGATGGTGGCGAACGCCACGCCCTGCGGCAGGACGACGATCGCGCCGGTCAACCCGGCGCTCAAGTCCGCCGTCATGGTGCGGCGGTTGACGAGCGGCAGCCATTCCAGAAACGGAAAAATACTGGCCAGCCGCCGCCGATAACCGAAAGACCCAATTTCCGCCGCCACGCAAATCCTCCAAATGGAACAAAACCGACCGTCAGGTCGGTTTCAAAGCCGTGCCATGTGAAAGCGTGAATGCGGGGGCGACGAAGGTAGCGGCGAAGGCCGCCGTGTGGCGGCAACCGTCGCGCCCGGATGGAATCGTCCGGCGCACTCGTGGGGTGGCTGTATAGCACTCGGGGCGATTTCCGACTAGCGGAAAACCGCCGTTATGCCCGGAAAAAAGGGCCGCGGGAGTTCCCCCGGGCCCTATGTCCACGCGCGCTCGCGTCGGACGGACTCACGCGTCGGCGAACGGCACGCCCTTGTCCTTGAGCAGCTTCTGCAGTTCGCCCGACTGGTACATTTCGCGCACGATGTCGCAGCCGCCGACGAACTCGCCCTTGACGTAGAGCTGCGGAATGGTCGGCCAGTTGGAGAAGGCCTTGATGCCCTCGCGGATATCCTGGTCGGAGAGCACGTCGATGCCCTTGAACTTGACGTTCATGTGGCTGAGGACGCCGACCACGGCGGCGGAAAATCCGCATTGGGGAAAGATCGGCGAACCCTTCATGAAAAGGGTGACGGGGTTTTCGGCGATCTCTTCGCGGATGCGGGCGAAGACGGCGGGTTCGCTCATGTGCGGTTCCTTTGCGTTGCGTCGATTCTCGAATCCGGTCGAACGTCAATCCGGGGCGACGGTGGTCAGTTGCAGCGCGTGCAACGCCCCGCCCATGCGGCCCTGCAGCGCCTGATAGACGAGTTGGTGCTGTTGCACCCGCGACTTGCCCTTGAAGGCCGCGGATTCGACCCGGGCGGCGTAATGGTCGCCGTCGCCGCGCAAATCCTCGATCGTGACCTTGGCGTCGGGGATGCCTTGCTTGATCAACCGCTCGATTTCGAACGCCGCCATCGGCATGAACGTCAACCTCGAAGTGTCGTTACGCGCCGCCCGCCATGTAACGGGGCAGCCAGCCCTCGTGGGCCGCGCGCAGTTCGGCAAGGGATATGGACCGTTCGCCGTGCACCGTCAAGCCGTCGCCGCCGGTGCGCCCGACGATCGCGGCCTTGACCCCCGCTTTCGCGGCGGCGGCGAGGAACGCGTCCGCCTCGCGGACGGTCAGCAGGTAGCGGGCCTGATCCTCGCCGAATAGCCATGCGTGCAGAGGGGGCGTTCCTTGCGGCGGCGCGATCTCGGCGCCGATGCCGGAGGCGAGCGCCATCTCGGCAATGCCGACCAGAAGCCCGCCGTCGGAAAGATCGTGGACGGCGCCGACCGCGCCGCGCCCGATGAGGTCGCGAACGAAATCACCGTTCTTGCGCTCGGCCGCGAGATCGACCGGCGGCGGGGCGCCGTCCTCGCGTTTGAGAATCTCGCGCAAGTAAAGCGAGCAGCCGAGATGGCCCTTGGTTTCGCCCACCAGCACGATCGCATCGCCGACCGCCTTGAAGGCGAGCGTCGCCATGCGCGCCACGTCGGCGATCAAGCCGACGCCGCCGATGGTGGGCGTCGGCGGAATCGCCTTGCCGTTGGTTTCGTTGTAGAGCGAGACGTTGCCGGAAACGACCGGGAAGTCGAGCGCGCGGCAGGCCTCCGCCATGCCTTGGACGCAGCCGACGAACTGGCCCATGATCTCGGGCCGCTCCGGGTTGCCGAAGTTCATGTTGTCGGTGAGCGCGAGCGGCCTTGCGCCGACGGCGGTGAGATTCCGCCACGCTTCGGCGACCGCCTGCTTGCCGCCCTCGACCGGATCGGCGAAGCAGTAGCGCGGCGTCGAATCGGAGGTCATGGCGAGGGCCTTCCGCGTGCCGTGCACGCGCACCACGGCGGCGTCGCCGCCCGGGCGCTGCGCGGTGTCGGCCATCACCATGTGATCGTACTGTTCCCAGATCCAGCGCTTGGAACAGAGATCCGGCGAGCCGATCAGGGCGACGAGGGCGCCGGGAATATCGTTGGGCGCCGGTACGTCGGCGGGATCGAGGACGGCGCGCTTCGGCGGCGGCGTCCAGGGGCGGTCGTATTCGGGCGAGGCCTGCGCCAAGGGATCGATCGGCAGGTCGCCGACGATCGCGCCCTTGTGCTTCAGGACCATGTGGCCGGTGTCGGTCAGCTTGCCGATGACCGCGAAATCGAGCTCCCATTTTTCGAAGATGCGCCGCGCTTCGTCCTCGCGTCCTGGTTTCAGGACCATCAGCATGCGTTCCTGGCTTTCCGACAGCATCATCTCGTAGGCGGTCATGCCGGTTTCGCGCTGCGGCACGTGGTCGAGGTTCAATTCGACCCCGAGCCCGCCCTTGGAGGCCATTTCGAAGGAGGACGAGGTCAGACCCGCCGCGCCCATGTCCTGGATGGCGACGATGGCGTCGGTCGCCATCAGTTCCAGGCACGCCTCGATCAGGAGCTTCTCGGTGAACGGATCGCCGACCTGCACGGTCGGACGCTTTTCCTCGGAATCGTCGGTGAACTCGGCGCTCGCCATGGTCGCGCCGTGGATGCCGTCGCGCCCGGTCTTGGAGCCGACGTAGACGATCGGGTTTCCGACTCCGGCGGCCTTGGCGTAGAAAATGCGATCGGCGTCGGCGAGGCCGACGGTCATGGCGTTGACCAGGATGTTGCCGTCGTAGCCGGCGTGGAAGTTGCATTCGCCGCCGACGGTGGGCACGCCGACGCAGTTGCCGTAGCCGCCGATTCCGGCGACCACGCCCGCGACCAGGTGCCGGGTCTTGGGATGGTCGGGACCGCCGAAGCGGAGCGCGTTGAGATTGGCGATCGGCCTGGCACCCATGGTGAACACGTCGCGCAGGATGCCGCCGACGCCGGTCGCCGCGCCCTGATAGGGCTCGATGAACGACGGATGATTGTGGCTTTCCATCTTGAAGATCGCGGCCTGACCGTCGCCGATGTCGATCACGCCCGCGTTCTCGCCCGGCCCCTGGATCACCCAGGGCGCGCTGGTCGGCAGGGTCTTCAGCCACTTCTTCGAGGATTTGTAGGAACAATGCTCCGACCACATGACCGAAAAGATGCCGAGTTCGGTCAGATTGGGCGCGCGCCCCATGATGCCGAGAATCCGGCGGTATTCGTCCGGCGACAGGCCGTGGGCGGCGACGACTTCCGGGGTGACGTCGTTGCTCAACCGCGCTACTCCGAATTGGGAATGATGGAACGGCGGCGTGATTTCGGCACGTAGCCGCGGTCGAACAGCGTCACGTCGCGCTTGCGGAACAGGAAAATCAGGATCGCACCGGCGACGAAGCCGCCGATGTGCGCCCACCACGCGACGCCGCCCGCGCCCTTCGGCGTCATCGCCACGTTGATCAGCTGGAACGCGAACCAGAGGCCCAGCACCACCCAGGCCGGGAGATAAACGATCATGCGCAGAACGAGAGTCTTGATCGGCGCCTTGGGGTGCAGAATCAAGTAGGCGCCGATGACGCCGGAGATCGCGCCGCTTGCCCCGATCATCGGAATCTTGGAGACGGGATCGAGCCCGGCGTGCGCCAGCGCCGCGGCGAGGCCCGACAACAGATAGAACGCGACGTAGCGCGCGTGGCCCATGGCGTCCTCGACGTTGTCGCCGAGCACCCACAGGAACAGCATGTTGCCGGCGAGGTGCATGAAGCCGCCGTGCAGAAACATGCTGGTGAGAAGCGTGACGGACGGCGGGATCGCCGAGATCTCAGCCCCGCGCTCGGCGAGGCCGAACACGGCCGCCGGAATCGCGCCATAGCTCATCACGAACACCCGCTCAGCGCGGACGTCCAGCGTCGATTGGTAGAGAAACACCGCGACGCACACGGCGATGATCGCGACCGTGACGTACTGGAAACGGATGTGGCGGAGCGGGTTCTCGTCGTGCAGCGGGATCAGCAAGGCGACTCTCCGGCGGGGCGCGATCAGTGCAGAACGCGGATGAAATGGTCGAACATGGCGCGCCCGTCGGTGCCGCCGAGTTCCGGATCGGCCAGCCGCTCGGGGTGCGGCATCAGGCCGAGCACGTTGCGCTTTTCGCTCAGGATACCGGCGATGTTGCCGAGGCTGCCGTTGATGTTGGCCTCCGCGGTGACGCGGCCGCGGTCGTCGCAATAGCGGAACGCGATCCGGCCTTCGGCCTCCAGCCGCTTCAAGGTCTCGGCGTCGGCGAAATAGTTGCCGTCGGCGTGGGCGACCGGGATGCGGATCACCTGATCCCTGGCGTAGCCGCCGGTGAAAACGCTGTCGGCGGTCTCCACCTTCAGCCACACGTCGCGGCAGATGAACTTCAGGCCGGCGTTGCGCATCAGGGCGCCGGGCAGGAGCCCGGTTTCGGTCAGCACCTGGAATCCGTTGCAGATGCCGAGCACCGGTACGCCCTTTTCGGCGCGGGCGATCACTTCGCGCATCACCGGCGAACGCGCGGCCATGGCGCCGCTCCTGAGATAGTCGCCGTAGGAAAAGCCGCCGGGGAGCACGATCAGGTCGACCCGGGGCAGCTCGGTTTCGCGGTGCCAGACCATCGCCGGCTCCCGGCCCATGCTCTGCGCGAGCGCGACCTGGACGTCGCGGTCGCAGTTGGAGCCGGGAAAGACGATGACGGCGGCGCGCATCAGTCGGCGATCTCGATCGTGTAGTTCTCGATCACGGTGTTGGCGAGCAGCTTGCGGCACATGGCGTCGACCGATTCGCGCGCGCGATTTTTGTCGCGCTCGGCCAATTCCAGCTCGATGAACTTGCCCTGGCGCACTTCGCCGATGCCGGCGAAGCCGAGGCCGGCGAGCGCGTGCCCGATCGCCTTGCCTTGCGGATCGAGGACGCCGTTCTTGAGCGTGACGTGGATGCGGGCCTTCAAGACGCTGGCTCTTTCTTATTTTAGAGGGCTACTGCATCACCTTGGGGCCCTTGAGGTCGCGCGGGCCGCCCTCGGGCAGGATGCCGAGCCGGCGGGCGACTTCCTGATAGACTTCCTCGACCGGGCCCTGGCCGCGGATCACCCGGTCGCGGTCGAACCGCTCGCTGGTCTTGATGTCCCACAGCCGGCAATTGTCCGGGCTGATTTCGTCGGCGAGCACGATCCGCATGTAATCGTTTTCCCACAAGCGCCCGAATTCGACCTTGAAGTCGACCAGCCTGAGGCCGATGCCGAGGAACAACCCGGAGAGAAAGTCGTTGACCCTGAGCGCGAGATTCATCATCTCGTCCAGATCCTCGGGCGCGGCCCAACCGAAGGCGGTGATGTGTTCTTCCGACACCATCGGCCGCTGGCCGTTTTCGGCCTTGTAGTAGAATTCGACGATCGAGCGCGGCAGCGCCGTGCCCTCGGCGATGCCGAAGCGCTGGGCGAGCGATCCGGCGGCGGCGTTGCGCACCACCACCTGGATCGGAATGATTTCGGCCTCGCGCACCAATTGCTCGCGCATGTTGAGGCGGCGGACGAAGTGGGTCGGCACGCCGATTTCGTTCAAGCGCGTCATCAGGTATTCGGAAATCCGGTTGTTGAGGACGCCCTTGCCGGTGACGACCGAGGTCTTGTCGTCGCCTTCGACGGCGGTGTCGTCCTTGAAGTACTGGACCAGGGTTCCGGGCTCGGGTCCTTCGAACAGGACCTTGGCCTTGCCCTCATAGATGCGTCTGCGCCGGGTCATGGGTCGGCCGGGGTTGGGGAGGCGGAAATCGCGGCTGAACGAGGTTGGTATAGCAGGGGGTCCCCGCGAAAACAAATGGTCCGCGTTATCTCGATTCCGCGCCGTTTCCGCGGGTTTTTGGCGGCCGGGCCTACGCCGCCACGGGCGCGAACGGCGCGGGATTCGGAAAGCCCGGCGCGAACAGCCAGACCGGACCGGCATCGGCGTTCGCGGGCAGCGCGACGAGCGAGGACGACACGGTGCCGTAGCCGCGATCGGGCGCGATGAACATCGCCTCGCGCGGGCCCGCGCCGGGCGCCGTCTCGCCGCTCGCCAGCAGCGCCCGCCAATCCGCCCAGTCGCCCGCGCCGGGATCGGGCGGGGTCGCCTCGGCGAACAGCGGCAGATAATGCCGGATGCGGGCCGACGCGGAATCGTTGCGATCGTGGGCGGTGATCATCGACAGCCCTTCCGGCATCGGAAACGATTCGATCATGTCGGTTTCGTCGGCGCGCCGCAGCCAGAACGCGGATCGGCGGTCGGCGACGACCATGTTGAACGTACGGTAGGCGCCGGGATCGACGCGGGCGAGCGCGTCGGCGGCGGCACGCGCGTCGGCGCGGTCGAGCGCCGCGAGCGGCAACTCGCCCCGGCTCCGCTTGCCCTTTTCGGGTCCGAGGGAGCCCGGCCGGTTGAGGATCCCGGCGACGACGCCTTCGTCGTTGCGCCCGAGCCAGGTTCCGCCCGCGAGTTGGTCTTGGCCCGCGACCACGCGCGGTCGGTCGGGCCAGTGGCGGCCGGGCGCGCGCCACGGCCGATCGATCATCTCGTCGCGGTTCGCGGCAAGGATCAGCGGCCAGGCGTGGCCGGGGCGGAAGAGGACGACGACGGTGCACATGGCGGAATGTTATGTCCGAAGGCGCGCTCGTGCCATGGCCGTTGCAAGCCGCGGCCGTCCACCATACATTTCCGGCGCCCGAACGCCCCCAACTTTTGACCGGAGCAGCCGATGGCCGATGTCTTCAACGAACGCGAAAAGGGTTTTGAGGCGAAATTCAAGCTCGACGAGGAGTTGAAATTCAAGGCCACCTCGCGCGGCAACAAGATGCTGGCGGAATGGGTGGGCGAAAGGTTCGGCATGTCCGCCGACCAGCGCCAGGCCTACGGCAAGGAACTGGCGATCGCCGATCTGGATAAGCCCGGGCACGACGACCTTCTCGACAAGATCATGAAGGACGCGGAAGCGCGGAACATCACCCTCGTCCGCGCCGAGGTGGAGAAGGAAATGCGGCGTTGCCACGCCGTCGCCCTCGAGCAGGTCGCCAGGGACCAGGGCAAGAAGTAATCAGCTTTTTTTGCGATCGCGCGCGGCCTTGGTTCCAAGCACGCGGGCGAAAATCGTATCCACGTGGCGGAGGTGTCGGCGCACGTCGAACAGCGCCGCGAGCTTCGCGCGGCCGAGACGCTTCGCGACCTCCGGCTCGGCCTGCAGCCGTTTCTGGAAGCTTCCGCCTTTCTTCCACGTCTCGAGCGCATGGCGCTGCACCAGCGCGTAGGCCTTCTCGCGGCTGACGCCCGCCTGGGTCAGCGCGAGCAGCACCTGCTGCGAATGCACGAGCCCGCCCAGGCGGTCGAGGTTGCGGCGCATGGCGTCGGGATAGATCACCAGCTTCTCGATCACGCCGGCGAGCCGCGCGAGCGCGAAGTCGAGGGCGATGGTCGCGTCCGGCAGCGCGACCCGCTCGACCGAGGAGTGCGAAATGTCGCGTTCGTGCCACAGCGCCACGTTCTCGAACGCCGGGATCGCGGCGGCGCGCACGAGGCGCGCGAGTCCGGTGACGTTCTCGGTCAGCACCGGGTTGCGCTTGTGCGGCATCGCCGACGAGCCCTTCTGTCCCGGCGCGAAGAACTCCTCGGCCTCGGCCACCTCGGTGCGCTGCAGGTGGCGAATCTCGACCGCCAGGCGCTCGACCGAGCTGGCGACGACCGCCAACGCCGCGACGTAGGCCGCATGGCGGTCGCGCGGGATGACTTGGGTCGAAACCGGCTCCGGCACCAGGCCGAGCTTGGCGGCGACGTGCGCCTCGACCCGGGGGTCGATGTGGGCGAAGGTGCCGACCGCGCCGGAGATGGCGCAGGTGCCGGCCTCGGCGCGCGCGGCGACGAGGCGGGCGCGGGCGCGCTGGAACTCGGCGTAAAAGCCGAGGAGCTTGAGGCCGAAGGTCGTCGGCTCGGCGTGGATGCCGTGGCTGCGGCCGATGCACGGCGTATTCTTGTATTGCCGCGCGCGCTTGGCCAACGCCGCCAGCAGCCGGTCGACGTCCGCGATCAGCAGATCGGCGGCTTCGACCATCTGCACGGCGAGGCAGGTGTCGAGCACGTCGGAGGACGTCAAGCCCTGGTGGACGAAGCGCGCCTCCGGCCCGACCCGTTCGGCGAGTTCGGTCAGGAAGGCGATGACGTCGTGCTTGACCTCGGCCTCGATCGCGTCGATGCGGGCGATCCGGTCGGGCGTATAGGGCGCGCGGCCGCGCTTGCGCACAGCGGCGGCGGCCGATTTCGGAATGGCGCCGGTTTGCGCCAGCGCGTCGGCCGCGTGCGCCTCGATCTCGAACCAGATGCGGAACTTGTTGGCGGGCTCCCAGATGGCGGCCATCGCCGGGCGGCTGTAGCGGGGGATCATCGGAACGGCGTCCTGGATTCGGCAGGGGGAACATCCTAGAACATATCCCCGGCGGAGGAAATCGGCCTTTCCCGGATGCTCCGTCGCTCGGATCACGCATGCACGACAGTTTCGCTTTCGTCTCCAAACTTCCGGCACCGATTCCGGTTTTCGATATCGGCGGCGGCGGCGCCGACGCGCTCGCCGCCTCCGCGCCCGAGCGGTTGGCCCTGATTCTCGCCTCGGCCGAAACGCGCTACGGCCGGATCCCGCTTCGCCTCGGCGACGCGCTTTCGCGACAATGGCTGATGCGCGCGAACAATCCCTACCTGCCGGAGATCGACACGGTCGCCGCGCGCTTGGGGCGCGCGGGCGCGCATCTTCTCAACCTCTCCTACGAATGGACCTGCACCAGCGGCGTCGCGCCCGATCCTTCGGGTGCCGGCAACCGGATGCTGCGCACCCTCGACTGGCCGCTCGACGGTCTCGGCCGCGCCCTGGTGGTCGCCCGGCAGTCGGGCGCGGCCGGGGATTACCTGAACGTCACGTGGCCCGGATTCGCCGGCATCGCCACCGCGATGGCGCCCGGCCGATTCGCCGCCGCGCTCAATCAGGCGCCGATGCCGCGCTACACGCCTTCCTGTTGGCTCGATTGGGCGGTCACGCGCATCCGCCTCGCGGCGCGCGGCCAGCTTCCGCCCGCGCATCTGTTGCGGCGCGTGTTCGATACCTGCCGTACTTACGCCGAAGCACGCGCCCAGCTCGTCGAAACGCCCATGTGCCTGCCCGCGATCTTCGTCCTGAGCGGCGCGGAGCCGGACCAAGGCTGCGTGATCGAGCGCACCGAAACGGGCGCGAGCGTGCGCGAATCGCCCGCGTGTTCCGCCAACCATTGGCAGGGATTCCACCGGCCGGGCCGCGCGCGGGGGGCCGACAGCGTCAAGCGCGCGCGAACGCTGGCCGAAATCCATCGCCGCGCGCCCGACGGCTTCGCATGGCTGACCGCGCCGATCCTCAACCGCACCACGCGGGCGGCGGTGGTCGCCAACGCTCGGCGCGGCACGCTTTGGGTCCAGGGCTTCGAGGCGGACGGACCGGCGACCGCGCCGCTGACGCTGCCCTGATTCAGGTGCGAAATTTCGCCCGGCGTTTGAGCATGTACCAGGCAAGTCCGGCGGTTTGGGCCGCGAGCAGCGCCGCGAACGCGGCACGATAGGCTTCCGGCGGATACGATCCGTCCGCGCCGCGCGGCCAGAAATCGACCACCACGCCGACGCCCCACTGGCAGGCGAAGGTTCCGAGAAAAACCGAGACGTTGAACGCGGTCGCGGCGCGGCCGGCCATCTCGAGCGGAAAGCTCTGGTAGAACGCCGAATACCACAACACGTTCGATGCGCCGAGGAACGTGAACAGGACCCAGAGCGGCGCCGCCTCGGCGGGCGGCAGCAGGACGATGGCGCCCTGGGTCGCGAGCAGGCCGACGGTCGCCGCCAGCGCGACCGTGTGCGCGGCGATGCCGAGGCGCGCCAGCCGGTCGGCGATCGCGCCCATGGCGGCGTAGCCCGAGGTCATGCCGAGCGCGATCCAGAGCAGATAATCGGCGACGGCCGGGCCCTTGAGCCCGGCGACGTCCGCGAGCCACGGGCCGACCCACAGGCTCTGCAGGCCGATGAACGATCCCTGGATCAACGCGGTCGAGCCGACCACGCGCACGAACAAGGGATCGCGCAGGATGCCGACCAGCTCGCGCAACTGGCGGGCGAGCGGCGGCGGCTTGCCGGTTCGGCCGTCGTCGGGAACGACAAGGTAGATCAGGGCCGCGGCGGCGACGATGGCCAGCGCATAAAGCATCAGCACGCCGCGCCAGCCGACGAATCCGAGCGTCACCTCGACCGGCACGGTGCCGGCGATGGCGCCGAGGCCGCCGCACGACATCAGGAGGCCGTTGGCGAGCGGCACCCGTGCGGCCGGAAACCAGATGCGGTAGGCGGTGAAGGGCGCCACCAGGCAAGCGGAAACGCCGAGCCCCATCAGGGCGCGACCCGAAACGAGCCCGGCCAGCCCGCCCGCCATCCCAAATCCGAAGGCGCCGAGGGCCGCGACCAGGATCAACGCCGCTTCGACCCGCTTCGGCCCGAAGCGGTCGAGCAGGATGCCGAGCGGCAGTTGGAACGCGGCGAAGGCCAGGAAATAGACGCTGGTCAAAAAGCCGAGATCGGCCGCGCCGAGATCGAATTCGGCCATCAGGCGCGGCGCCAGCACGGCGTTGACAACCCGGCCCAGGTAGGAAAGGAAATAGCCGACCGCGAAAGGCACGAACACGCGAGCCGCGAGCGTGCGGGTCAAAGCGGGCATGATCGGCGGAAGCTAGCGGTCGGGCCCGAGCGGGGCAACAGGGGAAATAGGTTCGGGAGCGCGCATGGTGATCGATTACTTGAACAGCCTCGGCCGCTGTCTGACCGACGCTCACTTTCCGTGGCTGCCCAATTTCCAGCGCGGCAAGGTACGCGATTCCTACGACCTGCCCGACGGCCGGCGGATCATGATCGCGACCGACCGCCAGTCGGCGTTCGATCAGGTGTTGGCGGCGGTTCCGTTCAAGGGCCAAGTGCTGACGCAAACGGCGCGCTATTGGTTCGACGCCACCGCCGACGTCTGCCCGAGCCACGTGCTCGCCTACCCGGACCCGAACGTGACGGTCGGGATCAAGCTCGACATGATCCCGGTCGAGGTGGTGGTGCGCGATTATCTCACCGGCGCGACCTCGACCAGCATCTGGACCCAATACGCGACGGGCGCGCGCGTCGTTTACGGCCACCGGCTTCCCGACGGCATGCGCAAGAACCAGCGCCTGTCCGCGACCCTGATCACGCCGACCACCAAGGGCGCCACCACGGACAAAGGCGCGACCGCCCACGACGTGCCGATCACCGCCGCCGAGATCGTCGCGCGCGGCCTGGTGCCCGCCGATCGCTGGCGCGAGATCGAGCGCTTAGGCATGGCGCTGTTCCGGCGCGGGCGGGATCTCGCCGCCGCGCAAGGGTTGATCCTGGTCGACACCAAGTACGAATTCGGCCTCGACCGCGAAGGAAGGCTGCGCGTCGCCGACGAAATTCACACGCCCGATTCCAGCCGTTACTGGATCGCCGCCACCTATCCCGAGCGCGCGGACCAGGGCCTCGAACCCGACAGCCTCGACAAGGAATTCCTGAGACTTTGGATCGCGGCGCGCTGCGATCCCTACAAGGAGCCGATCCCCGAAATTCCGCCCGCGACGCTCGCCGAGTTCAGCGCCAAGTACGTGCGCCTTTACGAGCAGATGACCGGCCAGGAATTCGTCCCGGTCGAGCCCGAGCTTCCGGTGCGCGAGCGCATCGAGCGCAACCTGAGGCGCGCCTTTCCCGAATTCGCGCCGAAGTGATCAAGTGATTAAGCGATCCTCGGCGATCAGCCGCGCTTGCGGGCAAGCGTAAGCCCGTCGGCGATCGGCACCAGGCAGAGATCGATGCGCTCGTCGATGTGGCGGGCGCGGTTGAAAGCGCGGATCGCCTCGGTATCCGCGTCGGTATCCTTGGGATCGATCACCGCGCCGTCCCACAGCACGTTGTCGGCGGCGATCACGCCGCCCGGACGCACGAGCGCGAGGCAGCGCTCGAAGTACGGCTCGTAGTTTTCCTTGTCGGCGTCGATGAAGGCGAAGTCGTACGTTCCGGCGCGACCTTCGGCGAGAAGGGCGTCGAGGGAGCCGGCCGCCGGGCCGAGGCGAAACTCGATCTTGTCGGCGACGCCGGCTTCGGCCCAATAGCGCCTGGCGACGGCGGTCCATTCGGCGTTCGCGTCGAGGGCGGTGAGCCGCCCGTCGGCGGGCAGCGCCAGCGCGACCGCCAGCGAGCTGTAGCCGGTGAACACGCCGATTTCGAGGCACGCCCGCGCGCCGAGTGACCGCACGAGAAATTGCATGAACGCCCCCTGATCGGGGGAAATCTGCATGCCCGCCTTGGGCATGGTCGCAGTTTCGGCGCGAAGACGCGCGAGGGCGGGATGCTCGCGCGTCCCGACCGCGACCAGGTAATCGTGCAGGCGTTCGTCGAGGCGGGTGAATTTGCTCATCTTGCGGCTGTCCTTCGCGGGCGCGCTTGACAGAACGCAACGTCCGTCATTTCATGATCGAGGGCAAGTCCCGGAGAGAAAGTTGATCCGTCTGCCGCGCCAAATCCGGCGAATCGTTTCCATGTTCGCGGTCACTGCGACCTTGCTTTGGGGATTCGCAGGCGCAGTTGTTCCAGGACACGAAATGACGGGTTCGCCGATGATAGCGTCGACCGGCGGAATCGCTGCGTCCGCGCAAGGCGGACACGTCGTCGACGCCGCCCCGGGTTCGTGCGACCGAAATTCCCTCCACGGTTACGGCGGCGGATTCGACCGCTGCTGTCCGCCGGAATGCGCCTTTTCGGCGATGACAGCCGCACCTTCGGGAATCGTTTTTCACGAATCATCCGGCATTCCAGCCCTGACGCCGGACGCTTTCGTTCCGCTCCGCTCATCCGCGCCGCCTTTGCGTCCTCCGCGCGTTTCCTGATCTAAATCCGTTTTGCGCGCGTCTTGAGCCGCGCCGGGCTTGAACGGCCGGGCCGCAGCTCGCGCGCGAGCGCCATCCGTTCGACTTCAACACCAGACAAGGATTGCACGCGTCATGCGTACGATCCGCTCGAAGTTCACCTTTCAATCGGATGCTTCCCCTGCAGACATGGATGCCATGAAATGATGTTTATCGGCCGGTTGCTGCGCGTTGGGTTCGCGGCGGCGAATTTCGCGGTTCACGCCCTCTATCTGTACCTGTTTCGTCCCCGGCGTTTGCCGACGCTGGCGGAGCGATTCGCCGTGACCCTCGAACGGCTTGGCACGACGTTCGTCAAGTTCGGCCAAATCCTGAGCTTGCACCAGGAAATGCTGCCGGACCACTACATCAAGGCTCTGCAACGGTTTCATGAGCATGTAAATCCTTTTCCCGCCGCGAAGGCGATACGCGAGATCGAAACGGCGCTCGGCCGGCCGATCGCCGAGTTGTTTGCGGAATTCGATCCGGTCCCCTTCGCCGCCGCTTCCATCGCGCAGGCGCACAAAGCACGCCTCCACGACGGACGGATGGTGGTCGTCAAAGTGCGCAGACCGGGGATTCAGGATCAAATCCGCCGGGACATGCGCATGCTGCGGATGTTCGCGCGCGCGACTGAACTTCTGGCCCCTCGTCTCCGCCGCTACCACCCGCTTCGCCTGGTGGAGGAGACCTGGACCAATCTCCGCAACGAGACCGACTTCCGGCGGGAGGCACGCAACGCCCGGCGTTTCAAGGAGGCCTTCAAGGATTGGAAGACGGTGCATGTACCGACAGTGATCGACGGACTCGGCGCCGAGTCAGTCCTGGTGCAGGAGATGAGCAGTGGCCGCCGCGTTGACGATCCGATTAACGACGAAGACAGACGGCGCTTGGCCGATAATTTCGTTGACGCCTATCTCCACCAGTTCTTCGTGCTCGGCGTCTTCCACGGCGATCCGCACCCGGGCAATTTGTTTATCATGAACTCGGGACGCATCTGCTTTCACGATTTCGGTCTGACCGGCTATCTCGACCGCGCAACGCGTCGAAATCTTGCGCTGTTCACGCAGGCATTCGCCCATCAAGACTCGGCTTGGCTGCTCGACACGGCGATTGCCCTCGGCGTGATCGACGCGGCGGTCGATCGCGCGGAATTCCGGCGCGCCTTCGACGAGATCATGGCCGATTACGCCGCGTTGCCGCTCAACGATCTGTCGATCGCCCAGGCCTTTCTGCAAATCTTGCGGATCGGGCGCGGCGAAAGTGTGACCATTCCGCCTAATCTGCTCGTCCTTTTGCGCACCATGTTTCTGATCGAAAGCACGGTACGAAGCCTCGATCCCGAATACATCCTCGTCAAGGAACTGTTGGCCAAGGGCGAAAAGATATTCGAGACTACCCTCCGGCAATCGCAGAGCACCGGCAAGATGGAGCGGCTGAAGAGCGAAGCCGCAATGACCGCGGAGGATTTACCGGCGCTGCTTGGCGCCTGGCTCCACCGGCTCCAGGGCGAAGGAGGAAGACCGGAGTTCGGCTTGCGTCTTCACGGTATCGATCGCGTCGAGGACGCCGTGGAGCGCGGCGGCCGGCGGGTGGCGTTCGCGCTGGTGTCGATGGGTTTATTCGTCGCTTCTTCCTTGCTCCTCCAGTACGACATCGGCCCTCACGTCTTCGGCGACTATGCCGACGTGCCGCTGCTCGGCGTTCTCGGCTTTGCCGCCGCCCTCTGGGCGACCCTTCGCGCCGTGAGGACGTGAGACGAAGACCATGGAGTTTGCAATGGGAAACAGTTTTTGGCGGGAATACGGATTTCGCGCTTGTGATTGAAGATGGCCCTTTTTCGGCTTGTCTTTAGAATCCGCTTTTGCTATCCACGCCTCTCGCCCGCTCGTGGGCGAGGAACGTCCGAGGAAATATTTGCGTGTCGCGCCGGTTCCGTAAAATCGTTTCCGCCTTTGCGGTCGCCGCGACCCTGCTGTGGGGCTTGGCCGGCGTTGCCGCGCCCGGGCACGAAACGGCAGGCTCGCCGATAGTTTCCGCGTCCGCGCACGTCGGGAGCGATGCCGAAGCCCTGCTGGGTTCGTGCGACGAAAACTCTGCTGGCGGCATCGACCGCTGCTGCCCGCCCGGCTGCTCGTTTTCGGCCGTGACGCCGATTCCGTCCGGAACCGTCCTCCGCGCGCCAGCCACCGTTTCGGTGCTGGCGCCCGACACCTTCGTTCCGCTCGGCTCGTCCGCGCCGCCGCTGCGCCCTCCGCGCGCTTCCTGATCTAAATCCGCTCTTCGCGCGTCTTTAGCCGTGCCGGGCTTGAACGGCCGGGCCGCAGCTCGCGCGTGAGCGCCATCCGTTCGACTTCAACACCAGACAAGGATTGCACGCGTCATGCATATGATTCGCTCAAGTTTCGTCGCCGCCGTTTTCGGCCTCATAACGCTTGGGGCCGGCGCCGCCCTCGCCGGCCCGGCCCAGAAACACCCCTTCGGCGAAGTGGCCAAAGCCACGTCCACGACCCGCACCGTCACCATCATCATGAAGGACAATCTTTACGAACCGGAAACCGTCGCCGTGAAGGCGGGCGAGACGGTCCGCTTCGTCATCGTCAACAAGGGCGATCTTTTGCACGAGTTCGCGCTCGGCCAGCCCAACGACCACGCCAAACACCAGGACATGATGAAGATGATGATGGACCACGGCATGATTACGGCGACCGGGATCAACAAGGACATGATGAAGATGGACCACGCCAAGATGGGCATGGCCGCGCACGACCACGGCCCGGAAACCGGCAGCGTGCTGGTTGAGCCGGGCAAGCAGGCCGAGCTGGTCTGGAAATTCTCCAAGGCGATAGAACTCGAATTCGCCTGCACCATTCCCGGCCATTACGAGGCGGGCATGGTCGGCAAGCTCGACTTTAGCGGCGGATGGTGAGGAGGGATCGCGCCATGTCCACCGATCTTCACGGCCTTTCCCGGCGGAACGCGCTCAAGCTCGCCGGCGCGGCCGGCCTCGTCGCCGTCTATCCCGGCCGGATCAGCTTCGCCTCGGCGACGAAAGAATACGCGATTGCCGTCGAGGCGGGCCGGATCGTCGTCGACGGAATCGAGAGCAACGCTGTCATGATGGGCGGTTCGGTTCCGGCGCCGACGTTGCGCTGGCGCGAAGGCGAAGAAGTGACCATCCAGGCCACCAACCGTCTCAAGGAATCGACCTCGATCCACTGGCACGGGCTGCTGCTCGACGGCGACATGGACGGCGCGCCGGGATTCAACGGATTTGCTCCGATCCCGCCGGGCGAGACCTTCACCTACCGCTTCAAGCTCCGCCAGAGCGGCACCTATTGGTACCACAGCCATTCCGGCTTGCAGGAGCAGGCCGGCATGTACGGGGGAATCGTGATCGAGCCCCGGGGCCGCGATCCCGTCCGCGCCGACCGCGACTATGTGGTGGCGCTTTCCGACCATACCCAGGAAGACCCGATGCGGGTGATGGCCAAGCTCAAGGCCAACGCCGGGTATTACAACCGGGGCAAGCGGACGCTGGTCGACTTTTTCCGCGACGCGGACCGCGACGGCTTCGGCGCCGCGCTCAAGGACCGCCTCGAATGGGGCGAAATGCGGATGGACCCGACCGATCTTGCCGACGTCACCGGCTACGCTTTTCTGGTCAACGGAAAGGGCCCTCGCGACAACTGGACGGCGCTGTTCAAGCCGGGCGAGCGGGTCAGGCTGCGCTTCATCAACGCCTCGGCCATGAGCTTCTTCGACGTGCGGATTCCGGGCTTGCCGATGACGGTGGTTGCGGCGGACGGCCAGAACGTCCAGCCGGTCCGCGTCGACGAGTTCCGCTTCGGCGTCGGCGAGACCTACGACGTGATCGTGCTGCCGCGCGAGGACAAGGCCTTTACCGTCTTCGCCGAGCCGATCGACCGTTCGGGCTATGCCCGGGCGACGCTCGCGCCCCGCGAAGGGATGGAAGGGGCGATCCCCGAACAGCGCCCGCGCACCATCCTCAGCATGGCCGACATGGGTGCGGCGCATGCCGGTATGGATCACTCGGCGATGGGCCATGGGGCGATGGGCCAAGGCGGCGCCATGTCCGGCATGGACCACAGCAAGATGTCCATGCCCGGGATGGACCATTCGGCCATGGGGCACGGCGCCATGCCAACGACCCAAGACGCCAGCGGCAAGCGGCCATTCGGCTGGGCGGATGCCGCGACGCCGCCGGGCCAGAAGGCGCTCGCCTACGCCGATCTCCGTTCGGCGGCTAAGAACGCGGACGCGCGCGAACCGAGCCAGGAGATTGAGGTCCGCCTCACCGGGATCATGGATCGCTACATGTGGAACCTGAACGGCCGCCCGTTCGGCAAGGAAGAACCGATCCGCGTCAAATACGGCGAACGGGTGCGGATCAAGTTCGTCAACGAAACCATGATGGCGCACCCGATGCACCTGCACGGGATGTTCGTCGAGGTGGAGAACGGGCAAACCGACCGCCGGCCGCTCAAGCACGTGGTCGTCGTGCCGCCGGGGCAAGAAGTCTCGGCCCTGCTCACCGCCGACGAACCGGGCGATTGGCCGTTCCATTGCCACCTCATGTACCACATGGCATCGGGGATGATGACTCGCTTCATTGTTGGGCCGAAGGGGGCGAGCACATGACGAAAATGTACCGTTTGCTCGCCGCCGTGATCGTCGCGCCCTTGTCCGTGTCGCCGGTGGATGCCGCCGAGCCCGGACAGATATTTACGTTCGTTCAGGCCGAGCAGCTCGAATACCGGAGCGGCACCGGCAAGGACAATCTCGCCTGGGACGCCGAAGGCTGGATCGGCACCGACGACGACAAGATTCGAATCAAGGCCGAAGGCGAAAAGCCCAACGACGGCAAACTGGAAAAAGGGGAATTCCAGCTTCTCTACAGCCGCCGAGTCTCGGATTTTTTCGACGCGGTGGTGGGTTTGCGCCAGGACATCAAGCCGGACCCCGATCGCACCTTCGCCGTGTTCGGCGCGCAAGGAACGGCGCCATACATGATCGAGGTCGACGCCGCGGCCTTCGTCAGCCATGAGGGCGAGGTGTCGGCCCGGCTCAAGGGCGAGACCGACTGGCTCGTCACCCAGAAATTGATCCTGCAACCGAGCGCCGAGATCAATTTGGCGGTGCAAAGCGTCAAGGAGCGTCACGTCGGCTCCGGCGTCGATTCAGTCAGCGCCGGCCTGCGCTTGCGTTACGAAATCGTCCGCGAATTTGCGCCTTACGTCGGCTTCCATTGGGAGCGGAAGCTCGGCCAGGCCGCCGACTACGCGCGCGAAGAGGGGAACCGGGCGGACAACCGCTCGGTCGTCGCCGGCGTGCGATTCTGGTTTTGAGGTCGTGTGCGTGCCTGGAGGGGATTTTCGCCAACCATGAAAGGAAACGTGCCATGAAGACTTCGATGATCCCGCGTTTGATTGCGATTGCGGCCGTTGTGCTGGCGGCCGGAGTGACCGGAGGGACGCCGGTTCCCGTTTTCGCCCAGGCGCCGGCGCCAACCGCGCCTTCGGGGCTTTCTTCGGCCACCATCAAGGCGCTGCAGGAGGCGCTCAACAAGCAAGGGATCGCGGTCAAGACCGATGGCGTGCTCGACGGCGCGACGCGCGAGGCGGTCCGCAAGTACCAGTCGCAGCACCATCTGCCCGTCACCGGCGAGCCCGACAAGGCGACTCTCGACAAGCTCGGCGTCGCCATTCAGCCCGGCGCGGCGGCGCCCGGCGGCGGGGGTATGACGGGCCAGGGAATGATGCAACCCGGAATGATGCCGCCCGGCCATATGGGCGGGGGAATGATGGGCGGCGGATCGATGCCCCAGGGCCAGGGCACGATGGGCCAAGGCATGGGACAGGGTATGGGGCCCGGGTCAGGAATGGGGCCAGGTCAGGGTATGGGGCAAGGGTCCGGGGCGGCACCCATGCCGGGCATGCCCAAGCAATGAGGATCTGCGACGCCGGTTGATATCGATCGTGGACTAAATCCGGCGGCAAGTCGGGGGTGTGGTTTCGCAATTCGCGAGATCAACGGAGCCACACGCCCCACGGCATATGGAAGTAAACGGAGGCTCTCGATTTGCGTCGGGCCCAGGGATATATTTTGACTGCGGGATGTCACCATCGTAAGGGTTTTCCGGGGCACATCCGAGATCGGCGGACGTAAGGGATCGGGACGTGACGGGCGGAGACGACGACAGGAGGCGACGCGGTTGCTGGCCGGCGCGGGGGCGTTGGCTTGGCGCCGTTATGGGTCTGCTGGTTGCGTTCGGCGTTCTCCTTCATTACGGCCACCTTTCGTCCGCCCAAGCGGATGCGAGCAGGATGGCTGTCATCGGCGTTGCCGGATCGAGTGACCACGATTTGCCCAAAAACAGCCACAACATCGTCCAGCAGTGCGAAGCCAGCGCCCACTGCTCGTTTGCCGGACCGCCGCGCGCAAGTGCGGTCGTGTCCGACGACGAAGCGGGCGTCGTGCGGTGGGCGGCCATCGATCTTGGACCAGCGCGGATCGTCCACCCCGAATACCGACCTCCCAAACTTACGACCCAGGACTGATTGAACCGGCGCCGCATGGTGTCGGGCGCCATCGGCGTCGGCCGGTGGCGCCGTTCTTAACAGCTGGGAGTTTTGTCATGACCACGCTTTCCCGCCCTCAGTTCTTGGCCTCGCCCGTTGCTACCGCGGCACCGGGCGCTCCATTACCACAACCCGCGCCACATGGCGGCCGACATGATTACGACCGTCGAGTACAAGACATGACGGCGCAAGCTGTCGATGGAATGCCGCTGGCGTCGGTTCGAAACGGCGTGATGACCGATCTGGCCGTTCCGGCTTGGCTGTTCTTGTCCCGCTGGTTCCGCAACCCGCTGCGCACGGGCTCGGTCTTACCCAGCGGCCGTCCGCTCGCCGAGGCGCTGGCGCGGCAGATCGACGGGCGAACCAGGGGCACGATCGTCGAATTGGGCGCCGGAACGGGGTCGGTGACGGAAGCACTCATCAATTCCGGCGTTCGGCCGGAGCGGATGTTGATCGTGGAGTTCGACAGTCGCATGGCGGAACATCTGCGCCGCCGTTTCCGAGGGGCTCATGTCGTCGAAAGCAACGCGTCGCGACTCGGGAAGATTGCACGGGAGGCAGGCGTGACCCGGGCTGCCGCCGTCGTGTCCAGTCTGCCGTTTTTGTTCATGAGCATCCGTCAGCAGGGCGCGATCCTGAAATCCGCTTTTCGGTTGATGGCGACCGAAGGACCGTTCATCCAGTTTACATATGGCCCGTTTCCGCCGGTTTCCGAACCGATCATTCGGCGGCTGAAATTGAAAGTCATCCGTGCGGACCATATATGGCTGAACTTGCCGCCGGCGGCGATCTGGCGTTACGAGTGCCTGGGAAAATCCGGTCAACAGGATAATGCGTGGGCGGCGCCGCCTTGAGGTCGGGCGCGACCCCGCGGATACGCGGCCATAGCCGGGTGGCCCCGAATCCGGCAAAGATTGCGAGCGGGTAGACCAATGCTGTCGCGAGCGTTCTTCTTCATCGTCTTCGGATTAATTCTGGCGGTGGCCGGAAGCTTTCTTGCCGTTGTCCTATTTTTCGGGGACGGCAGCGGTTCGTCGGCCGGCCGGCCGAACGCGCCAGCGCTCGGGACCATTGCTGCCGCCGGCACCTTCGAGGGGCGGACCCCGGCGTGGACCGTGCGCGGGCGCCTGATCGAGACGCCGATGGGCATAGTCCGCATCGAATTCCAGGTCCAGGATCGAAACAATGGCCCCATGCCGAAAGATGCCCGGGTCGATGTCGGTTTTGAAATGGTCGGGCATGCGATGCCTCCAACCCGTGCGACGGTCGAACATCTGGCGCCCGGCGTGTATCGCGCGACGGGACCGGTCACCATGTCCGGGCGGTGGCGAATCGATATTCGCCTTCCCGATGGAACCTTTCAGCACGTGATCGACATCGGAAGGTGAAGTGCCGGGAGGCCTTTGATGATACGGATGGCGACGACTTTGGATTCGCCGGCGAACTGGCTGGCGGCTTTCCGCCGCTATCTGGCGGCGGGGGCCGTCGGCCATCTCGTTTGGGAATCCGCGCAGCTGCCGCTCTACACTCTGTGGACGACCGCCTCGCCCGGCGAAATGGCGTGGGCGGTCGTTCACTGCACCGCCGGCGATCTCGGCATCGCGGCGGCGGCGTTGGCCTTGGCGCTGGTCGCGTGCGGCCGGTCCCGCTGGCCGGCGGAGCGGTTCGGCACGGTCGCCGCCGTGACCGTCACCGCCGGAATCGCCTACACGATCTACAGCGAATGGCTCAACACCGTGGTGCGCCAAAGCTGGGCTTATGCCGAGGCGATGCCGGTGGTGCCGCCGTGGGGGACCGGTCTTACGCCGTTATTGCAATGGATCGCCATTCCGGCGTTCTGCTTTTGGGCGGCCCGCCGGTCGCCACGGGCGCCCTGAGTCCTACAACATCCCCATCGACTTCAGGGATGCCGTGCCGTGCTTCGACACGATCAGGTGATCGTGCAGCACGATGCCGAGCTTGGCGCAGGCGTCCTTGACCTCGCGCGTCATCGCGATGTCGGCCTTGGAGGGCGTCGGATCGCCGCTCGGATGGTTGTGGACGAGGATGAGCGCGGCGGCGCCGTGCTCGAGGGCGCGCTTGACCACCTCGCGCGGATAGAGGGGCGTATGGTCGATGGTGCCCTGACCCTGGACCTCGTCGGCGATCAGCATGTTCTTGCGATTGAGGAACAGCACGCGGAACTGCTCGCGGGTTTCGCGCGCCATACTGACGCGCAGGTAATCGGTCAGCGCCTGCCAGGACGACAGCACGGGCTTGACCATCGCCTCCTCGCGCGCCAGCCGTTCGGCCGCCGCGCGCACCACGGCGAGAGCGGCGGCGGTGGTCTCGCCGGCGCCCTCGACCTCGCGGACGCGTTCGGATTCGGCGGCGAGCACGGCGGCGAACGAGCCGAAGCGGGCGATCAGGCGCTTGGCCAGCGGCTTGGTGTCGCCGCGCGGGTGGGCGAGACAGAGGACCAATTCCAGCAATTCATAGTCGGCAAGCGCGCCCGAGCCGCCCTTGAGGAATCGATCGCGCAGCCGTCGGCGATGGCCGGCATGGGGGGATTTGCCCTCGGGCGCGGTCAAGGCGCGGGGTAGGGCGGTTGGTGCCAGCCCCTGGGCGACAGGGTGAACACTTCATAGCCGTCGGCGTTGACGCCGACGGTGTGCTCGAACTGGGCCGACAGCGAACGATCGCGCGTCACCGCCGTCCAGCCGTCGTCGAGGATCTTCACCTCGAAGCGCCCGGCGTTGATCATCGGCTCGATGGTGAAGAACATGCCGGCCTTCAAGACCAGGCCTTCGCCGGGTTTGCCGAAATGCATGATGTTGGGCGCGTCGTGAAACACGCGCCCGATGCCGTGACCGCAGAAATCGCGCACCACGGAAAAGCGCCGCGCCTCGGCGTGCATCTGGATGGCGTGGCCGATATCGCCGAGCGTCGCTCCCGGCCGCACGGCCTCGATCCCCTTCCACATCGCCTCGAAGGTCGCTTCCACCAGCCTGCGCGCCTTCACGCCCACCTCGCCCACATAGAACATGCGGCTGGTGTCGCCGTACCAGCCGTCCAGGATCACGGTGATGTCGAGGTTGACGATGTCGCCGTTCTCCAGCGTCTTGGGACCGGGAATGCCGTGGCAGACGACGTGGTTGACCGACGCGCAGATGGATTTCGGAAAGCCGCGGTAATTGAGCGGCGCCGGCACGGCGCCCGCGCCGACGATGAAATCGTGGCAGAGGCGATCGAGCGCCTCGGTCGTTACCCCGGGCTTGACGTAAGGGGTGACGAAGTCGAGCACCTCGGCGGCGAGTCTTCCCGCCTTGCGCATGGCGGCGAAATCCTCCGCCCCGTGAATCTTGACGTGGCGGGGGGCGCGGTGCGCGCTTTGCCGTTCGCCGAAATCCATATTGTTGTTCATGACGTGACCCGAACCCGCATTATGCCCGGAGCGACCCCCAAGCTAAAGCCGGATCGCAAGCTAAAGTCCGATGACAAGCGGGCCGGCGAGGTGGATTTCGCGTGGACTCACGCGGCAACCGTAGCACAGCACCTCGACGCCCTCGGCCTTGGCGCGGGCGAGCCCCCGGGCGTAGGCCGGGTCGATATCGGCGGCCACGGCAAAGGCGCGGGCGTCCTGGCGCTGGACCAGAAAAAACATCACCGCCCGCCCGCCGCGGGCCGCCACCCGGGCGAGTTCATCGAGATGCTTTTTCCCGCGCGCGGTCGGGGAATCGGGAAACTCCGCCGGCGCGGACGGCGCAAGGTCGCGTTTCATGGTCACGTTCTTGACCTCGACGTGGCACGAAGGCCGCTGCGGATCTTCGAGCAGCAGGTCGATGCGCGAATTCGTGCCGTAGCGCACCTCGCGGCGCAAGGCGGCGTACCCGGCGAGCTCGGGAATTTTTTTGTAGTGGATCGCCTCCTCCACCAGCCGATTGGGATGCTGGGTGTTGATGCCGACGAGCGTGTCGCCGACCCGGATCAACTCCCACGAATAACGGAGCTTGCGCGCGGGGTCGGGAGATTGGGAGAGCCATACCTCCGAGCCGGGCGCGTTTACGCTCAGCATCGAGCCCGGGTTGGCGCAATGGGCGGTCACCGTCCCGCGGCCGTCGAGTTCGACATCGGCGAGGAAGCGCTTGTAGCGCCTGAGCAGCGTGCCGCGCACCAGGGGCGTCGGAAATTTCATCGGCGCGGGTTCCGGGTTTCGGCGTCGAGGGCTTGGGCGAGGCGAGTCGTGGCGCTGCCGGGTTTCAAGGGCCGTTGCTGGCCGGGGTGCGGGGCCCAGGCGGTCAGGAATATCACCTGGAAGGTCGCCGGCACGCGGCCATCGGACCCGGCGCCACGCGAAACGCGAAGATAACGCTCGGTCGCGGCGGCGAACAGGGCACGGCGCGAAAACCGCTTGGGGCGCGCCGCGACCGCATTGGCTTCGCCCATGCCGCGCAAGTCCCGCATCAGGCGCAGGGGGTCGGTGTAGGAGACGGTGATCGTGTCGCGGTCGACGACCGGCAGCGCGAAGCCCGCGCGCTGCAGCAGCGCGCCCAAATCGCGCACGTCGGCGAACGGCGCGACGCGGGGGCTGGCCCCGCCCGCGACCTCCAATTCGGCTTCGGTCAGCGCGCGGCGCAGCTCCTGCAGCGTGTCGGCGCCGAACAGCGCGCCGAGGAAAAGGCCGTCGGGCTTGAGGGCGCGCCGGATTTGCAGCAGCGCGCCGGGCAGGTCGTTGGTCCAGTGAAGCGCGAGCGCGCTTAAGACCAGATCGAAGGTTGCGGGCGCGAACGGCAGGGCTTCCTCGTCGGCGACGGCGGCAAGGCCGCTCGCGGCATTCGCCATCGCCTCCGACAGATCGCACTGGATCAGGGTTTCGACCTTGCCCCGCCCGCCCAGCATCCGGCCGATAGCGCCCGCGCGGCAGCCGAGGTCGAGGGCGAGCGGAAAGGCGCGGGTCACGTCGTCGAGGCGGTCGAGCAGGCGCTCGGCCACCTCGCGGAACAGGAAGTCGTGTTCGGCGAAGCGGGCGGCGGCGCGGTCGCGGTGGCGGCGCACGGCGCGGCGATTGAAGACCACGGGTATTTCCGACATGCTCGTTATATATGGCACAAGAAAGGGTTGCCGTGCACGACGCCGCCGGCAGCGGGATCGCCCGGGCGATCCGCTGGGGTCTCGACGCGCTGCTGCCGCCGCGCTGCCTGGTGTGCGGTCGGGTGGTGGAGAGCGAGGCGCTGTGCGCGGACTGCTGGCGCGGACTTCGTTTCCTCGCCCGGCCGGTATGCGAAGCGTGCGGCGTTCCGTTCGAGGCCGATCCGGGCCCCGGCGCGCTCTGCGGCGCGTGCGCGGCCGAGCGGCCGGCGTTCGCCCGCGCCCGGGCCGCGTTCGTCTACGACGAGGCAAGCCGGGGCCTGATTCTCGGCTTCAAGCACGGGGACCGCACCGACGCCGCGCCCGCCTTCGGCACCTGGTTGCAGCGCGCGGGCGCCGAACTGCTGGCCGACGCCGACGTGCTGGCGCCGGTGCCGCTGCATTGGACGCGGTTGTTCGCGCGCCGCTACAATCAGGCGGCGCTGCTCGCGCGCGCGCTCGGGGAACGGACGGGGATTCCGGTCGAGGCCGGGTTGTTGGCGCGCCGCCGCCGCACGCCCGCGCAGGGAAAACTGAATCCGTCGGCGCGCGAACGCAACCTCCGGGGCGCGATCGCGGTGCCGGAAAAGGCCCGCGTCGCCGGGCGGCGAATCCTGCTGATCGACGACGTGCTGACCACCGGCGCGACCGCCAACGCCTGCGCCCGCGCGCTGATGGCCGCCGGCGCTTCCGCCGTCGACGTGCTGACGCTCGCCCGCGTGATCAGGGTCGAGTGATTCTCAGAATCCGGTCGTCGCCCTCGCGCGGCCGCCCGCGGCCGTCGCGGTTGTTGGTGAGCACGTACAGCGCCCCGTCGGGCCCGGCGACGGCGTCGCGCAGCCGCCCGGGACGATTGTCACCGTGCGCGAACCAGCGCTCGATGCGCGTGATCCGGTAATCGTTTCCGGCGCGGGCGAGCGCGATGCGCATCAGCGCTTGGCTGCGGAGCGTCGCGACGTAAAGATCGCCGCGCCAGAAGGCGATGCCCGAGGGCGGCGTGGTCGGCGTCTTCCAGACCACCAGCGGATCGCGGTAGGCCGCCACGTTCGGCGCGCCGACGGCGCGCGGCCAGCCGTAATTGGCTCCCCGGAGGATCAGGTTGATTTCGTCGTGGCCGCCGAGGCCAAATTCGCCCGACGGTCCGTGCTCGGAGGCGAACAGGTCCCCGTTCGCCGGCTGCCAGGCGAGCCCTTGCGGGTTGCGGTGGCCGAGCGACCAGACCGGCGATCCGGAAATGGGATTGTCGGCGGGAACGTCGCCTTCGGGGGTGACGCGCAGAATTTTTCCGGCGAGGGAAGCGGGGTCCTGGGCCAGCTCCGCTTCGTAGATTTCCCCGGTCGTTACGTAGAGCATGCGGTCGGGGCCGAAGCCGATCCGCCCGCCGTTGTGGTTGAGGGCGCCCGGAATGCCGTCGAGCACGACGCGATCGAACGCGCCCGTATCGCCGAGATGGCGGAGGCGGATGACCTTGTTGCGGCGGGCGAACGCCGGCAGCGGCCCCGGAAAATAGGTGTGCATGACGTAGACGAAAGGTGCCCGCGGAAAATCGGGATGGAGCGCCAAGCCCATCAGGCCGCCTTCGCCGCCGGTGGCGACGTCGATCCGGGCGTAGGGTTCGGGCCTTAGCGCGCCGTTTTGGATCAGGCGGATACGACCCGGCCGCTCGCTGACCAGGGCGCGCCCCGATAGGGGCCCATCATTCGATGATGCGCGCGGGGATTCGCCCGCGCGCGCGTCGGGCAGAAACGCGAGCGACCAGGGCGCCTCCAGCCCCCCGATCCAGGTTTCCACCCGGTGGCCGGGCGCGCCTTCGCTCGGGATATCGTCCACCGCCTGCGGCCTCGGCCCGACCACGGGATCGGCGAAAGCCGCGCCCGTCCAGGCGAGCGGCAGAACCAGGCAAAAAACGATCACGAGGCGGCTGGACATCGGGGGCTCCTGCGGCCGGCCCCCCTAGATTGGCGCGGGGGCCCGGTCTATATCAAGCGACCGAGCGGAAGGAGAAAACCGTGCCCAAGATCGAAATCTACACCACCGCGCTCTGCCCCTATTGTCGGCGGGCTAAGGCGCTGCTCGACAAGAAGGGTGTCGCCTACACCGAATACGAGGTGGACGTCACGCCGGGCAAGCTCGACGAAATGCTGAAGCGCGCGGAAGGCCGGCGCACGGTGCCGCAAATCTTCATCGACGGCAAAAGCATCGGCGGGTCCGACGATCTCCACGCCCTCGATCGCCAGGGCAAGCTCGATACGCTGTTGGGCCTCGCGGCCTGAGGCGAGGGCCGACCAAGTGCCCGGAGCAATTTTCACCGTCGCCTGCGTACAGATCACCTCGGCGCGCGAACCCGACATTAATATCCCCGTCGCCGTCGATCTGGTCCGACGCGCGCGCGACCGGGGCGCCGATTTCATTCTGCTGCCGGAAATCGTCAACATGCTGGAGCCGAAGCGCGACGCCGTGCTGGCCAAGGCGCGGCCCGAGGCGGAAGACCCGGCATTGGCGGCGTTTCGCGATCTTGCGCGCAAAACCGGGGCGTGGCTGCTCGCGGGCTCGCTGGTGGTCAAGACCGAGAGCGAGCCGGAGCGCGTCGCCAACCGCTCGTTCCTGCTTGCGCCCGACGGAACCGTCGCCGCCCGCTACGACAAGATTCACATGTTCGACGTCGATCTGGGCGAGGGCGAGCGCTACCACGAATCGCGCACTTATCGCCCCGGCGATCGGGCGGTGACGGCGGACCTGCCGTGGGGGCGGCTCGGCATGACCGTCTGCTACGACATGCGCTTTCCGCAGCTCTACCGCGCCCTGGCGAAAAGGGGCGCGGACTTCTTTTCGGTGCCGGCGGCCTTCACCCGGCCGACCGGACGGGCGCACTGGCACGTGTTGCTGCGCGCGCGCGCGATCGAAAACGGCACCTTCGTCTTCGCTCCGGCCCAATGCGGCGAGCATGCGGACGGGCGCAAGACCTATGGCCATTCGCTGATCGTCGATCCGTGGGGCGAAGTGCTCGCCGACGGCGGCGAGGAGCCGGGCATAGTGGTCGCGCGCATCGACCCGGCCCGCGTTGCCGAGGCGCGCGCCAAGGTGCCGGCGATTTCGAGCGATCGGGAGTTTTCCTAAGCGAGCGGATGCGGTTCCGGCTCGCCCGCCGCGAGCGAATCCTCGCGGCCTTTGTCATTTGGCGGCAGGGATTCGCCCGCCGCCGCGCGGGTCGAACGTCCGAGGTCGTTGACGGCGGCGAGGCGTTGTTTGACGCCGGGGATCGGATCGCCCTCGACTATCCCGTGCTCGTAGGCGACGACCTGGAGCCTGCCGCGCGCGAATTCCAGCAGCTCGCCCGCCTTCAGCAGGTGATCGGGATTGCGCGGCCGGGTGAAGCGTTCGTTGCCGCGCGCGAAGGTTTCGTAGATCAACGCGCCGCCGGGATTGAGCAGGGCGAGTAGCCGGGGCAAAAGCGGGCGATACAAATAATTGACGACAACGATGCCGGCAAACGCGCGTCCGGCGAGCGGACCGGGCGGATCGAACACCGGCGCGCCGTTCTCGAGATCGGCGGTGAGGATTTCGACGCCGGCCGGAGCGGATTCCCTGAGCGCCGTCGTGTCGCGGTCGAGCGCCACTACCGGGTGGCTGCGCCCGGCGAAATAGCGCGCGTGTCGTCCGCCGCCGCAGGCGAGATCGAGCACCAAGCCCTTGGCCGGAACCAGGTGGGCGAAACGCGCGACCCAGGGGGACGGCTCGGCCACGCGCAGGTGGCGGGCGCGGAGCTCGTCGTCGGTCTTTGCGGATTCGGGCATCATGTCGGGCGGGACCATCATCATTATGCACGATTTCGCCTGCCGCCGAATATACTCCCCGACGGTCGGAGTTCACGGTTCGAAACCCTACGAATGAAGAAGGCCATACTGTTCACCGGCGACGTACTCCACGGCAACGTGGCACGCATGCTGGCGGGATTGGCGCGGGGCCTCGCCGCTTGCGGCGTGGGTGCGTCCCTGCTCGACGTTCGCCGGCCGGACTTCGCCGAAACGTTGCGGCGGGCGGTCGCAGGCGGCGAAGCGGATTTCTTCGTCAGCGCGACCGGTCTCGGTCTCGATCTCAGGGCCGAGAACAACCTCTTCGACCGGATCGGGCTTCCGTTGGTTTCGATCTATTTCGACCCGCTGGTCGGCTACGCCGATCAGGTTTTGGTTCCGATCCGACGGCGGATCGTCACTACGGTGTCCGATTGCGATCTCGACTATTGGCATGCCGTCGCGCCGGCGATTGCGGTTCGCCATTTGCCGCACGCGGCCGAGCCGGGATCGGGCCGGCCGTGGGCGGAGCGCGACATTGCGCTCCTGTTTCCGGCCACCGGATGCGAGAATCCGGAACGGACGCGGGAAAGCTGGATCCGACACGGCGCCAAGGTCGCCGCGGAATTGAACGCGGTGCTCGAAAACCACCTCGCCGCGCCGCTGCGCCCGTTGACCGCGGCCATCGAAGAGATTCTCGGCGGCCGGCTCGATGTCAGGAACCCCTACGCGATCCATCCGTACTTCGCGACGCTCGACGTTTATTTGCGAGCCCATGCGCGCTGGCGACTGTTGGAGTCGCTTCGAGGGCTGCCGGTGACCGTGGCCGGGGGCGGATGGGACGCGTTTGCCGCGCGTCACGCGGACTGCGGTTTCGTTTTTCTCGGCGTGCGTCCGGCGGACGAGATTCAGGCGTTGATGGCGCGCGCGAAGATCGTGCTCAACGCCTGCACCGGATTTCACGGAACCCACGAGCGGGTATTCGACGCCCAAGCCGCGGGCGCGGCGGCCGCGACCGTGCCGACGCGCTGGTTCGATGCGCACGCCCCCGAGGAGGCGGTTATTCGACTCGACATGGCCGACGCGGCGGACAACATCGGCCGTCGGCTCGCGCGCAATCGGGAGACGGAGCGGATCGCGGCCAACGGTCGGGCTTGGCAGGCGCAACATCACACATGGAAGCACCGCGCGCGGGACCTTATGGCGTGGATCGGAGCCGTCTGACACGGTGATGGTCGGAAATCCGTTCCGGCGTCCCGGACATTTCCCATTTTAAAACACCCCCGGATATGCCAAGTTTTCGGACCATGATCCTTTATCAACTCCGCTGCGCGAAAAATCACGAGTTCGAAGCCTGGTTCAAGGGCAGCGCCGGCTTCGAGGCGCAGAATCGCAAGGGCGCGGTCGAATGCCCGTTTTGCGGCTCGACCAAGATCGCCAAGGCGCCGATGGCGCCCAACGTCATCGGCAGGGGCGTGGTCGGAAGCCGCGGCGATGTGGAGTCCAAGGATGACGCCGCCCACACCATCGCCGGCAAAGTGGCGGAGGCGTTCGGCAAGATCCGCCGTCACGTCGAGGAGAACTGCGATTACGTCGGCGACGCCTTTCCCGAGGAAGCCCGCCGCATTCATTACGGCGAAAAGAAGCCGGAGCGCGGCATCTACGGCGAGGCCAGCCCGGACGACACCCGCCGCCTCGACGACGAGGGCATTGAGGTTTTTCCCCTGCCGGGCCGTCCCCGTCGCGACAGCTGAACAGGCCGCGCCGGCCCGCGCCGCCGCGCTGGATCGCGCTTTCTCTCTTTCGCCGCCGCCATCATGTAATTGACGCCGAGATCGTCGGCGAGACGCCATTCGCCCCGCCACGGATCGAACGCGACACCCGCCCGGCGGATGGCGACGCACCCCGCGTTCGCAAGCATGCCCGCCAGTTCGTCCGGCCGGACGAACTTGCTCCAATCGTGGGTACCGGGCGGTATCCAGCCGAGCACGTATTCCGCCGCGATCTTGCCGAGCAGCAGCGACTTCAGCGTGCGGTTGAGGGTGGCGAGCACCATCAGCCCGCCCGGCCGCACCAGCGCGGCGCAGGTTTCGACGAACGCGCCCGGCTCGGCGACGTGCTCGATCACCTCCATGTTGAGCACGACGTCGAAGCGGGCCTTGTCGCGAATCAAGTCTTCGGGCGCGGCGGTGCGATAGGTGATGTCGAGACGCGAGGCGCGGGCGTGCAGGGCGGCTGCGCGCACGTTGTCGGCGCCGGCGTCGATCCCGGTCACGCGCGCGCCGAGCCGGGCGAGCGGCTCGCACACGATGCCGCCGCCGCAGCCGACATCGAGCACGTCGAGGCCCTTCAACGGGCGCGCGGGCGAATCCCCGCGCGCATATTTGGATGACGCGCCCCTACCGGAGCGCCCGAAGTGCGCCAAGACGGCGTCGCGGATAAAGGCGATGCGGACCGGGTTGAGGCGGTGCAGCGCCGCGAAGGCGCCGTCGGATCGCCACCAATCCCCGGCGTCGGCCTCGAAGCGGGCGATTTCGTCCTCGTCTCGCGTCGAGGGGTAGCGCCGGGGCGTCGGGCGCAAGCGGGTGCGGGGAGCGGCCATGTCGGCTTATTGCCAGTCGGGTGCCGACAGAGTATGTAACCCCGCTTTCCACGGCGCAACCCGCATCCACGAGCGAAAGGCTCCCATGGCGCGGATCGTGATGAAATTCGGCGGCACCTCGGTCGCGGACCTGGAGCGCATCCGGGCGGTGGCCGCGCGCGTCAAGCGCGAGCGCGACGCCGGTCACGAGGTTGCGGTGGTGGTTTCGGCCATGTCCGGGGTCACCAACCAACTGGTCACCTGGGTCAACGAACTCCGCGGTCGCGCGGCGCACGACCCCGGCGCGGCGCTCGCCGCCGATCGCGAATACGACGTGGTGGTGGCAACCGGCGAACAGGTGACCACGGGCCTGACCGCGCTCGCGCTGCAAGCGCTCGGCCTTAAATCGCGCTCCTGGCTATCCTGGCAAATTCCGATCATGAGCGACGAGGCCCATAGCAAGGCGCGCATCGACTCGATCGCGGCCGAGGATTTGCTGGCGGCGATGGCCGCGGGCGAGGTGCCGATCGTGCCCGGTTTTCAGGGCGTGACGCGAAACGGGCGGGTGACCACGCTCGGGCGCGGCGGCTCCGACACCAGCGCGGTGGCGCTGGCGGCCGCGCTCAAGGCCGACCGCTGCGACATTTATACGGACGTGGACGGGGTTTACACCACCGATCCGCGCATCGTTGCCAAAGCGAGGAAGCTCGATAAAATCACCTACGAAGAAATGCTCGAAATGGCTTCGGTCGGCGCGAAGGTTCTGCAGACGCGCTCGGTCGAACTGGCGATGAAGCAGGGCGTCCGGCTGCAGGTGCTGTCGAGTTTCTCCGACGCGCCCGGAACCCTGGTGGTGGACGAGGACGAAATCGTGGAAAAAGCCCTGGTCAGCGGCGTCGCCTACAGCCGCGATGAAGCGAAAATCACGCTCGCGGCGGTTGCCGACCGACCCGGCGTGGCCGCGGCCGTATTCGGCCCGCTCGCGGACGCCAATGTCAACGTCGACGTGATCGTCCAGAACGTCTCCGCCGACGGCAAGACCACGGATCTCACCTTCACCGTGACCAAGGCGGACCTGGATCGCGCCGTCGCCATCCTGGAGGCGCGCAAGAAGGACCTCGGCTACGCCGGGCTGATCCAAGACAAGAACGTGGTCAAAGTCTCGGTTATCGGCGTCGGCATGCGCAGCCACGCCGGCGTCGCGCTCGGCATGTTCCGCGCGCTCGCCGAGAAAGGCATCAACATCCAGGCGATCACCACGTCGGAAATCAAGATCAGCGTTCTGATCGCCGAGGAATACACCGAACTCGCCGTCCGCGCGCTGCATTCGGCCTACGGTCTCGACGCCGACTAAGGCGGCGGCGGAGGGATCGCAAAGGGGCGGTCCCGCCGGATTTCAGGCGATCGCGAGCATGATCCCGCACGATTCGCATCCGCCGTTTCATTCGTCCAAGACGCAACCGGCGTCGCGGCGCCTGCTTGCGCGCGTGCGCGACGTTATGGCCGGGCCGGGCGACGCCGGCAGCCGCCTTCAGCGGCTCGTCGCCGTGATCGCCGCCGACATGGTGGCCGAGGTGTGTTCGATCTATGTCCGCCGGCCGGGCGACGTGTTGGAGTTGTTCGCGACCCAGGGCTTGAAGCCCGAGGCGGTGCACCGGACCCGGCTGAAGGTGGGCGAGGGCATCGTCGGGGATATCGCCGCCGGCGCGCGGCCTTTCGCGCTCGCCGACGCCCAGGCCCACCCCAATTTCGCCTACCGACCGGAAACCGGCGAGGAAATCTACCACTCGATGATGGGCGTGCCGATCCTGCGCGACGGCTTTGTCGTCGGCGTGGTCGCGGTCCAAAATCGGACCCGGCGCCATTACACCGACGAGGAAGTGGAAACCCTCCAGACGGTGGCCATGGTGCTCGCCGAGATGATCGCGGGCGCGCGCTTCGGTCAGGCGGCCGGCGCGCGCGAGGCGGGCGTGATTGCGACCAAGCCGCAACGGCTCGTCGGCACGCGACTTTCCCCCGGCGTCGGCCTGGGCACCGCAGTTCTGCATCGCCCGCGCTTTGCCATCGATCGCATGGTCGCCGACGATCCGGCAGCCGAACGCGAGCGGCTCGGGCGCGCCTTCGCCGACATGCACGGCGCTCTCGACGAACTGTTCGGCGCGGGAAAACTGAAAGCCGCCGGCGCGCACCGCGACGTGCTCGACACCTACCGGATGATCGCCGAGGACGCCGGTTGGCTCGGCCGGATCGAGGCGGCGATCGACGGCGGCCTGACCGCCGAAGCGGCGGTGCAAAAGGTCCAGAACGACATCCGCGCGCGACTGGCCCAGGTCGACGATCCCTATTTGCGCGAACGGGTGGACGATTTCGACGATCTCGCCAACCGGCTGATCCAGCATCTGATCGACGGCGCGCCCGGGCGCGACGGCGGCCCGCGTCCGGCCTTGCCCGAACACATTGTGCTGGTGGCCCGCGCGCTCGGACCCGCCGAGTTGCTCGACTTCGATCCCGCCCGTTTGCGCGGCGTGGTGCTGGAAGAAGGCTCGGCGACGTCGCACGCCGCGTTGCTCGCGCGCGCGCTCGAAATCCCGATCGTCGGCCGTTGCGCCCGCGCGCTCGCCGAGATCGAGCCGGGCGACGACGTGGTGGTCGACGGCGACAACGCCCAGGTGATCGTTCGCCCCGGCGAGGACGTGAAAAAAGCGTTCCGCGACGCGATTCGCGCCGGTGCCGAGCGGCGCGCCGGTTACGTCGAGCGACGCGACGAACCCGCCGTCACCCGTGACGGAGTGCGAATCGCGGTCAACATCAACGCCGGTCTTTTGCTCGACATGAGCCTGATGCACGAATTCGGCGCCGACGGAGTAGGTCTCTACCGCACCGAGATTCCGTTTCTGGTCCGGCCGACGTTTCCCGATGTCGCCGCCCAGCGCGATCTCTACGTGCGCGTCCGCGAGCAGGCCAGGGGAAAACCGGTTGTCTTTCGCACGCTCGACGTCGGCGGCGACAAAATGGCGCCCTATTGGGACCGCGCGGGCGAAGAAAATCCGGCGATGGGCTGGCGGGCGATCCGGGTCGCGTTCGACCGGCCCGCGATCCTGCGTCAGCAAGCGCGCGCGCTTATCCAGGCGGCGGCGGGTAGCGAATTGCGCGTCATGTTCCCGATGATCGCTACGGTTCAGGAATTCGAATCCGCGCGCGCGATCTTCGAACGCGAGATCGCGCGCGAGCGCAAGGCCGGACGAAGGCTTCCCGAACCGTTCCGTGTCGGCGCGATGCTCGAAGTGCCCTCGCTGCTGTTCGATCTGGAGGCTCTGTTTGCGCGCGCGGATTTCGTTTCCGTCGGCAGCAACGATCTCCTGCAATTTCTGTTCGCCAGCGACCGTACCGCGCCGGGATTGGCGGAACGCTACGACCCCCTGTCGCCTCCGGTGCTTACATGCCTCGGCGATATCGTCGCGCGCGCCGGGCGCGCCGGCTGCCCGGTGGGGTTGTGCGGAGAAATGGCCGGCCGTCCGCTCGAGGCGCTGGCTTTGATCGGCTTGGGCTTTCGCGACCTGTCCATGTCACCGCCGGCGATCGGACTCATCAAGGACATGATCCGGTCGGTTAACCTTAACGAGGTCAAGGCGTTACTGCAGACCGTCACCGGCGACGGCCGGGAACCGCCGCGCGCGGCGCTCGAAAGGTTTGCGCGCCAGCGCGGGCTCGCGGTGTAATTTTCGGCGAAAATCCATTTGCTCTTGAAATTACTCGATTTTTTTGCAAAATTCCTTTCACCGCGCGCGAGAAAACGGAGAACTCGTTTTGGCCGGACTGATGGAAGAAACGAAAGCCAAGAGCGGTGAAGGCGTCGGCGCGTTGTTGCGCGCAAGCCGTGTCCGTTGCGGAGAGGAGTTGTCGCAGGTCGCGGATGCGCTGCGCATTCGCCTCTGCCACCTCGAGGCGATCGAAGCCGGTCGCTTCAACGAATTACCCGGCCCGGCGTACGCGCTGGGCTTCGTGCGCACCTACGCCAACTATCTCGGGCTCGACGGCGAGGAAGTAGTTCGTCGGTTGCGCGTGGAAACGGAGATTGCCGTCACAAAACCACCGTTGTCTTTCCCGGTGCCGCTGTCCGACAGTTCGATGCCGAGCGGAGCGGTCGTGATGGTCGGCTTGGTGGTGGCGGCGGTCGCCTACGGCGCATATCTCGCGGGAACGTCGCGCGATGGCGATTCGATCGCGCGCGTCTCGCCCGTTCCGGAGCGTCTCGCGCGCGACGACGGCCGGACCGCTCCGCCGCCCGCCGCGACCGCGACCGCGTTGCCTGCAATCAACGAGAGCAAGTCTCCGGTGTCTCTTCCGGCGCCGGCGGCGGCTGCGCTTCCTGCCGTCGTCGTGTCCTCGCCCATCGTCACATCGGTGGCTCCGCCGGCGGCCTCGTCGTTCGGCGCACAGGCCGATACGCAGTCTGCGCCTTCCGCCCCACCTTCCAGCGTGACCGCCGCCGCGCCCGCACCCACGCTCACTCCGGCGCCTCCGTCCGTGGCTGCCTCGGTGCCGGTCCCGTCGTCCGCTTCCTCGCTCCCACCCGCGGCAGCTCCGACGGCGACACAAACGGCGATCGCGGCCTTGGCGCCGGCGGCAACGCCGCCCGAAAAGCCGAAACGCCCGCGCATCGAGGTGCTGGCCAAGGCCGACAGCTGGATCCAGGTGCGCGACGGCGGCGCCAACGAGCTTCTCCTCACCCGGCTCTTGCGCGAGGGCGAGACCTACACGGCGCCCGATCGCGAGGGGTTGAGCCTGCTCACGGGCAACGCCGGGGCGCTTGAGATCCGCGTCGATGGCGCGGCCGTACCGTCGCTCGGTCCCGAAGGCGCGGTCCGACGTTCGATCGCGCTCGACGCCGAACGCCTTAAGCAAGGCACCGCCGTATCCGAATAGCACCGCGCCCGCGGACCCCGCATAGGGGGCGCCGCATCGGGCGCGCGGACGTGTCCGCGCGCGCCATTGCGGTCGGGCCTGCGAGAGGCGATACTTAACGAACTGTCGAAGCGGGTTTTTCCATGTCCAGCACGGTCGAGCCGGGAGTCCGGCGTCAGAGCGTTCCCGTGTCCGTCGGCGGCGTGATCGTCGGCGGCGGCGCGCCCATCGTCGTCCAGTCGATGACCAATACCGACACCGCCGACGCCGAGGCGACGGCGGCGCAGGTCGCCGACCTCGCGCGGGCCGGCTCCGAACTCGTGCGCGTCACGGTCGATCGCGAAGAAAGCGCCCGCGCCGTGCCCCGCATTCGCGAGCTGCTCGAACGACGCGGCGTCACCGTGCCGCTGGTCGGCGATTTCCATTACATCGGCCACAAGCTCTTGGCCGAGCACCCGGCCTGCGCCGAGGCGCTCGCGAAATACCGCGTCAACCCCGGCAACGTCGGCTTTCGCGACAAGAAGGACCGCCAGTTCGGCACCATGATCGAAATGGCGCTCAAATACGGCCGTCCGGTGCGGATCGGGGTCAACTGGGGCAGCCTCGATCAGGAATTGCTCGCGCATCTGATGGATGAAAATGCCAAATTGCCGTCGCCCAAGGACGCAAACGCGGTGATGCGCGAGGCGATCGTGCGTTCGGCCTTGGACAGTGCCCGGCGCGCGGAAGAGATCGGCCTCGGGCGCGACCGGATCGTGCTCTCGTGCAAAGTCAGCGCCGTGCAGGACCTGATCGCCGTCTATTCCGATCTCGCCCGGCGCTGCGATTACGCGCTGCATCTCGGTTTGACGGAGGCCGGCATGGGCTCCAAGGGCATCGTCGCCTCGACCGCGGCGATGGCCGTTCTGTTGCAGCAAGGCATCGGCGACACCATTCGCGTTTCGCTCACGCCCGAGCCGGGCGGCGACCGCACCCGCGAGGTGATCGTCGCCCAGGAGATTCTCCAGACCATGGGATTGCGCTCGTTCGCGCCCTTGGTCACCGCATGCCCCGGCTGCGGGCGGACTACCAGCACCGTGTTCCAGGAACTGGCCGGCAAGATCCAGGATTACGTGCGCGCGCGCATGCCGGAATGGCGCAAGACCCACGACGGCGTCGAGACCATGGCGCTCGCGGTGATGGGCTGCATCGTCAATGGTCCCGGCGAAAGCAAGCACGCCAACATCGGCATCAGCTTGCCCGGCACCGGCGAGGAACCGGCGGCGCCGGTATTCGTCGATGGGCGCAAGGTCGCGACGTTGCGCGGCGCCGGCATCGCCGAGGACTTCCAGCGCATGGTCGAGGATTACGTCGCGAGTCATTATCCGCGCCGCGACACCGCGCGCGAACCCGCGCCCGTCCCGCGCGCCGCGTCCCGATAGCGAGGCATCGATCATGCCCGCGTTGCAGCCAGTTCGCGGCACCCGCGACATATTGCCTGAGGAGATGCGCCGCCATCGCCGCGTCGAGGAAACGGCGCGCGCGCTTGCGCTCCGTTACGGCTACGCCGAAATAGCGACGCCGATTTTCGAGTTCTCGGACGTGTTCGCACGCTCGCTCGGCGACACCTCGGACATCGTGACCAAGGAGATGTACACGTTCCAGGATAAGGGCGGGGACAGCATCACGTTGCGCCCGGAAAACACCGCCGGCGTGGTGCGCGCGTTTCTCTCCAACGGCCTGCAACAGCAGTTGCCGCTCAAGCTTTTCTATCGCGGGCCGATGTTCCGCTACGAGCGCCCGCAGAAAGGCCGGATGCGCCAATTCCACCAGATCGGCGTCGAACTGCTCGGCGTCAATGATCCGCTCGGCGACGCCGAGGTGATCGCACTCGGCCGGCATCTGCTGGAGGAGCTTGGCGTCGCCGACAAATGCGCGCTCGAACTCAACACCCTCGGCGATCCGGAAAGCCGCGCCGTCTACCGCGACAGGCTGGTTGCGTATTTGCGCGATTTCGACGCGCAGCTTTCCGAGGATAGCCGGGCGCGGCTCAAGCGCAATCCGCTCCGCATCCTCGATTCCAAGGACGAAGGCGACAGGCGTATCGTCGCCGGCGCGCCGCCGATGGAGGACAGTCTCAACGATGCCTCGAAGGCGTTCTTCGACGGTCTATGCCGCGCGCTGGAAGCTGTCGGCGTGCCGTACCGGTTGAACCCGCGTCTGGTGCGCGGCCTCGATTATTACAGCCATACCGCCTTCGAGTTCACGACCGAGGCCCTTGGCGCGCAGGGCACCGTGCTGGCGGGCGGTCGTTACGACGGCTTGGTCGAGCAGCTGGGCGGCCCGCCGACCCCGGGCATCGGTTGGGCGGCGGGAATCGAACGGCTTGCGCTCCTGTTGACCGAGCCCGCGTCCGAAGCGCCCCCCGTCGCCGTGGTCCCGGTCGGCCCGGCCGAAACCGCCGCTGCGCTCAAGATCGTGCAGCGACTCCGCCGCGCCGGCATCGCCGCCGACATGGCGTTTTCCGGCAACATGAGCAAGCGCATGAAACGCGCCGACAAGATCGGGGCGCGGATCGCGGTCGTGCTCGGCGAAAACGAATTGACGCGCGGGATCGCCACGGTGCGCGACATGACCACGGGCGAACAGGCGGAAGTGCCCTTGTCCGCGCTCGAGGACCGCCTCGCTCGCGACCGATAGCGGGGCCATGAGCGACCAATCTCCCGCACGTTACGTGGTCGTGGGCGTCAACCACCGCTCCAGCGGCATCACGCTGCGCGACAAGCTGTTCATCGAGGAACACGCGCTGCCCGGGTTCATCGAGCGCTTGCGCGCGGCCGGAATCCGCCAGGGCATCGTGCTTTCGACCTGCGACCGGATCGAGGTGCAGGCGGCGCACCCCGATCCGGATGCGGCGGCGCGGGTCGTTCTCGACCTCCTCGCCGCCCACGGCGCGGTATCGCTCGCGGAGATGACGGGCCAGACCTACGCCCTTCTCGACGAGGACGCCGTGCGCCAGGCCTTCGCCGTTGCCGGATCCTTGGACAGTCTGGTGGTGGGCGAGCCCGAAGTGCTCGGGCAGGTCAAGGACGCGTACGCGCTCGCCCGGGAGCTCGGATTCGCTGGTCCGGAAATGGACGCCTTGATGCAGGCGGCGCTCGCCGCCGGCAAGCGCATCCGCAGCGAAACCGACATCGGCCGCCGGCCGGTCTCCATCGCCGCCGCTGCGGTCGAAATCGCGCGCGAGATTTTCGGCGATCTCGCGCCCCGCGCCGCGCTCGTGCTGGGCGGCGGCGACATGGGCGAAATCATGGCGCGCGAGTTTCAGGCGGCGGGACTCGTCGCGTTGACCGTCATCCATCCCGACCCGCGCCGCGCGGAGGCCGCCGCGCGCGGGTTCGGCTGCCACGCGGCCCGGTTCGAGCCGCTGGTCGAGCGGCTGGCCGGCGCCGACGTGGTCCTGGCATCTCTCGGCGGGCGGGCGCGCGCGATTTCGGTTGCCCACGTGCAGGAGGCCTTGCGTATGCGGCGCCGCCGGCCCATGTTCCTGATCGACGCGGCGGTGCCGGGCGATATCGAGCCCGCGGTCAATGACTTGGACGGCGCGTTTCTCTATACCCTCGACGATCTGGAACGGGTGGCGATGCGCGGCCGCGCCGGCCGCGAGCAGGAAAGCACCCGCGCGCGCGAGGTGCTCGAGGACGAAGTGCGCGCGTTTCTTCAGAATCGTTTGATGCGCCAGGCGGTGCCGGCGCTCGCGGACCTGCGCCGCGCCTTCGAGGACGCGCGCGCCGCCGCGCTCAAGGACGCGGGCGGCGACGCCGACAAGGCGACCCGGCTGCTGGTCAACCGGCTGCTGCATGCGCCGACGAGCGCGCTGCGCTCGCTCGCCGCGCACCCGCGCGCCGGGTTTGGCATCGCCGACGCCGAACGCGCGCTGAAGGAGCTGTTCGGCGACAACGGACGGACGGACAAGGACGGCAAGCCGTGAACATCGACGACAAGCTCGGGCGCATCAAGGCGCGGCGCGACGAACTCGCGCACCTGATGTCGTCCGGCGACGCGGGTCGCGACTTCGCCAGGCTCGCCAAGGAATACGCCGACTTGGGCCCGGTGGTCGAGGCAATCGACGCGCTCGATAAGGCGCGCGCCGAGGCCGAGGGTCTGAAGGCACTGATGGCCGACGACACTTCGGACGGCGAAATGCGAAAGCTCGCCGAAAGCGAATATTTCGCACTCAAGGAGAAGTTCCCGGGATTGGAAAAACGCGTGCGGCTGCTGCTGATCCCGAAGGACGAGGCCGATGAAAAAAGCGCGATCCTCGAGGTGCGCGCCGGCACCGGCGGCGAGGAAGCGGCGTTGTTCGCCGCCGATCTCTTCCGCATGTACCAGCGCTACGCCGACCGCCATGGTTGGAAATTCCAGCCGATCGAGATGTCGGACACCGGGCTCGGCGGCCTCAAGGAAGGAATCGCCGAGATCGCGGGCGCGGGCGTTTTCGCCCGGCTCAAGTTCGAATCAGGCGTGCATCGGGTCCAGCGCGTGCCGGTGACCGAGGCGAGCGGGCGCATCCACACCTCGGCCGCGACCGTCGCCGTGCTGCCCGAGGCCGAGGACGTGGACCTCAAGATCGAGGACAAGGATTTGCGCGTCGACACTTACCGTTCGCAAGGCGCCGGCGGCCAGCACGTCAACACCACCGACAGCGCGGTCCGCATCACCCACATTCCGACCGGCGTGATGGTCGCCTGCCAGGAAGAAAAATCGCAACACAAGAACAAGGCCAAGGCGATGAAACTCCTGCGCGCCCGCCTTTACGAGCACGAACGTGAAAAGCGCGAATCCGAGCGCGCCGCCGCGCGCAAGAGTCAGGTCGGCACCGGCGACCGCTCCGAGCGCATCCGCACCTACAACTTTCCCCAGGGGCGCGTGACCGACCATCGGGTCAACCTGACTCTGCACAAGATCGACCGCGTCTTGGACGGCGAACTGGACGAATTCGTCGAAGCCCTGATCGCCGACGATCAGGCCGCCCGACTCGCCGAAATCGCATGACCTATTTATCGGTGCCGCTCGCCCGGCGCTTGGCGGAGGCCGCACGCGTTCTTGCCGGCGCGGGGATCGAGGATGCCCCGCGCGAAGCGCGCCGGCTCGCCGAACTCGCCCTTCAAGCCAGTCCGGCGGAAGTATTCGCGCGCAAAGCGGGCCCGCTCGCTCCGCCCGAGGAAGCGGCTTTCGCCCGGTTGGTCGCCGCGCGCGCGGCGCGGGTTCCGTTCGCGCGGCTGGCCGGAGAGCGCGAATTCTGGAGCCTCTCCTTTCGTCTCAACGCGGCGACGCTGGTGCCGAGGCCGGAATCGGAAACCCTGATCGAGGCCGCGCTTGCCCGCGTCCGGGATCGCTCCGCCCGGCTCCGCGTGCTCGATCTCGGCACCGGGTCGGGCTGCCTGTTGCTTGCGCTGCTTGCCGAATTGCCGCGCGCGACCGGCCTCGGGGTGGACGCGGAACCGGCGGCGCTCGCCTGCGCGCGGGCGAACGCAGCCCGGCTCGGCCTCGCGCGCCGGGTGCGCTGGCGGCGGAACGACTGGACCAAAGCGCTCGTCGGTCCGTTTGACATAGTTCTCGCCAATCCGCCTTACGTCACGGCACGGGAATGGCAGACCCTCGAACCCGAGGTGCGCTTCTACGATCCCAAGCCGGCGCTGGTGGGGGGCCGGGACGGTCTTGCCGCCTACCGGCGCATCGTGCCCCGGCTTTCCCGCCTGCTTGGGCGCGCCGGCTTCGCATGCCTTGAAATCGGCTGGCGCCAGGAGGGCGCGGTTTGCGCCCTGGCCCGCCGCGCCGGCCTCCGCGTCGCCGAAATCCGGCGCGATCTCGCGGGCAGGCCCAGGTGTGTCGTTCTGGCCACGGCCCCGGCGAAATCGCGTTCGCGCGGGCGCGGCCCCAAAATAGGGGTTGGAAAAGTGGGGAATCCCGACTAGGCTTTTTCAATGGGCCGGTTCGATATCCGCTGAGTTTTTCGGATCGCCAAGCGCGGAACCTGCCCGTTTTCGCTCCCCCATAGCCGGTTGTCGATGACCGACGAGAGAGTGGTTTTTGGCCGCGCGGACGCGCCGAGGCGATAGTCGCCAAGGCGGGGGCGTTCTTTTTCAAAATCCAACAGGTGTCATGAAACACGGTTCGAACATGAGGCGCGGCGGCAGGCCGCCCAACAACAACGGCCGCCGATTCCACGGTCACGGCGGCCATCACGGCCACCGCCATCACAGCTACGAAAGCAGCGGGCCGGAGGTCAAAATCCGCGGCACCGCGCAACAAGTCCTGGAAAAGTACCTGGCGCTCGCGCGCGACGCCGCCGCGCAGGGCGACCGCATCGCCGCCGAAAACTACCTTCAACACGCCGAGCATTACTACCGGATCCTCAATTTCGACAATGCCAACCGCCAGGGCAACGGCGGCGCCCGCCCCCCGCAAGGCGGTCAGCCGGGGACCAATCCGAACGTTCCGTCGTCCATGCCGGTCGGTCTCGACGGCCAGCCCGAAGCGGGCTTCGAGCAGGCCGGCGAGGAAGCCGGCGACGCCCGTCCGCCGAGTCCGCAGCCGACCTGACGCGAGGAAGGCCTTAACGCGAGGGGCAGGGCCCGCTTGCGAAATCGGCGGGCGCCCTTATTTAGTCTGGGGTTAAATCCACTCCGGACGGACCGCCGATGGACCTCGAAAAATTCACCGAACGCGCGCGCGGTTTCATTCAAAACGCGCAAAGTTTGGCGCTGCGCAGCAACCATCAGCAGCTCGCAAGCCTTCATCTGCTGCGCGTCCTGCTCGACGACCGCGAAGGACTGGCGGCGAAGCTGATCGAGCGCGCGGGCGGGGACGCTGGACGCCTCGGCCAGGATGTCGCGGCCGAATTGCAGAAAATCCCCCGGGTCGAAGGCTCCGGCGCGGGTCAGGTTTATCTCGCGCCGGAAACCGCGCGCGTGCTCGATCAGGCCGCGCAGCTTGCCGAAAAGGCGGGCGATTCCTACGTTACGGTCGAATATGTGCTGCTCGGGCTCGCCATGAGTCCCGATGCGGGGTCGGCGAAACTGTTCGCGCGGCAGGGCCTTTCCGCGCAAAAGCTCAATCAGGCGATCAACGAATTCCGCAAGGGCCGCGCCGCCACCAGCGAGCGGGCGGAGGATTCCTACGACGCGCTCAAGAAATACGCCCGCGACCTGACCAAGGACGCGGCAGAGGGCAAAATCGATCCGGTGATCGGACGCGACGAGGAAATCCGACGCACGATTCAAGTGCTGTCGCGCCGGACCAAGAACAATCCGGTGCTGATCGGCGAGCCCGGCGTCGGCAAGACCGCGATCGTTGAAGGCTTGGCGCAGCGCATCGTCAAGGGCGACGTGCCGGAAAGCCTCAAGAACAAACGCCTGATGGCGCTCGATCTCGGCGCGCTGGTCGCCGGGGCCAAGTTCCGCGGCGAGTTCGAGGAACGCCTTAAGGCGGTGCTCGGCGAGGTGACGGCGGCGGCGGGCGAGATCGTGCTGTTTATCGACGAGATGCACAACCTGGTCGGCGCGGGCAAGGCCGAAGGCAGCATGGATGCTTCCAATCTTCTCAAGCCGGCGTTAGCGCGCGGCGAATTGCACTGCGTCGGCGCCACCACGCTCGATGAGTACCGTAAGCACGTGGAAAAGGACGCGGCGCTGGCGCGGCGCTTCCAGCCGGTGTTCGTGAGCGAACCGACGGTCGAGGACACGATCTCGATCCTGCGCGGGATCAAGGAACGCTACGAAATGCATCACGGCGTGCGCATCGCCGATGGCTCGCTGGTGGCGGCGGCGACGCTCTCGCACCGCTACATCAACGACCGCTTCCTGCCCGACAAGGCGATCGACTTGGTGGACGAGGCGGCGAGCCGTCTCCGCATGCAGATCGATTCCAAGCCCGAGGAAGTGGACGAACTCGATCGGCGCATCATCCAGCTCAAAATCGAGCGCGAGGCGCTGCGCAAGGAGACCGATGCGGCCTCGCGCGACCGGCTCAAGAACCTGGAAAAGGAACTGGGCGGGTTGGAGAGGCGTTCCGAGGAACTGACCGCGCGCTGGCGAGGCGAGAAGGAAACCCTCGCCAACGCGACCAAGCTCAAGGAACAGCTGGAGCAGGCGCGCATCGCACTGCAGGCGACCATGCGCGAGGGCAAATACGAAAAGGCGGGCGAACTGCAATACGACCTGATCCCGCGCCTGGAGGCCAAGCTGCAGGCGGCCGAGAAGGCGGGCGAGGCCGGCCTGTTGCACGAGGCGGTGACGCCCGAACACATCGCCGCCGTGGTCTCGCGCTGGACCGGAATTCCGGTCGATAAGATGCTGCAGGGCGAACGCGAAAAGTTGCTCAAGATGGAAGAACGCCTGCGCGGCCGCGTCATCGGCCAGGACGAGGCGCTCGCCGCGGTTTCCAACGCGGTGCGCCGGGCCCGCGCCGGGCTCCAGGACCCGAACCGCCCGATCGGCACGTTCCTGTTCCTGGGGCCGACCGGTGTCGGCAAGACCGAACTGACTAAGGCGCTGGCCGCGTTCCTGTTCGACGACGAACAGGCGCTCTTGCGCATCGACATGAGCGAATACATGGAAAAGCACGCGGTCGCCCGCCTGATCGGCGCGCCGCCCGGCTACGTCGGCTACGAGGAAGGGGGCGCGCTGACCGAGGCGGTCCGCCGCCGGCCCTACCAGGTGATCCTGTTCGACGAGATCGAAAAGGCGCATCCGGACGTGTTCAACGTGCTGCTGCAGGTGCTCGACGACGGCCGGCTCACCGACGGCCACGGCCGGACAGTGGATTTCCGCAACACGCTCATCGTGCTGACCTCGAATCTCGGCGGCGACATCCTCGCCGGCCAGGAGGAAGGTCACGATTCGGAAGAAGTGCGCGGTCCGGTGATGGAGGTGGTGCGCCGCGCGTTCCGGCCCGAATTCCTCAATCGGCTCGACGAGATCATCCTCTTCCACCGCCTGACCCGGGCGCAGATGGACGGCATCGTCGACATCCAGCTCGGCAGCCTGCGCAAGCTGCTCGCCGAGCGCAAGGTGACGCTGGAGCTCGATACGCGCGCGCGCACTTGGCTCGCCAACCAGGGCTTCGATCCGGTCTACGGCGCGCGGCCCTTGAAGCGCGTGATCCAGAAGACGCTGCAAAACCCGCTCGCCGAGATGATTCTCGCCGGCAAGATCAAGGACGGCGAAACCGTGCGCGTGACCGCGGGCGACGGCGCGCTGGTCATCAACGGCGAAAAGATCAAGGCTGCGGCGGAGTAGGGCCGACAAATGGCTAAGGACCGCCAGGAAGTCGAAAAAATCCTCGGCGAACCCGTATTTCCCGAGTTTTCCGATAACGTTCTGCGGATCAGGCGCAACCTCATCCTGGTGAGTTTTATTACGCTTGTTTACAAATGTTACGATCTCGCGATCAGCGGACAAATATGGGGGTTAACGGTCGATAATCTCGATAAAACGGTCGTCGATGAAGTCTTATTTTTGATTCTTCTATACCATGTGATCCATTTCGGATGGGCGACGTGGGATCATATTCAAGAAGCGCGGATTCGGATCACCGGAATGCGTCGAATTTTCGTTGCGGGTTCCGACTTAACCGAGCATCCTATTGATCCTCGGCAAGCAAGTTTATATCGCTGGTGGGTCGATCACGCGCCAAAAATTGGAAAATTCGTAGAAGATTGGAGAACTCTTAATGAGAAAATTCAGCAATGGGAGAAACGAATAGAAATTGCGTTAAGGACGGAAGACAAAATTAACTTGCATATAGTTCAACAGTCCTTGGGTGAAATTCAAAATACTCAGTCTAGGGTCCGGACTCAATTGGCCCACCATACTACGGCGGCGGCCAAGAACACGCCGGAGAGGAAGACGTCGGCGCGTTTGTCGTAACGGGTGGCGATCCGCCGGAAGTCCTTGAGACGACAGAACATG
>Ga0194120_10000166_pt1 | contig 113226 bp, 111 predicted proteins | sample TA2MahCa65mmetaG_FD_148642 | JGI IMG/M metagenome (GOLD analysis project Ga0194120, IMG submission 148642) | Freshwater microbial communities from Lake Tanganyika, Tanzania - TA2015019 Mahale Deep Cast 65m | ecosystem: Environmental > Aquatic > Freshwater > Lake | place: Tanzania: Lake... | reverse complement strand
GCAGTTAATCCAGCACCACTTGTATTTAGAGTAGCAGTTTCGATTCCTGTTACTGATAGAAGCGCTGGTAATGTTGTGCCTGTTAGAACAGCGTTCAAAGTATCGTTACCAAGACCACCATCTAGCGTATCAAACACTGATAATGTATCCGCCGTAGATGCAGCATTAAATGTATCGTCACCTGCACCACCCACAAACGATGAGCCACTATCAATACCTACAGTGAGCGTGAAAGTTGAACCAGTAGCAGAACTAGAACCAGCAGATTCATCAAAAGTTGCTGAAGAATCGTTAGCGCCCAATGCTGAATCACTAACTGCAGCTGCCTTGGATGACAATGTTTGTGCACCCAAAGTTACTTTTTTAGTTGCTGCGGTGTAAGTTGCTGTTAAATCACCATCTAAGAAACGAACGCTAGCTGTAGAGCCAGTTGTTGAAGATAGTTGGAATTTAATTACGATATCTGTGTCAACTGTGCTCTTCAAAGTCACAGTACGACCTTTAACGCTAGCTGTAAAGTCGCCAGCAAAACCTTCGATTGCAATGATGTCGCCATTTACGGAACCAGCAATGGTTGCACCTTTGGTATCGTCATTAATTACATACGTATTATTGGTAGCAGAAGACTCTTTGTAAGTCGCTCTTTTACCTGCCGCAACGGTATATGTAGCCATTTTATAAAACTCCTATAAGAATAAACAAGGTACTACAAAAAAACATATATATATATTTTAAAACGCACGCGATTCTCTCATTATTTTCCTTGGCTTACAAGCAAAACCACAAGAATTTCTAGGTTTTTTTAACCTTTATGCAGGTTGAACTTTATTGCATCTTAAAACAAATATTTGTGAGGTGTGTCACAAAAACTTAAAAGAGTTGGTAGCGAAGCCCCACGAATACTTGTGTATCGCGGAATTTTGCCACTGCTATGTTGGCATCATTTTCAACATTATCTGCCTCTAGATGCAAGGACCAACCTGGGTTTTGAGCAATCGGCAACCACCAATCCAGCTCTGCTCGCTGTCCAAATCGGCGAATGTGTCTTTGGGCATTGTTATTCAGTAATGGGCTATATCCCTCTTGGTCTTGATAATCCGCATAGTAGATTAGTCCTCTGAGTTGCAAGGTCTCTCTTGGCGCCCATCTGACTTGCAAAGAGGATTCTTGACGAATCGTTTTGCCACCTGCCCGGGTGCCATCTGGATTATCCCAGCCATATCGATACTGGCCATCTAAGGTGATAGATTGAAATGGACAAGCGATAGAACCTCCCACCCAAGGCACATTTGCATTTGCTTGGTCACCCTCTAAAATTCGTCGCTCAAATTCGAGACGACCTCCAAGGCTACATGGACCCAGGTTTAATCGAAGTCCAGCCAACATGCTGACAAAGGTGGCGGCACTTTTTTGATCAATCATGACATGGCGCAGACTTACCCCTTGAGAAGCTTCTAATTTGGCATCTATTGGACTAGTCACCATCCAATAAGCACCAACATCTCCCAAATCTTGATGATTGACTTGGTTATAGTGTCGCATGCGACCAAAGATTTGCACCTCACTTTTGCTTCCACTGTCATGCTTGAACTGTCGATAGGCATCTAGACGCCATTCAGAGGCATTCGATGACTTTGCTCGACTACTCCCCGCCACTACCACATCTACTGGAGGAGCCCCGATAGGCGTGAGCTGAAAACTTGCACTATTCATCCCATAGTTTGCGTTCTCAGCTCTACCCAGCAAGCCCATCAGACTCACTCGCCAGCCTTGAATGTAGTTTTTTTGCGTGAGTTTTTTTCTAACATCGGCAATTTGTGTTTTTAAGTTCTTTGGAGGATTAAAGTTTTGTTCAATATGGGTGAGTAGTTGCGTAGCCGTTGCGTAATCGCCCATGCGATAGTAGGCAATCGCAAGGTCTAGCCATGCCCCTGCAAAGTTAGGGTTACGCATCACCACGCGCTCTAATGCATTGAGTGCAAGGGTGTTGTCTTCGGCAGCTAATGCGGTCACTCCCAAGAGATAATCATAATTTGAATCATCTTGGAATTCTGCTTGGTGAGAAGTTAAAATCACGAGCGCTTCAGCAAGTCGCTTTTCTAGTACAAATTGATCAACTTGTTGTTTGATTTGTGAGAAATCAGGTGCGGCAACACATAAAGAAAGAGTCCCGCAAACAATTGCGAGACTCATCAACAAGGGGAGAATAAATCGTGTGATCATCACGGGGTCATATCATACCACAGTGACCACGTTATTTTTGCTGCCAGTGCATAACTCCATAGGCATTGGTTTCATTATTGAGGCGTTTATTAAATAGATACGCTGCAGAGTCACCATTGCCTGATAAAGCCCCAGAAATCGATACATTACTTCGACCTGAATCTGCTCTTAAGCGACCTTCTTCCGTGACAAGACCATGACTTCTTAAGGTGGTTTTTTGATTTTCAAAAGCCCAATCAAATTTGGTTTGGTAGCGCATTTCTTCGAAATTTACCGAAAAGTTCGCGTTAGAAACACTTGCACGCTCATACGCGCCTCGCCCCACACGGCCATAGGCCTCGCTATTGGTGAGGGTAAAGTTGACAAAGCCAGAGGTCGGAAGATTGAGTAACTCAGCATTTCGGTACAACAAAAAAGCATCGTTTTGACCGATGAGCTCATAGCCTGCAGGCGCCATACTATTGGAAGACCAACGCCCCCACATCAGCTGCTGACTCCCTTGCATACCATTAGGTAATTGGGTTGATTTTTGATGGGCGCCGCCATTCACCGAAGGCTCTTCAGGACGCGGTAGCGCAAATACCTTGCGACCTTGACCTTGAACAAGCTCAATGGATCCTTGTGCTCGGACCTCTAAAAAAGCATCACTTAAGCTTCCAGCCAAATCCCTTGCACGCGCACCGCCACATGGGCCAAGCGCTTGCGCAGCACAATCCTGGCTAAAAGGTGCAATGGTCACCCCGCCTTGCTGCACTGCAACGCGCGTGCTGTCCAAGTCGGTTTGCACAATAAAGTCTGTGCCGCGAATGCCGATCGCTGCGACAGGCGTATTGAGCCTGAAGCCTTGTTTATTTGCCTGACCTGCTTTACCCGTAATGAGACGCGATGTGCCTTTCATTAAGGTAAATTTCACCTGATTATTTTTAGGGTCACGCTCATCAAAGACATAGCGCTCTATCTTAAGAGATGAGCCCGGGCGAACACTGACAAAAGCATCATCATCAAAACGAATATGCACGTGACCATTAGCCCCAGTGACAATCACTTGCCCGACATCCAAAGAATCACCACGCTTAATAGGGTTCACGGCCCCTTCTAGCTTCGCATCGCCAATGGCAAAAATCACCTCGCCTACCCGCGCATTCGCAAGGACTGGGGCTAAGGCAATCAAACTTGCCAAGATGAATTGTTTAATCGCTTTTTTCATGTACTGCTCTTTAAGTTTTAACACTACCCACTAAGTTTCAATGCTACCCACACTTTTACACATTTAATAGTGTCCAACAATCAACGTCAACTTTTTGTGACCCAGAGCACATTTTCAAAGATGGGGTGAGTTAGGGGCTTTTCAAGTTTTAGCCTTTATTTTCTATCGCAAACACTCTCACTTGGCCGGATCTGCCTTTCACAGAATGCTCCCCACAATCAATCACGTTGAGCCCTCCATAGAGCGCTTGTGTTCGCTCACCCATTAACAGGTCATAACCTACTTGACGCGTAAGTTGTTCGATACGACTTGCCACATTGACCGCATCCCCATGCGCGGTCCAAGCAAGATGTGCTTTACTTCCAAATACACCTACCGACCCTTCTCCAGTATTGACCCCGATACTGACTCTCATCGGCTTGAAGTCGTGTGCGATAAACCAATCTTTAAGATTGAGAATTGCCTTTTGCATATCCATTCCAGCCTCAACCGCATGGCTAGCATGATGAGGGTCAAAGTTAGGCGCGCCCCATACAGCCATCAACCCATCCCCAGAATACTTCTCAATCGTCCCGCCATGTCGATACACAACATCAGTGAGCGCTGATAGGCATTTTTGTGCCAGTTCTGCGACTGCATCAGAATCTCTTCCTTCGGAGGCCGTGGTAAAACCTCGCATATCTGCTACTAATACGGTGAGTTCTCTTTTTTTTGTGCTGGGTGAGACATCACGGCCTTTAAGTAGTCGCTTAACCAGACTCTCTGGAATAAATCGACTGAATTGACTTGCCACTAATTTAAGCTGACGATTCGTGGTAATACTCTCTAATATTAACCCTAGAAATAGGGTGAGTAGCGTCATCAGCGGAATTGGTGCGAGCGGGATTATGATCTTTTTGAAATAAAATAGCGCTAACGTGGTCACAATAAAGATAAAACTTATTAAAACAGCCCAGCCAAAAAGCGCTCTTGGTGACTTTGAGGGCCAAATCAAAAATAGGATGCCCACCATCCCTAAACTCAACCAAAACCCAATGGGGTGTGGATTGGGTGAAATAAAACGATTATCTAAAAAAGCTGAAATGATTTCGGCATGCAAGGTGAGCCCAGGGGTCAAATTGCTCACAGGGGTCGCCACATAATCACCCAGCCCCATGGATGTGCTGCCTAAAATTACAATGGCATTCTTTAATAGGTCTCTCGGCGCATTAAGATGCAGGACCTCATGGGCGGGAATTGAGGTAAACGCATTTGTTTTAAGTGCAAAAGGAATGAGTAGCTGATCATCTTGATCTAGGTGAAGCGTCAAATGGTCATTTGCTGACCATTCCGTATTAAGTGTTCGCCCAATTTTTTCGCGTTTTACAGGCGCCCCTCCATGCATCACATCTAACATCTTAAGACTCAGTGTGGGCGTGCATCCCATGGGGCCACATGCGATGGGATAAATACGTCTCACCTTCCCATCCAAATCAATCGTTGGCGTAATATGCGCTACATTAGGTTGTGCCGCCACCAAACTCGGGTGATTAGCGATATAGCCTGTAATTGAAGATTTTATCTTGCCTTCCAATTTTTCTGGGATAGCCACAAATTGGCCAGTTTGATTAGATGAGTCTGGATTAAAGTCTAACACCTGACTCATGACGAGATTGTCATGATGAAGTGCATGTATTAGCTGCTCATCATGGCTTCTTGCTTCTGGAAAGACAATATCAATGCCCAGCACCCCTACTTGATAGTCGCGCGTCAGTCGATTGATGAGCGTTGCTAATTTCGCTCGAGGCCATGGCCAGGCACCCTCTGTCGATAAACTTTTCTCGTCAATATCGACGAGCACGATGCGGGTTTCTGTTTGATCCTCTAAAGATCTTTTAATAAGTCCGTCGTATAACACCCCTTCTATATTTTGGTAGAGTGCATTAGACGTGACTGAAAAGATCACCACTGCGAGGTAGACCAATAGTACGAGCAATGCTCTTAGCAGATTTCTTTGAAGGAAGGCTTTCAATAACTATTTTTCCTGCTGATCTTGCGAGATACGTCGAATAATGACGTGCAACTTGTCAGGGAAGCGGATAATCAAACGACGATTATCTTTCTCGACCACTTTTTCATCGTTGAGAATTTGTATTGCACGGGTAACTGTTTCGCGACTGGTATTCACCATCAGCGCAATTTGCTCGTGGGTAGGCATATTTTCAATGGTAATGAGTTTGCCCGGATCGGGTTTCCCTAAAAGCTCCATCAAGCTAAAAATCCGCTGAAATGCATTTGGAATCCCTAAGATAGCGCGGTAATCGGTCGAGGCACGAAGTTTTAAAGAGATATGCTTTAACATCCGCTCTGCAATCAGAGGGTGTCCGAAGAGAAGCTTACGCGCCAATTGTTTTGATAGCGCCGCCACTTTGGAGGGGGCAATCGCCACCACGGTCGCAGAGCGAGGCAACTCGTCAATCACGGCAAGCTCACCTAAGAAGTCACCTGGCTCAATAAAATTAAGCCCCGTCTGGCGTCCTTCCGGGCTCACATCCACAACCAACAGTCTTCCCTCAAGCAAAAAGTAGAGATCGCGTGCTTCATCACCCTTGTGCATGAGATTATCCCGCTTCGCGAGCTCTTTCATTTGCATGAGTTTTGCAAGCTCCTCTAGCAGGTTTTCCTCCAACCCTTGCAGCAATGGAATCCTTGCCAATAACTCTGGGGTGAGGTGACTCATGATGTTTTCTCTTTAGTACTCATATTTGAATTATAGCTGTATTCAAAATATTGACATCCTCCCCTTATGATAAAAAATCTTACAGAAGCAGAGGTTCTGCTCGCGATGATAGCCCTGCGAACGACGGGATTTTAGTAACCATTTCAGGAGATAGTCATATCAAATCCGGTAACGTTTACTTTTATCAGTACATTGTTAGATCAGATTGAGACTAGTTCATTTAGAGTTATTTAATTTGTTTTAAACGTTTTTTCTTGGACTATGCATTAAATGCGGGCAGAAAAAGCACTGACCTTGGCTTCAACTTTGTGCGCGAATTTATTCCACCGTCACGCTCTTGGCCAAGTTCCTAGGTTTATCCACATCAGTACCTTTAAGCAAGGCGGCATGATACGCCAGCATCTGCACTGGAATTGTATGCAGGATGGGGGAGAGCACGCCTACATGACGTGGTGTACGTATCACATGCACGCCCTCTGAACCGGTAAAGTGGCTATCCGCATCGGCAAATACAAACAGTTCTCCGCCGCGCGCTTTCACTTCCTGCATATTGGATTTCACTTTTTCCAGCAATGCATCATTCGGAGCAATCACGACAACAGGCATATCGCTATCTACCAGTGCCAATGGGCCGTGTTTAAGCTCGCCGGCAGGGTAGGCTTCCGCATGAATATAAGAGATCTCTTTCAGCTTTAATGCGCCTTCTAGGGCGATAGGGTAATGAATTCCGCGCCCTAGAAACAGCGCGTGTTGCTTGTTCGCAAAGGATTTCGCCCACTCCCTGATCTGTGGCTCTAGATTCAATGCATACTGTACACTGCCTGCAAGCTGACGAAGCGAACTTAAATAAGTCTGTTCATTGGCGGCATCTAACTGACCTTTTAACTTCGCCAAGGTTGCAGCCAAGGTAAACAAAGCCACCAGTTGTGTTGTGAAAGCCTTGGTCGAGGCCACGCCGATTTCCGCCCCGGCGCGAGTATAAAACACGAGTTGCGAGGCACGCGGAATGGCACTTTCCTGTACGTTACAGATGGCCAGCGTGAGGTTTTGACCCAATGATTTTGCGTGCTTGAGCGCTTCCATTGTATCCAGCGTCTCACCCGACTGTGAAATAGTCACAATCAACTGACGTGAATTGGGGACCGACTCGCGGTAGCGATATTCACTGGCGATTTCGACATTGGTCGGCAGTTTAGCCATACTCTCCAGCCAATATTTAGCTGTGAGCGCTGCGTAATAACTCGTGCCTGCCGCTAAAATTAAAATACTATCAACTTGCTTAAAAATCTCGCTGGCCGAATCACCAAACAAAGCAGGGGAGAAGCTATTGTCATCAATCAGCGCTTCTATCGTATCGGCCAATGCACGTGGCTGCTCATGTATCTCTTTTTGCATGAAATGCGCGTATGGGCCCAGCTCCATACTGGCAAGTGACACATCACTGATGTGAATTTTACGTGTCACCGTTTTGCCATCACGACCATAAATCGTTACCCCTTCTCGACCAACGTCTGCCACATCACCATCTTCTAGGTAGATGACTTTACGTGTCACAGAAATGACGGCAGAAACATCTGAAGCGATAAAGTTTTCACCTTCACCTAGCCCAATCAGCAGCGGACAGCCCAAGCGGGCAGTAATCATGTGTTCAGGCTCTCTCACAGAGATGACACTGATGGCAAATGCACCGGTCAGTTCACTGACCGCTTTTTGCGTGGCGGAAAGTAAATCCATGCCTTGATGATAATAGTGAATCAGGTGCGCAATGACCTCGGTATCGGTTTGTGACACGAATTCATAACCCAGCGCCTTTAAACGTGCGCGCTGTTCATCATGATTCTCAATGATGCCATTATGCACAACGGCCAGCTCACCCTTTGAAACGTGCGGATGCGCATTGCTTTCTGTAACGCCGCCATGCGTTGCCCAGCGTGTGTGGCCAATACCCACCTGCCCACTCAGATTTACTGCATTCGCTTTATCCGTCATGTTTGATACACGACCTACAGCACGTACGCGCTCGATGCCAGTTGCATTCAACACGGCAACCCCGGCGGAATCATAGCCACGGTATTCAAGACGGCTCAGGCCTTCAATCAGGGTGGAAACTACGTTTCTATTTGCTACTGCACCGACAATACCACACATATCTGTTTGGTCTTTCTTGATGTTCTGTTATTCAGGTTGATTGTTTAAAGTCTATTTTTTGACCTTTTGTGGTCGCTTCCAACCCGCGATAGATTTCTGCTCTTTCGCCCGACATAAAGTAAGCTGATCAGCTGGCGCATTTTTGGTAATGGTTGATCCTGCGGCAATGGTTGCGCCGCGCCCAATAGTCACGGGGGCGATCAATTGAGAGTCGGAGCCAATGAATGCATCATCTTCAATCACTGTTCTGAATTTATTCGCACCGTCATAGTTGCATGTAATCGTGCCTGCACCGATATTCACATTTTTACCGACTGTACTGTCACCCACATAACTTAAATGGTTAATCTTGCTGCCCACATCCACCTGAGCATTTTTGAGCTCCACAAAATTACCTATGTGTGTGTCTGCAGCCAGTGTAGTGCCAGGGCGTAAACGTGCATATGGTCCGATACGGCTATTCTCACCTATTTGCGTATCATCGATATGTGTAAAAGGTGCAATGTGCGAACCTGATGCGATTGTGGCATTTTTAATCACGCAATTTGCCGCGATTTTCACATTGTCTCCAAGACTGACTTTTCCCTCAAACACACAGTTCACGTCAATCTCGGTATCTCTGCCGCAAATCAGCTCACCTCGCACATCCAATCGCGCAGGGTCTTTCAACGTCACGCCTTGCAGCAATAACTGTTGTGCGATTCGGCTTTGATGAACCCGCTCTATTTGTACCAAGTCCATTTTGGAGTTGATGCCCGTCACAGACCACTCATCCGCAGTAATTTCCACCACTACTGGCACATTGTCATTGACTGCAAATGCAACAATATCTGTCAAATAATACTCACCCTGTGCATTATTGTTATCCAGCTTTGATAGCCATTGCACCAGATGCACGTTCGGCATCGCCATGATGCCGGTATTCACTTCATGGATTTTATGCTGCTCTTCTGTTGCATCTTTGTGTTCAACAATCGCCGTCACGCTGCACATTGCATTACGTACGATGCGTCCATAGCCGGTTGGATCTGCTTTGTTGAATGACAATATCGCGAGTTTATTATCTGCCTGCGAAATCAGTTTACGGCAAGCTTCGGCGTCTATCAGCGGCACGTCTCCAAGCAGGATCAGTGTATCGGCATCTGCATCCAGAAAAGGTATCGCCTGCTGTACTGCATGACCAGTCCCATGCTGCTCGGCCTGATGGACCCAGATTATATTTTCCTGTGCAAATGCCTGTTTTACCGTTTCCCCGCCAAAGCCATACACAACAATGATTTTGTTTGGATTCAATGAGTTAGCACAATCAAGCACATGACCTAATATCGGTTTGTTACCTACGGTATGCAACACTTTAGGCCGATTAGAATGCATGCGTGTGCCTTTACCCGCTGCAAGTATGACGATATTCAATGGACTCATGTTTGATTTAGAAAATTTGGGGTTGATAGGCAAAGTATAACAAAAAAGGCAACCGAGGCTGCCTTTTTGCTTTTATATCTTACTACTTCGCAATGATTAGTGCGTAGTTTTACGCAAGCGCTCAATCGTTTGAATCTGAGCAACGGCTTCAGACAACTCAGCTTGAGCAGTAGCGTAATCGATATCGGAAGTTCTGTTGCGTAGCGCTTCTTCTGCAGCCTCTTTTGCAGCAATCGCCTTCGCTTCATCCAGATCACGACCACGCACTGCCGTATCCGCCAAAACCGTGATCACCCCAGGTTGCACTTCCAGCATGCCGCCTGAAATGAAAATCAAGGTTTCTTCAGCTTCATTTTCTTGCTTGATACGCAAAGCGCCAGGCTTGATAGTAGTAATCATAGGCGCATGGTTGGGAAACAAACCCACTTCGCCAGCACTGGCAGGCGCAACCACAAACTCAGCTTCACCTGAGAAAATGCTTGCTTCTGCACTCACCACATCAATATGAACAGTATTTGCCATAATTTATTTTCTCTTTATCCCACTAATTTGTTTTGACTAAACATAGCTAGGCGCACGGAACGCAACGACGAAGATAGTACACACAGTACAGCAAGGAAGTGAGTACCGCGCAACGACGCTATGCGACGGCAAAACTAATTAGTTAAGTGTTTTTGCCTTTTCAACAGCCTCTTCAATACCACCTACCATATAGAAAGCTTGCTCTGGCAAGTGATCGTATTCACCGGCTACAATTGCTTTAAAGCCTTTGATCGTTTCTTTCAATGGCACGTATTTACCTGGCGCGCCAGTAAACACTTCAGCAACGTGGAATGGTTGTGACAAGAAACGTTGAATTTTACGTGCACGGCCCACTGCCAATTTGTCTTCTGGTGACAATTCGTCCATACCCAGAATTGCAATAATGTCACGCAACTCTTTGTAACGTTGCAGTGTCGCTTGTACTGAACGCGCTACTGTGTAGTGCTCGTCACCAACAATCAGCGGATCCAATTGACGTGATGTTGAGTCCAATGGGTCAACCGCTGGGTAGATACCCAAAGAAGCAATGTCACGTGACAACACAACGGTTGAGTCCAAGTGTTGGAATGTGGTCGCTGGTGATGGGTCAGTCAAGTCATCCGCTGGCACGTAAACCGCTTGGATAGAAGTAATAGAACCCACTTTAGTTGAAGTAATACGCTCTTGCAGACGACCCATTTCGTCAGCCAGTGTAGGTTGGTAACCCACAGCTGAAGGCATACGGCCCAGCAAAGCTGACACTTCCGTACCAGCCAATGTATAACGGTAGATGTTATCAATGAAGAACAACACGTCACGACCTTCATCACGGAATTTTTCCGCCATGGTCAAACCTGACAACGCTACACGCAGACGGTTGCCTGGTGGCTCGTTCATTTGACCGAACACCATCGCTACTTTTGACTCTTTCATGTTATCCAGTTTGATAACACCAGCATCTGCCATCTCGTGGTAGAAGTCGTTACCCTCACGAGTACGCTCACCCACACCAGCAAACACTGACAAACCTGAGTGCTGCTTAGCAATGTTGTTAATCAGCTCAAGCATGTTCACGGTTTTACCTACACCAGCACCGCCGAACAGACCCACTTTACCACCCTTAGCAAATGGGCAAACCAGGTCAATCACCTTGATCCCTGTTTCCAACAAGTCTACAGATGGAGACAACTCTTCAAATGTAGGTGCTTTTTGGTGGATTGAACGATGTTCGTTTGAATCGATAGGACCCGCCTCATCGATTGGACGACCCAATACGTCCATAATACGGCCCAAAGTACCTTCACCAACCGGCACTTGAATCTGTGTACCTGTTGATTTGAACTGTGTACCACGTGCCAAACCATCAGATGAGCCCATGGCAATCGTACGCACAATGCCGTCACCTAATTGCTGCTGCACTTCCAATGTCAAACCAGCTTCCGCTTGGCTTGATGCATCATCGATAATCAACGCTTCAAATACTTTTGGCATTTGATCACGTGGAAACTCAACGTCAACCACCGCGCCAATACATTGCACTACTTTACCAATATTTGCTGTACTCATCTTTTTTCCTTACTAAACCTATGTTAGTCAGATATTACTTAAATTAAATTCTTTAACACCCTCACGGGGTTAGCATCGCCCAATCGCTAAGCTACCGCTGCCGCGCCACCAACGATTTCTGAGATCTCTTTGGTAATCGCTGCCTGACGTGCTTTGTTATAAACCAGTTTCAATTCTGCAATCACGTTCTTCGCGTTATCAGAAGCAGCCTTCATCGCCACCATACGTGATGATTGTTCTGAAGCCATATTTTCGGAAACTGCGTTATACACCAATGATTCGATGTAACGTACCATCAACTCGTCAATCACCGGCTTCGCTTCTGGTTCATAGATATAATCCCAATGACCTTTAGCTGCGCCAATTTGAACCGCACTCTTCACCACAGCACTTGCACTCAACCGTTCTGCTTTTTCTGCAGTAGGATGAGTACCCAAACGCTCGGCAGTCAATGGTAGCAATTGCTCCATCACCGGCTCTTGCTTCATGGTGTTGATAAAGCGCGTATAGCAGATATGCAACTGATCAATTTCACCAGCCGTATAAGCATCCAGCATCACTTTAATGGTACCGATCAGTTTTTCCAGATGCGGTACATCACCCAAGCCAATAATGTGTGATTTTACGTTGGCACCCACACGATTCATGAAACCGTAGCCTTTGTTGCCGACTGCACTGACTGCAACTTTCTTGCCTTCAGATTCCCAGTTTTTCATCTGGTTAACGGTCAAACGCAATACGTTGGTATTCAAGCCACCGCAAAGACCCTTGTCAGAGCTGACAACAATCACGCCAATATTCTTAACATCATCACGCTTTAACAGGAAAGGGTGCTTATATTCAGAATGTGCCAGTGAAAGGTGCGCCGCTACATTGCGAATCTTTTCAGCGTATGGACGTGATGCACGCATTCTATCCTGCGCTTTACGCATTTTAGATGCGGCAACCATTTCCATCGCCTTAGTGATCTTGCGTGTATTTTCTACACTCTTGATCTTGGTTCTAATTTCTTTACTACCAGCCATTTTAGTGTCCTAATAGTCAGATATTAGTAAGCAGTGGTTGCTTTGAAGTCTTGAATCGCAGCTTCAAGCGCTTTCTCGTTATCGCCGCTCAAATCTTTGTTTGTTTCAATTGCATCAGCAATCGCTTTGTATTTAGAAGCGATAAAGCCATGCAATTTACCTTCAAATGCCAATACTTTATTGATTGCAACATCATCAAAGTAACCTTTGTTAGCCGCAAACAATGTAATCGCCATGTTTGAAACGCTTAATGGTGCGTATTGTGCTTGCTTCATCAACTCGGTAAACATACGACCACGTTCCAGTTGTTTACGTGTCGCCTCATCCAAATCAGAAGCAAACTGCGCGAACGCTGCCAACTCACGGTATTGCGCCAATGCCAGACGCACGCCACCGCCCAACTTCTTGATGACTTTAGTCTGAGCAGCGCCACCCACGCGAGACACTGAAATACCCGCGTTAATCGCAGGACGGATACCAGCGTTGAACAAGTCAGTTTCCAGGAAGATCTGACCGTCAGTAATAGAAATCACGTTGGTTGGAACGAATGCAGAAACGTCACCGGCTGCAGTTTCAATCACTGGCAATGCAGTCAATGAACCTGTTTTGCCTTTAACTTCGCCGTTAGTGAATTTTTCAACATACTCTTCATTTACACGAGCTGCACGCTCCAGCAAACGTGAGTGGATGTAGAACACGTCACCTGGGTAAGCTTCACGGCCTGGTGGACGACGCAACAGCAATGAGATCTGACGATAGGCAACCGCTTGTTTTGACAAGTCATCGTAAACGATCAATGCATCTTCACCACGGTCACGGAAGTATTCGCCCATGGTGCAACCAGCATATGGTGCTAGGAATTGCAATGCCGCAGAGTCAGAAGCCGCTGCCGCAACCACAATGGTGTATTCCATTGCGCCGTTTTCTTCCAGTTTACGCACCACGTTAGCGATAGTAGAGGCCTTTTGGCCGATCGCTACGTAGATACAGGTCATGTTTTGACCTTTTTGGTTGATGATTGCATCCACCGCAACAGCCGTTTTACCTGTTTGACGGTCACCAATGATCAACTCACGTTGGCCACGACCAACTGGAACCATAGAGTCAACTGATTTCAAACCCGTTTGTACTGGTTGTGAAACTGATTTACGTGCAATCACGCCAGGCGCAACTTTTTCAATCTTGTCTGTCATTTTCGCATTGACTGGACCTTTGCCGTCGATAGGCTGGCCCAACGCGTTCACAACACGACCGATCAATTCTGGACCCACTGGCACTTCCAGAATACGACCTGTACATTTACAGGTGTCGCCTTCTGTAATGTGCTCGTAATCACCCAACACCACCGCACCCACTGAGTCACGCTCAAGGTTAAGTGCCAAACCGAATGTATTACCTGGGAATTCGATCATCTCGCCAGACATCACGTTTGAAAGACCGTGAATACGAACGATACCGTCAGTAACTGAAATAACCGTACCTTGAGTACGCGCTTCAGCACTGGTCGAAAAATTTTCTAATCTGCTTTTAATCAGTTCACTGATTTCTGATGTAGATAACTGCATTACTTAGTCTCCTGTGCCTTATGCTGTAAGCGAATAGGCTAAATTTTGTAACTGGCCTTTGACGGATGCGTCTATTACGGTATCGCCAACAATAATTTTGATGCCACCGATGATTTCTGGGTCTACAGAAACACTCGCTTCAATTTTCTTGCCGAATTTTGCTTCCAAACGTTTTACCAAGTCTTTGGTGTCTGCTGCGCTGATCTTAGCTGCCGCAATGATTTCCGCGTCCAATGTACCTTCATCTTGCGCCTTCAATGCTTCAAACGCGCTATAGATCTCAGGCAAAATTGACAAGCGACCATACTCAACCAAAACCTTGACCAGATTCTGGCCGTTCTCATTGAGGCTGTCGCCGCATGCTTTCAAGAAAGTCGCTTGCAGTTCACTGCTCACCACTTTAGGGTCTTGAATATAAGCCTTAATTTGCGCGTCATTAGCAACGGCAGCAGCAAAACTCAGCATCTCAGACCATTTGCCCAACGCCTTTTGCTCACGACCCAGCTTGTAGGCAGCAACTGCATAAGGCCTTGCGATGGTTGATAATTCAGCCATGTGTTTTCCTTTATCTCTTAGCCTTAACCTTGGCCTTAAAGTTCTGCTGCAAGTTTAGCCAACAATTCACTGTGAGCTTTTGCGTCAATTTCTTTACGCAAAATCTTCTCAGCACCCGCAATCGCCAATGTAGAAACCTGTGCACGCAAACCTTCTTTAGCGCGGTTCACTTCCTGCTCGATTTCTGCTTTAGCGCCAGCGATAATACGATCACCCTCAACTTTGGCATTACCTTTAGCTTCTTCGATGATTTGTGTGCCGCGTTTTTCAGCTTGCGCAATGATTTCGCTCGCCTTCTGTTTAGCTTCAGTCAATGTCACTTCTGATTTTTTAGCTGCGGCTTCAAGTGAATTTCTGCCGTCTGCTGCTGCTGCCAAACCATCTGCAATTTCCTTTTGGCGCGTTTCAATCGCTTTTAAAAGCGGCGGCCAAACGAATTTCACTGTAAACCAAATCAACACAGCAAATGCGATAGCTTGTGCGATAAGTGTAAAGTTAATGTTCATTTTTGATCCATGTTGTTAATCATAAAAGCACTAGCCATCAAGTGATGACTCAATGACCAGTTAGCTTAATTTTGCCAAATTACTGAGCAACTACGCTCAATAATGGGTTAGCAAATGCAAACATCATTGCAAGACCAACACCGATAATGAATGAAGCATCGATCAAACCTAACAGCAAGAATACTTTACCTTGCAAAGCTGGAATCATTTCTGGTTGACGAGCTGCGCCTTCCAAAAAACTAGCACACATAATACCGATACCGATACAAGCACCAGCAGCGCCTAAACCGATGATTAAACCAATACCAACGCCTGTGTAGGCCTGAATTGTTGCCAATGCTAAAGATACATCCATGTTATTACCCTCTCTAAAATTAAACTTACAACCAAACTACTATAAAAAAACAAAACGACTTAAAACTGAACTGCTTAAAACCTGAAACCTAGTGCGATTCATGCGCCATAGCCAGATACACTACGGTCAACATCATAAAAATAAATGCCTGCAATGCGACGATTAAAATATGGAATATAGACCACCCCGCCCCCAGAATAGCGCCAGCAATCGTACCTGTCAGACCTGTTGCCGCCCAGAGACCCAACAGCAAGAAGATCACCTCACCAGCGTACATATTACCGAACAGACGCAATGAGTGTGAAAGTGGTTTTGAAACGTATTCAATCATATTGAACAGGAAGTTAGCTGGCCACACCCAGATTTTGGTACCAAATGGCGCACAGAACAATTCGTGAATCCAGCCACCCAACCCTTTAACCTTGACTGCAAAGAAAATCATCAGAATCCATACTGACAACGCCAAAGCAAATGTAGTATTGATGTCAGAAGTAGGCACAGCGCGCCATTTTGCATGCTCGCCACCGAAGAATGAAACAACACCAGCAACCCAATCTACCGGCAAAAAGTCCATGGCGTTCATTGCGAACACCCATAAAAAAACGGTTAGCGCAGCAGGAGCAATGAAGCTGTGGCGATTGCCGTGGAAAATATTCTTAACCTGATCATCAATAAAACCAAACACTAACTCAACAAACGCCTGACCCTTACTTGGCACCCCCGCAGTTGCTGTGCGCGCGACCAGCCAAACCAGCCCCATCACAATCAGACCAAGCGCCACTGACATGACGAATGTATCTACATGCAGCGTCCAGAAACCAGCACTTTCATTGACTGGGTAAGCATTAAAACTCAGGTGATGCTCAATGTAACCGGAAGGTGTAAGTGCGTGTTCAGCATGTTGTACGTTATCTGCGTGTTCTGTAGCCATGATTAATATTTTTCTAAAACGATTATTTAAATTACACGTTTAATTTACTGAGAGCCGCACCCGAAAACAGGGCAGCGGCCGCCAAACCTGCAATCAGCGCAAACGGCACCAACTGCTTGTAAATACTAAATGCGATAAACAACAAAATGATTATCACCAAAATCTTTACTGCTTCTGCCTTTAGCAGATTAATTAAAATCGCCGAAGCCTCTGTTTTATTTTCGCCACGTCTTGCAACAAGTGATGCAAAATAGGCACCAATCACCACACTAAGCCCACCCAATACAGCCGACACCCCAGCATACGCCCCAGAAAACAAAAAAGCGACCACAGCGACTGCAAGTGTTGCAATTAGCTGAATTTTAAGCATTTTGCTAAAAACATCTGACGAATTGGATGCTGACAATGACTTTATATCCAGTTGATTTTAAAACTTATCCCGTACGTTTCTTTATGAACATCTCAACGCACAGACTTAACTAACTTAAAGGGCGATAAGTAGCAAAGTTCGCCATTTTGAATTATCAATGCTTTTTAGTCAAGCCTTAGCCTCTTCCACGATTGTAAGAAAAAAACATTTCGACCCATTTTCAACGGGTTATGACACTTTCGATATCAATATCTGCGATATATCAGGCAGAAAACTTAACCTCCTGTTTCCCTCCCCTGCCCAAGGGGACATCTGATTAATAATCAGCCGCCGTGCGCGTCTAGCATTTGGTTAAGTCCATAAACTGCTGTAAATAAATTGATGCTGCGAAAATTCTGACCTGCCAGCAAAACCATCAATTTTTGACATCCTCCCCGCCATGAAGGACGGGGCTTGTCGCACATAATGGGCCAAAAACCATCACTTACACTTGATTTAATTAGTACTTAGGTTTAACCTTTGTGCTATTACCAATAAAAAAACCTATAGGAGCTGGCATGAGTTTAGACTTATTAAAAAGCATGGGCGTGAATATCCCTTACAAAGCTAAATACGATAATTTTATTGGTGGTAAGTGGGTGGCGCCTGTAAAAGGCGAATACTTTGATGTAATTACACCAATCACCGGCAAACCATACACTCAGGCAGCACGCTCAGGTGCAGAAGACGTTGAGCTGGCTTTAGATGCTGCGCATGCAGCGGCTGACAAGTGGGGTAAAACCGCACCTGCTGAACGTGCCAATCTATTATTGAAAGTTGCAGACCGTCTGGAAGCGAACCTGGAATTGCTGGCGACTGCGGAAACGATCGATAACGGCAAGCCAATCCGTGAAACAATGAATGCTGACATTCCATTAGCAATCGACCATTTCCGTTACTTTGCCGGTTGCTTACGCGCACAAGAAGGCACATTAAGCGAACTGGATGAAACGACGGTTGCATACCACTTTCATGAACCACTCGGCGTGGTTGGTCAGATCATCCCATGGAACTTCCCCATACTGATGGCGGCATGGAAACTGGCACCAGCAATCGCCGCCGGCAACTGTGTCGTAATGAAACCAGCTGAGTTCACCCCTATCAGCATCCTGATCCTGATAGAAGTGATCGCAGATATCCTGCCCCCTGGCGTCATGAACATTGTGAACGGTTACGGTCGCGAAGTTGGCGCGCCATTAGCCAACAGTAAGCGTATCGCAAAAATCGCTTTCACAGGCTCGACTGCCACAGGTCGCGTCATTGCGCAGGCAGCGGCTGGCAATCTGATTCCAGCAACGCTGGAATTAGGCGGAAAATCACCTAACATCTTCTTTGAAGATATCGCTCAAGCAGATGACGATTTCTTTGATAAAGCTGTTGAAGGTCTTGTGCTGTTTGCTTTCAACCAGGGTGAAGTATGCACATGCCCTTCACGCGCACTGATTCAGGAATCAGTTTACGACAAGTTTATGGAACGAGTATTACCGCGCGTTGCAGCAATCAAACAGGGCAATCCACTTGACCCTAACACCATGATTGGGGCACAAGCCTCGCAAGACCAGATTAATAAAATCATGTCTTATATGGATATCGGCAAACAAGAAGGTGCTGAACTACTTATTGGCGGTGAACGCAATAATCTGACCGGGGTCTTGGCAGATGGGTATTACGTTAAACCCACCCTGTTCAAAGGTAATAACAAAATGCGCATCTTCCAAGAAGAGATTTTTGGTCCAGTATTAGCTGTTACCACCTTTAAAGATGAGGCTGAAGCATTGGCAATTGCCAATGACTCGGTATTTGGCTTGGGGGCTGGTGTTTGGTCACGCGACGGCAATCGTGCTTACCGCATGGGTCGTGGCATCAAGGCTGGTCGCGTTTGGACCAACTGCTACCATGCATACCCAGCACATGCTGCATTTGGTGGTTACAAAGAATCAGGTATTGGCCGTGAAACACACAAAATGATGCTGGATCATTACCAACAAACTAAAAACCTGCTGGTAAGCTACAGCCCTAAGAAATTAGGTTTCTTCTAACATCATCGTAATTCGCTGATTGATCGCACTGGATAATCATCAAGAGGCGGCGAATCCCGCCTCTTTAATTTATGGCGGTTGAATGATGACTGAACGTGTTTCTGCCACACCTGCTGCAATCGAGCTCATTCAAAAACTGGCCTCGGTGCATGGCGCCATTGTTTTCCTGCAGTCTGGTGGGTGCTGTGAAGGTAGCGGTCCATTATGCATGCCAGCTAACGAATTCAAACCCAGCCCTTCTGATGTGATATTAGGCGAGCTTTCTGGCGCAGTCTTCTATATGGGAGATAGTCACTTTTCATTTGCTGAGAACACGCACACGATACTGGATGCTGTTCCTGGCTCCAGCGGGTCTTTTTCACTGGACTGCGGAACCGGCATGGCTTTTATTACACGAGGCCGCTTATACAATGATGAAGAATTAAAGGCACTGCCACCAGTCGTACGCTACGGCTACCAATAAACCACCCTTAGCCCGTTACCCACCTGTAGTCGCGCTGTCAGCGGCAGCTTGCACGACATCCACACCAATCTCTACGAGGCCTTACTCCAAACTGAAAACACGAGTAATTTTGCAATATCCACAACCTGCTCCTGCTATAATTCTTACCGAAACGTGCTTGTGTTTCTAAGCTTTGCCGATTATGACCACATTTAGTGACCGCTTACAAGATATTGCAGCAACTATTAGCGCTGCGAGACTAACCTCTCCCTATCAACAAGAGGTTCAGTTGCTTGCTGTCAGTAAATCGCAACCTGCCGCCGCCATTCGCGCAGGCTTTCTTTGCGGACAAACACGGTATGGGGAGAATTACGTACAAGAAGCGCTCGAAAAACAGGCCGCACTATCCGATCTGGAGATCGAGTGGCACTTTATCGGCCCTATCCAAAGCAACAAAACGCAAGCGATTGCACAGCACTTCAACTGGGTCCATAGTGTGGACCGTGAAAAGATTGCACAACGTTTAAATGATGCGCGACCGGAACACTTACCCCCACTTCAAGTTTGCATCCAAGTGAATATCAGCGATGAAGCTTCCAAAAGCGGTGCAGGCATCAATGAGCTTGAGTTGCTGGCACAAAAAATTTGGACGTTACCAAGATTAAAACTACGCGGCTTGATGGCCATTCCAGCTCCCAGCGAGGATGTTGATGAACAACATAGACAATTCCAGCAAGTGAGAGAGTGCTATGATAGCCTGGTTAGAATAGGCTTTGATTTGGACACGCTGTCAATCGGAATGTCAAATGACTATCCAATTGCCGTTCAATACGGGGCCACTATTGTACGGATTGGCTCCGCCTTGTTCGGTGCAAGAGCAAAAAAATCAACCCAGATTTTCCATGAGAACTTGCCTGTCACTAACAAGCAACACTAAGCCAAAAGATTGGCATTCAGGCAGATGAAAGTCTGCCTCATAAAAAATCTAGATTCAAAAGCGAGATATCAATGAAGATTAATTTTATCGGTGGTGGCAATATGGCGCGCGCGATTATCTGCGGCCTCACTAACAAGGGATTTGATCCTTCACTTATCAGTGTACTAGAGCTAGACATAGAAAAACGCCTAGCGCTTGCTACTGAGTTTGGCGTCAGCGCTTCGGATAATCTCACATTCACGGAAGAAGCTGATGTGATTATCCTAGCCGTCAAACCACAACAACTTAAGGAGGTGTGTCATGGCTTGGTGAGCGCTCTCAAGTCACAGCTGGTTGTTTCAATTGCTGCCGGCATCAGGAGTGCAGACCTTGCGCACTGGCTTGGTGATTATCAAGCCATCATTCGCGTCATGCCCAATACCCCGTCACAGATTCAAGCGGGGGCCTCTGCACTCTATGCCCTGCCCAAGGTCAGCGGTTATCAGCGAGATCAGGCAGAACAAATCTTGGCGGCGGTCGGCAAAACACTATGGCTTGAAGATGAGAAACAGATGGATGCGGTGACGGCCATCTCCGGAAGTGGTCCCGCCTACGTGTTCTATTTTATTGAAGCATTACAAGATGCCGGAATTAAGCTGGGCTTAAGCCCTGATGCGGCAAAGATGCTGGCCACGCAGACTTTCCTAGGGGCCAGTATGCTTGCGGCGCAAAGTGCTGAAGACGTTAAGACCCTACGCGCTCAGGTCACCTCAAAAGGTGGCACAACGGAACAGGGCATTCTTGCATTCGAGTCTGCTGACACCAGACGGATTGTCTATGATGCAGCAAAAGCCGCGGCAGAAAAATCGGTATTGCTTGGAGACCTATTAGGGCAATAGAATAGCAGTCATTAGACGCAGGTATGCGAGATTATCAATAATGTTCACCACCGCTGTTTTATTTTTACACGAAACCTTATTCAATCTACTGACGATCGCTTTTTTATTGCGTTTCTATTTCCAGTTGACCCGTGTATCCTTTCAACACCAGCTGGCGCAGATGCTTGTCGTTGTGACCAATTTTTCGGTCAAACCCATTCGTCGCATTGTCCCCAGCTTGGGGAAAATAGATCTCAGCACCATTGTGCTGGCTTACTTAGCGCAACTGCTACAAACTTGCGGCTCCCTGTGGCTTAAAGACTTTCCTTTCTTGGTAGCAGATGGGGAGGTTGGGCTAAAAATTGGCGCAATCGCATTGATCGGTGTCATCATTTTCAGCGTTTCGATCTTCTTTTACTCCATTCTGCTAGAGGCTATCCTCAGCTGGATCAACCCACATACCCCTATCGCCCCAGTCTTACACGCACTCAACACCCCCATACTCCAAGCCGTACGCAAGCTTATTCCACCCTTAGCTCACGTTGATCTGAGCCCACTGATCACGATCCTCATCGCCCAATTGTTGCTCACGACCATGCTGATTCCATTTGAGAGTCAGTTGATCAGAAGCTTGTATGCATAGGAGAGAGTCATGACCGCCACAACATCTCAACATGGCGTCAAACAATCCTTGAAGAAGAATCAGATATTTTGGCTTTCTTAGACAGCATCGTCACGAGATAGTCATCCGGCATGATGCATTAAGGAAGCACGGAACAAGTCCTCATGACCACGCACATGAGGTTTGCGGGATGGGATGCACGGCAAACTTTGTAGCGAATGGTCATTCCCTTCGCAAGAAGTCTAACACAGCAGACCGCCCGCAAACCCTGTGCCCATAAGGGTTGCAATAAATTTGCGCGCTTGCTTCGTTGTGCTCCTTGGCTTTGTAGAATGACTACAACCTGTGTCGCACGCCTTGCAATCATCTCAAATTTATTCGCAACGTGGTTCATGGAGACTTATTCCGTGCTTCCTTAATTTGCACCACTTTATAACGATGGCGCTACGATGACAGATTTCTTATCTTGCGACGGCACTACTAAAGTTTAACCATTAGAGTTTAATAATTTGAATGTCTAAAAATATCGCCTTCCGGTTTTAAATCAAATGCGATGCAAATACGCTCTTCGTTCGAGTTAAAAGGAATAGTGCGGTGAAACAGTGAGGATGGAAACAACACAATATCGCCCACTTTGGGGGTCGCCAACCCGACTGGGAAATGATCATGCTTTTGGGGGTAGTTGTCGCCATGCAAGCCATATTCAAAGCAGCCTTCGCTGGGATCTTGCTTTTCCTTTGGCAGGACTAAATACACCGCGCCGCTAATCCAACCGACCTCATGGATGTGGCGATCAACAAACCCGCCTCGACGCAGCCTCACATACCATGAACTGGTGAATTCCAGTTCTTTGGGAAATGATTTGATCAATTCGCAATCAGCTCCGGCGAATTTATTCCTATAGTTAATAAACTCTTGCTTGACCAGCTCACCCAGTTTTCTGAAAGAGGCTTCAGGACGTTTGAACAAGTTGCCGGCAGATTGTTTGCCGTTGATGATCATGCCCTGAGCGCGCACTTCGATGGCGGTGTTGTCAATGTCGTGCAGTAGCTCTTTCAGGAACTGACTGTCAGGTTCCGCCAGCTCTTTGATGCTGTTTTGATAGACAAAATCGAAGCCGTTCTTACAGAAGTTATATGGATCTTCTGTGCCAAAATTGGTGGCGTAGTGCGTGGAGAGTGTCGCCAAAAAGGGCGCATCATGCTTTTTATGGGTGCGCACGATCTCATCCAGCTTGGCTTTAAACTCGTCAAAGTGTTGCGCTTTGTAGGTACAGTAAAGTGCGCGCTCCTGCCAGTCGTCCAGTTTGGATCGCTCAAAATGCCCCACTGCTTCATCAAAACGTCCTGCCAAGTAGAGGAATTCCCCCATGTTGTAATTGGCGCCGGCATGGTCTGGGTTAAGCTGTAAGGTGTCCAGATAGCTCTTGATGGCATCCTCCATGTTGCCTTGATCACGCAGACACTCCCCCAAATAATTGTGAGCATCGGCATAATTCGGGAACATGTTAATGGCGCGCCTGAAGTGTACGATGGCCTCATCCAGTTTTCCTTGATCGCGCAGCGCTGTCCCTAAGTTGAAGTGCCCGCGCGCATCCTCATGAATACCGAGCGCCGTGCGGTAATGCTCAACCGCATCTTCAAGCAGGCCTTGCTTTTGTAGCACAATCCCCAAGTTTGCGTAGGCCTCAAAGAAGTGAGGATTTAACGCGATTGCGCGCTGATAATGCTTTGCCGCTTCATCGTATTTTTGAATGTTGGCAAGTGCGATGCCGAGATTGAAATGTAAATCAGGCGTGTCAGGTTGTAGCGCCAGTGCCTTAGTGTAGCTATTCACTGCGTCACTATATTTGCTTAAACCATCCTGTGCAATGCCGAGTATGTTATACAGGATAAACGTGTTTGGGTAACGCGCCACCAGTTTTTTGGCGGCGGCTTCGGCTTCTGCCAGCCTGCCTGAGTTGAGCAATTGCAGTACAGGCTGCATTTCAAACTGGGTTGCTTGCTGATGGAGGGATGAACTCTTTGCCATAAACGACTCTGCCTATATGGATTAATGCATGGATAAGATGCTGCCATTCTAAAACAAAATCACGCGAAACGCTTTTGTAATCTGTCCGCCATTTGCCGGAGAAATCGCATGGCCACTTTAGGCTCGTCCAGCAGCAAGATCTCGATATTGTCTGAGTGCATCGAGATGACGGCTGCATGGTCTGAAACCACTAGGGCATCCGCGATGGCAGGCGTGTTAGACAGCATGGCCAACTCACCGAAGTAGTCCCCAGGTCCAAGTCTGCGTAGAGACTCATCCTCTTTCATGAGCTGAATTTGCCCGCTGACCAGATAGTACAGATTTCCGATGGCCTCACCGCGCTTAAAGATGTACTCACCTTGCTGGTAGGTGTGGCCATAGCGCTGCATCAACTTTTCGATGTAGTGAAGCGGTAGTTGGGATGAGTTTTCGATCTCTTCATTGAAGAGCCCTTTAAGTAGCAACACCTCTTTTTTTCGCAGTGTGGCAATCAACTCTGTTCCCAACAAGAATACGGCAAAGTTGAAGTAGAGCCATGTGATAGAAATAAACAGATTTTTCATCCCGCCAAAAATGGCGCCATAGGATGCATTCATCGAAAAAAATACCGTAAATGCCGGACGCATAAGTAGCCACAGCACCGCGGTGAATAAAGCACCAATCAAAATGTGACGAAAATGCAGTTTGACTGGAAAAAAAGCAAAGTAGAGAGCGGCGATCAATAAAGTGGTCATCAAAAGTGAGGTCATGATGGCCACGCTGCTCGACTGAAGTGCAGCGATGTTTTCCCCTAAAAAAGTGACCACATTTTCAAGCGCCAATCCGGCAAAAGTAAATAAGAAGAATAAAAGTAACATGCCAATGATGGCGATAACATCCTTCACTTTTCTGCGAAAGAACGAGGGAGGCTCTATCAGTGCCGCTATATTATAGAAAGCGCTGCGCATGGCGCCGGCGAGCGGGGTCACCGTCCACAGCAAAACAAACACCCCTAATGCACCCCACGCCGCGCGGTGTTTGGAAGCGTTGTATACCTCCACCATAATGCTGTTACTGAGTTGAGGCACCAGATTGCTAGTGACGATAGCGAGCTTGATGATGGCGTAGTCAGAACTAAAAACCCAATGGCTCAATAAAAAGAACATCAAGAGCACCATCGGAATTAACGCGAACATCGCATAAAAGGAGAGCGATGCGGACAGACCGAATGCATTGTGACGCTGGAATGCCTTCAACGTTTCGAACATAACAAACATAGGCGTGTTGTAACGCTGCCGCTCATAAGTCTCACGTGACAGTTGAAGTGCCTTGTGGAGGTTAGACTTCAGTGCTAGATCAGGGATCAGATTGAATCGGGTGCGTTTCATGTCGGATCTGAACTGGATAAGCTTTTGAAGCATTCTGTAGCACCCACCAGTGCCGACAATGTCCCCGTCTCCATGGCCGAATGTCCTGCATCATCGATCATATGGAACGTTGCATGTGGCATGGCTTTGCTAAGTTCCCAAGCCGTAATGGGCGGACAAACCATGTCATAACGCCCTTGCACGATGACAGTAGGGGTATGTGCGAGTTTATTGGCCGCTTCTGCCAGCAATGCTGACCCCGAGATAAAACAATGATGCGCGATGTAGTGGATTTGCACCCTAGCGCGGGCCAATTCCACAGCATCATGGACCTCACCATCGCCAGCGGCTCTGGGCAACAGGGTCATGATGCCACTTTCAAACGCATTCCACTGTATTGCAGCTGGAATGCTAATGGCGGGGTCCTCCGAGAAAACCAAACATTGATAGGATCGAAGCACGTCTTCACGCTCACCTGCGGGCAGATAAGCGCACAATGTTTCCCAATGTTCCGGATAAAACTGCTTAACCGCCCCTAAAAACCAATGGAGTTCTGTCGGGCGGCTTAAAAATATGCCGCGTAGAATAAGGCCACTGATATGCGCAGTATGCTGAGTGGCATAAGCCAATGCCAAAGTGCTACCCCAAGAGCCTCCAAATACCAACCATCGGGCTATCCCTAACTGCTGGCGTATCCGGTCAATATCATCGACCAGGTGTTGCGTAGTGTTGTGCGCTATGCACCCCAAAGGCCTGCTTCGACCACAGCCGCGCTGATCAATGAGAATAATCCGGTAGTGCTTGGGATCGAAAAAGCGGCGTTGCGTCGGATTGCAGCCGCTACCGGGACCACCATGCAAGAATACCACCGGCGCACCTTGCGGGTTGCCGCAAATTTCGTAATAAATTTCATGAGTTTCATCCACTTTAAGCAAATGTGACTCTGTCACATCAAGTTCTGGATACAAATTATAAGCGTTGCTTATCATAGGCAAAAATGGTCTTTCTTATTGATTATTAACGGTTTATTATAAATCGTTAATGCAATTTAAAGCGGGATTTAACTAAGAATCCAGCCAATAAAATTAATTTGTAAACAAATTGTAAACAATCTATTGCAATTCGTGGATGACTGATATATAGTTTCGAAACGCACCTAAAACGTGCTAAAAAATAGTTCCACAAGACTGTTAAAAATTTGAGGATACATCAAAAACTTTAACAGATTAAGAGGGATCATTTTATTTAAACCTTAGTAGTTTAACTTTTAGTAGTTTAACTTTGGAGATTAATATGCAAATCAACAAAATCAAGTTAGCTCTTGGCTTAGTTGCAGCAATGCCTTTAGTTGCATTCGCAGCAGCAGATCAAGAAGCAGCAATGAAAGATGCAAACAACTGGGCTCACCCACGTGGTCAGCACAACAACCAAGGCTACAGTGCTTTGTCACAAGTGAACAAAGGTAACGTTAAAAACCTGAAAGCAGCTTGGACATTCGCAACTGGTGTTAACCGCGGTCACGAAGGTTCACCAGTAGTTGTTGGTAACATGATGTATGTACATACAGCATTCCCAAACAACGTATACGCGCTTGACTTGAACGACAACCAAAAAATCGTTTGGTCATATTTCCCTAAACAAGACCCATCAGTACAAGCTGTATTGTGCTGCGATAACGTTAATCGTGGCTTAGGCTTCGGCGACGGCAAAATCTTCTTGCAACAAAACGACGGTAACCTAGTTGCTTTGGACGCTAAAACCGGTGCTAAAGTTTGGTCTATTTTGAACACAGACCCAAAAGTTGGCGCTACCAACACTAACGCTCCACACGTTATTAAAGACAAAGTGTTGACCGGTTGTTCAGGTGCTGAGTTCGGCGTACGTTGCTTTATCGCTGCATACAACATTGCTGATGGTTCATTGGCATGGAAAGCATACTCAACAGGCCCTGACGCTGAAGTATTGATCGGCGACGGCTTCAACAAAGATGTGCCTGAGTACAGCGCATTGTCAGTTTACCAAGACGTAAATGGCGGTAACAAATTGGGCGGTTCTTTCAAAAAATTGCCTAACGACCAACTGAAAATCGGTGAAGCAGACCTTGGCGTTAAAACATGGTTGAAACCACAAGCTGTTAAAGATGGTTGGCAACATGGTGGTGGCTCTGTATGGGGTTGGTGGCCATATGATGCACGTACCAACTTGGTTTACTACGGTACAGGTAACCCATCTGTTTGGAACCCAGACGTACGTCCAGGCGACAACAAATGGTCTATGACTGTATTCGCACGTGACTTAGACACTGGCGTTGCAAAATGGGGTATGCAAATGACTCCACACGACGAGTGGGACTACGACGGTATTAACGAAGTCATCTTGTTCGACAAAGGTGGCAAAACATACGCATGGCACCATGACCGCAACGGCTTCGCTTACACATGGAACGCTCACAACGGTAAATTGCAAGCTGCTGAAAAAGTACACCCATTCGTTAACTGGGCAACTGATGTTGACATGAAGACCGGTGTTCCAAACAAATTGGCATCAGCTTCTACTCACCAAGACTACAATGCTAAAGGCATTTGCCCAGCTGCATTGGGTACTAAAGACCAACAACCAGCTGCTTACTCACCACGCACTGGTTTGATTTACACTCCATTGAACCACGTATGTATGACATACGAGCCAGTTGAGTCTAAATACGTTGCTGGTCAACCATGGGTAGGTGCTACATTGACCATGTTCCCAGGTCCAGACGGTGTAATGGGTGGTTTCGGTGCTTATGACCCAATGACCAACAAAAAAGTTTGGTACAACAAAGAGAAATTCTCTGCTTGGGGTGGTGCTTTAACAACCGCTTCTGACTTGGTATTCTACGGCACTCTGGACCGCTGGTTCAAAGCGTTGGATGCTAAATCAGGTAAAGAACTCTGGAAATTCCAAGTGGGTTCTGGCGTGATTGGTAACGCATTCACATATGGCAACAAAGGCAAACAATACGTTGGCGTATTGTCAGGTGTTGGTGGCTGGGCTGGTGTAGCGATGAACCTTGGCTTAACAACTCCAACTGACGCTTTGGGTGCTGCTGGTGGTTACGCTGAATTGACTAAGTACAATGCTGCTCCTGGTGGTGGTGCATTGACAGTGTTTAGCCTGTAATTGATTGTCGAAAGATATCGATTACTAGCGAATCACTAGTTTAAAGCTGTAAATAAAACACCCCGATTCGTCGGGGTGTTTTATTATGTGTAGATTTTTTAAGTTTAGATAAACAGTGATTACAATAAATTCGTTACAATAAACTGCGCAGTCACAAAAATTGATTCCGTATTTCTTTTAGTTTCTTGATTAGCACGAATTTCTAGGAGTCTTGGTTGTGATAAGAGCGCAGAAAGCTTTTCACCCTCTCCCCAACCCTCTCCCATCAAAGGAGAGGGTGAAAACCCGCGGGCGCATGTCATTACGCCCCCTCTCCCCTTGTGGGAGGGTGAAAACCCACTGGCGCATGTCATTACGCCCCCTCTCCCCTTGTGGGAGAGGGTTGGGGAGAGGGGTAAGCAAAGTTTGTAGCTTGCACTTTCGGAAAATGCCTTGAAAACAGCCAATTTCTGAACATTCATGCTAATCAAGTTTAGTTTTAACGTAACAAAATGTAAGAACTTTTTGAATTAAGCAGTACTCTACGAATCAGGCGGTGTTTATCTCAAGCCCGTTTTGATCATTAAGGAACAAATAATGTTAAATCACTTTAAGTTATTAAGTGTTGCTGCTTTATTGGCGGTCGCTTCAAATGTCTCTGCGGAAGAGCCGCAGCTCCCATCACTCAACCCAGACGAAGGACGCATTGGTGAAATTCGCCGTGTGGCAGATGACTCGGAATTCAAGGTGTGTGCCGACCCTGACCTCATGCCGTATTCAAATCTGAAACAAGAGGGATTTTTAGACAAGATTGCTGAAGTGCTAGCGAAAGATTTGGGCAAAAAACTTTCCTATACCTATGCGTATAGTCGCCAAGGCTTTTTAAGAAATACCATTAACGCTAACCGTTGTGATGTGATTATGGACACAACCCCGGACAATGATGCTTTACGTACCAGCAAGCCTTATTATCGTTCCGGTCATGTGTTTGTGTATAAAAAAGACAGTGGTTTAAAAATTACCAACTGGGATAGCCCGGATTTGAAAAAAGCGGTGATTGGCATTGTTGGTCAAAGTCCTGCAACTATTCCCCTGAATGACCATGGTTTAATGCAGAATGCAAGACCTTATCGTATGCAACGCGATTTGAATTTGCCGCCAAGTTATTTGATTGATGATTTGCTTAAGGGGGAAATAGATGTCGCTGTTGTTTGGGGGCCAATTGGTGGGTATTTCGCCAAGCAATCAAAAACTCCATTAGAAGTTGTATTGATTCCAGAATATCAAGATGTGAATGTTAAAGGCAAAGAATACTGGAATATCTCAGTAGGTGTGCGTAAAAAAGACAAAGAGCGTATTGCGCTGATTAACGCTGCATTGGAAAGAAACAAAGATAAAATCAACAAAATTTTGGATGACTATGGCATTCCGCATGTACCTGTGGTTGAGGGAGATGACTTGATGGATGTGTATAAAAAATCGCAAACCAGAAACAAAGCAACTCGCGGTGACGCAACTCCAAAAACAGAGTAGAATGTGCACGTTATTTTGCGTTGTTAAGTCAACCAATAATGAAACAACTACGTTTGAATAAACATGCGTTGAACAGTGCGCTTAGCATGAGAAAAATGTAACGCATTTATGGGATAAATAAAGTCAGGAGATAACATGTTAGGCAATAAAACTTTAGCGTCAGCATTACTCGGTTCCATGTTGGTTTTGGCGGGCAATGCTTATGCAGATATTAACTTGGTCGCAACTCAGGATGGTTCACCATTAAAAATTGATGCAGCGATGTTCGATACTCCAGCAGCCAAAGAGTTCTTGGCAACGGGTAAAAATCCTTACGTTGGTAAGGCTGATGATATTAAAGTTGGGAAAAAGAAATTCAATCTATTTTCATGCCAAGCCTGCCATGGCGGCGTTGCTGAAGGTGCAGTTGGTCCGAGCTTGCAGGGACCAAACTTCAAATATGCAAAAAATGCGACCAACAAAGGCATGTTTGAAACCATCTGGCATGGTACCAATGGGGGTATGGGAGGTAAGGGATTTGGTTTGATGGCACCAGATGATGGTTTGAAAGTGGATGAGGTATTAAAAGTAATTGCTTTCATTCGTAGCAACGGTAAAGTGACGGGCAACGAGTAATTTATTCAGCTGGAATGCAAATTAGAAAACGGTCGCATTTGCGACCGTTTTTTTACATTTTGTAACAAAATGCGCTATGATTAGGCATTTCACAAACTGCGCGCGCACTGCGGAAGATAAATAGAAAGATAAATAGGAAGTAAATGGTATGAAAAACTATGCATTTCTGATGGCGATATTGGCAACATTGGTATCTTGTGGACAAGGTTCCGGTACAGGTGATGGCGCTTCAAGTGGCGGTGATTTAAAAATGATAGATCTTGTGACTACGCAAGATGGCTCACCGCTTAAAATTGACGCTGCCATGTTTGATACGCCTGCGGCTAAAGAATTCATAGCGACAGGAAAGAACCCATATGTTGGGAAAGCGGATGATATTAAAGAGGGAAAAAAGAAATTTAATCTATTTTCATGTCAAGCATGCCATGGCGGTGCTGCTGAGGGAGCAGTGGGTCCAAGTTTGCAAGGACCTAACTTTAAATATGCGAAGAACGCGACCAATAAAGGTATGTTTGAAACCATCTGGCATGGCACCAATGGTGGGATGGGAGCTAAGGGTTTAGGTTTAATGCAGCCTGATAATCCAGCAGAAGGGCTGCGCCCGGATGACGTATTGAAGGTGATCGCCTTTATTCGTAGCAACGGAACAATGACAGGTAACGAGTAATGTGCAGATAAGCAAAAGCACTTGGTCGCGCTAGCGGAAGGTGCTTTTTTATTTGAGGGCGTTTCTATAAGTGCAGAGTTTGAGATGCAGTATTGCCCGTAAGCGCGTAGCGGATGCCCGCAAAAAATGTATTGATAGATGTGCCCTTCAATCATTAGAAAGTAGACTGTTAAATATGAAAAAGTCAGATGATTTACATCATGTCGTGATTGTGGGAGGCGGTGCCGGTGGTTTAGAGCTTGCCACCAAGCTCGGTGACTCGCTGGGGCGCAAGGGCAAGGCCGAAATCACCTTGATTGATAAGTCAAAGACGCACGTTTGGAAGCCACTGTTGCATGAAATTGCCGCAGGCAGCATGAACCCAGAGAGGCATGAACTGGTCTATTTAGCACAGGCGCATTGGCACCATTTTCGATTCAGATTAGGCAACATGGATCACTTAGATCGGACCAATCGTGAAATCTCCATCGCCCCCAATTATGATGAAGATGGTATTGAGGTCATTCCTCGCCGTACATTCAAATATGACACCCTGATTATCGCCGTTGGGAGCACCACCAATGATTTTGGCGTAAAAGGCGCACTGGAGCATTCTATCGCACTAGATACGCAGGATCAGGCGGAGCGGTTTCACCGACGTTTGCACAATGCACTGTTGCGCGCACAGACTCAAGTAGATGCGGTGCAACCCGGGCAGCTGGAGGTAGTCATTGTTGGGGCGGGAGCGACAGGGGTTGAGTTGTCAGCCGAGTTGCATAAGACGACGCGAGAACTGGCAGCCTATGGCCTAGATAAAATCAACCCTGACCGCGATGTGAAAATATCATTGATTGAGGCAGGAGAGCGTGTGTTACCTGCTTTACCACCCAAGTTATCACACTTGGTGGACTTAGAGCTGAGGAAGCTCAATGTCAACGTCTACTCCGGTGAGCGTGTAACAGAGGTGACTAGTGAGGGGGTGCATACCCACAGCGGTAAATACATCTCATCATCCTTGGTAGTTTGGGCTGCGGGCATTAAGGCCCCAGACTTCTTGCATGAGATCGATGGTCTGGAAACTAATCGCATCAATCAGTTAGTGGTTAAGAGAACCTTGCAGACCACCTTGGATGAAAATGTTTTTGCCTTCGGAGACTGTGCCGCTTGCCCGTGGCTAGGGCATGGTGATGAGACGATCCCCCCGCGCGCGCAATCTGCACACCAGCAGGCCGATATGTTGACAAAGACAGTCAAGCGCCGAGTGGCCGGTAAAAATAATCTACCTGAATTCACTTATCGTGATTACGGATCATTGGTGAATCTTGGCAAATACACCACGGTAGGCAACTTGATGGGAGCGATTTCTGGCAGCCTATTTGTCGAAGGTTTGATCGCAAGAGTCATGTACCAATCACTGTACAAGTTACACCTGATGGCTTTACATGGCTTCTGGAGCATGACCTTGCAAACGCTGGCGCATATGATATCTAGACGCACCGAGTCGCGCGTTAAATTGCATTAGTCTATTTCCTAAACGCCATACCGATAGCGGCGGTGAATGACCGTCATGCACAAACTTACAAACAGACCAAATACAATCACAATCAGATTGATAGGCAGGTGCGCCTTGACCATCAGGAGATAGGCACCCAGCAACAGCAATATGCCGATGTGTTCATTGAAATTCTGTACGGCGATCGAGTGCCCTGCCCCAATCAGTTCATGACCACGGTGTTGCAGTAATGCATTGAGTGGAACAACAAAAAATCCTGCCAATCCACCAATGGTGAACAGTATCGCTGCTGCGAGTTGCCAATGCTGTACGAACGCCATGATGACGACAAGCCCACCCATGACGATGCCAGCTGGGAGTACCTTGGTGGCTTCTTCCAGTTTGATGTATTTGGCTGCAATCACTGAGCCCACTGCAATGCCGACAGCAAGTAACGCCATGAGCTGTGTGGCTTGCTCCAAATCAAAGTTTAAAGTGCTGGCGGCCCAAGCGATGACCACGAGACGCAAGGTCGCACCAGCCCCCCAGAATAAAGTGGTCACAGCTAGTGAAACTTGGCCGCGTGTATCTTGCCATAACGCCTTAAATGAATACCAAAAGTCTCTTAGTATGTACCATGGCGTCTTTTTTGGGAGCATATGGTCAATTGGCAGTTTGGGGATATAAGTGTTAAAGATTGCTGCGGTCATGTACAACAGGGTAATGATATACATGGCAAAGTAAGGATCTTTGCTTGCCATAATGCCGCCTAGAATCGCCCCAAGTATAATGGCCATGACAGTAGAGCCTTCCATCCAGCCGTTGGCATTGACTAACTTCTCAGGAGGGAGCATTTCGGTAAGAATGCCATACTTCGCCGGTGAATAGGCGGCCGCGCCAATCCCCACAATTCCATAGGCATACAAAGGGGGCATCCCCAGCACCATAGCTAGACTCCCAGCGAACTTGACAGCATTGGAGATGAACATGACGCGCCCTTTAGAAAGGGCATCGGCAAATGAACCTACAAACGGGGCAAGTACGATGTAAGAAATGACAAAGCACTGCTGTAAAAGTGGGGTGTGCCAGCCTGGCGCATTCATTTTTACGAGTAGCGCAATCGCAGCAAATAGTAAGGCGTTGTCAGCCAGCGCAGATAGAAATTGTGCGATCAGTAAAGTATAAAAACCTCGACACATTCTCATGATCCTAGAAACCGCAGTGAAACACGTTGAGTTGCGGTTTTTTGGATGTATGGCAAGGCACGATGAGGCAGCATGACCGCCCTCTGCTACGAAGAGTAACGCAGCCAGGCAACCGTGTGATCGACGTAAAAGCACCCTCCCCCATTGGGTGAGTTGGGTTGGGGTGAAGATGTTGAATGTTCATAAGGGCTTGTAGGATTATTGAGCGTTTAACTGTTGTTTCTAGTGTTACAGGACTTCCGCCGCGAAATCGGCCAAGCGGGAGCGCTCGCCGCGTTGCAGGGTGATATGACCGTTATGACCCCAGCCCTTGAAGCGGTCAACCACATAGGTAATACCTGAGCTTCCTTCCGTGAGGTATGGGGTGTCGATTTGCGCAATATTGCCGAGACAAACCACTTTGGTGCCTGGTCCTGCGCGAGTAATCAGAGTTTTCATTTGTTTAGGTGTCAGGTTCTGCGCTTCGTCAATAATGAGGAATTTATTCAGAAAGGTGCGCCCCCGCATAAAATTGAGCGATTTGATTTTGATGCGCGTACGAATCAAGTCTTGAGTGGCTGCACGCCCCCATTCGCCAGCTTCATCATCGCTTTTGTTCAGAACATCCAGATTGTCTTCAAGCGCCCCCATCCATGGGGTCATTTTCTCTTCTTCAGTCCCTGGAAGGAATCCGATATCCTCACCCACTGGAACGGTAACACGCGTCATGATGATTTCAGAGTAAAGTTTCTTATCCAGCACTTGAGTCAGTGCTGCGGCCAAGGTAAGTAAGGTCTTTCCTGTGCCAGCTTGCCCAAGCAGGCTGACAAAATCGATTTCCGGATCCATGAGCAGATTCAGAGCGAAATTTTGCTCGCGATTACGTGCTGTGATGCCCCATACGTTATGCTTGGACTGCATATGGTCTTTGACAACCTCCAGCACAGCGGTATCACCACCTATGCTTCTCACAATGGCGTGAAAAGGTTTTTCATTGTCGAAATAAACAAACTCATTGACCATAAATGTTTTACATAAAGGTCCAGTGAGGCGGTAGAACATCCTCCCAGACTCTTGCCATGACTCCATGGCCTTGCTGTGCTGCTCCCAGAAATCAGCAGGCAGCTCTTTCATTCCACTATAAAGTACATCGGTATCCTCAAGTACTTTGTCATTGAAGTAGTCTTGCGCCTGCACTCCCATTGCACGCGCTTTGATACGCACGTTGATGTCTTTGCTGACTAGAATAACCTGGCGGGGGTGATGCTGTTTTTGCAGGCAGATGACAACGCTGATAATCTGGTTGTCTGCTTTGTTGCCAGCAAGTCCTGGCAAATCGATGTATAGCTCGTTTGTTTGTAGGAAAAGATGTCCTGTAGCCTGTTTGTTACCGTTGAGCGATAAAGAAAACCCCTGTTCCAAATCACCCAGATCGGAGCCAACAATTTCTTCTATGCTACGGCTGGCTTGACGCGCGTTGCGAGCAACTTCCGTTAGACCTTTTTTATTGTTATCCAGCTCTTCAAGGGTCACCATCGGCAGGTAGATGTCATGTTCTTCAAAACGATAAAGTGATGAAGGATCATGCATCAACACATTGGTATCGAGAACAAATAGTTTTCTTGATGCGGCAGATTTTTTAGTCATACATTAACTTTCTAGCCCTAAAGTGTTTTTATAAAATTCAATACTTCCTCTACGTGCCCCTCTACCTTGACACCTCGCCATTCCTTTACGATCTGACCGTGCTTATCAATGACAAAGGTACTCCGTTCAATGCCACGCACTTGTTTTCCGTACATGTTTTTCATTTTAATGACACCTAGTAGAGTACAAGCTTCTTCTTCCGTGTCTGCTAGCAACTCAAACGGGAAGCCGAACTTCTCCTTAAATTGCTCATGAGATTTGATGTTGTCGCGTGAAATGCCAAACACTTCCGCCTGATGTTCCTGAAACTGATTGTAATAGTCTCTGAACTGGACGCCCTGAGTGGTGCAGCCTGGGGTTGAATCTTTAGGGTAAAAGTAAAGAATCAGTGTCTTACCCAAATAGCCTGAACTTTCAAAAACTTTTCCACTGGTTGCTGGCAACCTGAAGTTTGGCAAGGGGTGGTTGAGTGTGAGCATCGTTATCTATCCGTTTTATTTAGGAACCTGACATGTCTCTTTGATGCTGGGACCATGTCAGCGCATTCCATTGTGTCATTGTTGATAAAAAGTTTAGATTAAGCAAGGGGGATAAACCTAAAAACATACTTTTTATCAGTAGTGTCCAGCAATTTAACTGGCACGGTCTGAGAACAATAGTCACTTTGGGACCGTCCTAGATAACGCATAAAGTGTTATCTAGGACGGCATGAAGATGAGTAGATTAAATTCTGAAAAGCAAGTGAAGTTAATAGAGCATTTTGTTGCGGGTACAACTGCAAGATGTGCAGAAGATTTAATAGATGTAAATCAAAACCCTTCGATTTGCCCATTGTATTTACCCCAATCTTTACGCTTTGAGAGTTTCTAATGGAAAATCTTCTGGCAAAGCCAGGCAAGTGAACTCATCGGCCGACTAATTCGAAACAGGTGCACTTTCCTTGAATGATTTGCGCGCCTGCAACGCCTTATTGATGCGTTCAAGATTCGGATAATCCTTAGCCAAGTCAATTACTTGGCTAAACCTTAGTTTGATATAGCCAAGTACACAACCCACAGCGATATCGGCCAAGCTAAAAGTATTAGCGACGCACCACTTATGAGTGTCAAGGTCGTTGTTCAGCACGCTCAATCCACGTAGCACCTTGTCCATTTGCCTGCCAATCGTTGCTTCATCCTGCTTTTCTAAGGGCTTTCGCTGCTCAAGCATCACGGCCACTGCCGCATCACAAACACCGTCGGCAAGCGCCTCCCAACGTCGGACTGCTGATTTCGAGCCATTGTCTTTGGGAATCAGATGCGCCTGTGGTGTGCGGTTGTCCAAATATTCGGTAATCACGCGTGAGTCATACAAGGACTCCTCATCCGACAGAATCAACACCGGCACTTTACCTAAGGGATTGTAGTGTTTGACTGGACAGTCAGGGTCTGACAGCACCACTTCCTGCAGCTCAACCTCAATATGCTTCTCTGCCGCCACAATACGCACCTTACGTGCGTATGGGCTATTTGTCGTGTATAAAAGCTTCATAGTAATTCGTGTTTTATCGTTACGTCTGATCAATTGTTTGATAGCATTATAATCGAATCCACTCATTAACTTCTGGTCACAATGACGCAATTTTCACAACTCTACCCGAAAGGGTCACACGGCTTCGATGCCTATGTACAAGATCAGGTGCGTGCTGCGCTGGATGAAGACATTGGCAGCGGAGACTTAACTGCACAACTGCTGCCCGCTGACCAAAGGGCTCATGCGGTTATCCTTGCCAGAGAAACTGCGATCATATGTGGAATCGACTGGGTAAACGCATGCTTCAAGTCAGTCGACCCTGACACCATCATCACTTGGCATACTTCAGAAGGAAGTCGCGTAGAAGCCAATCAGGTGCTCTGCGAAATCGACGGAATGGCACGCGCCTTGCTGACTGCTGAGCGCTGTGCACTCAACTTCTTGCAGACGCTTTCAGCCACTGCGACAGCCACTCGAAAATACGTGGATGCGATCGCCGGCACGCAAGCTAAGATTCTCGACACTCGAAAAACTATCCCGCAAGCAAGGCTCGCGCAAAAATATGCTGTCAGTGTCGGAGGTGGAGAAAATCAGCGATTGGCTTTATATGACGGCATCCTTATCAAAGAAAACCATATTGCAGCCGCTGGGAGTATTGTAGCAGTGATGCAGCAAGCATTCACACTGAACGCCGACAAAAGCGTCCAGATAGAGGTCGAAAATCTGGATGAACTTGATCAGGCACTCAATGCTGGCGCGACGAACATCCTATTAGACAACTTCTCCACCGAACTATTATGCACCGCCGTTAAGCTCAACCGTGAGAGGCACATCCCAGCGATTCTTGAGGCTTCTGGAGGCATTTCACTTGAAAACGTACGAGAAATTGCGCTCACTGGTGTAGACCGAATCTCGGTTGGCGCAATTACTAAAAATATCCAAGCGATTGACTTGTCGATGCAAATGCAACCGTATCCGGAAAAAACTCTACCCATTTTAATATGAAATAGCTTGTCATTTTTCTGAAGCCCCCAACACCCCTCACCGTCGAGTGGCTGCCTACATGACAGTCCCTTAACCCATTCATTTTTTAACCCTTTTTTCTTGACCTGACAAGCTCAAACCATTATCCTGTCGGGTTACCAAATAACCCATCAAAATAATCAAAAAAGATTTATGGCAGACTCAGCTCATCCACATCAAATCACGGGCGCAGAAATCGTGATCCGTTGCTTGGATCAAGAAAACGTTCAATACGTATTCGGCTATCCAGGCGGTGCTGTTTTACACATCTATGATGCGATCTACAAGCAGGATCACTTCAAACACATCCTCGTCCGTCACGAACAAGCCGCCGTACATGCAGCCGATGCTTTTGCACGCGCCACGGGTGAGGTAGGGGTTGCCTTGGTCACCTCCGGACCTGGAGCGACCAATGCCATTACTGGCATCGCCACGGCCTATATGGACTCAATCCCGCTTGTCGTGATCAGTGGGCAAGTGCCTGTGCCAGCCATTGGGTTAGACGCCTTCCAAGAGGTAGACATGGTGGGCATAACACGCCCGTGCGTAAAACATAACTTCCTAGTGAAAGATGTCAAAGACATTGCCTCCACCATAAAAAAGGCATTTCATATCGCTAAAACAGGGCGTCCTGGTCCAGTAGTTGTAGATATTCCCAAAGACATCACTGCACACAAGACTGAGTTCATCTATCCCGACACGGTTGAAATGCGCTCATACAACCCTGTCACCAAAGGACACAGCGGCCAAATCAAAAAAGCCATCAAACTACTGATGGAAGCAAAACGCCCCATGGTCTATACCGGAGGAGGCGTGGTACTGGGCGACGCGTCTGAGGCGATGGTTAAACTGGTGAAGGCATTAGGCGTCCCCGTTACCAACACCCTCATGGGCTTGGGTGGTTACCCGTCTACTGACAAGCAATTCGTCGGAATGCTGGGCATGCATGGCACCTATGAGGCCAACATGGCCATGCAGGAATGTGACGTGCTATTGGCCGTAGGTGCCCGCTTTGATGATCGGGTAATCGGCAATCCCAATCATTTTTACAGCAAAGATCGCACCATCATTCATGTGGATATCGACCCATCATCGATTTCCAAACGTGTAAAAGTCCATGTACCTATCGTGGGCGAAGTTAAGTCCGTTTTGGCGGAAATGAACGAACTCGTTGCTGCGGAACCACCGCAACCATCAGCAGCATTAAAGGCTTGGTGGGCACAAATCGACGCATGGCGCGGAAAACTCTGCCTGAGTTACGACAAAAGCAGTAGCCTCATTAAGCCACAGTACGTGATTGAAAAATTGTGGGAAGTCACTAAAGGTGAAGCCTATGTCACTTCTGACGTCGGTCAACACCAGATGTGGGCAGCACAGTATTACAAATTCGATAAGCCTCGCCGCTGGATCAACTCCGGCGGCTTGGGCACCATGGGCGTTGGCTTGCCATACGCCATGGGGTGCCAGTTTGCTGACCCCAGCGCTCAAGTTGCCTGTGTCACGGGTGAAGGTAGCATCCAGATGAACATCCAGGAGCTTTCAACCTGTAAGCAATACCACTTGCCGATTAAAATCATCTTATTGAATAATCGCTATCTGGGCATGGTGCGTCAGTGGCAAGAGTTCTTTTACGAGAATCGCTATTCAGAGTCCTATATGGACAGCCTTCCAGACTTTGTAAAACTAGCCGAATCTTACGGTCACGTCGGCATGAACATTGAGAAACCAGCCGATGTAGAGGGTGCCCTTAGCGATGCCTTCGCCATGAAAGACCGCTTGGTATTCATGAACTTTATCACCGACCAAAAAGAAAATGTTTTCCCAATGATTGAAGCTGGAAAAGGTTTATCTGAAATGATCCTATCCCAGAACATCGATGCGGAGGACCTATAAATGCGTCACATTATTTCTTTGTTGATGGAAAACGAAGCAGGCGCACTTTCTCGTGTCGCAGGCTTATTCTCAGCGCGTGGCTATAACATCGAATCATTGACGGTAGCCCCCACCGAAGACCCGACCCTGTCGCGCATGACCATCGTCACTTCTGGCTCAGATAGCGTGATCGAACAAATCATCAAACAACTCAACAAGCTGATTGATGTGGTCAAGGTGCTTGATTTGAATGACGGCAAGTACATTGAGCGCGAACTCATGCTGGTCAAAGTCAAAGCCACGGGCGCATTCAGGGAAGAAATGAAGCGAATGTGCGACATCTTCCGTGGACGCATCATTGATGTCGCCGATGGCACATTCACCATCGAGCTAACAGGTTCCGGCCACAAGCTGGACGCGTTCCTAGAAGGATTGGGCCAAACGGCCATTCTTGAGACTGTTCGTACGGGGGCATCAGGCATCGGACGTGGTGACAGAATCCTGAAGGTTTAGCACAATATCGGCATTAACAAAGTGTATTCATTTAGTTTTTAGGTTTTATTCTCAGAAGTACGAATTGAAAGGCAAATTGCAATGAAAGTTTATTACGACAAAGACGCTGACCTTGGCTTAATCAAAGGTAAAAGAGTAACCATCGTTGGTTACGGTTCACAAGGCCACGCACACGCGGCTAACTTAAAAGACAGCGGCGTTAACGTCACCATCGGCTTACGCAAAGGTGGCAGTTCATGGGCCAAAGCTGTTGCAGCCGGCCACAACACTCTTGAAATTGCTGATGCGGTTAAGCAGGCTGATGTAGTGATGGTATTACTGCCAGACGAAACGATGGCAGCAATTTTTGATGCAGAGATTGCACCTCATCTGCAACAAGGTGTTGCGTTAGCATTTGCTCACGGCTTTAACATTCACTACAACCAAATCGTACCGCGCGCTGATTTGGACGTCATCATGATCGCACCAAAGGGTCCAGGCCACACTGTACGTTCAGAATATCTTAAAGGCGGTGGCGTTCCTTCATTGATCGCAGTTTACCAAGACAAATCCGGTAAAGCTAAAGACATTGCGCTCTCATACGCAGCTGCAAACGGCGGAACTAAAGGTGGTGTCATTGAGACTGACTTCCGCGAAGAAACAGAAACTGACTTATTCGGCGAACAGGCTGTTCTGTGCGGCGGCGCGGTTGAGTTGGTGAAAGCAGGTTTCGAAACACTGGTTGAAGCTGGCTATGCCCCTGAGATGGCCTATTTCGAGTGTCTACACGAGTTGAAACTGATTGTTGACTTGATGTACGAAGGCGGTATTGCCAACATGAACTACTCCATTTCTAACAATGCTGAGTACGGCGAGTATGTCACTGGGCCACAAGTAATCAACACACAAGCGCGTGCTGCAATGAAACAATGTTTGACCAACATCCAAAACGGTAGCTACGCAAAACAATTCATTCTTGAGGGGCGCACTAACTACCCAGAGATGACTGCACGTCGCCGTCTAAACGCTGCACACCCCATCGAACAAGTGGGCGGTCAGTTGCGCGCAATGATGCCTTGGATTGCTAAAAACAAATTAGTGGACCAGTCCAAAAACTAAGATGTTTTAATCCAAGACATTGAATTGAATGTGTCTTAATATTTAAAGGGCAAAATATGACGTTTTGCCCTTTTCTATTTGTACAATCTCACTACACCTATCAACAAAGTCCCTTCATGAAAAACAAGCTCATTGTCCTTAGTCAGTACCTGCTACCCAAACAAGCTATCACCGCGATTGCCGGAAAGCTGGCGCACTTGGAAGGTGGCAAAGCCACAACCTCAGTGATTCGCTGGTTTGTCAAAAGCTACCAAGTCAACATGGCAGAAGCCGATAATCCGGACATCCGTGCCTATAAAACGTTTAATGAGTTCTTTACCCGCCCGCTCAAGACTGACGCACGCCCCTTAGCCCAAGCTGATTTCATTTGCCCGGTGGATGGCGCCATCAGCCAATTTGGTGACATTAAGCAAGATCAAATATTTCAGGCAAAGGGCCATCATTACAGCACACAAGCACTGATAGGCGGTGATGCGCTTACTGCAAAACGTTATGAGAACGGCTCTTTCGCTTGCATCTACCTGAGCCCTAAAGATTACCACCGCATTCACATGCCTTGCGATGGCAAATTACTAAGCATGACCTATGTGCCAGGGGACCTTTTCTCGGTTAACCCTGCAACCGCACAAGGCGTGCCCAGTCTGTTCGCCCGCAATGAACGCGTAGTATGTGAGTTCAGCTCAGTTCAACACGGCCATTTTGTCATGGTACTGGTCGGTGCGACCATTGTGGGCAGTATGGCGACTGTTTGGCACAACGCCCCTCAAGGCATTGTCAATCCACCACGCCTTGCAGATATAAAAACATGGCGTTATGAGAACCCGTGCATCACATTGAAGCAAGGGGAAGAAATGGGGCGATTCCTACTTGGTTCAACGGTGGTCATGCTGTTTGCAAAAGATGCAATCGCATTCAATGCCGAGTGGCAAGCTTTGCGCCCGGTGAAACTGGGGGAAATGATGGGGAACTGACTACAGGAGCGAACGCACCTACAGAAAAACTACTTGGCTGACTTGTGATGCAGGTGCGCAGCCAACTCATTGAGCGCCGACTCATAGACACCACGTTTGAATTCAATGACTTCGTCCAGCGGTACCCAATAATCACTCCAGCGCCACGCGTCAAACTCGGGGTGACTGGTTGCCCTTAAAGAAACATCGCAATCCCGCCCCAACATACGCAGCAAATACCAGATTTGCTTTTGTCCTTTATAACTACCGCGCCATTCACGCTTAATCCAACTGGTTGGAACCTCATAGCGCAACCAGTCTTTGGTTCTTCCCAAAATCTTAACGTGTTCCGGCTTAAGACCGACTTCTTCCATCAGTTCTCGGTACATGGCCTGCTCTGGGCTTTCCCCGTAATTGATACCCCCCTGCGGAAACTGCCATGCATGCTCACGGATACGCTTCCCCCAAAACACCTGATTGTTCGCATTACATAAAATAATGCCAACGTTCGGGCGATACCCGTCACGATCTAACATAATTAAAGCCTAAAAATACTGTTATAAAATATGAGTGCAATTTTTTCATATTTCCCGCATTATTGAAAGCAACCATTTGCATTTACGGCTAATTAACCCCAAGTGCACCAAAAAAACATGAACCCATTCAAACGCATAACCCCTCTGATTAGCTTCACACTCTTAGCCTTCACGGCTTGTAGCGTCCATTCCGGAGACATACAACCCAGTTACGCCTATATTACCAATCAAGGTGATCATACCGTGTCAGTCATCGACACTCGACACCACCAGGTGACCCATACCATCCAAACTGGAAAAGCACCGGTCGGGGTTGCTGTTTCGGCAAAACTAAAACGCGCCTATATCACCCATGTCGAAGGGCAAGGCGTCTCCATCATCGACAGCACGCAACACACCATTATCGACTTCATCAAAGTCCATGGCTCCCCAGTAGGCATTGCCTTGACTCCTGACTCAACTATACTCTTTGTGGCTGACTGGTTCGACAATCGAATTATGGCCATCGATACCGCCACCCACAACACCATACACGAAATCAAAGTAGGCAATGCGCCAGCCGGCTTGGTCATCAGCCCTGACAACAAGAAGCTGTATGTTGCCAATCGCGATGCAGATGAGATTGCCGAAATTGAAATTGCCTCCATGACAATCAAACAGCGCATCAAGGTCGGGAAACATCCCTTTGGCCTAGCATTAAGTCATCACGGAAAACTGATCGCCAGCGTCAACGTTCAAGAAGACAGCATCAGCCTGATCGACATCAACACATTGCAACAGGATAAAATAAAAACAGGCTATCACCCTTACTGCGCTGCGTTCAACTCCGATGACAAGACGCTGTTCGTTACCAACACACAGGACGACAGCGTCAGCGTGGTCGACGTCACCCAAAAGAAAGTCATCCAAACGATCAATGTCGGGAACACGCCTGAAGGCATTAGCATTGACCACGCAAACAATAGCGCATACGTAGCCAACTGGGGGAGCAATAACGTCAGCGTCATTAACACCAAAACCTTCCAAGTCATCACCACCATCAAGACAGGAGATAAAAGCCGTGCATTCGGACAGTTCATACTCCAACCGCCATCAAACTCGCCACCTTGACTTCTCAATCATTCTGCACACTTAGCCTCAAGCAGTCGCCCCACACTCTGTCAACCTAACCCAGTTGCCATCGTTAACGCAATCAGCGGGATACATGCCATTTAATAAAATCGCTATCTCATTTATAATGAGCTGTTGTTTTTAATCAACCCCTCTCGATCTCGAGAGTCACGGAGAAAATGAATGAAAAAAATTCTAGCCTTAATTGCACTCAGCATCACTACCAGCTTGGCTTCTTTGAACGCCTTAGCACATGGTCCATCCCCACTTAAAGTAGACAAGTCCATCACCATCAAAGCTGAGCCAGCCAAAGTTTGGGCTTTGATCAAAGATTTTGGCAATATGCAAAAATGGCATCCAGCCATCACCAACACCAAACTTGAGAAGAAAGGTGAAGACACTTTCAGAACACTGACACTCAAAGACGGCGGCACCATTGTGGAAAAATTACGCGGCGCTGATGACAACGACATGAAGATCCGCTATGAAATCACATCCAGCCAATTGCCACTCACCGACTATAATTCATTTATGGTGGTCACAAAAGGTGCAAAACCTGGTGAAACTAACGTGCAATGGGTTGGTCGTTTCTATCGTCTATACAAACTGAATCCGCCAATCCCCGCTGGGCAAGATGATGAAACTGCACTGAATGTAATTAATGGCATCTTTGATTCAGGTTTAGACGGCTTGCAGAAAGCAGCTGAATCGTCAAAGTAACCAGCTAAACCTCAAATAAACCGTGGTAGAAATTCTACTAGTTACCCTGTGACTCAAATGAGTACGTTCGACTCGCAGCATGTGACAAAAATTATAGTTTTAAAATAAAAAAAGCGGGGCACCCCCCCGCTTTTCATTTCACTCTCTTGGTTCAATAAAACCAATGTATACAAATTGTGTTTAATTGGCACGGCGCACCGCACATGCCTTCAATGCTATCATTCTGCTCATTGATAACTGCGATTGTTTGTAACGCCAATACCCTCCAAACATCTTAATTAATCCCATAACACCATGAGCGTCACCTACAAACACCCCCTCGTGTTGTCCAATCATAGCACTGATCCCAGCAAAATCAATGCCAGCATCATTTGGCTACATGGACTTGGCGCAGACGGGTACGATTTTGAGCCTGTCGTAACGCAGCTCTTACGTCTTGCGCACTTTTCGAATACGCGCTTCGTCCTGCCACACGCCCCGGAAATGCCTGTCACACTGAATGGTGGCTACATCATGCCCGCATGGTATGACATCTATGGTGAGAGACCAATCACCAAGGAAGATGAAGCTGGCATCAAAGACAGTGCACATTACATCAGTCAATTGATTCAACATGAAATCAACCATGGTGTTGCAGCAAACAGAATTGTGCTGGCTGGATTTTCACAAGGAGGAGCTATCGCACTGCATACTGCGTTGCGTTTTCCTCAAACACTGGCAGGCGTACTGGCGTTATCCACTTACCTTCCCCTGCAGAGTCAGCTGGCATTAGAAGCGAGCCCCGCGAATGCCCATACGCCCATTCTGATGGCGCATGGCATTGATGACGATGTGATCAGTCTGGAAATGAGTCAAAGCGCTCGCAATCTGCTGCTCCGTCATCAATACCCAGTGATTTGGCGAGAATACGACATGGCACACGCACTGTGCCTACAAGAGATTGATGACATTCAACACTTTTTACAACAGGTTTTACCATAAGATTTGGTAAAATATTGCTTTATCGATCGCTCAAGATTTTCAGCCATGTCACCCTCCTCTAAAAAAGCGTTACCTCCAGTTGCCAGTAGCTTTGAAGAGGCCTTCTCTACTCTGGAAACGATTGTGACCAAAATGGAGTCAGGTCAGATGACCCTAGAAGACTCGCTGGAGGCCTATGAGCGCGGGAACGCCTTGCTGAAATTTTGCCAAAAATCCCTTGCTGAGGCAGAGCAACTGGTCAGAATTCTCAGCGAACGAGGCCAATTAGAACCGTTCAATCCAGACACAGACTCTAAGCAAGCATGAGCACTCACATGCAGACCGACTTTTCCACATGGACCACGTCTAAACTAACCCATATTGAGCAAGTGCTGTCTCAAACCATACCAGACCAACATACTCTTCCACATAAACTTCATGAAGCCATGCGTTATAGCGTGCTTGGTGGAGGAAAGAGAGTGCGCGCCCTCCTATGCTACGCCAGCGCCGAATTATGCAACACCGAAGACGCAGTGGCCGATGCAGGAGCGTCCGCTGTAGAACTGATCCACGCCTACTCACTAGTCCATGATGACATGCCATGCATGGATGATGACGATTTGCGCCGAGGAAAACCGAGTTGCCATAAGCAATATGATGATGCGACCGCGCTACTGGTGGGGGATGCCCTGCAAAGTCTGGCATTTGACGTTCTGTCCAAACCTGGACTATGTAAAGACCCGATGCAACAGATCGGTATGCTTAGCACCCTTGCGAAAGCATCAGGATCTTATGGCATGGCAGGCGGACAGGCTATAGATCTGGACTCCATTGGTAAACCTTTAACGCAACAAGCGCTTGAAATCATGCATGCTCGCAAGACTGGCGCACTCATCGAAGCAGCAACTCTACTCGGAGCGAGCGCTGGAAGTCGTGAGCAAATCACAGCGATTCAAACATATGCACGCAAGATCGGCTTGGCATTTCAGGTGATCGATGACATCCTCGATGTAGAGGCTGATACCCAAACGCTAGGAAAAACAGCTGGAAAGGACGCCGGTAGCAACAAACCCACTTACGTCTCGATTCTAGGACTTGCACGCGCCAAAGAACTGGCACATGATCTCTATGAAGTTGCCATTGCGGCCATTTATCCCTATGGCGAAGGCTCATTGCGCTTACGTGAACTGGCCACCTATATAACACAAAGAGCCTTTTAACTACTCATTTATCCTATAGACACTTGTGACTGCACTCCTCGACACGATTGATTCCCCGCAACAATTACGACAACTTGGCCGTAAGCAACTCCCCTTGCTGGCGCAGGAACTCCGACAACTTCTTGTAGAAACCGTTGCAAGAACGGGGGGGCATCTAGCCTCTAATCTCGGCGTGGTGGAACTGACTATCACATTGCATTATGTCTTCAACACCCCAGATGATAAGTTGGTGTGGGATGTGGGACATCAGACTTATCCACACAAAATCCTGACGGGTCGGCGTGCACGAATGGCCTCCTTACGAAAACCCCAAGGCATCGCAGGCTTTCCGCGCCGTAGCGAAAGCGAGTATGACACCTTCGGCACAGGACATTCCAGCACATCCATCTCGGCAGCGCTTGGCATGGCGGTCGCAGCAAAAAGAGCAGGCAATGACAATCGCGCTATTGCTATTATCGGCGACGGTGCCATGACCGCAGGGATGGCGTTTGAAGCCCTGAATAATGCAGGAGATATGGATGTTAATCTGCTGGTCATCCTCAATGACAACGACATGAGTATTTCCAACAATGTGGGGGCACTCAACAATTACCTGACAAAATTACTCTCAAGCCGCTTTTATAACAAAGTCAAATCGTCTGGTAAAAAAGTGTTGTCTAACATGCCACCTATCATGGAGTTCGCCAAGCGTGCGGAAGAACATGTCAAAGGTATGGTGATGCCCGGTACGTTATTTGAAGAGTTCGGATTTAACTATATTGGTCCGATTGATGGACATGACATCGACACCTTAATCAGCACACTTGGCAATATCAAGCAACTCACCGGACCACAATTCCTGCACATCGTCACGCAGAAGGGCAAAGGCTTCGAACCTGCAGAAGATAACCCTAACAAATTCCACGGCATTGGGAAGTTCGATCCAAGCAACGGCAATACCATACAACCCAAGGTAACAAAATCTTACACCGAAGTCTTTGGTGACTGGCTAGTAGATATGGCAGCCGCCGACAATCGTCTGATTGGGATCACACCAGCCATGTGTGACGGATCTGGACTGAATGCATTTGCAACAACTTATCCCGATCGTTATTACGACGTTGGCATTGCCGAGCAACATGCTCTGACATTCGCGGCCGGAATGGCATGTGATGGTCTAAAACCAGTTGTAGCCATTTACAGCACATTTTTGCAGCGCGCCTATGACCAGCTTATTCATGACATCGCACTGCAAAACCTACCCGTCTTGTTAGCCATTGATCGTGCTGGACTTGTGGGGGCTGACGGTCCCACACATGCAGGTAGCTTTGATCTCACTTATCTACGATGCATCCCGAATGTCGTCATCATGACCCCTAGCAACGAGAACGAGTGCCGGCAAATGCTCACCACAGGCTTTCAGCATCATGGGGTGTCCGCAGTGCGCTACCCACGTGGCTCCGGCACTGGCGTAGCCATCCAAACAGAACTCAATCCGATAGCCATAGGCAAAGGCATCACTGTCAGACAAGGTCAAAACATCGCTATTCTGGCTTTCGGCTCAATGCTTGCTCCCGCTCTCGAAGCAGGTGAGCGCATTAACGCCACTGTTGCCAATATGCGCTTTGTAAAGCCAATCGACTTGGAGTTGATTCAACATATCACTCAATCACACGCGACCATCGTGACGGTAGAAGAAAATTGTGTGATGGGTGGTGCGGGTTCAGCAGTCATGGAAGCAATACAAGGCTTCGCTCACTCCATTGAGCACCCTATCAGAACCTTGTGCTTGGGCTTGCCTGACCAATTTATAGAACATGGTGTGCATGAAGAAATGCTGGCCAGCTGCGGATTGGATGCTAATGGCATTTCAGCGTCAATTGCGAAGCTAATATCCCAGTGATATACTCAACTATCACAATCCGCATCATAGAATCTAAAGTTACAGAGCAGAAGCCCACATGACCCAAACAAACGCTACAGCCCCAATTGAAGACGTACAGAATACGGCTGACACTCGTCACCTTGCAATTGACAAGGTCGGGATTAAAGCGATTCGTCATCCGATTGTCGTCAAAGACAAATCTGGTGGCGAACAACACACTGTAGCTGTTTTCAATATGTACGTTCACTTACCTCAGCATTTCAAAGGCACGCACATGTCGCGCTTCGTTGAAATTCTGAACATGAATGAGCGCGCCATTTCGGTTGAGTCATTCGAGACCATCTTGCGCGAAATGGTATCTCGTCTTGAAGCTGAATCAGGGCATGTAGAGATGACTTTCCCCTACTTCATCAACAAAGCCGCACCGATATCTGGCGTGAGAAGTCTACTCGATTATGAAGTCACCTTTATCGGGGAGATTTGTCATGGCAGATACGACATCACAGTAAAAGTGCTGGTACCAGTTACCAGCCTTTGCCCTTGCAGCAAGAAGATCTCAGACTACGGCGCGCACAATCAGCGTTCACACGTGACCGTTACTGCGCTCATCAATGAGTTTATTTGGATAGAAGACATCATTGGCCTGGTTGAGAAACAGGCATCTTGCGAACTATATGGCCTGTTAAAACGCCCTGACGAGAAGTTTGTGACAGAACGTGCTTACGACAATCCAAAATTCGTGGAAGATATGGTGCGGGATGTGGCAGCACAACTGAATGCGGAAGAGCGTGTCGTAGCCTATACGGTTGAATCGGAAAACTTTGAATCTATCCACAACCACTCTGCCTACGCACTCATTCAAAGAGATAAGCGTAAGGGTTAAGGACACTTCAATAAATGCAGAGTTTGTGCAATATTACCCGCACACGTCCGTGGAATATATGCGGCGGTTTCAAGGTTGAAGTGCAAAAATAGCATAATGTAGCCTAAAATCAAACGCGTCTGGCGTAAACAACTCCACAGGGCATTTGAAACCTAACGATTTGCGTGGCCTGATATTCAGTTTACACGCAATCGCATCTAAATCTTCCTGGCCGTATACGCTCAAGACTCCCCTTTTTGGCAAGTACTGGCATAGCAATTCATTGATATTTTCATTAATGCAACGCTGCCATGGTCTATATGGCTTGGCCATTTACGTACTTAACCTATTGATTTTAAATCTCCATTTACTAGCGAAAAATTCGGATATCCTAACCATCGTTTAGGGTGGAGACACTCCGTGCGGATGTTGCCTTATCCACAATAAGCACTTCTTCAAAGCGCTCAAACCATATTAGGGTTTGCTAAGCGACTGGTTATTTCCGTAAAATACGGTTTTAACCAATCTATCCAACATGTGATGTCAGTGCTTGGTAGAAGAAACATAAAAAACTCGCATGCAACTTACCATTAATGGAAAATTTCGGGATTTCCAAGAGTCCAGCTTGAGCGTAGCGGAGCTCGTGAATGTGCTGACTTTGACCGGTAAACGTATCGCCATTGAATTGAATGGAGAAATCGTTCCACGCAGTCAATTTGAGACCATACAACTGATGGATGGGGACAAGCTGGAGATTGTTGGCGCAGTGGGTGGCGGTTGAGATTGCAGGTTCAACGTCTATAAAGGATATTCAAGTTGTCAGACTTATTAAAAATCGCAGATAAAACCTATCGCTCTCGCTTGCTGGTGGGAACCGGTAAATATAAAGACTTCACCGAGACGCGTGCAGCCATCGATGCAAGTGGTGCCGAAATTATCACTGTGGCTATCCGCCGCACCAATATCGGCCAGACAGTTGGTGAGCCCTCTCTCCTGGATTACCTACCACCTGAAGAGTTTACCTATTTGCCGAATACAGCGGGTTGTTATTCAGCGGATGATGCCGTTCGGACATTACGTTTAGCGCGAGAATTGTTAGATGGGCATAAACTGGTCAAATTGGAAGTGTTAGGTGATCCAAACACCCTTTACCCGAATATGACGGAAACACTGGCTGCTGCTAAGACGCTCGTCAAAGATGGCTTTGATGTTATGGTGTATTGCTCAGACGATCCAATTATTGCTAAACAGCTGGAAGAGATTGGTTGCTGTGCGGTGATGCCACTAGCCTCTCTCATTGGCTCTGGTATGGGTATCTTAAACCCATGGAATCTCCAAATCATTATCGAAAATGCAAAAATCCCTGTACTGGTAGACGCGGGCGTGGGTACGGCTTCCGACGCAGCCATTGCCATGGAGCTAGGTTGCCAAGGGGTGCTAATGAATACGGCGATTGCCGCTGCCAAACATCCTGTCTTGATGGCAGGTGCAATGAAAAAGGCTGTTGAGGCGGGGCGAGAGGCTTATCTTGCTGGTCGCATGCCTCGCAAATTGTATTCGGCTAGCCCGAGCTCTCCTACCACCGGGCTCATTGCCTAATCGACCAATATCAACTGGTATGGGCGCGACTGACAGGCGATATCAATGCACCGTAGAGGTCCAGGTGACCTATCTTGCAGAGCAGTCTGATATTGAAAATGATCGCTATGCTTTTTCTTACCACGTCACAATCACCAATGCCGGCAATGTGGCAGCTCAGCTCATCAGTCGACACTGGATCATCAGTGAGGCTCAAGGTGAGGTACGTGAGGTAAAAGGCTTGGGAGTGGTAGGCGCACAACCATTACTTAAGCCATCTGAGCGTTATACTTATAGTAGCGGAACGGTCATTAACTCACCCTCTGGAGAAATGCGAGGTACTTATCAAATGATAGCAGAAGATGGCACTCAGTTCGACGCGATCATTCCCACTTTCCTGCTTGCTATGCCTCGTGTGCTACACTGAGTAGGCATTCTCAACATCAAGACAAAGTTTGACTAAAGACATTCCATTCATGAAAAAAATGATATTCAACGCCATGCTGGCGTGCGGTATCCTGGCGTTCACTGCATGTTCAGGTCATTTTGGTAAGTTATCCAGAAAAACGAAACCGCCGGCACAGATAGAGGTCACACAACAGGAAAAAACGCAAAACACGCAAAGCGAATGCGCCCCACAGGAAGCACCGACGCCTATGCCGCCGGTGCAAATCCCAACAATGGCGACTACTGAACCTACCAAACCAGCAGAACCTAAAGCATCGGATGCTAAGGAGTTGGCAAAACTTGCCGATTACAGCTTGTTAAGGCCTGCTTATTGGGAAGAGCTAGACGGGCTCCAGTCTGACAACCTTAGCCAGGCATGGCCAGCATGGTTGCAGAGTTGCACTACCTTGATCAATAAAGCTGCTTGGAAAAAGGCGTGTTATGCTGCCACACAACTCAACAGCCAGACAAACGAAAAACCCTCATCAAGTGCGATTCAGGGCTATTACAAGCAACATTTCTCTGTTTACAAGACCACCAATACAGATGGTAGCGATAGCGGTCTAATCACCGGCTATTACCAACCCATCTTAAAGGGAAGTCGCAGCAAATCAGCGCAATTTCCATACCCACTTTATGCACCTCCTAACGATCTCATCACTGTAGAGTTAGAGAGCCTGTTCCCTGAGCTGAAATATAAGCGGGTACGCGGTCGCCTAGTAGGGAACAAGCTAGTGCCCTATTACAATCGCACCGAAATCGAAACAGAAGCATCCCCAATCAAAGGACGCGAATTCATTTATATTGACGATGTGATTGATGTATTCTTTTTGCAGGTACAAGGCTCCGGCGTCGTACAACTGGAGAGTGGTGAGCAGGTACACGTGGGCTACGCAGACCAAAATGGGCACACCTACAATTCAATTGGCCGTGTATTAGTTGATCGGGGAGAGTTGACGCTGGCGAAAGCTTCGATGCAAAGTATTAAAAATTGGGCGCGTAACAATTTGGGAAAAGTGCGCGAGCTATTGAATAGCAACCCGAGCTACGTGTTTTTCAGAGAGTTGCCTTCTGGACTGCCCGGCCCACTAGGCGCACTCGGAGTACCCATTCTTGCCGAGCGGGCGGTGGCGGTTGATCCTAAATTCATTCCCCTGGGCGCCCCTGTCTTCCTCTCAACAACTGAACCAAACAGTACAAAACCGTTAAAACGTTTGATGATGGCACAGGACACTGGTGGCGCAATCAAAGGCGGCGTGCGCGCTGATTTCTTTTGGGGCGCAGGTGATGCTGCAGGCATCAAGGCTGGTGCGATGAAGCAATCTGGGAAGATTTGGGTGCTGCTACCGAAAGAGTTTGTGTTAAACGGTGCGACAGGTGTGATTGCGAGATAGAGTCGCTGAGAAGATAAAGGAAGACCTTTGCAAAGGTTCCAAGGTAAATAAAAAAGGGTGCTAACTGCACCCTTTTTATCATACGTAAGATATTACTTGTTCATTACGTACATTGTAACTTCGAAACCGAAACGCATTTCAGTAGCAGCTGGTTTTGTCCACATAGTAATTCTCCTTATTTGATAAATTCGTACCGCGCTTGCCTAAACGGCATTTGCATTACGTGATTCACATCATACGCACACCTTGTTCAAGCAACATGATGCTGTTCATTAAACCGGACTAGTGAAAATCATTAGATATGACTTTGTTTGACTTCTGGGGTTTACTTTTTAAATTTGTTGATTAATTTCTTAATACCTTTGCGACCGTATTTCCGCTTTAAGTTCACCTTGAGATCATAGAGGTAAAATGACAGCTTGGTTCTAAAGCAGAATTTCTTCCCTGTATTGGCCAGATATAGCCCCATCAGACGTTCACGACCATCCCAATGCAATTTATTGCAGATACGCGTCATATCGGCGATGCGGTGCTCAAAAGGAGTGGCATGGTTAAAGAACCATGCACGCGCAGTATCGATCAGTGAGAAGCGCAAGGTGTGATCATCTCGCAGTTGTACCAGAATATTGCCGCCAGAAAGATCACGGAAAAAAGTACCAGACGCATGCAGTCTATGTAGGAAGTACGCTAATTGTGCGTAGGTATTCTCTGCACTGATCGCCCTATTCTTCTGTGCGAAATAAAATTCTTTATTACCATTGGCAAAGTGAACAAACATTTCACCCACTGAGCAATCCGCCTGTACATAGTCGCATAGATAGAAGTTCTGCTTAAGTGATGTGCCATTTGCCTGCTCAAAGAAAGCCACTGGGTATGCCGTGTCGATTCCTCGCCTGAGCAGCTCAGCAGCCCCATTCCAGCTACGTTTAGCCTTGCTCGGCTTGAATCTGTCCAACAAAGCCTTGTGTGGGTACATCTTGACTGGTTGTTTTACGGTGATTTGTTTTGTAGCGTCACGTGGATCAGGCAACGCCCAGATGGCATTGCGCGCATGTCGTAAAGTTCTGTCTTTTTGCGGGCTAATCAGCTTTGACGGATGTAAGCTCTGCGCTAGCAAATTAGCCTCTTCACGATCTTTAGCGAGAATGACGCCTTGCCAGCCATCTTGTAGAAAATGATAATGTTTTAGCCCATTAATATGCGCGTGAATGGCTAGGTTGTTATCAATTGCCAAGTGCTCCTTAACACGTACCTTATAGCCTAACGGCCAACGCAAATAAACCGGGGTTTCACAGATCAAGTCCGGCATATGATTCAGCAGATATCCATCACGATGTATCACTTCAGCTTGTCGCAGTGCTTCTTCAGGATAAATCTCACCAGAATATGCCGCTTTGCCGTTTATGGTCCATAGGATATGTACCTCATGCTGAGCTGTCTTAAAATGGTGAAGCTCCAGTCCCTTGGTGCTGACCAATGCTGATTGATAGTGTGCGCCCTGTATGATGTCCGCCACGGTTTTGATGGCGTAGAAGCTGGCATGATGCTTAAAGTTCTGAATCTGACCATTCACACTGGCATAATGCGTCACACGCTCTAGTGCTGGGTAATCGGTCTCAGTCAAACCATCGTTGATCAGCCCCTCTCGTTGACAAATCAATGCCCCCCAAAAAACCTGATCCAATGCACCAGAGGCCGCATTCAGTACCATATAGCGGGTTGCGTAGTCGGCCTGCTTTTGCTCTCCGTCCGGCAATAACCGCTTGATGCGGTAAATTGCCCAAAATGCCACTGGCGAAATGAAATGCCTGATCAAGAAATCATCCGTCACTTTTCTCAACAGGCGCGCTTTTTTAACGAGGTTAAATTTTAGCGCTGTGGCACAACGATACTTCAAGATGCGATGATCAAACCGCTCCGGTTCAGACACGCGCTCTGAGAATAGATTATCGGTATGCACATCGGGCAACTGCTTCTTGGTCTTGAGAATACTAAGCACACCAATATTATAAATAGGCTCAAAGTCAGTCACATTGGGGCCAGCGAGTTGGATACCCCGTTGTTTTACCGCCTTAAAAGCAATGTCCCACGTGTGTAAAAAACCAGCCATGGTATATCCGGCCCAACGTTTTCGGTTGATTGTTGAGCCAATTTCGACGCGTGCGACACGTGCGCCAAATTGTTCCAACGTCTGCTCTAGAAAGTCGCGCCACATCTGCTGTTCAGACATTGCCTCCATCGCTCTGGCATGAAGGAACGGCTGCAAAAGATGCAAGGTGACACTGAAATTCTCTGTCAACAGCCGATTCAGAAAACGCGCATTGAACCCTTCCAAATCACCATAAGTAAAATCTAGCCGTACCGCATGTATTTTCAGAGACTTGAGATTTTCAATGACATAGTCATCCATCTGGGGGTCGGCAGCGCTGGCCACACAGACCCCCATAAAGTGAGGCGGTACAGCATGATCACTTGGTGGTAAATGGCCATTCTTGACACGGAACTTGCCACTGAGGATATAAGCCAGCCCTTTGCGTATGATAGACCAAGTCAGCATGCTGGGCTGTTTTTTTATGTGAGGCATATTGATTAGGGCAAGCGATAACGTTGTTCGTTGTAAAGCAAATCAGGCAGCAAAACGTTAGCGAGCGCACGCTGCTCTAGCGCTAGGGCGTTTTCTGGCACTGGCGACTCAATGAGATGCTTGGTTTTGGCATCATACAAGGCATGAGCGGGTGCTTTGCCAGAACGTAGTACGACGACTTGTTTACCCGCTTCGCTTTCTTCCATCCAGCCGTAATTGTCGTTGTACTGCATCATGGCGCGACCATGGCTATTGGGCGGCATGCGAGATAAGTCCCGCCCTGTCATTGGGTGTTGCACGCTGATTCCCATCAATGACAGCATGGTCACAGGCAGATCAACCTGGCTGGCAATGCCAGTATAACGTATGGGCTGAACGTCTGCGCCTAAAATCAACCCTGGAATGTGAAAGCGCTCAATCGGGACCAGCGTGTCACCCCGCACCCGAATGTCGTGGTCGGCCACGATTAAAAAGACGGTATCTTGCCAGTATGGACTTTGTTGCGCTTTTTTGAAAAACTCGCCAATCGCATAATCTGCGTATTTCACCGCATTATTGTCAGTCGCTTTGGGCTGTTCATATAAATCGATTCGACCATCCGGAAATTCAAACGGTGCGTGGTTAGATGATGAAAACGCTAGCGTAAAGAATGGCTTGCCTGTTTGATGATGCGCTAATAACTGTTCATGTGTTTTATTGAGCAAATCCTCATCGGAAGCGCCCCAACTCCCCACAAAAACAGGGTTTTTGTAGTCTTTCTGTTCGACAATATGCTGAAAACCATTGCCAGTAAAAAAGCTGCGCATATTGTCAAAATGCGATTCGCCGCCATAGATGAATTCAGTGGTATAACCCTGCTTTTCTAGCAAGGATGCCAGGGTGAAAAAGTTCTTTTGTGATTTTGACAGTTTGACCGTGCTATCTGCTGGCGTGGGCTGAAATCCCGTCGTAACAGCCTCAATGCCACGTACTGAGCGTGTGCCAGTGGCGTAAAGCTGTTCAAACCAAATACCTTGCTCTTTGAGCTTCTCTAGATTAGGCGTCACTGGCACACCACCTAAAGACTCCACAAAAGTTGCCCCCAGGCTCTCTTGTAAGATAATGACCAAATTAAGCGGTTTCTCACGCAGGTGGCTGGGTTGCAGTGTGGTTAAGGTGGGGATGTCAGCCTCTATCGCACCCGTATGTTTGAATATTGCCTCACGTGGCATCTTGCCGTAAATCTCGCTGGATTTGGTTTCTTTGATCAGGTTGTAGGTAGCATAGGTCACGGAGTAAGCTGAGTTCAGCACAAGTGTGTTGACCATGCTATCGGCAGTGATGGCGAACATGGCTGGGTTTGCAGGGCGATGCCCAAGCGTAGAGCGGATGCCAAAAGCCACCAACAAAAAGACTAGCGGCCAAGTGATAAGTGTCTTTGAGACTGACCAGTTTTTTGGAGGGCTCGAATACTGTAAATGCTTATCAGGTTTTCTTAACCAAGGCCTCATCACGGCATACATGGCATAGTGTGTCAGCGCAACAAAGCTCAGTGCTGCAAAAATGTGGATCTTGAATCCGCCCCACAACATGCTGGCAACCTCATGCGGATATTTTAAATACTCTACGAAAATACGGTTCGGCCGCACATCATATTCAGCGATAAATCCTGGGGTAGAGATTTCAAGAAACACCAGCAGTACGATTGAAAAAGTGACCCAAAAGTAAGTCAGCCATTGCCAGCCGCTGCGCCATTTTGCAACTGCAAAAATCGGTAATAGCAATATAGGCATCAAGCTTAACAAGCTCAACTGGATAATATCTGCGCGCAGACCTTGAATGAAAATTTCTGCAAGTTTTCCTGTTGCATTCACTCGGTCAAGCTTCCACAACACCAAACCAAAACGCGATGCGGAAAGTACAATCATGCCAATAATCAACATCACCACCAAGGGGGCGTAAAGATCAAGCCTATTTGCAAAAAGCCATAATTTTTGAATCAGCGTGGGTGCTGATGCGTTAGGGCGATGTTTGACCATGTATCCATCTCAATTGGTAAAGGCGTATTGTATCTTTATTTTGGCTTGCTATGACTTTGCTTAAATAAGAGACTTTTGTGTGAGGCAGGTGCGCTAACGTAACAAATTTCGTCATTCCAGCGTAGGCTGGAATGACGGTTTTTGGTAGTTTTAACGAAAATCCCCCAGATTTTTGATTCATGCAAAGGTCTCAAATAAAGGACATCTTATTTTTGCCCATGTTATCAAAATGTCATGCCAATTAAAAAGGGCGCCGAAGCGCCCTTTTGTCTATCGACATCCACTTAGTTGTGGTATGCGCGCCCACCGTGTTCTGTCGTATCTAAGCCTTCGCGCTCGGATTCTTCGCTGACACGTAGACCGATCAACACATCTACAATCTTGAAGGCAATGAATGAGACCACTGCTGACAACACGATTGCAGTACCTACAGCATAAACCTGAGCAGTCATTTGTGTGCCAAAGTCATATGCAGCAACACCGTTTGCCACATAATCAACCACACCTGCACCGCCCAAAGCTGGGTTTACAAACACACCCGTAGCTAAAGCACCGAACACCCCGCCGATGGCATGAATGCCGAATACATCCAGGGCATCATCGTAACCAAACATGTATTTCACTTTTGCCACCATGAAGTAGCAGATTGGTGAAACCAGCAAGCCGATGATAATGGCACCCATTGGGCCTACAAAACCACAAGCTGGAGTGATTGCAACCAAGCCTGCAACGGCACCTGACACAGCTCCCAACATAGAGGGTTTGCCTTTTAGGATACACTCAGAGAATGCCCATGATAAAGTGGCTGCACCAGTTGCAATCATGGTGTTTACCAGAGCCAATGCAGCGTAGCCATTTGCTTCTAGATTGGAACCGGCGTTGAAACCAAACCAGCCCACCCACAGTAAAGCTGCACCAACCATAGTTAAAGTCAGGCTATGAGGCGCCATGGCTTCTTTACCGTAACCAATACGTTTGCCCACCATGATTGCACCAACTAAACCTGCCACACCTGCGTTGATGTGTACTACAGTGCCGCCTGCAAAGTCTAGAGCACCTTTCGCCCATAACCAACCTGCGTTAGCCACAACAGTCTCAAGTGAAGCGGCATCAGTAATGGCATCAGGACCATCCCAGTACCAAACCATGTGTGCCAATGGCAAGTACGCAAATGTGAACCACAACACCATGAAAACCAGAATGGCAGAGAACTTCATACGTTCTGCAAATGCACCCACAATCAGTGCTGGTGTAATCGCAGCAAACGTCAGTTGGAAGGCAATAAAAATCAGTTCAGGGATGTAAACACCCTTGCTGAAAGTTGCTCCCAATGACTCAGGGGTCACGCCAGCCAAAAATGCTTTACTTAAACCACCAAAGAATGGACTGCCGCCAGTAAATGCAATGCTGTAGCCATAGATTGCCCACAAGACTCCCATCAAAGAGAAAATCATAAATACTTGCATGAGTACGGAAAGCATGTTTTTTTGGCGTACCAAACCACCATAAAACAGAGCCAAACCAGGTATCACCATTAAAGTGACTAGCACGGTAGCAACGAGCATCCAAGCGGTATCGCCTTTATTGGCTGATGGCGTTGGTGCAGCTGCAGCAGCGGGGGCTGCTTCAGCCGGAGCCGCAGCAGGTGCTGCTTCTACTGCGGTAGCCTCAGGTGCTACTACTGCAGCAGCTGCTTCTGCAGCAGGAGCAGCTTCTTCAGCGTATGTGTTTGCAGTAAAGCCCAAGCCTAAACTTGCGACTAAAGCTAACATCGAAAGTAAATTTTTCATGATGATCCCCTTATAAAGCTTCAACGCCGGTTTCACCGGTGCGGATGCGGGTAACTTGCTCTAGGTTAAAGACGAAAATCTTGCCATCGCCAATCTTGCCGGTAGCTGCAGATTTTTCAATGGCTTCTACCACGCGGTCAAGCATGCTGTCGTCAATGGCGACTTCAAGTTTGACTTTAGGTAGAAAATCCACCACGTATTCAGCGCCACGATACAACTCGGTGTGACCTTTTTGACGACCAAAACCTTTTACTTCAGTCACGGTAATGCCTTGCACGCCAATGGCGGATAAGGCTTCACGGACCTCGTCAAGCTTAAATGGCTTGATAATTGCGGATACAAATTTCATGGGTGTCTCCTAGACATTTGTGAATCGTGACGGGCTGAAGCCCGTCGTCGATTCGTGGGTAATTAGAACGTGCGACCGACGGTAATAACAGCACGGCCATCGTTCAGATTTTTAGTTTCGGCGCTGCCGTTAAAGCTTGAGCCACCGTAACCTTTGTCGCTCCAGTAAGAGTTGTTAGTGCTATCAACCCAGTAGATACCAGCGTTCCAACCTTCAGATTTAGCAATGCTGAAAGACTTACTTAAGCCGATTTTCCAATCGGTGTAGTCTGGATTTATGCTTTCGGTAGTGGCTGAAGGCAGTTGACCGCTGCTAGATACAAAAGCAGTATTTAACTTGCCAGACACATTCATGCGACCAACGTGACCAATCAAAGTTAAACCCCACCATGGCAATGGATAAGCCGCATTCAACTCAATGTAGGTAGAGCCTTTGGTATCGTCACTCCAGCCAGTTTTTTTCTCAGCACCAAACCAGTCACTTAGGGTGTAAGAAACTTTAGCACTCAACCATTTGTAAGAAAGGCCGGCATTCAACTCTTGAGTATTCCAGCTGCCACCATCCGGCGTTTGATTGGGTACACCTAAATAGTTATATTTATCCCAATCACCACCTGGATACCAATAAGTATAAATACCTGTTGTCCAGCCCAAACCCTCAATCGGTGTAGTGCCGTTGTAGCCTGCGTACAAGTCAATTTCTACGCTAGCATCAGGATAAGTGTTTGGTGATACGTTAGAGCCCCAAACGCCTGCATAAAAGCCGCTAGAGTGGCTAATATCAAAACCGCCTTGTACGGCTGGTTTATGCCAGCTTTGTGAAAGACCACGGAAGTAGTAATCTGAAACAAAACCAATATTAGCTGTTGCGGTCCATGGTGATGCTGGTTCAGCTGCCGCTGCAGGTGCAGCAGCTGGCGCTGCCTCTTCAGCGAATGATACTGACGAAATTGCCAGTGCACTTAATACTGCAAGCGATAATAATGATTTACGCATGTTTTAACTCCTTGATAAAGATGAAAATTAAACAAATATTACACACAAGTGTTTAAGCAAGCATCGTGCCAGAATTAAAGTTGTTTACAATCAATAAGATAGCAAAAAATTGTTTACGCATTCTTTTTATCACTGTGCCCATTATCTGATAAACTTCATCTAAATCTTCAAGGAACTGCCCATGTTAAGCACAACCAAATTAAATGACATTTCTATTAAAATCAAAGAGATAGTTGATTCATCACCTCTTGGTGAGGTGGAAAAAAACCTCAATGCACTATTAAAGGGCGTATTCACCAAAATGGAGCTTGTTACACGCGAAGAATTTGATGTGCAGGCAGAAGTGTTGCGCAATACGCGTAAAAAGCTTGAAATGCTTGAAGCAAAGCTTGCTGAACTAGAAGCGCAGCATAAACCCTAAGGCCGTTTATATGAGTTTGGCAGTGCTTTATAGCCGCGCTTTGAGCGGAATGGACGCACCTGAAGTAGTGGTGGAGGTGCATTTGGCCAATGGGCTGCCAAGCTTCCAAATCGTGGGTCTGCCAGAGGCGGAGGTCAAGGAGAGTAAGGATCGCGTGCGTGCCGCCTTACTCACTGCTCAATTCGAATTCCCGGCGCGCCGCATTACGGTCAATCTAGCACCGGTAGACCTGCCAAAAGAAAGTGGACGCTACGATCTGCCTATCGCTTTGGGAATTTTAGCCGCTTCCGGTCAGATTCCTTCCGAGTCTTTATCCCGTTACGAATTTGCGGGTGAGCTGGCGTTAACGGGTGAGTTACGCCCAATACGAGGTGCGCTGGCAATGACTTCCAGCATGGTGCACGACCAAAATGACCCGCTCTTAGCCTCGGATGCACAAAAACGGGCTTTTATTCTGCCCCAAATGAGTGCATCAGAAGCGTCTTTAGTGCGAGATGCAATCATCTATCCGGCAAAATCATTACTTGAAGTTTGCGCGCATTTGAGTGGTCGCACGACCTTAACTCAGCTGGAAACAACCGAAAATATCACAGAAATTACTTATCCGGATTTTAGTGATGTTAAAGCGCAAAGTATGCCAAAACGCGCTTTAGAAATTGCTGCAGCGGGCGGTCACAGCATCCTGATGAGCGGTCCACCGGGCACGGGCAAGAGCATGCTGGCAAGCCGTTTTGCAGGTATCTTGCCCAGCATGACCGATGATGAAGCGTTGGAAGCAGCTGCGATTCAATCGCTCAATGGTAGCTACAAGCTAGAAAACTGGAAACGCAGACCCTATCGCGCACCGCATCATACCTCATCGGGCGTGGCACTGGTTGGCGGCGGCGGTGTGCCTCGCCCTGGTGAGATTTCTCTGGCACATCACGGCGTGCTGTTCCTCGACGAGTTGCCTGAATTTGACCGCAAGGTGCTTGAAGTGTTGCGTGAGCCACTAGAAAGCGGACACATCACCATTTCTCGCGCAGCGCGTCAGGCAGATTTTCCAGCGCAATTCCAGCTGATTGCCGCGATGAACCCATGCCCATGCGGTTATTTAGGCCACCACAATAATAAGTGTCGTTGCACACCAGATCAGGTGTCACGCTATCGCGCCAAGATTTCAGGGCCATTGTTAGACCGCATCGATTTGCACATTGAAGTCCCAGCACTTAAAGAAGATGAGCTCACCAATGTGGCCGAAGGTGAATGCTCGGAATCTATCAGGGCAAGGGTGGAAAAGGCGAGAGAGCTACAGCTTACGCGTCAGGGCAAGCCGAACAATCTACTCGGTAGCAAAGATATAGACATTTATTGCCAGCCTGATGAGGCAGGCTTGGCTCTACTAAAAACCGCGATTGCACGGTTGAACTTGTCTGCCCGGGCTTATCACCGTATTTTAAAAGTAGCCCGCACGATTGCAGATTTAGCAGGATCCAGAGACGTACAGCCGGCACATATCGCTGAAGCGATTCAATTTAGAAGGCATGAGGCTTAATGTCGCTGGATAAAAGCCTCATTCCAGCACCTGTAACATTGGGCCAAGCATTTAGATATTGGCTCAAACTCGGCTTTATCAGCTTTGGTGGACCTACGGGACAAATTGCCATCATGCATCACGATCTGGTAGAAAAGAAACGTTGGATTTCTGAAAATCGCTTCTTACATGCGCTGAATTATTGCATGGTATTACCTGGACCCGAAGCGCAACAGCTTGCCACTTACATTGGCTGGCTTATGCATCACACTTGGGGTGGCATAATGGCGGGGGTGCTGTTTATGTTGCCGGCATTTCTCATCATTACTGGCCTCGCTTGGGCCTATATGGTGTATGGCACCATACCTGTAGTTGCTGGCGCGTTATATGGTATTAAGCCTGCCGTTGTTGCCATCGTATTATTTGCCGCGTATCGCATCGGAACCAAAGCTTTAAAAAATGGCGTGATGTGGTCGATTGCCGCCTTGGCATTCGTTTCAATCTTCTTCTTTAAGCTACCGTTTCCATTCATTATTATCGGGGCAGGCATCTCAGGTTATTTAGGTAGCCGCTTCGCACCGAAATACTTTAAAGTCAATGGCAGGCACGCTAGCTCCCATCAAGACTATGGCGCTGCGCTCATTGATGATGACACACCAACGCCGGCACACGCGCTTTTTAGTTGGCGCAAACTCGCTTTGGTTGGATTATCAGGTCTATTGATATGGTTAGGCGCCATGTTGCTACTCATGATGCAATACGGCTGGAGCGGCGGCTTCACGCAAATGGGCTGGTTCTTTACCAAGTCGGCATTGCTGACCTTTGGCGGTGCTTATGCGGTGCTACCCTATGTTTATCAGGGAGCTGTAGAACATTACCACTGGCTGACTTCCATACAAATGATGGATGGACTAGCCCTAGGCGAAACCACGCCGGGCCCTTTGATTATGGTCGTGACGTTTGTTGGTTTTGTTGGCGGCTGGGCGCATGAAATGCTGGGTGCTGACGCACAATTAGCTTCAGCTACCACTGCAGCTGCCATTGTGACTTTTTTCACGTTTTTGCCCAGCTTTATCTTCATCCTGCTAGGCGGACCCATCGTTGAAACCACACATGGCAACCTCAAGCTGACGGCGCCTTTAAGTGCCATTACCGCTGCGGTGGTTGGTGTGATTCTTAATCTGGCTTTGTTCTTTGCTTGCCACGTATTCTGGGCACAGGGCTTTTCCGGCACATGGGATGTAGTAGCGATGGGATTAAGCTTTGCCGCCATGATTGCCTTACTACACTTTAAAGTCAACGTGGTAGGCGTCATCTTCAGTTGCGGCTTGCTGGGCATGCTGATTTCAGCTCTCTAAGCGTCGTTGCTGCAAGTGATATAATCTCACCCTAAACTTAATTTCCTTTTGCCACATTACCCATGAGAAAGAAAAACATCTCAACCACCGAAAAACTTCTGAGGGAGTTGCTTGCTAAGCGCATCATGATCTTAGATGGCGCCATGGGAACCATGATCCAACAGTACAAGCTGACAGAGGCTGAATACCGTGGTGAACGTTTTGCCGATTTCAAAGCTCCCGCAGGGGAGCGCGAGCTGTTCGTCAAGGGCAATAACGAGTTGTTAACCTTAACGCAACCTCACATTATTCAGGAGATTCACGAGCAATATCTCGCCGCTGGCGCTGACATTATTGAAACCAACACTTTTGGTGCAACCAGTGTAGCCCAAGAAGATTATCACATGGCGCATCTAGTGGTTGAGATGAACGTTGAGTCTGCCAAACTCGCTAAAGCAGCCTGTGCGAAATTCAGCACACCCGACAAACCGCGCTTTGTGGCAGGCACCCTAGGCCCCACCCCTAAGACCGCTTCGATCTCTCCAGACGTAAACAACCCGGCTGCGCGCAATGTGGATTTTGATCAGTTAGTGATCGCTTACTTAGAGCAAGCCCGTGCATTGGTCAAAGGAGGGTCTGACATCCTGATGGTGGAAACCATCTTCGATACACTCAATTGTAAAGCCGCGTTATTTGCGATTGACAGCCTATTTGATGAGCTGGGTCGAACTTACCCCATCATGATCTCAGGCACCGTCACGGATGCTTCTGGGCGTATCCTGTCCGGTCAAACAGTCACTGCATTTTGGCACTCCGTACGTCACGCCCAACCGCTTACCATCGGACTAAATTGTGCACTGGGCGCAACCCTGATGCGTCCTTACGTTGAAGAGATTTCATCTATCGCGGACACTTTCATCTGCATCTACCCAAATGCAGGTTTGCCTAATCCGATGAGTGATACCGGGTTTGATGAAACCCCAGAAGTGACTTCCAGCCTGGTCAAAGAATTTGCCCAAAGTGGTTTTCTGAATATGGCCGGTGGTTGTTGCGGCACTACTCCTCCGCACATTCAAGCCATTTACAATCAAATTAAAGATATCCCGCCACGCGTCGTACCCAGCCAAGCACGCACGCTCAAACTTTCTGGTTTAGAGCCATTTGTGGTGGATGATGACTCTTTGTTTGTCAACGTGGGCGAACGTACCAATGTGACAGGGTCTAAGGCCTTTGCCCGCATGATCATCAATGAACAATATGATGAGGCGCTATCTGTTGCGCGCCAGCAAGTGGAAAACGGCGCTCAGGTGATCGATATCAACATGGATGAAGGCATGCTGGATGCCATTAAAGCCATGACGCACTTTTTGAACTTGGTGGCCTCTGAGCCGGAAATCGCTCGCGTCCCCATCATGATTGACTCGTCAAAATGGAGCGTGATTGAAGCTGGATTGAAATGCGTGCAGGGAAAAGCTATCGTCAACTCGATCTCCATGAAAGAGGGTGAGGCTGAGTTTCTGCGTCAGGCTAGATTGTGCAAGCGCTATGGCGCAGCTGTCATCGTAATGGCGTTTGATGAAAGAGGCCAGGCCGACACTTATGAGCGAAAAATCGAGATTTGTGAGCGGGCGTATGACTTGTTGGTGGGGAAAATTGGTTTTCCACCGGAAGATATTATTTTCGACCCCAATATTTTTGCCATTGCCACCGGCATTGAAGAGCACAACAATTATGCGGTGGACTTTATCAATGCCACTCGCTGGATCAAAGAACATTTACCCTACGCCAAAATCTCTGGCGGTGTATCGAATGTAAGTTTCAGTTTCAGGGGCAATGATCCTGCCCGTGAGGCAATCCACACGGTATTCCTCTACCATGCTATCCAAGCCGGCATGACTATGGGTATCGTCAATGCCGGCATGATGGGGGTGTATGATGATATTCCCGCAAAACTACGCGAGCGCGTGGAAGATGTGGTGCTGAACCGTAGGGAAGACGCGACCGAGCGCATGATTGAAATCGCCGGCACACTCACGGCTGGCGGCAAGAAAGAAGCCGTTACACTGGAATGGCGCGGTACGCCAGATGCCCCGGTGCCTGTAGAAAAACGTTTGAGTTATGCCATGGTCCATGGCATTACGGAATTTATCGTTGAAGACACTGAAGAGGCTCGTCAAAAAGTCGCCGACAGTGGCGGTCGCCCGATTCATGTGATTGAAGGCCCGCTCATGGATGGCATGAATGTAGTGGGCGACCTGTTTGGTCAAGGCAAGATGTTCCTGCCGCAAGTGGTGAAATCCGCACGCGTGATGAAACAAGCGGTTGCCCACCTGATTCCGTACATCGAAGCGGAAAAGGCTGAAGAAGAAAAACGCACCGGTATCATCGCCAAACCAAAAGGGAAAATGGTCATCGCTACTGTCAAGGGAGACGTACACGACATCGGCAAGAACATCGTCTCTGTGGTACTTCAGTGTAATAACTTTGAAGTGGTGAACATGGGAGTCATGGTCCCAGCCAGCGAGATTCTCGCCATGGCCAAAGCCGAGCAAGCGGACATCATCGGCTTGTCTGGCCTGATTACGCCATCACTGGAAGAAATGACACACATCGCCAAAGAAATGCAGCGCGACCCTTACTTCCATAACTTGAAAATGCCGTTGCTGATCGGGGGCGCCACCACGTCACGTGCACATACTGCAGTGAAGATTGCACCGCATTATGACGGACCTATCGTCTATGTTCCAGATGCTTCACGCTCCGTGACGGTTATGCAAAACTTGCTGACCCCTGAAACCAAGGACACTTATATTGCCGGAATTCAGACCGATTATGAAAAGGCGCGTCATCAGCATGCCAATAAAAAAGGTGTGCCGATGCTGACGATCGAGCAGGCGAGGGAGAACAAATCACAACTCTCTTTTGAAGGGAGGAACACTCCCGTAAGACCAAAATTCATCGGACGACGCGAGATTAAGAATGCTGACTTGAGCCTCATCGCCCAATACATCGACTGGGCACCTTTCTTCCAGACCTGGGATCTAGCGGGTAGTTATCCAGCCATCTTAACTGACAAGGTAGTGGGAGAACCTGCCACCAAGTTGTTTAATGATGCCCAAGCCATGCTGAAAAAAATCATCGAGGGGCGATGGCTCACGGCCAATGGTATGATGGCCTTACTTCCGGCCAATTCAGTACATGATGACGACATTGAAATCTATTGGGACGAATCACGTAGCAACCCAGTCTTCACTTGGTATGGTCTGAGACAGCAAACCGAGAAACCGATTATTGACGGTTTGGCGCGTCCCAATCAGTGCCTGGCAGATTTCATTGCACCTAAGGGGCATCAGGACTACATCGGACTATTTGCCGTGACTGCTGGGCTTGGCATCGAAAAACATGTGCAACGATTCGAAGATGCGCACGATGATTACAGTAGCATTATGCTCAAGGCCTTGGCTGACAGGTTGGCTGAAGCCTTTGCTGAATACCTACATGAACGAGTACGTCTTGATTTCTGGGGCTATGCCGCGGATGAGAATTTAAGCAAAGAAGCACTGATTAAAGAGCATTACCAAGGCATACGCCCAGCGCCTGGCTACCCAGCCTGTCCAGACCACACGGTAAAGCTGGATATGTTCAAGGTGTTGCAAGCTGAAGTAATTGGCATGCAACTGACTGAGTCTTTTGCCATGTCTCCTGGCGCATCTGTTTCAGGCTTTTATTTTGCACATCCTGAAAGTAAATATTTCAGCGTGGATAAGATTGGTGAAGACCAGGTGATAGAGATGGCAAAGCGTAGAGCCGTGCCAAAAGACTATCTCGAACGCTGGCTGGCGCCGAATTTAGCTTAAATTTAGAATCTTGATTGTTTAGAACCCAATAAAAAAACTTATGCACATTCACATTTTAGGTATTTGCGGCACGTTTATGGGTGGCATTGCCGTGCTGGCGAAACAGGCGGGGCATAAAGTCACAGGTTGTGATGCCAATGTTTATCCGCCCATGAGTACGCAGTTAGAAGCGCAAGGCATAGCGCTAATCGAAGGTTTTTCACCCGAACAAACTCAGCTCAACCCAGATATTTACGTCATTGGCAATGTGGTATCTCGTGGTAATCCGCTGATGGAAGAAATCCTGAACCGTGGGCTACCGTATATTTCTGGTCCGCAATGGTTGGCAGAGAATGTGTTGCAAGGTAAGTGGGTGCTCGCTGTAGCTGGTACGCATGGCAAGACAACGACCAGCTCCATGCTGGCGTGGATTTTGGAATATGCTGGGCTAGCTCCTGGGTTTTTAATTGGTGGCGTGCCCGAGAATTTTTCGGTTTCAGCACGTTTGCCGCAAATCTCACCTAAAGATAGTCACTTCAACAAAAATCCAGATTCTGCATGCGATACAAGGCGTACGGAGCACAGTAGCCGAGATAGTACAAATGAGTACAGCGAGGTTACGCGCACCGCGCAACGCAGTAGCGCACCAGAAGATGATTTTTGCTCGCCTTTTTTTGTGATTGAGGCAGACGAATATGACACTGCCTTCTTCGATAAGCGCTCCAAGTTCGTGCATTACCGTCCGCGTACTGCAGTGCTGAATAATCTGGAATTCGACCACGCTGATATTTTTGAAAACCTTGGGACCATTGAAAAGCAGTTCCATCATTTGGTGCGTACCGTTCCACAACAAGGTTTGGTGGTCACGAACGGTAAAGAGCATAGTCTGCAACGGGTGATTAATCAGGGATGTTGGACTCCAGTGGAAAAGTTCGGAACGGATGATGACTGGCAGGCCGCCTATGCTTTAGGGGATGGTGGCTTCGATGTCGTGTATCAGGGGAAAACTCAAGGGCGTGTAGCATGGGGTTTGCTTGGTGAGCATAACCGAATGAATGCGCTGGCCAGTATTGCTGCTGCACGGCATGCGGGTGTTGCGGTTGACGTGAGCATTGCAGCCCTGACGGAGTTCAAAAATGTGAAACGCCGTATGGAAGTACGTGGCGTGGTCAATGGTGTGACAGTTTACGATGATTTCGCGCACCACCCTACCGCGATTGAAACCACAATTGCTGGCTTGCGTGCTAAAGTGGGCGACGCTCGTATTCTGGCCGTATTGGAACCGCGCTCTAATACCATGAAACTAGGCGTCATGAAAAGCGCATTACCCACGAGTCTAAAAGTAGCCGATCTAGTATTTTGTTATCAGCCTAATCTGGGATGGGATGCCGCAGAGGCGTTAGCACCATTGCAAGAAAAAGCTCAGGTACATGATGACTTGAATCAACTGGTGGTAGCTATTCGAGATATTGCACAGGCTGGTGACCACGTATTGGTGATGAGCAACGGCGGGTTTGGCGGGATTCATCAGAAACTACTGGATGCATTAAATCCAACTCACCCAAAAACCCCGCATACCCAACGTGTTTAACTGCGGTTCCTAGGTTAAATTGATGCCATTGAAGCTATCCCAGTGTGTGATGAGGTTAAATGCTCAATTAAAAACATTGAGCGTGATGACCATAGCGATTTTGTGCTCGATTTTCTTTCACGCCATTATCTTGAGCATTCAATTCCAACCTGAACTGAGAAAATTACGCGACTACTTGCCAGTATTGGAGGTCGTGCTGGTAAATTCAAAAACGCTTGCCAAACCTGAGAATGCCGATTTGCATGCGCAGTCCAATCTGGACCGTGGTGGCAATACGGATAAAGACCTCAAGATGAAGACCGCATTGCCCGCATTAAAAGAACAAAAATCTGAACTCACACTAAAACAGGAAGTTAAGACTCGAGAGACTGCCAAAGCAACTGATCAAACTAAAGAAGAAAAGCACGTTGTGGAACTGGAGCAACAAGTGCAGGCGCTGATGACGCAGGTCAACGCTGACAGGAAGCTAGAGTCCGAACCTACAAAAAAGATCGCCTCACAAGCTGCTGAACTGAATCATCAAGCCACGCCTAAGAAACTTGATTTGGATAATCTGACCTCCATGGCCTTACAGATGGAGCGATTAGAAGCGCAAATTTCTAAACAACAAGAAGAATATCAAAAGCGCCCTAAACGTAAATTTGTAGGAGGACGCACCAAAGAATACCGCTACGCCATGTATGTAGAAGCATGGCGGCAGAAAGTGGAAAGAATCGGCAATTTAAACTATCCGGAAGCAGCAAAAAGCCTTAAGCTCTACGGCCAACTGCAGTTAACGGTCTCAATCAGGGAAGATGGTAGTATCGAAGGAATCGAGGTCAACCGTAGTTCAGGACATAAGGTGCTAGACGAAGCAGCCAAACACATTGTAGAGTTGGGTGCCCCCTATGCACGCTTTCCTGAAGATATACGTAACGAGGTTGATATTTTAAGTATCACTAGGACTTGGACGTTTACTAAAGAAGATAGTCTAGCCACCGAATAAACACTGAGGTTCAACATAGTATGGCCAATCACTTTCAATACCACGTATTTTTCTGCCTAAATCAGCGTGATGATGGCACCACATGCTGCATGGATAAATGTGCAGAAACCGCGTTCGACCACATGAAGACGCAAGTGAAAAAAATAGGGTTGAATGGAAGAGGCAAAGTGCGTGTCAATCGTGCTGGTTGTTTTGACCGTTGCGGTGAGGGTCCGTTGTTAGTGATTTACCCGCAGGCAGTCTGGTATACCTTTGTTGATAACGAAGATATCGATGAAATTATTGAAAGCCATTTAGTCAATGGCAAGGTTGTTGATCGGCTAATTGTCTAGATCATTTACTTGTAGGAGTGCGCTAATTTTTTCGGCAAGCGCAGTCTTTTCTTCTTCTTTCAGCGAGGCTGTGTTTCCCGCACGTAGCGCTTCGCCCCAGTGTGAGTTGGGAAAGTGCTTGTCATGCTCAAAGCGCGGAATCACGTGCCAGTGAATATGCGGTGTTTTGTTACCCAAGCTAGCCAGATTGATCTTATCAGGGTTGAATAATTCGCGAATTGCCGACTCTACCACAAACGCCACTTTCATCATACGAGCGCGTTCAGTGGGGGGCAAGTCTGTCATTTCCTTGATGTGCGCAATCAACTCCACGCGGCAATATGCAGGATAATCCGCATCTTCCAGTAGAACCACACGACAAAAATCATCTTGCCATAAGATGCGATGCGGGCTTTCTGCACACAGTGCACAGTTCTTGATCATGACGCTTGCAGCATTCTGTCTAAAGTCAGTTTCGCAAGTTTTGCCTCATGCTCCGGTACCTTAATCTGGTTAACGACACTCCCTTCAGCCAAGTTCTCCAGCACCCAGGCCAAATGCTGAGGATCAATGCGCGCCATGGTCGAGCATTCGCAGATGACATGACTCATGAACTGCACCCATTTTTCCTGCGATTTCATCTGTTCGGCCAAACGGTTTACCAAATTCAACTCTGTACCCACCAGCCACTTGGTGCCGGCTGGTGCATCACTGACTGTTTTTAAGATATACTCGGTCGAACCCACGTAATCTGAGTGCTGACACACTTCAAATGGTGACTCAGGGTGCGAGATGACAAATCCATCCGGATGTTCAGCCCTAAATCGTTCAATGTTCTGCAAGCGGAACATTTGGTGCACGGCACAGTGGCCCTTCCACAACAGGATTTTGGCATTCTTGATTTGCTCAACCGTCAAACCACCCAGCGGCTGATCAGGGTCCCAGACTGGCATTTTCTCAAGTGGAATCCCCATTTTGTGACCACTCCAGCGCCCGAGATTCTGATCTGGGAAAAACAGCACTTTCTCGCGTTGCTTAAACGCCCACTCTAAAATCTTAGGGGCATTGGTGCTGGTGCAAACAATGCCGCCATGCTCCCCACAAAACGCTTTCAAATCTGCGGCGGAGTTAATATAGGTGACTGGGGTGATGTGCTCATCAAAGGTCAGCACCTTATTCAACTCTCGATAACTGCGCTCCACTTTTGCTAAGTTCGCCATATCCGCCATTGAACAGCCTGCTGCCAAATCTGGCAGAATCGCAACCTGTTCGGGTCGACTTAAAATATCGGCAACCTCCGCCATAAAGTGCACCCCGAGGAACACGATGTATTCCGCATCGACATCCACTGCGTAACGAGAAAGCTTGAGTGAATCCCCAGTGTAGTCAGCATGTCGATAAACACTTTCATGCTGATAGTGATGTCCTAAAATCACCAATCGGTTACCGAGTTTTTCTTTCGCTGCAATAATGCGACGTTGACAGTCTGCATCATCTGCAACCTGATAGCGTTCAAATTTAATTGGAGCTGTTTGCATAGATTGATGTTTCGTAAATGCGTTAATTTTAAAATGCCTATTTTATAACGTTAAGTGATGACGCTCACCTAATCTTTTTAATGCATCGACATTGGTCCAGGAAAAAACCCGGCTCGCTGCCTCGCGCCAATCCAGCCAGGCATAGCGCACATGCTCGTTGGGAGCAAGTCGAACCGGCATCGGGCTAGGTAAAGTGAGACCAAAGAGATGCTCGCGGTTCTGGGTGACCCCTGGGGCGTAGCGGTATTGCCAATGTGGATAAATCTCATAGACATTTGAGACATGCCAGTCTTGAAAATCATACGCCAAAGCATTCAACCCGGTTTCTTCCAGCACCTCACGGATGGCGGCTTGCTGCGGTGCTTCATCGCCTTCCACGCTTCCTGTCACAGACTGCCAGAACCCGGCTTTATCCGCCCGCTCCATCACCAAGACCTGCAAGTCAGGCGTATGAATCAGTACCAGCGTAGAAACAGGTGTCTTATAAGCTTTCAACTTCTGCCCACACCCTCAGTTCTTCTGGGTGCACTGGTCAGATTCTTGGGCAGTTGAAACACCACACTCTCGACCACGCCTTGTAATTCTTCTATCTGAGTAGCACCTAATGCCTGAAGTTTTGCGATCACTTCCTTTACCAGTACCTCAGGGGCTGAAGCACCGGCAGATACGCCGACCCTTTGTTTGTCTTTCAGCCATTCAGGCTTGATATAGCTGGCACTGTCCACCATGTAGGCCTCTGCCCCCTGATTTTGCGCCACTTCGCGCAAACGATTCGAGTTCGAACTATTGGGTGAGCCGACAACAATCACCAAATCGCAGTCTTTTGCCATGATTTTGATGGCATCCTGACGATTTTGTGTGGCATAGCAAATATCGTCACTTTTAGGAGCGCTGATCAACGGGAATCTTGTTTTCAGCGCATTGATCACCAAAGCAGCATCATCCATCGACAAGGTGGTCTGTGTGACATAGGCCAGCTTGTTAGGGTCTGTTACTTGCAATCGGTTCACGTCTTCTGGGGTCTCAACAAGGTAAATGCCAGACGCCACCTGGCCCATGGTGCCCTCAACCTCGGGATGACCTTTGTGACCGATCATGATAATCTCCATGCCCGCTTTACGCATTTTCTCAACTTCGATGTGTACTTTGGTGACCAGCGGGCAGGTGGCATCATAGGCTGTTAAGCCGCGCGCTTCGGCCTCTGCACGGATGGCTTTAGAAACGCCATGAGCACTGAAAATCACTGTACTGCCAGCAGGTACTTCATCCAGCTCTTCTACAAAAACCGCGCCTTTTTCACGTAGTGCATCGACCACGAATTTATTATGCACCACCTCATGTCGCACGTAGATGGGAGCGCCGAACTTCTCCAGTGCCTGCTCTACGATGATGATGGCACGATCAACGCCAGCACAGAAGCCGCGCGGGTTCGCAAGTAGCACACTCATCTTGCCTAGGGAGGGGGATTCAGAGTTTGTCATTCATCAAAATCTCAATTTAGGGGTATTTCAATAAATATTTTTTGAGCGCATTACCGCGTTGCGCGGTACTCGCAACCTCGCTGCATGCCGCATACTATCTAGGTTCCTGCGTTCCGTGCGCCTTGTGTTGCATCTCAAACTCTGTATTTATAGAAGTGTCCTTAATTCAGGTGGCAGATGCATCAGGTATAATTGCACGATTGTAAATCAACCGCTTGACCGTTAACGTTATGAAAAACACAGCAACCTTATTGATTACCTGTCCGGATAGCAGGGGCATCGTGGCGGCCATTGCTGACTTCTTGCTTCAGCATAACGCCAATATTTTACACGCAGACCAACATCAGGATGCAGAAAATAATCTATTTTTGATGCGCGTAGAATGGGATCTGGCTGGCTTCAATGTGGATGCGGCCCATTTTGACCAAGCTTTCTCTCCGATTGCAACCAAGTTCAATATGCAGTGGCAACTCAAGCTCTCTCAGCATAAAACACGCGTCGCCATCATGGTGTCGCAATACGACCACTGTTTGGCCGACTTGTTGCATCGACATAAAAGCGGTGAACTCGCATGCGAGATTCCGTTGGTCATCAGTAACCACCGTGATACCGAAGATCTGGTGAAATTCTATGGCATCGATTTTCAATACATAGAGGTGAGCAAGGACAATAAACCTCAGGCAGAAGCCGCGCAGTTTAAGCTATTTGACGACCACAAGATCGACTTGATTGTATTGGCACGCTATATGCAGATTTTGTCACCAGATTTTGTTGCACGATATCCGCAACGCATTATCAACATTCACCACTCTTTCTTGCCAGCATTTATTGGTGCACGCCCTTATCATCGCGCCTTCGAACGAGGGGTGAAACTGATTGGCGCCACCAGCCATTATGTGACCGAAGTATTGGATGAAGGTCCGATTATCGAACAGGGAATTGATCGTATCTCACACCGCGACCAAGTAGAAGACCTGATTCAGAAAGGTCGCGATCTTGAGCGTGTCGTTTTATCGAAAGCGGTCAACTGGCATATTGAGAATCGCATCTTGCTGTATGCGAACAAAACCGTAATTTTCGATTAAGTCGATCTTAAGCATGCGTAAAAAAGCGAAGATTAATCTTCGCTTTTTTATTTGTCTCTAGCTCTATTCGTTAACAGAAGTATCTACAGTCAAAGGCGGGACCGTAGGCTCATCTACAGGAGCAATTTCTGGTAATGGTTCATCAGCATACACAACAACAGGCACAGCGTTAAAAGCAAAAGCAACTAGCAAACCTAATAAAAGCTTCTTCATCTTTTTCCCTCTTCTGTAAAGTTATTGACATTGAATCCTGTAAGTATTGACTCTTACTTGGGGCTAGATAATCTACTCCCAGTTTCCGGACTATGCAATCATTCTTTTAAAGGGCTGTTTGCAGGTGGTAAAGGCTTAAGCAGTTGGCAGTATGGTTTCCGTAGCAAATAAATCTACGATTTGCTCACGCTTTCTAATCAAGTGGCATTGAGCGCCATCTACCATGATTTCCGCCGCGCGCGGGCGGGTGTTGTAATTGCTGGCCATACTCATGCCATAGGCCCCTGCAGACATGATGGCTAACAAATCTCCCTCTTGTAGCGCCAGCTCCCTGTCATGCCCCAAAAAATCACCGCTTTCACATACCGGACCAACGACCTCATAATTAAGCGTTGCCCCATCACGCGGGGTCACGGGCTCGATTGCATGGTAAGCGTCATATAGCGCGGGGCGCATCAGATCATTCATTGCCGCATCCACAATCGCAAAATTCTTGTTCTTGGTATGCTTCAAATATTCAACTTGAGTGAGCAATACCCCTGCATTGCCTACCAGCGCGCGCCCAGGCTCGAATATCAGCTTGATGTTGCGGTCACCTAGTTTCTTAAGCATTGCATTGGCGTAAGTCGAAAATTCCGGCGGAGACTCATCGCTGTAGCAGATGCCAATGCCTCCACCGGCGTCGATATGCTGAATATGGATACCGTTCGCCTCCAGTGCATCCACCAGCGCAAGAATACGGTCGAATGCATCTAGAAATGGGGACAACTCCGTGATTTGTGAACCGATATGGCAATCGATGCCATGCACGGCGATGTTGGGCATGGCGGCAGCTTGCAGATAAATATCCAATGCATCCTCATAAGCTACGCCGAATTTATTGTTCTTTAGTCCGGTAGAAATATAAGGGTGCGTCTTAGCGTCCACATTCGGATTGACGCGTAGCGAAACAGGTGCCACTTTTCCTATATAGCCCGCCACGTCATTTAGGCGCAACAATTCCCCTGCTGATTCTACGTTAAAGCAGAAAATGCCTGCTTCAAGTGCTGCGCGCATCTCATCCTCAGTTTTGCCTACTCCAGAGAAAACCACCTTTGAAGGGTCGCCTCCCGCCGCCTGCACTCTAGCCAACTCTCCACCTGAGACAATGTCAAAACCAGCCCCTAGTTTTGCAAACAAGTTCAGGATAGCAATATTCGGGTTAGATTTCACGGCAAAGCAAACCAAATGGTCGGCAGCTTTAAAGCCTTTGCTGAAATGCTCGAACGCATGAGTTAAGGCAGATTTTGAATACACATAACATGGCGTGCCAAAGCTCTCGGCAATAGTGGTAAGGGCTACATTCTCGGCATGGAGTGAGTTGTGCTTAAGCGTGAATTCTTTAGTCGTCATGATGGTTTTACAATGAGGTTAAGCTTATTTATTGTTTGTTTGCGGGTATTGCTGCTCAGGGATGTATAAAGGTCCTTTGGTGCCACATGCGCTTAGTAAAAAACATGCGACGCAAAGTGTGAAAAGTATCTTTTTCATTGGATTCTTTGAAATCAAGACGTTAAGTGTTGTAACGCTTAGTCACTAAAACTAGTGCGCGTGGCTTATTCTACCACGCTTTTTGGCGATTTAACTTTGGCTGAAACATGGCTGAAATTGGTGTTAAGTTGATCGAATTAAATACCTATCTGGATCTTCGATAAACGCAATCATCGTAGTGCCATGCGCACAGGACCCGTTTCGCGAATCACCTTGCCACACTTGTTCATGCGCCTTATAAGCGTTTCCAGTGCAATCGCGATGCGCGACGTGTCCATAGGCTTTGTCTATGTCGCAACTATCAACGCCGTAATTGTAAGTCAATTCCAGTACGGTATGATTGCCTTCATCGCCATACCACACGAACACCCAAATAAATTTTCCACTAGGGAGTCAGTTGGCGCAGTACTTTTTGCCCAGCACTTCGGTATAAAATTAATGGGACGCTCCAGATTGCCAACACGGAGCATGGTGTGCAACATACGCATTTTTAGTGTTCTTTACGGGCTATTTGTTTGCAGTTAGCTGGTAGAACTTTTCCATCAGTTGCTCTTTGGTTTCAGCCATATCAGGGTTGAAGGGGATGCAGTCAATTGGACACACCTGCTGGCACTGTGGTTTGTCATAGTGCCCGACGCACTCGGTGCATTTATCAGGGTCAATTTCATAAATTTCTTCACCTTGATAAATTGCCTCGTTCGGACATGCCGGCTCGCAGACGTCGCAGTTGATGCATTCATCGGTAATCATCAAAGCCATAATTCAAAATCCATTCATTTTGCACTGTCATTGCGAGAAGAACGTAGTGCGATGCGGCAATCCAGGCAGTCTAAAAGAGTTGCAGTTTTGCTAATTTTCTATTTTTGCTGGATTGCCATGGGCTCACGCCTTCACAATGATAGTTCAGCACTGTACATTCTCATTAGATTCTCATCCGCTGGCAATGGCTGCTTGAGTACAGGTTATCTCAGCTTGCTCTTAATCGTGTTTTCCACCGTGGCGGACACAAACTGATTCACACAGCCACCCAACTTGGCAACCTCTCTCACCAAGCTGGAGGACACGAACATATATTGCTCTGAGGGTGTGAGAAACAACGTTTCAAGCTTGGGATATAACTTGCGGTTCATGCCAGCTAATTGGAACTCATACTCAAAGTCTGAAGCGGCACGTAATCCGCGCACTACCACCTGAGCGCCTTGCTCCTGCACGAACTGCATCAGCAAGCCATCAAATCCAGCCACACTCACGTTCGGATAATCAGTAAACACACTCCGTGCCAGTTGCACCCGCTCTTGCAGGCTGAATAGCGTGGTCTTGTTTGTGCTGCCTGCCACTGCCACAATCACGTTATCGAAAAGATGGGCAGCTCGATGCACGAGGTCTTCATGCCCGAGCGTGATTGGATCAAAAGTGCCTGGATAAACAGCGATGCGTTTCTTGGTGTTATTCATAGTGCAATTTTAGCAGATGATAATGGACATTACCCGCCTTACTGCGTTTGATCACTTGCCATGGGTCAAGATCAGCCAGTGCATATTCAGCCTCCACATAAACCACGCCCTGCTGACTCAAATGTTGCTTGATCAGAGGCAACAGCTTGTCTATCCAGCCTTGGTGATATGGTGGGTCCAAAAAAATTACATCAAATACTTGTCGATTGCCAGCCAAGAAATTCAACGCGTCCATATTGATTACTTGAGCTGCATTCGCCTGAAGCGCAGCCTTATTTTCCAATAATGCCTTGTAAACCGCAGGATTTTTCTCTACCAGAACGGATGGCTTGGCATTCCTAGACAGCGCCTCCAGCCCCAGCACACCTGTGCCAGCAAACAGGTCCAGACAAGTCAACCCTGTCAGGTCCTGCCCTAGCCAATTAAAAATGGTCTGGCGCACTCGGTCTGGCGTTGGTCGCAAACCGTCTGAATCGGGAAATTTAAGGAGTCGGCTACGCCATTCGCCCGCACTGATACGCACACTATTAAGCTTTTTTACTGCCATCCCCTAACCCAATCATCCAATCGCACGGCGTTGCATTCTACTACCAATGCCGATTAAATTATCCTAGATTACTGTGTTGCCGGATCCCCTACGATCACGGTAACAAACTGCTCCGGCTTAATCCTTCTGGCAAAAGCATTCTTTATTTGTGCAGCTGTCACCTTTTCGATATTGCTATTGTAGGTATCAAGGTAATTCAATGGTAGCTTGTAAAAGCCGATCACATTCAAATAGTCTAAAATCTTGTTGTTACTGTCGATTCGCATCGGAAAGCCACCGATGATGTTGGATTTTGCCGCCTTTAACTCAACTTCAGTCACGCCGTGTTGAATGAACTTGTCCAGCGTATCCCGTACCAACTGCAATGCAGACTCTGCCTGCTCTTTCTTGGTTTGCAGGCCAATCTGAAACGGTCCAAACTCGGCCATTGGCATAAAATAACTGTAGACGCTGTAAACCAAGCCGCGCTTCTCACGCACCTCTTCAGTTAAACGGGAAACGAATCCGCCACCTCCCAAAATATAATTACCCACATGCAGCGGAAATAAATCCGGATCTCCCCGTTTGATACCAGGGTACCCCAACAGGATGTGTGATTGAGATGCGGGATGCGAAATGCGCTGTTCCTTGGCTTTTACAGGCAAAGCCACGGGCGGGATGTTGGGTGCACTGCCTCCTTTGGGTAATCCGACCGTTAGTTTTTCTGCCAAAGCCATGGCCTGCTCACGCGTCATATCACCAATCATGGCGACAACAGCCTCCTTCGCTCCATAATATCGACTGTAAAAATTTTTCAGATCTTCACGTCTAATTTTGGCGACCGTATCCACATCTCCACTCTCATCCAAACGGTAAGGGTGGTCAGGGTACAGTGCCATCATAAAAGCCCTATTGGAGATACTCTCTGGTTGTGTCGAAGATTCCTGCAGTCCAGCCACGATTCTTGCTTTTTCCCGCTCCAGCACAGCCACGGGGAAGTCTGGTTGCTGCAATATTTTGGCAAACACATCCATCGCCTGAGACTTCTCTTGCTCACTACTTAGGGTACGCAACTTGAATGAGGCGCGGTCAGCATCAAAATCTCCCCCTAAAATTGCACCCACATCCGCCATTTTGTTGGCAATCAACTCATCGCTCATGCCTGCCGCGCCTAATGTCATCAAATACTTCGTCACGCTTGCCAAGCCAGATGTCTCGGCATCATCCCGCGCACTGCCCGCAGAAAAGTTAACACTGACATCAATGATTGGTAAATGATGATTTTCTACAAAATAGACTTCTGCACCGGTAGAAGTTTGCCATTGCTGAATCTTCACACCTGCCTGAACATTGCCACTTAACGCTAATAACGCAACACTGATAATCATCAATGGATGCTCGGATATTTTTCTTATTTTTTGCAAATTCATTGTTATTTATTCCTGATAGATCAAACGTAATAGCATTCAACTAATGAACATGCGGTTTGCCCTGCGGTTTTGCATTGGGGTCTATGGGCTGCGGATCGAGCGTTGCAACCGTCAGATTGTCCTTAAGCAGATATTTTTTTGCGACGACCTGCACCTGCTCAGCGGTTACCGCGCGCAATTGAGCGGGGTAGTCCTGCACAACCTTCCAGGGGAAACCGATCGTTTCTGTCGTACCTAACTGCATGCCTTGATAGAACATCGAGTCTCGCTGATATACATCAGCCGCGATGACACCTGCCTTGACACGGTTAAGCTCTTCTTCCGTCACCCCGGATTGTTTTATTTTCTCGATTTGCTCCAGCAAGGCAGTCTCAAGCTCCGTCACTGATTTACCTTCGCTGGGCGTGCCATCCAAAGCGAATATGCTTTGCCGACCTCTAGACATCAGGTCATATCCGGCACTCACATCAATCGCCAATTGAGTCTCGCGCACGAGTTGCTGATTAAGTCGCGCGGCAGAGTTGCCACTCAGCACCCCTGCCAACACTTCTAGTGCATAGGGCTCCCAATCAGAATCAGGGTTGACTAAAGGTGGCACATGGTAGCCCATCAACAAGTAAGGCAGCTTGGCCGGTGCTTTCACCACTACGCGGCGTTCACCAATCTGTGCTGGTTCAACTTGCGGTTTACGAGCTGGCAACACCTTAGGTTTGAGTTTACCAAAATGCTGCTTAGCCAACTTATATACATCAGGGGCATTCACATCTCCCACCACGACCACTGTCGCATTATTCGGTGCGTACCAATTGTTGTACCACTCCCGCGCATCTTCAACCGTCATGTTTTCCAGATCATTCATAAACCCGATCACGGGTCTTGAATAAGGGTGTGCACGATAAACAGTGCCCTGAAAAGCTTCATTTACTTTGGATTGAGGCTTATCTTCGGTACGCCAGCGCCGCTCTTCCATCACCACCTTGATCTCTTTGGCAAACTCCTCCTCCGTTAACTGAAGATTTGCCATGCGGTCAGCTTCAAGCCTGAAAGACAACGGTAAATTGGATTTCTCAAGTTGCTGAAAGTAACAAGTGTAGTCGGTGCTGGTAAAGGCGTTCTCCTTACCGCCTGCCGCCGCAATCAGACGTGAGAACTGCCCAGCCTTGACCTCTTTTGTGCCTTTGAACATCATATGCTCAAGCACGTGCGCCACACCGGTCTTGCCATTCACTTCATCGAGACTGCCAGCACGGTACCAAACCTGAGACACCACCACCGGTGCCCTGCGGTCTTCCTGAACAATCAGCTTCAATCCATTATCCAGCTTGAATTCATGTATTGTTGGATTCGCCAGCGTAAGGCTAGCAAACACGGATAAAGGGGCTGTCAGCAATAATATAAAAAATCTTTTTGTACGCACTATTGTGGACTCCTGTTATTTTTGAGTTTGTGACAAGTCTAGCGTTTTGTAAGTTCATCAGACTTAAGTTTAATCTGACAACCAAATCAGAACAGCAGGATTTAACTCAATTTTATTCGATTCAATTATATAGATATATTGATTAATTATTTTAAATTATGACAACTCTTTGTTAAAGTGCTACAAATTTTAAAAATAAGCACTTCAAATAAAGGGATTCCAGTGAAATTAACGCATAAATTACTGCCATTACTGACCGTTCTGGTGACCTCTAACGCATATGCTACTGATGGCTATTTTGCACATGGATATGGTGTGAAATCGCAAGGCATGGGCGGCGTAGGCATCGCACTGCCACAGGATGCGATTGCCACAGCGACCAACCCGGCCGGCATGGGCTTAATTGGGGATCGTGTAGATTTTGGCGTAACCTGGTTCAGACCACAACGCGAAGCTGAAATTGTTGGCAACAACATGGGCGGGGGATTTAGTGCCGATGGCAAATACGATGCAAACGATACTGAAAACTTCGTTATCCCTGAATTTGGCTATAACCGCCAAATCAACCCTGAAGTCACCTTAGGCGTGAGCGTTTATGGTAACGGTGGCATGAACACCGATTACAAAAAATCCATTCCGCTCTTTGGCAGCACCGCACCACGCATGGATCTGGCACAGTTATTTATTGCACCGACCGTAACCTGGAAAGTCAACGAATCAAATACCGTTGGTGTTGCAGTCAATCTGGCATATCAACGCTTCGAGATCAAGGGGCTACAAGGTTTTGACCGGCAAGGGTATACAAAACATGTCGGCAAAGTCACCAACAACGATTACGATTCATCCTATGGTGCCGGTGTACATATTGGCTGGATTGGACAAGTAAATGACGCTGTAACACTAGGCGCTACTTACCAGAGCAAAACCTACATGAGTAAGTTTGATAAATACAAAGGCTTATTTGCAGAAGATGGTGACTTTGATATTCCTGAAAGCTATGGAGTTGGTATTGCGGTAAAAGCAACGCCAGCCCTGACCGTTGCTGCTGATGTTCAGCGCATCAACTATAGCAAAGTAGATTCAGTTGGCAACTCAATCAACAATCTATTGTTAAATGGTCAGCCACTGGGTGCAGATAAAGGGGCAGGCTTTGCCTGGAAAGATGTCACAGCAGTTAAGCTCGGCGCAAATTATGCTTGGAATGAGAATCTGACTGTTCGCGCCGGTTACAACCATTCAACGCAGCCAATCCGCAAAAGCGAAACCTTGTTCAACATTTTGGCGCCAGGCGTAGTGCAAGACCACATCACCTTGGGGGCAACTTATGTTCTACCTAACAAATCAGAATTGTCATTTACCTACATGCATGCGTTTGAAGAAAAGGTACGCGGCTCGGGATCGATTCCATCAAGCTTTGGCGGCGGCAATGCCAACCTCAAAATGTACGAAGATTCACTAGGTATTGCTTACGGCTGGAAACTGTAATTCTGAAAATTGTAATTTAAGTTATAATTCCTCATCATAGGTCGCGTACGTCAGGTGCGCGACCTCTTTTCATTTATAGCAGAATCATTATGTTAATTGACTGGAACAACTTTACACCTTGGACAGCACTCGCTGGCGGTGCGCTCATAGGCTTAGCTTCGGCACTATTCGTACTCTTTAATGGGCGCATTGCAGGCATTACCGGCATTTTAGGCGGATTACTCACCCCCAAACGCCGCGATATCGGCTGGCGACTTGCATTTGTCATCGGGCTGATTGCTGCGCCGTTCATCTGGCAGTTACACTCACCACTGCCCGCCTTACAGGTCGAGGCAAGCGATACATTGCTTGCTGTGTCCGGACTGATTGTAGGTATCAGTACCCGTTATGGTTCCGGCTGCACCAGTGGACATGGCGTTTGCGGCATTTCACGTTTATCACCACGTTCCATTTTCGCAACACTGGCATTTATGGCAACGGGATTTATCACCGTGTATGTGATGCGCCATATTTTGGGAGCATAAGAAAATGAAAAGACATTTGAACACTCTCGTTGCACTCGCATTCTCACTTGCATCAGGCTTGATTTTTGGTGTCGGCCTGATTTTGGCAGGCATGGCAAACCCAGCCAAAGTGCTTGCATTTCTTGACCTAGCTGGTGCATGGGATCCCTCTTTGGCACTTGTCATGGGTGGCGCTATCGTAATCGGCTTAATAGCATTCAGTATTGCAAAAAAACGCCACCTGAGCTATCTGGGACTAGCTATCCAACTGCCCACCAGCCGCGTCGTTGATAAGCGCCTGATTTTGGGTGGGTTGGTATTTGGCATTGGTTGGGGGCTTGTAGGAATTTGCCCCGCACCGGCTTTCGTGTTGCTGGGCATCGGTAGCATGAAGGGCGCTATCTTCGTCATCACCATGATCATTGGCATGGGGATTTATGAGCTGCTCGAGCGCTACAAGAAATCCACTAAACATTGAACTTTACAAGCCGCTGATAGCACGTGCAGAATTGAGCTAAAATAGCGCAAATTCATCAGCAAAATGACCATGTTCGATTTTTTCAGAAAAGATAAACCAGAATCATCCACAACAGCGCCCAGCTCAAGCTGGACTGATCGTCTGAAACAAGGACTTAGCAAAACCCGCCAACAGCTCGGCAAACAACTCTCCGGCATCTTTGGTGGAGGCAAAATAGATGCTGAAGTCTACGAAGCGCTAGAAACCATCCTACTTACCTCCGATGTTGGCATTAGTGCCACAGAGCACCTGCTCGACGACATCAAGAGCCGTGTCAAACGTCAAAATCTAGATGACACCCAGCAACTGAAAGCTGCATTGAAAGCCGCATTGTCAGACTTGCTCACTCCGCTACAGAAACCTCTAGAGATCAGTGCCCACCAGCCTTTTATTATCATGCTTGCGGGTGTGAACGGCGCAGGAAAAACCACCACTATCGGTAAGCTAGCCAAGCATTTTCAATCCCAGAGAAAAAGTGTGCTCATTGCAGCAGGCGACACTTTCAGGGCTGCTGCACGTGAACAACTACAAGTATGGGGCGATCGCAATAATGTCCACGTCGTTGCACAATCTAGTGGTGACCCAGCTGCCGTTATGTTTGATGCTATCAACTCAGCAAAAGCAAAGAGCATTGACATTGTATTAGCAGACACCGCAGGGCGCTTGCCCACACAGATGCATTTGATGGAGGAAATTGCCAAGGTTAAACGCGTCATGGACAAAGCCTTGCCCGGTGCGCCACATGAAGTATTGTTGGTGCTGGATGCCAATACTGGTCAAAATGCGGTGTCTCAGGTCAAAACATTCGACGATGCGCTCAATGTCACCGGTCTAGTACTCAGCAAGCTGGATGGCACTGCGAAAGGTGGTGTCATTGCCGCTATTGCTCAGGCGCGCCCGATTCCTATCAGATATATCGGCATTGGAGAAGGTATCGATGATTTACGACCATTTGATGCCCACGACTTTATTGATGCTTTACTGGATGATTGAAGCATAGATTATGAGCCTGATTCAATTTGACCAGGTTACCAAACGCTATCCAGGAAGCGATGAGGTACTCAAGAAGATCAGTTTCAGTATTGAAGCCGGAGAATTCGTATTTGTCACTGGACATTCCGGCGCAGGAAAAAGTACGCTGCTGAAGCTGATTGCTGCAACAGAACTATCCACCAGCGGCACCGTTCTGATTGCAAATCAAAATGCAAGTCAGATCAAAGTGTCTGCTATTCCTTTCTTACGTCGCAGGTTTGGGCTCATCTTTCAGGACCATAAATTACTGTATGACCGGAATTGCTTTGAAAATGTCATCCTGCCTTTACACATCAACGGAATATTTGGTCAGGAAGCCGCTAAACGTGTTCGTGCCGCACTCGACAAAGTAGGGTTGTTACATAAAGAGAAGGCCATGCCTATTACCTTGTCTGGTGGTGAACAACAGCGCCTGGCGATTGCCCGTGCAGTGGTCAGTCGTCCGTCCATATTGATTGCCGATGAGCCGACAGGAAATCTGGATTCAAACTATGCGGCTGAAATTATGGCAATTTTTGATGCATTCAACCAAGTCGGTGTTACCGTCATCATGGCCACCCACGATGCGTTGGGACTAAGCGCCCAACAAAGTCGAGTTTTAAGACTCAACCAAGGCAGACTGTCCGAGAGTCCATCATCCACACAAGGACATGCGTCATGAGGAACTGGCTAAACCATCAACTCCAAGCCAGCATACTTACGCTATCACGGATGCGCGACAACCTGTTGTCGACTTTTATGATTGGCCTGGTGATAGGGGTCGCCATGTGTCTCCCCAGTTTGTTTTATCTGGGTGTAGACAGCTTAAACAAATTCACTGATCATATGCAGAGTGAAACTGAAATCAGTTTATTCCTCAAGCAGGACACGAACAAAAGCACCATTGCTGAAATCGATCAGCTGCTGGCCAAAGACCCAGCTATCAAACAATATCATTTTGTCAGCAAAGACTTCGCCTGGCAGCAGCTTCAAGCAAGATCCGAAGGCGATGGAGAAGTCGGTAATATCATCGGCCAACTAGACAAGAACCCACTGCCTGACGCATTCTTCATTCAGGCAGGTAGCACAGAACCCACAGCTTTGGAGCAACTCAAGAACAAACTAAGCGACATTCCAGGGGTTGAGCAGGCCATCTTGAATTCAGAATGGGCAAAGCGACTCTCTACATTGCTGGATTTGGGCAAGAAAATCATTCTATTCACAGCCATGCTTTTGGCTGTTGTGCTACTGGTCATCATTGGCAATACCGTACGCATGCAGATATTGACTCAGAAAGAGGAAATCGAAGTCAGCTATCTGATTGGTGCAACCAAAAATTTCATCAGAACACCATTTCTCTATGCGGGTGTCTTCTATGGACTTTTTGGAGCCATGATTGCCATTCTGCTGATGGGCGGCATTATTCAAACATTCAACCTCACGATCCATGAGCTCTCTGAGCTCTACAGCAGTGACTTCAGCCTTAAGCTGTTCAATGGAAAACTCTATCTGACTGTCATCATAAGTGCTGTTTTGATTGGCTGGATTGGGTCTTATGTCGCAGTCAACCGCGCCATCTCCTCCATTGCGCAAGATCAGCACAATAGTTAAGAGTAAGTTGTGACAGAGGGCAACCAAAATCCTGCCGAGGATGTCATATGTGTTTGCACAGGTACTACGCGCGCCTGCATTCAAGAATTGTCATCGCAAGGGATGGATTTAGAGGCCATTTCAAGGTGGACTGGTGCAGTCTCCGGGTGTGGAGGTTGCGAGTGGGACATTACGGCAATCATTAACTCTAAAGACCGCAGTTAAATACGCAATGACTTGTAACCACTGGTGAACATTTAACATTTTTGTTTAAACTCAACTCACCTAACAAGTGAAAACGCTTTCACATCGATGACACGGTTTTGAGATGTCTGGTTGCATTCTCTTCGTTGCAGCAGGGGCACACGCTGCCTCATCGTGCTTTCCAAACACCAGAAAACCGCACACTTAACGTGTTTAACTGCGGTTTCTAGGGTAGGAAAAGAAGGAGTGTAGCTCCCTTACTTGTTTGTTATGATGAACAGAATTAACCGGGTGCCGAATGCTTACAGCGTTCCATAGGAGTGTAAGCCACTTAGAAACATATTCACACCTAAGAATGCAAAAGTAGTCACTAGTAGGCCAATTAACGCCCACCAGGCCAAAGTACCTCCGCGCAAACCCTTGACCAATCTCAAATGCAACCACGCGGCATAATTCAACCAAACGATCAACGCCCAAGTTTCTTTAGGGTCCCAGCTCCAATAGCCGCCCCAAGCCTCTGCCGCCCACATGGCGCCCAGAATAGTCGCTATGGTAAAGAACGCAAAGCCAACAGCGATGGATTTGTACATAAGATCATCCATTATCTCGAGGCTTGGCAGACGGGATGTAAACACACCTTTTTGTGCGAGCAAATAAGCACTCGCCACCATGGCTGCCAGCGAGAAAGCACCGTAGCCAATGAAGTTAGCCGGCACATGAATTTTCATCCAGTAGCTTTGTAGCGCGGGCACAAGTGGTTGAATCAAATGCGCCTGACGGTCAAAGGTGTACCACAAAATAAAACCAACCGCCGCATTGATCACCAGCAGCACAAAGCCGCCAAGTTGTTTTGTATTAAGCTTTTGCTCATAGTGCAGATATAGCAAAGCCGTTATCAGGCAAAATAGCACAAACACTTCGTATAGATTGCTGACAGGGATATGCCCCACATCTGGTGCAATTAAGTAGGACTCATACCAACGTACCATCAACCCCACAAAGCCAAACAATACTGCCGACCAGGTAAGCGCAGTGGCCACCTTGCCAGTAAAAGCATTACGCCTGAACATGGCAAACCAGTAAGTAGCCATTGCCAGCACGAATAGCACGTTCATCCACATGATGGATGACTGACTGGAAAGCAAATATTTCAACATCAATACTTGTGTTGCCCGTGTCTGGTCGTGGTCATACAGACTGATTGCGAACAGGCTGATTGCGCCCACTACCAGCACCAGCTTAGCTAGCGACCTCCACTGCCAGCCCAGATAGCTCGTTAACGCTGCTGCGCCGAACAGAAAACCGACTTCATATGCATCCATGTGATGAGCATACTGCCCATAGGCATACAGCGAACATGCAGCAATGATCAGTGCATACAGCCAATCCAGCCAATCCAAGCGCTGTAACAATGTTTTCTGCTGAAACTCCATTAAGTTCTCCATCATTACTCCCTCAACCTAATTTTCAATTGTTCACGGAACACATTAAACTCCAGTTCGAAATCCAGATTCTTCCGGTTCGATGCCATGGTGAACAGTACCTGATTGGCACTTGGTTTTAGCAAGAACCAGATACGCCGTTCACGGATGTACATCATGGCAAAAATACCAATTACTAATAGAACAGATCCTAAATATACCCACTTCTGCCCGGGGGACTTCGTCAGTTGTAGACCACTTGCCTCTTTATGCTCAAAGTTTTCAAGTTGCAACAGGTAAGGCGAGCCATAAAAGAACATGTCGCTGAACGTATTCAGGCTATCACGCAATAACGTTTCCGTTTTAGCATCGTTAACTAATAGTGGTTTGTTACTAGCCACCAAGCTCATGTTATAAGCTTCATAAGCGGCCACTGTAATCATCTTAATATAGGTCTGCGCCACAGCCTCGCGCTCGCGCTCCGGCACGCTTTTCTCAATCAGTTTCGCCACCTGACTATAACCGCCCTGCGCAAATATCTTCATCAACTGAATCATGCTATTTTCAAATTGTTTGAGCACAGTAGCCTCTTTACCCTGATCCAGCGAAGTCTTCGCGATTCTCTTGGCGATTTCGGCGTAGCGGGTTTCATCCAGCATGATCGCTCTGAAACGCATAAAACTATCGATACTTAAATCATCATCGACGGGTATGCGCAGGTAGCGAAAATCATCCTGTACCGTTTGGCGCATTCCGGAAACAAAATAAGTTTTACCATCTACCTGCAAGGGTTGCATATAAGTGACATACTCAACCGCCTGGCCTTCGTTATCTCGCAGTTTGTAAGTGACGTTTGGACCTACGTTATGCGGTTTACCTTTGCCATCTGGCGATAGGTTGATGATATTGAATTTACGGAAATCGTTGTATTCGACCTTGAGCGTGTCATCCCCCTCGCCGAGCAGCCCTTGATCAAAAATGGCGCCCGCCAAATCCATTGTCTTGTTGTTAGGTGCGAGCAAATTCCATACTTTGAAACTTAGCTTGGTTCCACCATCTTGAAAGTCAGATTGATAGATGGCCACCCCCTTGTAGATTAAAGGATGATTCACCTTAATGGTCTTCGTGATTGGTTCTTTTAAGTCGCGATCAACAATGACCACATCACTTTCAAATGACTTGGGCTGGCCAGTGGCATAGTGCTCGATACGAAAATCCTTCAGTGCTATCACGAAGGGTAGATCTTGCACCAAGTATCCATCACGCACACGGACGAACGCCACATTGCCACTCGTACCCTCGGACAAAGTCATATTAGCGCGGAAAGATGGATTGTTGATTCCGAGACGGCTGATCTCAGGCACTTGCGAGGCGGGAATGTCCAGCGTCTCTACGCGTTTGTAGCCAAGAAGCTCCTGAATTTTGAACGGCAGGTTACCATCTAGCAATCCACCGAACAAAATGACCACCATTGCCACGTGGGTAAAGATATAGCCCCAACGCTGGTGCGTACCAGCCTTGGCGGCAATCAATTGATTGCCATTGTCCTGAGCTCTTAATTTATATTGAAATCCTTTAGCTTGCAAAAAACCGGTCAGCGCCTGTTTGACCGTATCAACATCGGAATTCATGTTGAAAGTAGCCTGATGACTAAACGCATTCAGCGACTTCTCACTGGCATGATCCTTAAAAGTTCGCCACTCTTTGATCATATGTGGGCTGTTACGATAGATGCAAAGGCTGGTAGAGACAACCAAAAACAATAAAATCCCTAAAAACCAGCTGCTATGGTAAACATCGTATAGACCCAAATGCTCAAACAAGGTAAACCAGAACTGACCAAATTTAATGATGTAATTTCCATAAGGTTCGTTTTGTTTAAGCACGGTGCCGACAACCGATGCAATTCCCAGTATGCTCAATAAGCTGACCGCAAAACGCATTGAGCTCAGCAAATCATACAAATTCTTGGAAAAAGATAATCTTGGATTCAAAATCGTGTCTTCTGTCGAGTAAGGATCATAGGAACTTTATCGCTGAGATGTAACTAGACTGCCAATCCATTGGGTGTAACCACCTACTAAAAGAAGCGCGGAGCAAGTTCACATGACTACGACTGGCGTTGTGCGCGCCTAGTCATTATCCTGTTTTTAATGGCAACGTGGTTCATGGAGACTATTCCGTACTTCCTAGATCTCGTGAGAATTAAAAAAGGGCAGCTCGCGCCACCCTTCTTCAATCTTGTGCAGATTAACGCAAGCCTTGGATGTAATCAGCTACAGCGGACATCTCTGCATCACTCATTTTCGCCGCAATTGCCATCATCATCGGCGCATTAGCGCGCTCACCAGTGCGGAACGCTTTTAACTGCGCCAGCGTATAATCGGCGTGTTGGCCATTCAAACGCGGAAATTGCTTAGGTATCCCTGTGCCATTAGGTCCATGACATGCGGCGCATGCTGGTACATTATTTTCCATATTTCCTGCACGGTAAATTTTCTCACCCAGAGAGCTCTTGCCGTTGGTCGTTGCTTGGCCTAGATTCAGCTTCTTAGCTGAAAAATAGGTTGCCAAGTCTTTTATTTCCTCATCCGTCAGGCTCGCCACGATGCCAGACATTACTGCGTTAGCACGCTTACCTGATTTAAATTCAGCTAATTGCTTGGTCAAATATTCTGGATGTTGACCAGCCAACTTGGGATTGAGCGTAATAGCACTATTACCATCCGGCGCATGACACGCTGCGCATATGGTATTCACAATTTGATCTGCTGTTCTTTTTGCGGAGTCCTCGGCAAATGTACCGATAGAAACCATTAGCATAAGACTGGACATTAACCATGCTATATGACGAGATTGCATTACCGCTCCTAAATCTAAAATATTCAATCAATTAACGTGTTATTTTAGCTAAAAAGCAGTATTCGTGATAGCATTTTTGTTTGAAACTTCCCGCAACGTTCAGAATTCATCCCAGATGCCCTTGTTCCAGAATGCCACATTTTTCATCTCTGCTCATCACTTAAGAGATTTGCCACCTGCCAGCGGTGTCGAAGTTGCGTTTGCTGGTCGCTCAAATGCAGGAAAGTCTAGCGCCCTGAATACACTGGCCAACCATAACCGTTTAGCCTTTGTCAGTAAACAACCTGGACGCACGCAACTGATCAATTTTTTTACTTTGGGCAATGATAGGCACTTGGTTGACCTGCCTGGCTACGGTTACGCTAAAGTACCGGAAGCCATGCGTGCGCACTGGCAGAATGTGCTGGCGCGCTATTTAAGTGAGCGCTCTAGCCTTGCTGGTTTGGTATTGGTGATGGACAGTCGTCATCCGCTTACGCCGCTTGACCGCCAAATGCTCGACTGGTTTTGTCCCCGCGGCAAGCCCGTGCATGTGCTACTCACAAAATCCGATAAACTTTCACGCAGTGAAGCAATACTCACGCTTAACAAAGTGCGCAAAGAATTGATTGAGACTTGGGGAAGTCACTACCAGGGAGTATGCACAATACAGCTATTCTCCAGCCTAAAAAAACAGGGCGTAGAAGAAGCAGAAGAAGTCATAGGAAAGTGGCTTTTTACCGATGAAAATGCTTCAGGGAATATGAATATTGGGACTGAAAGCAGCCCCTGACGGCATCATTTTCGCCTAAACACCATATCCCAAACGCCATGCCCAAGTTTCAACCCGCGATTTTCAAACTTAGTCAACGGGCGATATGAAGGTTTTTTAGCATAGTCTTTAGCGGTATTCTGCAATTCACACTCGGTCGACAGCACCTCTAGCACCCATTCAGCATACTCCTGCCAGTCGGTTGCCACATGGATATAGCCGCCCGGCTTCAACTTAGCACACAGTAATTTCACAAACCCAGCTTGAATCAAGCGGCGCTTATGATGGCGCTTCTTATGCCATGGATCCGGAAAGAAAATATGAATACCGTCTAGACTAGCATCGGGTAGCATGTTCTGTAGCACATCCACCACGTCATGCTGGATGGCCCTGATGTTGGTGAGCGCTGACTCTTCAATCAATTTAAGGAGTGCGCCAACTCCCGGGGTGTGCACCTCGGTAGCCAGAAAGTCGCAATCTGGCAAGGTTTGCGCAATTTTAGCCGTGGTCTCACCCATGCCAAAGCCGATCTCCAGTATTTTCTTACTATCCGAACGACCAAATTTTTTGTTCAAATCCAATAATTCTGGAGCATAAGTGATGCCGAATTTTGGAAAACCAGTTTCCAGTGCTCGTGCCTGCCCCTTAGTCAAACGACCTTGGCGTAGCACAAAACTGCGAATCCGTCGCTGAGTTAAATCAGCTTCTTCGTTATTTTCTGTTTGGGTGTGTTCGTTCATGGCGCACATTATACTTTAGGGCTACCCTTTGGGTTATTGCTTATAGGGTATGAGATTTATCTCCGGACACAAATCCAAGCAGTGGTGGTTCAAATTTCTTAGCCAAAGCGATCACCTTGAACAAATCTCCCATCTCAGCCGGGGATAACAGTTTTTGCGCTGCCGCTGCCAAAGGCGCATACTCTGCTATGTTATGAGGCGACACCTTACTCATCACATTCAAAATGCCGCAATTCATCAAAAATTGAGCCTGACTACAAAAACCTTGCAACTGGAGACCGCACTCCAAGCCAGCCTGTGCAATCCGCGTAAAATCCACATGAGAGGTAATATCCTGTAAGCCGATGTTGATAAACGGGTTGCCGTGCGCATAATGCTGGTAGTGACACATGAGCGTCCCTTGATTGCGTTGAGGGTGATAGTACTCATGTGCAGGAAACCCGTAGTCCAGCATTAAAATCACACCAGCGTCCAACATTCGTGCCAAACTATGGATCAAGCCCACCGACTGCGGACTCGCCTCAGTCAAATATTGATCAGGAAACGCATACATACTCACCGCGTCAAATAAATCACCCTCTGAAATAGACTTATCTTGCCAGAAAAAATCCTTTTCATATGCTACGCCTCGCTCATATAGTCGCTGATCGCTGGCATAAACCAAATTAACAGGGACTGCATCCAGCACCTCATTGCCTAATACCAAACCTGTGAATTTGTCGGGAAGTGAATCAAGCCAAACTACCCGATCGACCAAATCAGAGGGCAACTCACTGCGCATGGTTTCTAGTTGAATCCGCCGTAAGTGCGCACTCACATCTAGGATGTAATAGCGCTCTGGTAGCTGTTGCATTGCTTGTAGTGCATGTAGCATATCAGTCGCCAATCTTCCCGTGCCAGCGCCTAGCTCAAGGATGTTGCCTTTCGTTTCCTGCAAGATTTGCTTGACCTGATATGCGAGCGTTTTAGCAAACAGAGGGGAAATTTCCGGTGCCGTGATAAAATCTCCGCCCATCCCGAATTTCTTAGCGCCTCCGCTGTAATATCCAAGCTTGGGAGTGTAAAGCGCCATTTGCATAAATTGCGCAAACGATAGCCAGCCGCCACACTGACGAATTTCATCCCGGATGAGCAGAGCCAATTGTTGACTATGCAGCAAAGCCTCCTCACTGGGAGCGGGTAGGGTTGAAGTAGGTATTGTTAACATAAGCCATTATAATATCCCGCTACAAGAAACGAAGTGCTTCATTACATAATCCATGGGTTTAGAAAGAAACAAGATTATCCTAATCACTGGTGGCGCCAAACGCGTAGGCGCTAGCATTTGCCGTGAACTCCATGCACATGGTGCGCATTTGATGATTCATTACAACACCAGCGCCAACGAGGCACGTGCCTTACAAGCAGAACTCAATCTACTGCGCGGCCAATCCGTAGCCATTATTCAGGGCGATTTGAACAACACAGCAACCTTGCCCAATTTAATCAGTGAAAGCGTGAGGCATTTCGGCAGACTAGATGCGCTCATCAACAACGCCTCTACCTACTTTCCGACGGAACTTGGTCAAATTAATGAAGACAACTGGCACAATCTAATGAACAGCAATCTGAAAGCGCCGGTATTCTTATGTCAGGCTGCTGCCCCAGAGCTACGCAAGAACAGGGGTTGCATTGTCAATATCACGGACATGCACATCGAGCGCCCAAAAAAAGGTTACATTGTCTACAGCGTCGCAAAAGCGGGCTTGGTGACGCTTACAAAATCATTGGCGCATGAATTAGGTCCTGAAGTGCGCGTGAATGCCGTAGCCCCTGGGCCTGTGTTATGGCCGGAGGACAATCCGCAATTTGATGAAGTCTATCGCCAACGTATCTTGAATCAGACGTTGTTGAAACGCGTAGGAAATCCAGAAGATGTCGCCAAGGCCGTTAGATTTCTAATTTATGATGCCACCTACACCACCGGCCATATTCTGGCTGTTGATGGAGGTCGCTCTTTAAACTTATAGCTTTTCTCTGGACTACCGCTTACATGACCATCAAGCATCTGCCCGACAATCACTCCAACAATTTCATCAAGCTGCGAAATAATCTGATCAGCAATACAGGAAAAGCTATCGGCGACTACAACATGATTGAAGATGGAGATACTGTGCTTGTTTGCATGAGTGGTGGAAAGGATTCTCACGCCTTGCTCATGATGCTGCTGGCACTACAGGAGCGTGCGCCTATCGATTTCAAACTAATTGCGATGAATCTAGACCAGAAGCAGCCAGGTTTTCCGGCAGATATTCTCCCTAGCTATTTTGAGAAATTAGGCATCACCTACCGTATCGTAGAAGCCGACACTTACTCCATTGTTAAAGAGAAGATTCCTGAGGGCAAAACCACATGTTCTCTATGCTCTCGTCTGCGGCGTGGTGTTATCTACACCACCGCAAAAGAATTGGGGGCCAATAAAATCGCTCTTGGACACCACCGAGACGATATTGTACAAACACTCTTTCTGAATCTGTTCTTTGGGGCAAAGATGAAAGCCATGCCGCCCAAGCTCTCTACCAACGACAAGCAGAACATCGTTATTCGACCATTGGCTTACTGTAGTGAAAAAGATATCGCAAGTTATGCGCGCCAGATGGCATTTCCGATTATTCCATGTGACCTATGTGGTGGGCAGGAAAACCTACAACGTCAGAAAGTTAAAGCCATGCTACAAGACTGGGAGCATGAGCAGCCAGGACGTATCAACAATATCTTTCGTGCCCTCTCGAACGTTGAGCCCTCCCACTTAGCAGATATTAATTTATACGACTTCAAAAACCTTAGCCAAGCCAAGATCGATGATGAAGACCCGTTATTCGGGGACATCAATACCGATGGAATGGCGCTCAGCCTGGCCGAGCGCAGCGAAACCAGAATCCAATTCATTCGTAACAAATAGTCGATTGAACACAGACTAATACAATTAAATTAACACTCACGCCACATAACTGATTGTATTTTAGTCATTGTCCTTGTTATCATCTGCACTGTTAACTTAAGCATTCACCTTAATTCATTAGGCAGGCATGTCCAAATTACTCATAGTTGAATCTCCATCCAAAGCGAAAACGCTGAAGAAATATCTCGGCAGCGACTATGAAGTTCTTGCTTCGTATGGTCACGTACGGGATTTGATCCCTAAAAATGGTGCAGTAGATCCTGAGCAACACTTCGCCATGAAATACGATATTATTGAACGTAATAGCCGGCACGTGGACGCGATTGCCAAGGCTGTTAAAAATGCAGAAAGCATCTACCTTGCAACCGACCCTGATCGTGAAGGGGAGGCGATTTCATGGCATCTCGCCGAGATTCTTAAATCCAGGCACCTGCTTAAAAACAAAGTATTGAAACGCGTTGTCTTCCACGAAATCACCAAAGGTGCCGTTGAACACGCCATCGCAGAACCGCGCGACATCTCCATGTCGATGGTCAACGCACAACAGGCACGACGTGCACTGGATTACCTCGTCGGTTTTAATCTATCGCCGCTACTCTGGAAAAAAATCCGTCGCGGTCTTTCTGCCGGCCGCGTACAAAGCCCGGCATTACGCCTGATTGTTGAACGTGAACTTGAGATCGAGGCCTTCAAATCACAGGAATATTGGACCGTCCATCTGGACGCGTTGAAACATCAGCATAGCTTCAAAGCCAAACTGGTACAGTTGAACAATCAGAAAGTCGAGCAATTTACCGTCACCCAACATGATCAGCAGGCAGATATCGTAGGCAAATTGCTGTTAGCCTGCGCTGGAAAAACCACAGTATCCCGCGTTGAAAAGAAACAGCGTAGCCGTAGCCCCGCTGCGCCATTCACGACATCCACCTTACAACAAGAAGCAGTGCGCAAGCTCGGTTTCACAACTTCTCGCGCCATGCGCATTGCTCAACAGCTTTATGAAGGCGTTGATGTTGGCGGTGGCACCGTCGGTCTGATTACCTATATGCGTACCGATTCTTTCAGCTTGGCCGCTGAAGCTGTCATGCAAATTCGAGATTATGTGAAAAAGAATTTTGAGGCAGCTTATCTTCCCAAAACGTCGATTCAGTATAAAACCAAATCCAAAAGCGCCCAGGAAGCGCACGAGGCCATCCGACCGACTGACATTTTCCGCACACCGGCACAGGTGTGTCAATTTCTGAGTGACGAACAGTTTAAACTGTATGAAATAATCTGGAAACGAGCCTTGGCCTGCCAAATGGCGCCGGCAAAATTTGATGCAGTGAGTGTCGATCTGAACATAGGCAACGATGCCAATCTGTTTCGCGCCACTGGGCAAACACTGGTTTTTCCTGGCTTCATTGCAGTCTATATGGAAGGTTCAGACGACGAGGAAGAGGAAGGTGAAAGCAAGCTTCCTAATCTGGAGACTGGTGAAATTCTTTCTGTAGAAAAGATCTACGGTGAACAGCACTTTACCGAGCCCCCACCACGTTATTCCGAAGCGAGTCTAGTAAAAGCTTTGGAAGAATATGGGATTGGTCGGCCTTCTACCTACGCATCCATCATCAGCACGCTACAAGATCGTGAGTATGCCGAACTGGATAAGAAGCGCTTTATCCCGACAGACGTTGGACGTGTCGTCAATAAGTTTCTAACGGAACACTTTACCAAGTATATGGATTATGACTTCACGGCCAATCTGGAGGATGCGCTTGATCGTGTAGCTGAAGGCGAGCGTGACTGGATTCCATTGATGGATAAATTCTGGACCGACTTTAGTCAGCAAATCCACCGGAAAGCCGATGTAGATCGACCAGGCAATGAAATTATAGATGAGGCCTGTCCAAAATGTGGAAAACCGCTACAGAAACAGCTAAGCCGCTATGGCAGTTTTATTGGCTGTACCGGTTACAACGATACGCCGAAATGCGATTACAAGCGCAGTATTGATGGAGCCACCACGGCGGGAGCAGATCCTGTTTCCATTGGCACAGAGCCATCATCCGGCAAGAGCATCTACCTCATGAGCGGTCCCTATGGCCCTTATCTACAGCTAGGTTTGCCAGTTGATGGGGAAAAGAAGAAGCCAAAGCGTGTGAGCATTCCCAAGGAAATCCCGCTTACCAGTGTTAATCTGGAAACAGCCAACATGTTGCTATCACTTCCTCGTGACCTGGGCGTGCATCCGGAAACCAATAAAAAAGTCGTGGCCAATATCGGAAGATTTGGTCCTTACGTCAATCACGATGCAAAGTTCAAATCTATTCCCAAGCACATGAGTGTTTTTAGCATCGACCTGGCTGAAGCCGTCAACCTGTTGGCGCAAACCAACGCAGGGCCAGCTCCTTTGTGTTCACTGGGCAATCATCCGACTGAAGATGGGCAAATCGAAGTGTTTTCTGGTCGATATGGACCTTACGTTCAGCACGGTAAGATCAGGGCAACGATCCCCAAAAACATAGCGCCTGAAGCACTTACTTTGGAAGAGTCTTTGGAATTGCTTGTCGCCAAAGCAGCCAAAGAGGCATCAACCAAAAAGACTACTGCAAAAAAATCAGCAACTAAGACCACAGAAAAGACTACTGCCAAGAAGGCTGAAACAAAAAAGGCAGCAACGAAGAAAGCTTCTACCAGGGCCACTGTAAAAAAAGGGTGAACGTTGTTGCAAATAAAGAAGCGGCCATGACCGCTTCTTTACGCTACGGTGCTAGCCCTTTACATGATCTCCCAATGAAGCAACCTGATTGTATTCCACCCATTTACGGATGCGATTTGCATCACCAATGCGAGACATCTTGCCCACAGAATCAAGCAAAACGATAATCAGCGGCTGACCAGAAATCTCAGCTTGCATCACAAGACAACGACCTGCCTCATTGATAAAGCCTGTCTTGGATAATCCTATGGTCCAGTTACCACCGCGTACTAATGCATTGGTATTCACAAAATTCAGTGGGTGATGGCGATTGGAGATGATGATTTCCTGCGAGGGCATTGTACTCACTTGACGAATTTCGGGGTACTGGTAAGCTGCGCTCACCATTTTAACCAGATCTTCCGCAGTGGATACATTATTACGATCCAAACCCGTAGCATCCACAAATCTGCTTGATTTCATCCCCAAGGCTAGCGCTTTATGATTCATTGCTTGAATAAATGCAGTGTTGCCGCCTGGATAATGACGCCCCAAAGCCGAGGCAGCGCGATTCTCCGAAGCCATCAACGCCAGCTGCAACAGTTCGCCTCGTGTCAATGTCGTCCCTAATGCCAACCTAGAGCGTGTCCCCTTCAGATAATCCACATCTTCATCCGAAATCGTCAACAATTCATCCATCGAAAAATGCGCATCCAGCATCACCATTGCGGTCATCAGCTTGGTCACGGACGCAATCGGCGTTGTAACGCCGGTATTCTTCGCGTAGACAGTTTCGCCGGTAAGCTGATTGATGACTAGAGCCTTGGATGATGCTAGTGCAGGAATGCGAGTGCCATCGTAATAATCGGTCACTGCATTGACGCGCTGCGCCTTACGTCCGCCAGTTTTATATTTAACGACTTTATATTTGACCGCTGACGTGCTGTGTTTATGGGATTTCTTGCTGGCAGCGTGGAGGGTCATCGGCGCGATGGTCATTGTCGCTGCGATGTAGCAAAGAATCAGTTTTCGAGCGAAATTAATCACAACTTCTTTTTCCTCATAGAGTTATGAGTAAATATTATATAAAAACTTTAACTTTGTCATCAATTAATAGCGCCTTCATGCATAAAGAAATTGAAGTAATGAAATCTTATAAACTACATACCGTATATTGTAATTTACGTTAAAATCGCCGACATCGTTAATCAATAAGATTTATCAATAAAATGCATACACCAGAGTCATTATTTTATAGCCATGAGCACCTTTGGACAAAGCCTTTAGCTAATGGCATCTGGGAAGCCGGTATTACCGATTACGCGCAGGACTTGTTGGGAGACATCGTATTTGTCGACACTCCTGCGATTGGCCAACAGTTGCACGCTGGTGCATCATGCGGATTAGTCGAGTCAGTCAAAACAGGGTCAGACCTTTACGCACCCGCAAACGGTGTTGTGGTTGAAATTAATCAATCACTTAGCAACACTCCAGAGTCTATCAACGATGATCCATATAAAGCGTGGATATTCCGGTACAAACCTGAGGACGAGCAACTGGAGTTTCAGCTTCTAAGCGCTGAAGCCTATAAGAAATCTATCAGTGACCTGTGACGCTCAGGCCCCGACTAATTGGGGCGCTGAAACACCAGTCGCACTGAATCAATCAAGCGCTCGACCTCCGCATTGACAACCTCGCCAACTTTTTGTTCGATCTTTGGCACTTCTATATCCAATATCTGTAAAACTTTGTTACCAAGCACGTCCTCTACGGTCGGAAGCTCAGCATTTAATCCCTGTAGATAATCAGCCTTTGCATCTTCCGCCAACGCATCGAAATCAATCTTGAGTTTAGCTGTCAATTCGTCGGACAAGCCCTGATATAGTGCGGGGAAGGTGTCCCCCAGCTTCTGTTGCAAATGCTGCTCAGATTGTGACTGTAGCGCATCCAGATAAGCACTGAGTTCACCTTGCGTCTGTTGCGTCAACTCCTTATAAACCGAAGAAAGCGCTTGAGCCAAGTCCACTCTATGTTCGGTCAAAATGGTCTCATGCAAAGCAGAGATTTTTTCTTGCAAGCTATGCTCAGCATGCTCGACTGTCTCCCTCTCTAAGGTGGCGAGTGTGTGCTGCAACTGATTCGTTAAGTCCTGTTGCAGCTTTGGCAATGCATCCGTCAACTTCGCCTGCACCTCGTCCGCACCCTGTTGCTGCATGCGGCTAAAGAGATGATTCAACTCAGACTTGATGATCTCTGTATTCGCATGCAACATCTTGGGCACGTCCGTCGCCAGATCAGCTCTGACTTTATCCACAAACTGCGCCGTTTGATCCATCACTGACTGTTTGGCAATCGACACTTCTTCTTGAATGCGTTGCCTAATGGACGATTCAAGCACTTGTTGCAATTGTTTTAGATGCTCAGCGTGTTGGTCTGACTGTTGCGTCAGCGCACTGGAAAGATAAGCTTGGTCAGACTTCTGAATATTGGCTGATTCACTCATCAAATGATTCATCATCTCTTGTTGCAGACTACTCTTCACCTTATGTGCAACAGATTCTTCAATCTCGGCTGTAAGTTGAGGTTTAATCTGAGCAATCACTTTCGCCATGAACTCAGGGGTCACCTCTGCCATTGGGGCATACAGCACCTCGGTCAACACTGGAATATCATCATCTTGCATATTGTCAACGCCCCTGTTAAAAATGGCTTATTTTCTACTGCGTTGTTGCCGTATCCGTAGATTGAATCTGATAACCACGGTCGCGGTAGAACTTATAGCGTTGACGTGCCTCAGACTTGTCCAGCTCATCTATTCCAACCATCTCGATTAGGTATCTAAAACGACTAAAAAATGGAGGATGTTGTTGTTGCAGATTAATCAACACATCATCCTGAAGCGAAACCTGACCATCTGAATCAATGATGATAGGCGTATGCTGACTTTCAGCTTCAGCCGGAATCGCATTTGCCAAAAAGCTCGTTGCAGAACTTTGCCAGAGTTGCCGCCTCACCTGTTCACACATGGCCACATCCTTGGAAAATATAGTGATCCTTCGACCTTTGGTGATGGCCTGCTCACACAACTGCGCTACTAGCAAGAGTTTATCCGGTACGTTAAAGAAGAATTCGACTCGTGTCATGTTTACACCGTAGGATTCACTTTTGCCGCACGCGCTACCAAGAACTCTGTCAACAATGGTACTGGACGTCCAGTGCCGCCTTTCTCCTTGCCAGACTTCCAAGCAGTGCCCGCAATGTCCAGATGGGCCCAATCATATTTTTTAGCAAAGCGAGACAGAAAACAAGCCGCTGTGACACTACCTGCTGCACGCCCACCAATATTAGCCATGTCTGCAAAATTGCTGTCCAACTGTGACTGATAGTCATCCCAAAGTGGCATGTGCCATGCTCGATCCATCGATACCTCACCTGCTCGGAGTAACTCTTTGGCTAACGCGTTATTATTGCTGAAAAGACCACTTGCATGCGCACCCAACGCAATCACACAAGCCCCGGTCAAGGTTGCGATGTCCACCACCACACTGGGTTCAAATTGCTCTGCATAGGTCAAGGCATCACAAAGAATCAGACGACCTTCTGCATCGGTATTCAATACCTCTATGGTCATCCCAGACATGCTGGTTAACACGTCACCAGGTCGTGTTGCGCGCCCGCTTGGCATGTTCTCGCAGGTGGGAATTAGCCCCACGACATTCAAGGGCAGGTCCATCTCTGCAATGGTCTTAAATGTGCCCAACACACTGGCGGCACCGCACATATCATATTTCATCTCATCCATTTCGGCGCCGGGTTTTAGAGAGATCCCGCCGGTATCGAAAGTAATGCCTTTGCCAACCAGCACCACCGGTTTTTGAGATTTTTTACCTTTGAGATACTCCATCACAATGAACTTGGGGGGCTCATCACTGCCTTGCGTTACACCAAGAAATGACCCCATGCCCAATTTTTCAAGCTTGTCCTGCTCCAGAATGGTGACTTTAAAACCATAATCCTTGCCCAATTTCTGAGCTTGCTCAGCCAAATAGCTCGGGGTACACACATTGGGAGGCAAATTACCCAAGTCCTTAGTCAAACTTACGCCACTCGCCAAGGCCTTACCATCGGCTAAGCCTGCCTCTGCCTCAGTTTTTTCTTTTGCATCAGAGATGGCAATCACCAGTTTTTTAAGCCCTTTCTTCGCTGACTTCTCATCAGAGGCCTCTTGCTTGCGCTTGATCGCATCAAAATGGTAAGTGGTATCTAATGACACTTCTGCGAGATGTGCCATTTTGCGGCGCAGGCTTAGTTTTGCTACTGGCAACTCAGCCAAAAAGCTTACCGCATCAGCCGAGCCGCTTGCCCGTGCTGCTTTAGTGGATGCACGTACCGCTTTGCGGAATTGTCTCTCAGCAAACTCACTCTTCTTCCCCAGACCAACCAGCAAGATACGCTCACACGCTGTTCCAGGGACATCATGTAGCATCAGAGTCGACTCCAGCTTTCCATCCAAATCACCGCGCTTGAGAATATTCGATAAATAGCCTGATGAAACCTGGTCTAGCGATTGTGCAGCTGCAGACAGCTGGCGTGATTCATACACCCCGACAATGACACAATTACTACGCTGTTTCTCCGCACTACTGGTTTTTATGCTAAATTCCATCTAATTACATCCTTGAAGTTACTATTGAGAAATTATCGCGTGTTTTACTGGTAATACACAACCGTAATTAAACGCTGAATGCCCAACTCCATGCTCTTTAGACGCTCATTATTACATGAACTCATCACCACTGCTGCTGGCGCCTTTCTCATTTTGATTGGCATTGTCATCGCCCAGCGCGCCGGCAATCTCATTCGCCTTGCAGCCAAGGGCATTCTTCCTCACGATGCCGTGACTACCTTACTTGGGTTTAGCATCGTTAAGTTTTTGCCTATGACGCTGTCGTTAACCTTATTCTTAGCTGTCCTGATGACCCTATCACGCTGGTATCGCGACTCCGAAATGGTGATCTGGTTTAGTAGCGGACTGGGCATTACTAGCTGGATTCGCCCCGTCTTCATTTTTATCGCACCGGTGGTCACCTTTATTTTTATCTTGAGTCTGTTTGTAATGCCATGGGCAGTGAGTCAAGGCGAGACATACCGCGATCAATTGAAAAGCCGCGATGAACTGTCCTCTATCAGCCCAGGCGTATTCAAAGAGTCCAGCAACGGTGAACGCGTATACTTCATCGAAAGTTTTGATGAGCTTGGCAACATCGTAAAGAACATATTTGTCCAATCTTCTCAGCACCAGAAAACAGGCATTATTGTCGCTGCACAAGGTGGCCGTTACTTAGAAAAAAATGGCGATCAATTTTTACTCATGAAGAACGGCAGGCGCTACCAGGGGGGGCTTGGCTCACCAGAGTTTTCGACTACCGCATTCGGAACTTATGCTATCCGAGTAGAGGCCAAAGAAGTCAAACATGAGCCACCAAGCACGCAATCAAAATCTAGTCGAGAACTCCTTTTGGAGAAAAATAGCACCAATAGCGCGGAGCTACAGTGGCGCATTGCCATCCCCATCTCCGCTCTCATTCTATCGTTACTCGCCATCCCATTAAGCGCACTTGATCCGCGTGCAGGTCGTTCCGCCAACTTTGCCATCGCACTGATCATTTATGTTATTTACAACAACCTACTCAGCATCATGCAGGCTTGGATTGTCCAAGGCAAGATCAACGGTTTTGTGGGGTTATGGCCTGTGCATCTCCTGTTCCTCTCCATTACCCTCTATCTGTTTTATCGACGCGCTCAACAGCGTCCGATTTTACCCGATACATGGCTCACACTTTGGGGAGCCAAGTCTCGAAAATCCAGTCTGGAGCGATGAGTCAGCGCCATTACTGCCATGAATATCATTACACGCTATTTGCTTAAAGAAATCACCGCCAGTGTGACCTTCGTCATGATAGGTCTGATTGCGATGTTCTTGTTCTTCGACCTAATCCAGGAGTTGGAAGATTTAGGTAGAGGGAACTATGGACTGAGCAAGGTTGCGCTTTTTGTGATCCTCAGCGCGCCAGGGCATATTTACGAGGTCATGCCAGTGGCGGTTCTGGTGGGATGCATGTACAGCTTAGGGCAATTCTCGAGACATTCTGAACTCGTCGTGTTAAGAGTCAGCGGCATTTCTCTATTAGAGATTTTGACTTTACTCCTAAAGATTGGCCTCATATTCACTCTGATCACCTTTCTCATAGGTGAACTCATCACCCCCCTTAGTGAGAAGGTGGCTCAGCGCATGCGGCTCAAAGCAACTGATTCCGTTGTTGTGCAAGACTTTGTATCCGGGCTCTGGGTCAAAGATGCCTATAGTTTTGTCAATGTGAAGGAAGTACTTCCTGATGGCACTCTACAGAATGTACAAATTTATGAATTTGACAACCATTTTAAATTGCGCACCAGTAGTCATGCCGAAAGTGGTCAATTTGAAGAAGGTCAATGGAGTCTGCAAAAGGTGACGCAGATTCATTTCGACAAGGATACTAATCACATTAATAGGCTTGATAGGGCGACTTGGCGCTCTGTGATTCGCCCCGAGTTACTCAACGTCCTGTTGGTGCTGCCGGAAAAAATGTCTGCATGGAATTTATATTCCTACATCCAACACCTCTCGGCAAACAAACAAAGGACGACGCGCTACCAAATGGCACTTTGGGGCAAGATCATTTACCCTCTAGCCTGTTTGGTCATGATTATACTGGCTCTACCTTTTGGCTTCGTGCAACAGCGGTCAGCGGGCGCCAGTTCCAAGATTTTTATCGGCATCATGCTTGGCGTTTTGTATCAGATACTGAACCGCACTTTCATCCATTTAGGTGTGCTCAACGATTGGGTGCCATTGTTCAGCGCCATCATGCCGACAATGCTATTCCTGATGGCTGGTCTCACGATGCTGTATTACGCAGGTCGCCGATAGTAAATCATCTAAGAAAACTGATCGTCGACCAGAATCACGCTCTTGATGAGTCGATCATGCAAGAATCGCCGCTCTGAGTCAAGAAAGCTCCACAGAAACCCCATGCCCAGCAATAGGAGACCCAAAGTTGACAATACATAGCGGAGCACTGCTTGCTTTAAACTGATAGGCTTCATCTGAATTTGATTGACTAGCGTTAATTTCCACGCCCGCATGGCTAAAGTCTGTCCTTTTTTTGTCCAGCATCGCACGTAATATCCGCCGACTGTCACCCAAATAAACACTTGTAGGAACAAGCGATTAGGCTGCTGCGTTGCATCTCCAACCAGCCACACAAACAATGCTGACAAAAAGAAAGCTAGCGCGATCAGTGTTAATGCTTCATAGATAAGACAAGCCCCTAGTTTGTAATAACTCGGGGCGCGCTTGCGCCTGAAGTCCTGTTGATTCATGGCATCCTGCATGATGCTCTGTTAGTTCAGATCCGCATCGGTGTATGTGTCTGGTGACTCAGCACGAAGTTTTGCTCGCTCTGACTCAGGTAGCCGCTGATATTCCAGCCACCTCTTACGTAACTCCTGCTTCTTTTCGGCAGACAATGCCTGGAACTGCTGATACCGTTTTCTTGCGTTTTCACGCTCATACGGCGTCATTCGACTCCAGTTGGACAGTCGTTTCTGCACCAACTCCTGCTTGCGTACGTTCATTTTGGGGTAGTCACGTACGATATCCAGCATCTGCTCACGTTGCCAAGGTCGCAATGTATCCCATTCAGAGGAAAGTGGACTCAACACCTGACGCTGCTCTGGCGTCAACTGTGCCCACGAAATGCTGATCTCATCGGCAAAAGCCAAGCCACAGCACAATAAAGTGACGAACAGGCTCCATTTTGTTAATTTCAATTGGAATCCATCCATACATTAAACCCTTTGTCTGCATATGCCTCAGGCGGAAGATCCGAAGCGAGCAAAAAGGCGTCACTATGCTCTATGTTTGACTGATGATACGAATTCTGTGCTACAAATAAAAGCATCAGCAAGGTTCCTATCACCATTGCCATCGAAATGATGCGATGATGACTAAGCCAATGCATAACATTGCCGTGACGCCCTGTTCCGCTATAGACCTCCATATCTGCCTGCAACTCAGTCAGACGCCCCACTGCCAAGCCACGTGCTGCTGACAGGTATTCCACATTTTGAGGTGCTAGGTCTTGCGATTGACTTTCCAATAAATCAACAATGCGGGATGCGATTTGATCCTCAGCTGCATAGAGGCTTGCATCGCCCTCTGTATTGACCATCTCTGGATTGACTATTTTTGTGCTCTTCATCTTACTCTCACGCATATTCATCGCTCGTTCCTTACTTCTGGGCGGTTGCTATTGAGCTGGTTTTCCGACAATCCAATATTTTCAAGCCCTTGCCTCTTCAAGGCTTTTGCCAAGGCATGAACCGCTCTCGAGCAATGCGTCTTCACACTGCCATCAGAGCAACCCATGATACTAGCCGTTTCCGCTACATCCATATCTTCCCAGTAACGCAACACAAAAGCCTCTCGTTGACGCGCTGGTAATTTTTCTAGCGCAGACTCTATCAATTTGATTGATTGGCTACGCGCCAGCTGCATGGACGGTTCGTCTCGGTCATCACCGACATCAATCGTCTCCAAAGGATCCCTCTCTTCCGTATCATTAGCTCCACCGCCAAATGAAGAAAACAGAGTTGTCCATAGATTGCGCACTTTTTGCCTGCGCCAATAATCCCGCATCGTGTTCTGCAAGATACGCTGAAACAGCATCGGAAACTCATCGACAGGCTTGTTTCCATACTTCTCCGCGAGTTTCAACATGGCATCCTGGATGATATCCAACGCGGTATGATCATCTCGCACTGCGTATACTGTCTGCCTAAAAGCACGATGCTCGACCTCTGCAAGGAAGTCAGAAAGCTCTTGAGGTGTTGCCATTGTTAAAATATTGCAATGTATGTGCTCAATATTAGGAATATTCAAGTTAGAGTATAGCAGTTTTATGTTGTTGCCATTCTTAGGCTACAATCATATTCATTCACAAATGAAAGAGCCGTAACTATGTGGAAGTTCATCTTTGTGGGACTGGTAGTCTGGCTACTGGTCTTGCTTTTTAAACGCCTGACGAAAGAAACAAAATCATCGCAGCCTGACGACGACCAATCAAAAGAGGGCGAAGTTGAGCAGATGGTGCAATGTGCCACCTGTCATGTACATATTCCCAGATCAGAAGCCTTTCTGGTCAGAGGCGCTTTTTACTGTAGCAAGGCACATATCCAAAATCAATGAAGCCAATGGTTGCTAAAGACCCAATTCCACGATTGATTTTCCTAAGTCAAAATTCATGGCAAACTGGACTCAAAATGGTATGTAAGTAGTAAAGAACGAGCAGAAACTGGTGGACGCCAGGGAAGTCACCGCTACTTAAATAACCGTTACTTGGGGGTATCTAAAAAACAGTCTGTTTCAGGCAAGTTTTACCGCTTCAGGACAAGTCCTCTCCTGCATTAATCACTCAAAAAGACCTTTGCGCGGGAATCCCTTCATTTCTTTGTGGTGGAATGGCACAACACTCTTATTTATCAATAAGCTGTCTTGATATTTGAATGGGTTTCCAGCCTTGAATGTTAAACGTTGCACTAGAAAATAAATTTTCTCAAGCAGGTTGATTGTCTTCTACAAACCATTTAATACTGCAGCCGATACTGGGAATCTGCTCCCTTGGACCCTCACCGGTCTCAGCAATCAGCTTCATGGCATTGAACAACTCGCGTACATTGCTTTGACCAGGTGCCAGCGGATTTCGACCCGTGGCATCAAAGCGGCCGCGATATTGCAGTTCAAGATTAGCGTTATAGCCGAAGAAATCTGGTGTGCAAACTGCCCCATAAGCTTTAGCAACAGCTTGCGTATCGTCTAGCACATAAGGAAATAAAAAGTTAGATTGTTTAGACTCTTCAATCATGCGATCAAAAGAATCTTCAGGATAGCTTTTGGTGTCGTTACTCTGAATCGCAATGGTGTTAATGCCATGCTGTAGCAACTCTCGACAATCTTGCACCAGACGCGTCTTGATAGATTTGACATAAGGGCAGTGATTGCAGATAAACATCACCAGCAAGCCGTTTTTTCCTGCCACATTCGCCAATGAATAATGTTTTCCATCCACACCAAGCAAATTAAAATCATGAGCCCGCTCGCCGAAATTACATACAGGGGGATTCAGACTAACCATTCAATGACCCTTACGATGTGACAAAATAGCGTTTATATTATCACTATTGTTTTTGCTTGGGCACCAAGTGCGAGTATCCCTATGGCTAATTTACGTTTTTACACACAAACATCCTTAGAAATCAATTCATTAGTTCAATTATCTGACAGTGCCGCTGCTCACGCCTCAAAAGCTTTGCGCCTCAATGTCGGTGATAGTGTCATCGTTTTTAACGGGGATGGGTTTGATTATGACGGCATTTTGACCGAAGTTAAAAAGAACCATGCCACCGTAAACATCTCCGAAAAAAGGCGAATCAATAATGAATCGCCATTGAGTATTACTTTATTGCAGGGTATTTCCAGTGGCGACCGCATGGATTTCACGATACAGAAAGCCGTTGAACTTGGCGTCACTGCAATCCAGCCCATCAGCAGCCAACGTAGTGTGGTGAAGTTATCAGCCGACCGCGCCGAGAAGCGTACCGAGCATTGGCAAAACGTGGCGATTTCAGCCTGCGAACAATCTGGGCGGGCATATGTACCAAGCGTGACACAACCAATGTCGCTCGCGCAATGGCTGAGTAAAAACTCACAAGAAGGTGTTACGCGCATCCAGCTCAACCCACTGGGGGCGGTGCGGTTATCCGATATGCAGCCAGCCTCCAGTAGCATCCAATTGCTAATCGGTGCAGAAGGCGGTCTCAGTCCGGATGAAATTCAACTTGCCGGGGAAAATGGCTTCCAATCAATCTTATTGGGCCCAAGGATCTTACGTACCGAGACTGCTGCACTCACTGCAATTTCAGCCATGCAGTTGCTTTGGGGTGACTACTGAACCAGCATGCCCCTCTAATTATTTTTGTAAAATTTACATATTTATCTTAAAATAAATGCGTTTATAACAAAATAAAGGATGGATAACATGTCGATCGGACATCTGATACGTCTAAAACGCAAATCATCCCAACTGACATTGCAACAACTCGCTTCCATAATCGGGGTAGATGCGGGCAATCTATCCCGTATAGAGCGCGGAGAGTTGGGCGTTTCAGAAGTCATGTTAAGAAAAATCGCCGCCGCTTTTGAGACGACGCCGGCCAAGCTCTATGCCGAGAGCGATGCAAGCGCTTCCTATTTCAGTCTGAACACATCAGGCATCAGCCAGCAGCCGTTCATTGGTAAAATCAGTGCTAATAACCCAAGAGAGTTTGTACAGTGGTTCCGTTCAGCCACCCCCTATATTCATGCCTTTGGTGGACGAACCTTTGTGATTGCTTTTGGTGGCGAGGTTGTCAATGAGCAGCAATTCACCGCTCTCTCTCATGACCTCAACCTACTGGCCAGTCTGGAAGTACGTTTGGTGCTGGTGCATGGTGCACGTCCACAGATTGAACAGAGACTCAAGCGCGACAAGCTCACCCCCATTTTTCACAATGGTCTGCGTGTAACAGACACCCGGGGCATGGAGGCAGTGAAAGAGGCCAATGGCGCTGTACGCGTAGAAATCGAAGCCTTGCTTTCCATGAGTATTGCGCACTCCCCAATGGCCGGTGCCGACATCCGTGTTGCGAGTGGTAACTTTGTGACTGCAAAGCCACTGGGCGTGCGCGATGGCGTCGACCTGCAACATACAGGAGAGGTGCGAAAGGTTGATGCTATTGGCATTCAAAAGCGCCTTGATGACAACGAAATGGTACTCCTTTCGCCGCTCGGTTATTCCCCCACTGGCGAAGCATTCAACTTAAGCCTAGAAGATGTGGCGGTTAGCACTGCCATTGCACTGGACGCGGATAAGCTCATTTTTTTGATGGATTCGGAAGGTGTTCACAATTTGCGTGGAGAATTACTCCGAGAGATGACTGCTGAAAAAGCGAAAAAACTGTTGCGCAATGTGCGGGATAGTGAACAGGCGATCAACATCTCAGAGGATGTGACCTACTATCTCCCTGCCGCTGTGCGTGCGTGTGAGCACGGTGTCGCTCGTACCCACCTGATCTCGCGTCACATTGATGGCGCCATTATCCAGGAGCTGTTTACACTGGATGGTATTGGCACTATGGTCACGGAACTCAGTCTAGAAAATATGCGCCAAGCGAATATCGACGATGTGGGCGGCATATTGAAACTGATTGAGCCGCTTGAGCATGAAGGCATCCTCGTACGCAGAGGGCGTGAACGCATTGAAAACGAGATTGATCATTTCTATGTGATAGAACACGACAACCGCGTCATCGGTTGCGCCGCACTTTATCCCTTTGCAGATGAAAAAACAGCGGAGTTTGCCTGCCTGGCGATTGACCCAGCTTACCGCGGCAGCGGGCGCGGGGATAAATTGTTCTATTACTGCGCCGCACAAGCCAAAGAACAGGGTTTTAACAGCTTGTTCTGCCTGACCACCCGTACAGAACATTGGTTCATTGAGCGCGGATTCGTTGAGCAGGGTATCGATCAGCTACCTGCAAAAAAACAAGAACTATACAACTTTCAACGCCGATCCAAAGTGTTCAGAAAATCACTTTAAGAAAGTGCTGATTACTGAATACGCCTGCAATCTATTGTAAAATGCAAAAACTTTAATACTAACTTCATCCCACATTATCATATGCTCAATCAAACCACAGCCGCAAAAAAAGCCAAGACGCTCGCTGAGGCGCTTCCTTACATCAAACGTTTTTTTGATAAAACCATCGTCATCAAATACGGTGGCAATGCCATGACCGATGAGAATCTCAAAGAATGCTTTGCAAAAGACGTCGTGTTACTCAAACTGGTGGGCATGAATCCGGTAGTGGTGCATGGAGGCGGTCCGCAAATTAATGAGATGCTGGATAAACTCGGCAAAAAAGGTGAGTTTATCCAGGGGATGCGCGTCACCGATGAAGAAACCATGGATGTGGTTGAAATGGTGCTGGGCGGCCAGATCAACAAAGAGATCGTGAATCTGATTAATCTTCATGGGGGCAAAGCAGTAGGTCTGACCGGTCAGGACGGCAACTTCATTCACGCTCATAAATTGATGATGGCTGACAAAGATGATGCGAACAAGATGATCGATATCGGTCAAGTGGGTGAGATTAGCGTCATTGACCCGAGCATCATCAATTTCTTAGACTCAGGCGACTTCATTCCAGTCGTTGCACCGATTGGTGTAGGAAAAGATGGTGAGACCTACAACATCAATGCGGATGTGGTTGCAGGTAAACTGGCGGAGATCCTTAATGCAGAAAAACTGATTCTACTCACCAATACCCCAGGGGTTTTGGATAAGAATGGCGAACTGCTGACTGGGCTGACGCCCAAACAAATTGATGACATGGTGGCAGACGGCACCCTATCAGGCGGCATGCTACCTAAAATTAGCTCGGCTCTTGATGCAGCCAGAAGCGGAGTTAAAGCTGTACACATTATCGACGGCCGTGTTGAACATGCACTTCTTTTGGAAGTGCTGACAGATGAAGGCGTGGGCACGCTGATCAAGGCTAAATAATTCAAGCCCGCGTTTCCACGCTATATCGCACTTCCCTCTTCAGCTTTGCAAAGGTCACAAATGGTTGAAAAAATCTGGATCTTTGATTTAGACGACACGCTGCACAACGCCTCTGCCCATATCTTTCCGGCCATGAATCGCGCCATGACCGAGTACATCATGCGATCCCTCTCCTTGGATGAGGGTGCGGCACACAAGTTGCGTCAACACTACTGGCAGGTATATGGCGCTACCCTCAAGGGGCTCGTGCGTCACCACGGAGGCCACCCAACCTATTTTTGCCCACATCACTTCCTGAAAGAAACCCATCGTTTTGATGACCTTTCTGCTATGGTGATTCAAACCAAGCGATTACGCAACCTTTTACGAAGCCTGCCGGGGAAGAAGTTAGTGTTTACAAACGCACCGCGTGAGTACGCCCTGCGAGTGCTGGAAATCCTTGGCATCCATGACCAATTTTCGCTGATATTCAGCGTTGAGTCCACCAAGTTCCATGCTAAACCATCGGTACGCGGCTTTCAGCATCTGTTTAGAGTGATTCGAAAAAAAGCCAGTGACTGCATTATGCTGGAGGATAGTCTGCCTGCCCTCATGACAGCAAAGCGGCTAGGCATGAAGACAATTTGGGTCAGCAAGCGATTATACAAACCCCCATTTGTGCAATATCGCATTCCATCAGTGTTAGCACTTACTCACATTCAGGTATAATGCATTCTCAAAGACATTTTGCAAAAGTGTCTTATTGTGGATGAAGCACGATGCGCACACCCGAACGGGGCGCCCCAACCTCGCTAGAGGCTGAAGCGCATCAAGTCGGTTGTGACGGAATGTCAGGTGCCGGGAAAGCTTTAGTTTCAGCGTAGACTTCCTTTAGGTTAGTCGGAGCATATAGTATGCGGCATATATGCGGGGTTGCGAATTCGCACAACGTAGTTGCGGCAGGCTACCTTAAGGTTATGCCGTAACCAAAAAACTGCACAATGCGGTGATTCATCCCATAAGAAGTGGTTTGGCAAAGGTATCTTTCAATATCAGCAAGGAGATTGGCATGGCAGGCGAACGTAAACAGCAAA